>OLRJ01000260.1_pt1 | contig 55442 bp, 59 predicted proteins | sample 1672741 | NCBI WGS metagenome assembly OLRJ01 (sample SAMEA3136719, study PRJEB25190) | human gut metagenome | biome: human gut; feature: human-associated habitat; material: faeces | place: Austria | collected 2013 | reverse complement strand
GAATCACAGAGCCTACACCTACATTCTCAGCTTGCTTCGGACAGGCATTCCTTGAACTGCATCCGACCAAATACGCTGAAGAGCTTGTTAAGAAAATGGAGAAGAGCGGAGCAAAAGCATACCTGGTTAACACAGGATGGAACGGAACTGGAAAACGTATCTCCATCAAAGATACCCGTGGTATTATCGATGCAATCCTCAGCGGCGCTATCTTAACAGCACCGACTAAGAAGATCCCATTCTTCAACTTTGAGGTTCCTACAGAGCTTACAGGCGTTGACACAGGTATCCTTGATCCTCGTGACACATACGCTGATGCTTCTGAGTGGGAAGTTAAAGCAAAAGATCTTGCAGATCGTTTCGTTAAGAACTTCAAGAAATATGAAGGAAATGCAGCTGGTAAAGCACTTGTTGCAGCTGGTCCTCAGGCATAATCATTTAAGATTATTTAAGGGTCTGCCGTATTTACGGCAGGCCCTTTGTTGTTTATACTGGAAATATTTATAAAATGTTTTCTGTGAATGAAGAAAACAACCACCACAGCTTGTTGCTGTTCACGTCCCGCGAGGCGTTTTTTTGGTGAACAAAGTTTAAAGCAAATACGAGAATTACAGCGCGAAATCATGTGAACATGATTTCTGTGCATCGCGAAGCGTGCTGCTGTGAAGGTCGTGAACAGTAATAACAGCTTTTATTGCAAGGGGAAATTGTCGATAGAAAATCCTTTACAAACACATTCATATCTTATATACTATCCATACAGCAACTCAAATGGAAGCCTTATCTATTTCTAAATATCTGCTTCCATCTTTTATTTCAAATACGGATCATTTGCAGTGCACAGCAAGGTCAGTATTCGTTAGGGCATTTCGCCCGTTTTTATCAAGAAAGGAATTATATATGAGCAGAGAGTATGAGGTATTTGTGGAGAGTCTGCGCCAATCTCTAATGGAACGGCTTGGACTTAATGAGAAACAGATTTACTTTGAAGAACGGGACGAAAATGGCATGACACCAAACGGCGACCGGCTGTTTGTAGAGTGCAATGCGTCTTCAGTGGGAAAAGAAGTCTGCGGAATTCACACGGAAGAGCTTTTTGAGGATTATGAGGATGGTGTTTCACTGGAACAGATTGCAAAAACAGTGGAAAGTGAAATACGTAAATTAAAAACAGCTGGATTTTTTGAGAAAACCAAAAATCTGAATAACTACGAAAAGGTGAAAAATGATCTTTTTATCCGGGCACTTAATGTAGAACGCCATGAACGGGAACTGTCGAAGGCAGTATACCGTGTAGTGGGCGATATTGCACTTGTGCTATACATGCAGGTGGGAAATTTGGATGGCCGGATCAGCAGCATGAAAATACGCACGGATAACATAAAAGAATGGGGAAAGGATGAAAAGACAGTTTTTGACGCAGCTCTTCTAAATACGTATTTTATTTCGCCGCCCAGAATTTTTTATTGGGAAAAACTGGTCTACAATCCAGATTATGATGGAGAATGCTTCATGGATCTGAACCATGAATTCTATCTGACAAGGGACAGCTTCGGAAGCTGTCTGAGCACTGCCAGAAGGACAAACGGAGCCGTTGCAATATTCTTGCCAGGCGTGGCCAAAAGGCTTGCAGATCTGATGGATGCAGATTTCTATATGGTTTTTACGAGCATTCATGAGGTGATGATCCACAACGCTGATCATTCCTATCCGGAGGATCTTGAAAATGTTTTGAGAGAAACTTTGCGGGAGGCAACTCCGGAAGAAGATTTTCTCACGGACAAAATATACAGATATTGTAGAGAGACCGGAGATTTTCTGATGTATAAAGGCACCGTATTTATTGATTTAAACAAGTTGAAATCTGACAGTGAAGAGAACGGATAAACAGATAGAAACAAGTGTAGTTACGTCATTTTCGGACTTTTTGTACAATGGGTGTTTTCGGCAGAAATTTTGATTGCAAAAAAGAACTGCAGTCAGATTGTAAACCAATCTGCTGCAGTTTCTAAAAACCAAATTATGAATTTCTATCCGAGAATTGCGGAATCGTTGGAGAACTCTTCTCCGCTGGCTTCCTCAAATTTATCAAGAAGCTGTTTTACGGTAAGCTTTTTCTTTTCTTCTCCTTGGATATCAAGAATGATTTTTCCATTCATCATCATGATCAGGCGGTTGCCATGAGCAATAGCGTCCTTCATGTTATGCGTAATCATCAGTGTAGTAAGGTGATCGCGGTTGACAATCCTGTCTGTGATATCCAGCACCTTGGCAGCTGTTTTGGGGTCAAGGGCTGCAGTATGCTCATCAAGAAGGAGAAGCTTTGGCTTCTGAAGGGTTGCCATGAGAAGCGTAAGTGCCTGTCTCTGACCTCCGGAAAGAAGACCTACCTTAGAGGTAAGACGATCCTCAAGACCAAGATTCAGGATCTTCAGAAGCTCTTTGTACTCTTCACGTTCGGCTTTTGTAATACCAGAACGAAGAAATCTTGTTTTTCCGCGGCGTTTTGCAAGAGCAAGGTTTTCTTCAATACCCATGGTAGCAGCAGTTCCGGTCATGGGATCCTGGAATACACGTCCCAGATAAGCTGCTCGTTTGTACTCGGAAAGTCTGGTGACATCTGTTCCGTCAATGATGATCTGTCCCTCGTCTACTGGCCATACACCGGCAACTGCGTTCAGCATTGTGGATTTTCCGGCACCGTTGCCTCCGATGACAGTAACAAAGTCGCCTTCATTTAATTTCAGGGAAAGTCCGTTCAGAGCCACCTTTTCGTTAATGGTTCCTGGATTAAAGGTTTTATATATGTTTTTGATCTCAAGCATTGTTCCTACCTCCGCGTTTTGCTGGTTTTGCGAAATATTTTCCCTTCCAGTAAGGCACTGCCAGGAATACAGCAACTACAAGTGCAGACAGCATTTTCAGAAGGTCAGTGTCGATACCCATCCAGATAACAGTCTGGAGAACCAGATAGTAGAGAATGGAACCGAATGCTACGGCCAGAAGACGGAGCGCAAAATTGCGGAAAATACGGCTGAAAATCGCTTCGCCGATAATAACAGCAGCAAGTCCGATTACGATAGCACCACGTCCCATGTTTACGTCTGCAAAGCCCTGATACTGGGCAAGAAGGGCGCTGGAAAGAGCAACCAGTCCGTTGGAAACCATAAGTCCAAGTACTTTACAGAAGTCTGTGTTGATACCCTGTGCACGTGACATGTTTGGATTGCATCCGGTAGCACGAAGGGAGCAGCCAAGCTCAGTTCCGAAGAACCAGTACAGGATTGCAATGATCACAACAATAAATAAAGCGACGATGAGAATAGTATTCTGTGTGACCGGCACGTTTTTAATACGGCGTAAGGAAATCAGAATGGGATATTTGTCAACGTTGATCGCCTGGTTTGCTTTTCCCATGATCTTTAAGTTAATGGAATACAGGGAAAGCTGCGTCAGAATTCCGGCAAGGATGGCCGGGATTCCCATGAATGTATGGAAAATACCAGTGACAAGTCCGGCAACCATACCGGCCAGGGTAGCAACCAAAAGAGATACCCATACGTTATGTCCGCTGATCATCATCATGACACAGACAGCACCTCCGGTACACATGGTACCGTCTACGGTCAGATCGGCGATGTCAAGGACACGGAATGTAAGATATACGCCAATAGCCATAATACCCCAGATCAGACCCTGGGCAGCGGCACCTGGAAGTGCCATGATTAAGTTTGCGATTTGCATGTCTTTATCCTCCTGCATGCGTAAATTGTTTTATGTATAAATATGCATGAAATGTGTCTAAAAATACATTCTTTCAGAAACGACACAAACAGCGAGAGAGGCTTCCCTTCCCGCTGTCTGTGATTATGCTGCTAAAAACGTTACGGTTCACCCTGTGACCAGTACCATAAAAGCAGCTGAATGTCCAAAATAATCTGTCAAAACATTATGAAAAATTTTATTCTGCGTCAGCACCGATTGCGACATAATCATCCGGAACTTCGATTCCAAGCTCAGCACAGATGTCTGCATTGTACTCTTTTGTGAAGTTTGGTGCATACTCGATTGGCATTGTGGAGATGTCCTCGCCATCTTTGAGGATCTTAACTGCCATTTCACCAGTTGCTTTTCCAAGATCATAGTAGCTGATGGAAAGTGTAGCAACACCGCATCCAGAGCAGATTCCCTCTTCACCTGCGATTACCGGAACCTTTGCCGGAAGGCAGATGTTGTTGATCAGCTCTGTATTGGAAGCAGCTGTGTTATCGGTAGGAACATAGATAACGTCACTGTCTGCAACTGCATTTGTTACAACAGAAGAGATATCGTTGGAATCAGAGAATGCGTAATATTCGCAGGTGTATCCAAGATCCTCAAGAGCAGTCTTTACGGTATCAACCTGATACTGGGAGTTTGGCTCTGCGGAGCAGTAGAGAAGTCCTACGTTCTTAGCATCTGGGAAAAGCTCATTTAACATAGCTGCCTGATCCTCCAGTGGAGCCAGGTCAGATGTACCGGAAATGTTTCCGCCTACAGTTCCATCAAAATCAGTAAGGTCAAGAGCTACGCCATACTCTGTAACAGCAGTACCAAGAATCGGGATATCGCTTGTTCCTGCAGCCGCTGCCTGAAGAGATGCAGTGGCATTTGCAAGGATCAGATCTACATTGCTGGATACGAAGTTGTTGACGATTGTGCTGCAGGTAGCGGAATCGCCCTGTGCGTTCTGCTCGTCGAATGTAACATTTTCTTCGCCAAGACCTTCTTTTACAGCGTCCTTAAATCCCTCTGTGGCTGCGTCCAGTGCTTCGTGCTGAACCAGCTGGCAGATACCGATGTTGTATGTTTTTTGTTCCTCAGCGTGTACGGTTACTGTACCTGCAAGACCTGCTACCATAGCGCCGGTCAGAATTACGGATAAAACCTTTCTTTTCATATTTTATTTCCTCCTTAAAAAGTGTTTTCGTGTTTTAAAGTGCTTTTTCTGCTTTAAAGTATTGCCTGCACAAAATAATACCGCTTTAAAGCGTAAAAGTCAAGTCGCTTTTGGTATTTTTTTTAAGTCAGCATTTTCAAGGCTTTCACGGCATCAAAATCAATCTGGCAACAGCTTGGCAACACCCCCTGTTGGCAGGTATTAATGTCAAAATATGACATATCACTCAAAAAATTTTCATTTTTTCAATTATTTCGCATATTAACTGTAGAGCAATCTATAGGAGGAATGAGAAAATGAAAAAACAAAAGCAGAGGCAAAAAAAGAGCCTCTACACATTCCAGCGGGAGGCGCTGGACAAAATTAAAGACCGCGATAATGCGGCGTTATTCTGGCAGATGGGCGCCGGAAAAACTATCAGCAGCATTGAGTTAACTGAATACTGGAGCAGTCCAATCCTGGTATGTCTGGTACTCAAATCAACCGTGAGTCAGTGGTTAGATGAATTGTATAACCAGACAGAGAGAGCAGTGTTCAATGGTTATAAGAGGACGAAATCGGACGGTATAGAGGCTTTTATTGCGTGCAGTGATAGAAAATGCATTGTCATCGGTTATGACGCGTATAAGGCTAAATGCGGGACAAGATTAAGGACATACATAAATCAGCACGCCGAAGACGTGACAATCATCTGCGATGAGTCAAGTCTGATTGGACATATGGAGAGCGAAAGAACCAAGGCTGTCATGAAGACGAAGGCGAAACATAAATTATTGTTATCCGGGACCCCGGCAACCGGAGGTAAGCTCGAGGCCATTATTCCGACGGCCTGCATGCTTGGCTGGAATATGACGAAGAAACAGTTCTTAGACCAGTTCTGTCATGTTTACGAATGGAGAGACCCAACCCGCCCCTGGATGACTATACCAATCATACAGGGATATAAGAACATAGATGAACTGAGAGCAGGGCTAAAGGAGCACGGCGGCTCTTTTATTACTATGGAGGAGGCCGGTGTTCAGTTACCAGAGACCACCGAGCAGCGAGTCACAATCACAACCCCGCCCGAGTATAAAAGATTTATGAGAACCGGTATTGTAGAGATAAACGGGCAGGAGATTATAGGTGAAAACAACCTGACGAAAATGTTATATGCAAGGCAGATTTGCAGCGTATACAACCAGGCAAAAGCCGCAGCCCTGGAGGAGTTACTAGAGCAGGCTGGAGACGAGCCGGTTATCGTATTCTATAATTGGACATCTGAACTGAAAATCCTGCAGAGCATCTGTGAGCGCCTGAAACGCCCTGTATCGGTTGTAAATGGTCAACGTAAGGACCTGCAGGCATACGAGCAGGACAAGCCTGGAACGGTCATTTTGGCGCAATACCAGGCGGCCAGTATGGGACTGAATCTGCAAAAAAGCCGCATCTGCATATTTTTCAGCCCGGTTTGTTCATATAGTGATTACGAGCAGGCGAAAGCCCGCATACATAGAATTGGACAGAAAAGAAATTGTGTCTTTTACAATCTAATCTGTGAGGACTCTATAGAGGAACATATTATGCAGACATTGGCCGAGCGTAAGGACTACACGGAGCAATTATTCACGGAACAGTATGGGCCGAAGGCCGAGATTGCAGCATAAAGAAAAAATATAAAAAAATCTGAAAAAATCTGAAAAAATATTTGCAATTTGTAAAAAATCTGATATTATATAGATGAGGTCAGAGTTTAAATTTGATTCTGTATTGCTCATATTACAGAGTCACCTTTCTTTGTTTAGTTTTTACACTCTCTGGCCTCATTTTTTATGAGGTGATTTAGTGAGTTACATTATAGATGACAGGCTGCATATAAACCCAGGAACGCCCGGGCTGTCTGTATGCATAACGGCAAAAAAGATTGGGAAAAACGGAAACATAAAAAAGCAGATTGCCTGGCAGACAATCGGAGGACCTGATGCGGAGCGTCTGGTTGAGAGCCTTTTATCTGTGCAGCATATAGAGATTGCAGTAACAGCAGCGCCAGAGCCTGGTGTGAAGATGGAGAAAAGCGGAAAAGAATTTGAAAAAGTAGTGAAAAATATGGGAATATGGAAAAATGAGTAATTTACAAACCGGCAAAAAAAATCTGCCGGTTTTTTTCTTTTTTTATTTTTTTTCGGCATATTATATGTGTAAAAAAAATAAAACAATTAGGAGGACAAACAATGTTAAATGCAAGAAGAATTTTAAAAAACATAAACAAAATGACACAACAGGAGAGAATCGGGCTGCACAGCGGCAGAAAGCCGTGGTTGTTAGACATTGCAGTTGATGATGATTTCGGGCATATCCCGCGTGAGGTGATGTTTACATGCCTCAGAATGTACATAGAGCAGCAGTGCAAGAATGGTTACAAGCCGTTTCCGTTATGGCTGCATGGCCTCTATAACAGCGCTGGCCATGGAATACAGCTCAGAATCGGAAAAACGATTGACACAATGGACGCAAAGAAAGTGTATCAGATTGACGATTATGCCGTACTCAGGCTGTTAAGAGATAAACCAAAGAACGTTATAATTGATGTTGAAGCACTCATAAATGATTTAGATGACATCTATAACCTGGACGAGCAGCGGGAGATGGACAGCGAGAAAACAGTGATTGACAGATGGACATGGATTATTGCATGCGGGATAAAAGCGATTTTGCCTGAATCTGAACTGCAGGCAGAGGGCGAGTTTTCCGGGTATGAAGAGCGAACCGTATCATATGCAGCGGCGCAGGCATTGGAGCGCGTGAATGGTATGCATTACATAGAGGGAGAAAAAGTCAGCGACGGAATGATAAAGATTGCCGTAGACACAAGATTTTTAAGCGGTGAATTTTCCGGCAATTATGAGGAGATTACAGCACCGTATGCAGACTGCAAGACCTGGAACAACTCAAACCCGCCGGAGCTGCAGATTGTTTTTGCATCATATGACAGCGAAACCGGATTATGTAAAGCGAAAAAACCGGTTGAATGCAATATCACAACTGATGAAAGATACAATGCCGCGTACTCATACAAGCGGCAGCAGAGACAGCGAGGCAGTCACGATATTACCCCGCCGGTAATCAATGTAGATGACCTGAATGTGGAGGTGCCGGAATGTCTGCTGAATTGACAGAAAAACAGAAAGAGGCGTTTGAAAGATTTAAGAAATTAAAGGTTGGTGCTCTGTTTATGAGACAGGGCACCGGCAAGACCCGGACCGCGCTGGAGATTGTAAACTACAACCAGCCGGATTATCTATTATATATTGCACCGGTCAGCACTATTGAAAACGCCAGAGCAGAGATTGAAAAGTGGGGCTGCTGCTGCCAGCATGACATTATTGGATATGAAACAATAGCCTCAAGCAATAAGAGATACGTTGATATCCATGATAAAGTAGAAAAACTAAAAAAGGATAACAAAAGAACTTTCATCATTGCTGATGAGAGCATATTTATCAAAAACGGCAAAAGTAAAAGAACATTCCGGGCGAAAGAACTACGGCGATTCTTTGACTATGCATTGATATTAAACGGGACGCCGTTGACCCGTAATGAATGGGATTTGTTTAATCAGATGGATTTCCTCTCTAACAGAATCCTCAATATGAATTACAGGGAGTTTATCAAGATGTTCTTTGTAGAACACGAACACAACGGGCAGCGTTATCATACATTTTACGAGCCAAACCGCCCGGCGCTGGTGAAATTATGCGCCCCGTATGTATATGAGGCGGATTTGGATTTTGATAAAAATGAAAAACAGGTTATACAAAAAGTTTCGTGTGATGTGGCGGAATACGAGGATGTAAAACGACGTGTATTTCAGAAATTCAATTTATATGAAATTGATTCACTACTAGTTTTATTTGCTGAGTTACAGCGTGTAGCGGCGTGCATGCCAGAAAAAAATAGTGCTGTTGCCGAGTATATTCGTGAGCGGCAGTGTATCTGTTTCTGTAATTACAGAGATGAAATAGAGCAGATACAGGAATTGTGTGAGTGTTATGTTATCACCGGCGAAACAACACTAAAAAAGCGAAAAGAGATAATCAAGAAATTCAAGGAGGACGGGAACAGGCCGCTGTTAATCATGTTAGGTTGCGGTTCATTTGGCCTGAATCTGCAGTTCTGCAATGAGATTGTATACAGTAGCGTTAATTTTGATTATGCCAAGATGGAGCAATCACAGTACAGAATCAAACGAATGGGGCAGGAATCAGATATCTCATACAGATATATTTTAGCGGATACAGGTATCAATCGCATGATGCTACAGAATCTGGATAAAAAAGAAAATCTGCTGGATATCATAAAAAACCTAATAAGAGAGTCAAAGGAGGCGTAAGGCCTCTTTTTTTTATGTAAAAAAATTTTTATTTTTTAAATTATTCGGCATATTAAATATGAAAGATAAAAAAGAGAAACGCGAGAGAGTAAAAAAGTGAACGGATGTACGATTTTTATTTTTCAAATTATTTTGCATATTATATATGAAAGATAAAGAGGAAGAAAAACTGACCGGTGCTATGAATGATGAGAGTGAATAGAAGAGGCGTCGAGAAATCGGTTTTTTATTCGGAAAATTTTTCAGCATATTATATACGTAACAAGAAAATGGGAATAAGAAATATACAAAAATTTTCAGGTAGAAAAAATTTTCATTTTTAAAATTATTTAGCATATTATATATGACAATAAAAAAGGGAATGAAAATCGGCCGGTGACAATGATAGTGATGAAGATGAATAGAGGATGCCAACCGCGAGCTGTTTTTTATAAATAAAATTATTTGTCATATTATAAGTGTAAGAAAAAACGAGCCGGAAAGAACGGCATTAAATTTTAATCAAAAAAAATGCATATATGATATATGCAAAAAAAAAGAAAAAGGAGAAAAAAAACTATGAAAAACACAAATATCAAAAACACAACAGAAAATATTAATAAAATTCAGGAGGAAAAAGTTATGAAAAAAGAAATGATTATTGACATGGTAGAAAGCACATATGAAATCGTAGGTAAGGCAAGAACAATTAGTAACTACACCGGAATCAGCGATAATGAATTTGAATCCGACTACGTAGAGTATGTCGTAGAACATTTATTCGGAGACGATGAATCCCAAGAACAGAAAAACAAAGAAAAACTTGTAGAGTACTACAGCGAACAGCCGGAAGGATTTTTTAAAGATTTTGATTCAGAGGACTTAGTAATCCGTATGGGAGAGGATTTAATAAAAATTGAATATGATGAATTAGTTAAACGTTACGGTTTTAAGAAATTGAGTTACTCACCGTATGACCCCGAATATGCAACAAATGAGACAGACTATAACTGGGAAATGTCATTACAGCTGGCAATGACAAAATGCGAAATTATAAAATCAATGCCAGTGCTAGAAGATGCTGTAAAGTCCAAAAAGATTTCAGAAGAAAATTTCCACAAATTAATCAATATGTATAAAAAATGTGGCTTTGGAGATTGGAGATGTCAAGTAGACATGCCAGATTCAATAGTCAAAGCGATTATTGAGGGGCATGAAACTGAGGATATTATAGATTTTATCATTAAAGAATCAGTAATCAGAGGGTGAATAAGATGAAAAAATATTTAGAAAAAAATGTATATGAGGCAACAATGGAGCGAATAAAATTCATCTTTGATGAGTTTGACAACGTGCTCGTAAGTTTCTCCGGAGGTAAAGACTCAACCGTATGTATGGATATGTGTTATGACTACGCTAAAGAACACGAGATGCTAGATAAATTGGCGATGTATCATTTAGATTATGAGGCTCAGTATCAGATGACGACAGATTATGTAACAGACGCATTCAACAATTATCCAGAGATACGAAAATGGTGGTTATGTCTACCGATAGAGGCACAATGTGCGTGCAGGATGGACGGGGCGTTTTGGACGCCCTGGGCTCCTGAAAATAAAGATATTTGGGTTAGAGATATGCCAGATAATAAATATGTTATCAACGAAAATAATGCACCATTTGAGGTAAAACGGGGATTGACAGACAATGAAATGCAAAGAACATTTACAGATTGGTTTATTAGTCAATACGGAAGAACAGCAATCGTTGTTGGGATTAGATGTCAGGAATCATACGACCGGTTACAGATAATCACGAGTACAGACCATAATTTGAGATACAAAGATAAAAAATGGACAATTACATCTCATATTAAAAATACAACTCACGGAATCAGCGCCTTTGCATACATAATCTACGATTGGCAGGTTGAGGATGTCTGGACATATTTTGGAACAACAGGATACAGATACAACAGATTATATGACCTGTTTTATCAGGCAGGATGCAAATTAGGAGATATGAGGGTTGCCTCACCATTCAATGATTGCGGCATACACAATCTAAAATTATATAAAGTTATAGACCCGAAGAACTGGGCTAAGATGGTCGGGAGAGTCAACGGGGCAAATTTTGCCGGGCTATACGGAGGAACGACAGCGATGGGCTGGAGAAAAATAATCTTGCCGCCAGGACATACCTGGAAATCATATTGCTATTTCTTATTATCCACATTAGACGAGAAACTAAAATCTCATTATGAAAGAATTCTTGCAACATCATTAAAATATTGGTGCGAAAAGGGCGGCTTTGTATGTGAGGATATTATGGATGAAGTGGAGGCTCTCGAGGCTGATTACGAAGATATGGGTACCAGCACTAGATACAGTAATCAAAGAATATTAAAGTTCACACAATATCCTGACGATTGCAAAACAAAATCATTTGCAAAACTGCCGTCATACAAGAGAATGTGTATCTGTATTATGAAAAACGATTACTACTGTACATATATGGGATTCGGAAAAACAAAAGAAGCAATAGAAAAAAGAAAAATCACAATGGAAAAATATAAAAATTTATAGGAGGAAATGACTTATGTTTAAATCACCGGTTTACAATGTTAAAGCAATACCGATAGAAAAAATACAGGCGAATGCATACAACCCGAACAGTGTAGCGCCGCCAGAGATGAAATTGTTATATAAATCAATTTTAGAGGATGGATATACAATGCCGATTGTATGTTATCACATACCTGAGACAGATACATATGAGATTGTTGACGGATACCACCGATATCTCACTATGAAACAGCATAAAGATATCTACGAGCGCGAGGGCGGCTGTCTGCCCGTCTCAGTTATAGACAAACCATTATCAGACAGAATGGCCAGCACAATCAGACATAACAGAGCAAGGGGAACTCACAGTATAGAGTTAATGACCAATATAGTCGCGGAATTAGTTGAAAGCGGAATGTCTGACGCGTGGATTATGAAAAATATTGGAATGGATGCTGAGGAATTATTGCGATTAAAACAAATTTCAGGCCTAGCAGCGTTATTTAAAGACAAAGATTTTTCACATGCATGGACAACAGGAGGTGATGCGGCATGATTAAATACGGATTCGTAACAATTTTTACACAGGATATCTCACAGGATATGCCGGAGGAAATGAAGCAGGCGGATTGCATATACTGCAAGCCGCCCTGTAGTTACAATATCCTGTCCAGGCAGGCGGTCCCAGCAGCGTTTGATACATACGGTGTATACGTAAAGAAATTTTTTGAGTACGTAGACGAGATAACCCCGGAGTATATGTATCTGCAGGTTACAGCCAGTAATAGAGATATTTTTGTTGATGAATGCAAAAAACGGTTCAAGGTTGTAGACATAGATGAGGCATATTACAACCGCAACAAGAAATTCAAATGTTGGATTATCCGATGCAGTAACGCAGAACCGGCACCAAATCCGGGAAAAGCTGTAGAGGTTAACACGTACATCAGACACATTTGCAAGAATTCAAATTTCAGATGCATTGCAGACCCGGTTATGCAGTCAGCGGCAATTGAGTTCTATGCTCATAAAAACGAGATAAAAATTGTTAGTCTGTGTTCAAATCAGATACATATAGACAGATTGAGAGATAGAATTGCCGAGTACGACGCAAAGCAGGCAGCAAAAGAGCGAAAGCGATTGGCGAAACAAAAAAATTTTCAAAAATAATTTTATTTAGCATATTATATGTGAGCACCCGAAGGGGGCGCTTAAATATGTGTACGGTTAAGAGATGGCCTGGACAGCATCCCGTAACCTTACGAGAGCATTCATATGTATACCCTTTTTAAATAATGCCGGTGTTGTCAGGCAATGCCGGCGAAAACAAAAAATCAAAAATAGGAGGAAAAGAAAATGAAAAAGAACTTTTTTGCAGCATTTAGGCTGCACCGGCCGCCGGAGCCGAGACATAAACCGGCAAAAGATAAGAGGCGAGACCTCACCAGAGAGCAGAGACTGGCAGAGCTGGTCATAAAGCTGGCAGGCCCGGAGGATTTCCGGGTATATCCGAGAGAGAGCAGGCTTTATCTCATGGATACCGTGATTGACACGACAACGCAATACATTTTCAGTGTATACGATAAAGACAGCGATGTTGAATATATCCTGGGAAAATACATGGATGAGGGCGAGGCAGAGCGTGTACGCATTCACACTGTACTGACCCGAGAACTGCCGGCATATCACATCCCAACCCTGCGGGAGTTAGCAGAGAGACAGCAGGAGGTGGCATAGTATGTACAGTGGAGAGTTCACAATTGAACTAGTGAAAGCGGGGCGGTATCAATGCGAGTATCGCGGAACACCGCGGAATATAGTGCATACCGTTTTTGCGAGTGATAAAAGGACGGCAACAAAAATATTTTCAGATTATATCAGAGCCGCTTGGAGAGCGGAGGAAAAGAGAAGACAAAAGCAGGAGGGAAAGAAAAATGTTAATTAGAGCACAAAAGCACTGCGAGAGAGAAGGAAAAACATACTACAATTCAGCAGTCATGCGGAGTATTTACATATTTGAAAGTCCGGTAACAAACCGTTGCTACATTTCAGCAGTTTTCGGCAGACAGGCTGAGTCACTGGCCGAATACACAACCAAACAGCAGGCAGAGGACGAACTGGAGCAGTTCAAGCACGCGTTAGGTATGGGAGCAATGGAGTTTCAGTTCGCAGACGATGAGCCCGAGGACGAAAAGAAAGAAATGAAAAATCTACTGAGTAAATTGATTATCAACATCTTGTATAATAATTCAAAGAAGAAAGACAAACAGGAGGAAGAAAAATTATGATTATAAGAGCACAAAACAGTTTTAGTTTTGTAAATTTTGACCACGTAAAAATAATACAAATTAATCCGTCCGATGAAAAATTCAGGATTGAGGCGAAGTTGGAAAAAGCGGACGACATCTTTGGGACATATCTGGCTGGATATAAGGACAGAAAACAGGCAATGTATGAAATGCAACGCCTCTACCAGGCATACGAGGACGGGGAAAAAACATTTATGTTCAAGAGCGACGAGACGGAGCCAGAGACAGAGAACGATGGCAGCGGAAAAGAAATTTGAAAACAAAATTAAAGAAAAGCTGCATGAGCGCGGGGCGTGGCGTGTAAAATTTTTCGCCAACGCTTTTACACCGGCGGGGATACCTGATATCCTGGCGTGTTACCGGGGAAAATTTTTAGGCATTGAGGTTAAAGGCGGTTCATCATACGGGTTGACCGATTTGCAGAAATACAATTTAAAGAAAATCAGAGAGGCCGGCGGGATTGGCATCTGTGTCTATCCGAGCGGCTGGGGACAGTTTTTGGAGATACTGGACAGACTGGACAACGGGGAACAGGTTATAGTTACTGATGAAGATTACATTTTAAAATAAAGAAAGAATATATGTGAATATGTAAATATTAGAGCGAAAACAACACCGGAACGGTTAAACAATTAACCGCCCCGGTTTTTTTTGTGTTATAATGCGGGTAGAGGTGAGAACATTATGGGCGAGTATTTTGTATCTAATTTAAGACGGCTTTTACAGTATGAAGCGAGCCAGCCCGGGCGGATGTGCGGCGTGTATGACTACACACAGAAGAAATTTGCATCCCGGTCAATCCGTAGAGTCGGCGGGAGTTTATCAGAGGCGAATGTAAGCCGTATTTATGATACAGGACATTTCTGGGCGGATGAACCGGGAGAGAAATTCAAAGCTGAAGAGATTGAACAGGTGGAGGCATGCTTTTATGCGTTCAGATTCTGCATAGAGCATATGGGAGAGAAAATAACCCCGGAGTATGTTGAAGAGATACAGCGGAGATTATACCCCGGAGCACCGGCATATATAACCGAGGATTTAAGAGCCCTTATAATAGGAAATAAAAAACCGGAGCAGTTAAGAGACATTGCCAATTTTCATATACAATATGTGCAGCACGGCGGAGAAAGCCGGACCGCATCTCTTATATCATATATGCAATGTATCAATGCGAATCTGACGCCGTTTATCATACACCCTGAAAACCAGGCATTTTATGAAAGATATATGAAGGTTGATGCAGGTAAACTTTGCCACCTGTTACATGTAGAGCAGAACCGATACAGAGAGGAAACCGAGCCGCTGGTGATGGACTGGGAGGCGGGAAAATCCCCGCTGGCGTAATTTTTTCACCGTTTACCGTAAAATTCAGCATACTACTATTGGCGCAGATGGTGTATGATAATAATGAAAAATACTGGATGATGGGGGAAACGTTATGACAGTACAATTTAGAAGTAGAGAAGAAGAGGACGAAAGGCTAGTTAATGCATTCATCAGAGAGGCACGGACAATAGAGGCGGCACTGCTGGCAACGCCAGAGGCGCAGGCGGTGACGATTACAGACGAGGAACGCGATGCCGCATATGAGAGACTGATGCAGAGAATGCATGAGGCAGCTAAAGCAGGCCGGGAGTAAAGCAAGCAGCTAAAGCAGGCCGGGATTAAATCCCGGCCCTCTTCATGCCCTTATATGTAAAAATAGGGCACACCGTGTTATGACGAGGGGATTGAGAGCCTGGGACGTAAAAACAGACTACGAAAACCGGCAATTTTACATTTTGCAGGGCACGTTATACATGCTGTTTTTACAAAAGGCTATAATTTTGCCGAACATTTTCCAAATCATAAGGGGCGGACAGTCTCATTGACTGCTGCCCCTGTTTTGATATAATAGAATCAGAAACAGGGAAGGAGGCGGTAAGAATGCGGATTGCATACGTGAGAGTATCCACAGCGGAGCAGAACGAGGCGCGGCAGGTTGAGGCATTGCGTGAGTATGATATAGAGCGCTGGTATACTGAAAAAATCAGCGGCAGGACCACACACCGCCCGAAGCTCCAGGAGATGCTGGATTTTGCCCGTGAGGGAGATATAATATATATTCACGATTTCAGCCGCCTTGCACGTAACACAAAAGACCTGCTGGAGATAACAGAAAAAATGCAGAAAAAAGGCGTTAAATTAATCAGCAAAAAAGAGGCCTTGGACACCAGCACCCCGGCGGGGAAGATGATACTGACATTTCTGGCCGCCATTTACGAGTTTGAGGTGTCTAACAGCCGCGAGAGGCAACTGGAGGGTATCGCTTGCGCCAAACGCGCCGGGAAATATAAAGGCGGGAAAAAGAAGAAAATCAATCAAACTGACTTTGACACATACTATGTCAGATATCAGCGGCGAGAGATAACCAAGACAAAGATGGCGGCTGCATTAAAAATCAGCCGGCCCACTTTGGACCGGATATTGAAAGAGAGAGGAGCGCAGGTATGATTCAGGATTTTCAGAGCGCAAAGCGAATGTATCAGCTGGCGCGGGCTTTAGATATGACCGATGCAGAGTTTTCAGACATGATGCAGCAGACGCAAAACTCAGTGCAAAAACACTTTGACACGCCCTTTGACGTAGAACTGCCAGACGGTACACACGCCCGCAGCCGTGACGAGCTGGAGGAATGGTATGCCGCCCGCGGGGAGCGTATATAACCGCCCCGCATAGATTAGAACCCTGAGTCCACCTGGATGGACTCTCCAGGAGCGATACGTTTTTATCTTATCCTTTCTTTGTTTGGCGTATCGCATAAACCGCCCCCGATTCGTGAGGCTCAGGGTTGTAATGTATGCAGGACCGCATACGAGTATATGAGTGAGACTGGCTTTAAATGAACGGGCTGCCGGTCTCATTTTTTTTATTTTCCGTTACGTTTTTCTCTTTTTTCAGCATACTATATATGAGACAGGCAGCAGCCAATAGACCAGGGCACGCACGGTCTAAGATATGCCCTGTCTCAAAGATAAAAACTGAATATGGTTTTTTTGCGGATAATATTTTTAGGTTTATTTTTACGTTTTAAGGGGCGGCGGATGCTGCCCCGTTTTTTATCTTATAAAAAATTCTTCATACTATAGATGATGGAATGGGGAAGACTCACCGGCTTGAACCGGAAGAGCGCTCATTGCAGCGATTGTTTTTATTTCATTTTCAATTTCTCTATTTTTTTAATTATTTTTATTTTATTTAACTCAGGCCCTGGCGGGTGGTTACCGCCGGGGCTTTCTTTAACTCTCTAAAATTAACATTTTTGTAATATCTATGAAATATCTAGTTAACTTATGGTCGATTTTTTTTTCTGAAGATTTGTCATATTAATAATGAAAGAAAAATAATTAAAAAATTTCTTTCACGTGCTGAAAATTTAAAAAATTCAGCATACTGATTTTACCCAGGATGGAGAGCCCGGGAAAGTTTCAAGGAATCTCAAATCCGTCATGTTATATGATGACGAGACCCTGAGAAAAAAGAACATAAAAAAATCTGAAAAACAGGAGGAAAAAAGTTATGACTAATAATACAGATATGATGAAAATGATACAGCAGATGACGCCGGAGCAGATGCAATTGATGATGGCGACGATGGCGAATATAATGGGACAGGCTGGACAGATGCAGGAGGCGGAGCAGCTGACAGCAGCAGAACCGGAGCCCGAAAAGGAAAGGAAAAAGAAAAATTCCGGTGAATATTACAGGGATTTCAGTAAAGAAAGAATTGACTGCGTAACCAGCGCAGACGATTTTACAGACGGCGAACTATACCGGGCGATGTTCTACCTCATCACAAAAGAGGTTTTACAGAACAAAATTCAGTTTATGTTAGAGGAAAGGGCAAAGAACATAGGCGGGACAATGTTATGTAACCTGTTCAAGAAAAACTGCACCGCAGAGAAAAAGAGATATAAAAAGATGCGGGAGCAGGAGGCGAAAAAGAAAGAAAAAGAAGAGGCAGAAAAACAGAAACTCGAGGAATTGGCGAAATTGGCAGCAGGACATAAAACCGAATTTGAAAACCTGCCCGAGTGGGTAGACGGTAACCGCTACATTGGCGCTGAATGGATTGCGAATAATGAAAACGGCATCTACAAACTAGATGAGGTAGGAAACACAACGAAAATCATTGAGGCATGCGGAAGACCGGTATTGATTAACAAAATGTTAAACCCAATAGACGGTGGAGACGGTATTGAACGTTTCCAGTTAGCATTTGAGGGTGAGAGAGGATGGAAACAGATTGTTGTAGAGAGAGGCGAGTTAGTTAACCAGGCCGAGGCAATCAAATTGGCGAATTTCGGCGTTGACATCAATTCAGACCGAGCCAGAGCATTTACGAACTGTATGTCATCAATGCTGAAAGAATCATCAAAACGACACGCGATACCGTCAATTATGTCATCAAGAAAAATTACATTCCTTGAGAATGGGGAGATAAAAATTCCCTTTAATGAGGACGAATTTGTATTTGAGACGGAGAATAAATTCCCGGGACTGCTCAAGGCACTCAAACCAAATAAAGCGGATAAAGATTATGATGAAGAAAAATATATGAATGCATATAAGGCAGTCAGGGCAAAGCAATTTCCAGGATTTGACCTGATGACAGCGGCGGCGCTGGCATCACCGATTGTAGCACTCACAAAAGCGAACTCATTTGTGTTCAATTTACACGGAATAACCGGATGCGGAAAGAGTTTTCTGGAGTGTATCGTTACAACATTATTCGGAGATTATCACCACGACAAACGCCAGGGTTATGTACAGACCCCGTTAACCACAATTAACGCATTTGAGATTTTGGATGATGCGTTATATTGCTATCCGCTTATGATTGATGACTATAATGTATTGACTGAAAAGAAGGACAAGAATGCATTTAATAAAAAAATCATGATGCTCTCAAACGGTATTGGAAAAGGCCGTGCAACAAAAGACCTTGGCATCCAGACTCAGGGAGATTGGGCTAATGCAACAATCATATCAGCAGAGGAGAGCATCCGAGAATTGGCGAAACAGGGCGGAGTTAGTAACAGATTATATGAGGTGTCATTAGACCCGATATGCCCGTTTACAAAACCCGAGGCCGATGCGATGATTGAACCATTTAACAAAACACACGGATTTGCCGGTATCCGGTTCATTAAAATTCTGAACAAGATGGGCGTTGAAAAAATCAGAAAAATAATTAAAAAATATACTGAAAAAATAACGGCCAGAATGCAGGAGTTGAGATTAGATAAAACCAATAAACAGATTGATATTGCAGCATTGTTATTAACCGCTGACGAGATAGCGGCTGAAAAATTGTTTTGTGATAAACTTCAGATTTCAGTAGATGAGGTTATACGATGGATGGCTGACCGTGATGAGGTACAACAGGAAAGCAGGGTTTACAGAACTGTCATTGATAAAATTTATGCGAACCGCGGAAAGATTGAAGGCCTGGCAGACGAAGACGACGACATGAGAAATGGAGTTATTGGAGTTTATCAGAGAGAGAAAAAAGAATCTGAAGCGGTGGCCGTTCTGGACGGTCAGACATACAAGAAGGGAGAAATCATTACGACAATTGCATTTATCCCGAGTGAGTTAAAGAAAATTCTGGCAGAGGAAGGAGCCAGCTATGGTTCATTTAAAGATTATCTCAAGAGAAATAATTTACTCATTAAGGGTGAGGGCAGCAGGGATGACACAAAAAAGGTAACGTCCACAAAATTAAGAAAGAGAATCAACATGTTGAAATTTATTATCCCGGATGACAGAGACCCGGAACTAGAGCCGGAACCGAAAACGCAGCCGGTAGAACCTGGCGAGAACATCCCGTTTAATTGATAAAGATACATAAAGCGCTCAGCGATTGCTGGGCGCCGTTTTTTTTGGCGGCGCGCTTTATACGGCAGATGGGGGCCGCTTTTTTGTTATGTGTCCGACGTCCGAGTCCGACTGACTAAAAATCGATATCTATATAGGAGAAAAAAAATAAAAAAACACAAATTCATATTTTTTTTATTTTTACTCTCTATAGGAATGTTGTTTTTTTAGTCGGACAGTCGGACACTAATAATAAATATATAATATTTTAACATTTTTATATAAAAACATATCATTTATTGAAGAAAATTATAAAAATTATGATTTTTAAGTGTCCGACTGCTAGTCGGACACTGTCGGACACAGTCGGACAGATTGAAAGATTTTGGGTAGTGAAAGGGTGTTGTGTGTCGGAAACCCGGTTGGTTTTTCCTTCAAAGGAGGTTTTTCTTAGTCTATCGGCAGCCGATAGACAGTGTTTTAGCCGGTAGTTTTGTCTATAATTGAAAGGCTGAGAGCCTGGGACGGATAAAGAGTCAGACGAAGTAGTCGGACAGTCGGACACAGGACGCCCCCGCCAGCAAAAACGCCGCCGAAAAAGTCGGACAGTCGGACACCCTGCCCGCAATCCAGCCCGGCCAGCCCGCAATTTTTGCCGAAAGTTTCAGCCGGCATGTGCATCTTTGTTTCGGGTTGCTGTAGTTTTTTCCGGTTGATATAATGGAGTTAGAAAAACGAAGGGAGGGTTTATGAATGGGTATACGTGAAGATGCGGCACAAGAAACGGCCGAGGAAATCGCCCGCAGGCTGATTTTTGATGGGCGAGTATCTGATGAAGATATCGCTGCCGGTTGTGGACTCACGCCGGAGCGGGTGCAGGAGCTTATATCCGAGGTGGCACACGAGACCCGGGAGCTGCTGCAGGAGTTAAGAAAAATGCTCTTTGATATCCGAAAACCAGAACTGTCAGATGAGGACCGGCGGGACATACTGCTGCAGATTGTAATGCTGCTGCGATTGATGATTGATAATGAGGTATGTGAGGAACCGGAACAGGCAGAGATTCGCGATTATATCAGATATCACGACGCCGCGGACATCCGGCTCACACTGCTGCCGATTTATCCAGAGAGTGAAGATTATACGCTACTGTCTCACGGTCAAGAGTTCTTGCATTATTTTATGAACTCATTGTTCTTGAATAAAAAGAGGGAGGCCCGCCATGGATTACGACCAGGCAACAAAAACCGCTGAAAAGCTGCTGCGAATGGGTACACTGTCATATAGACAAATTTCATATGCAAGCGGGATTCCACTATGGAGTATCCGCGAGATACAGACTGAAATGAATATGGAGCGCCGGCGATTGATGCATGTATTGCGTAAAACTATGATGGAAATCGGCGAGGGCATCCACGGCGCGGCAATAAATGAAGAAAAGCTGCACGACCAGTTCATGTCCTTTATGGAGATATCGCAGGCCCTCATCTACGGCCGGACAATTACAGAGGAAGAACATGATGACCTCTGGACCTTTATCTGCGATATTGACGGTTCAGACCTGGACGAATTCCTGGCAGATTTCGTATGCGGCCCGGAAGATTCCGAGGTTAAAATCATGACCCGCGCTTATGGTGTACTGCATAGCGTATACGCCGAGATGCTGATTAAACATTATGACGCCGAGACTATCACGCCGGAAGATGACAGAGACTATGAGGAGGACGAGGACGAGCCGGCCGACGACGCCCCCGGCGATGATTGGGAGGTGTAACTACGAAATAAAGCCAAAGGTGCACACTGTAAAAGGTGTGCACACTTTTTTTTTATGTGTACACTTTATATCTGTCCACACCCCGCTGCCGCGCCCTGATTGGCCTGCCGGCCTCATAAAGTGCACACCCTAGCCGGTACATTTTCGCCGCGTTTTTGTGTATACATTAGCGTATGCATAAAATATGCCGGAAAGCGCAATATGTATATTAAAAAAAGTGCACACCTATACTGCCACACTTTCTTACTGTTTTTGTGCATACCTTTACCCCCTCTTTTCCTTCCTTTTTTTTTATTTTTCTTCAAAAAAGTGTACACCCTAGCCGGACACTATAAATGCGTGCCGCATCTTCAAAAAGTGCACACCTATATATATACATATAACGAGCGGGCAGCAGCCGGCAGTATATATAAAAAAGTGTACACCTATATATGCATACAAAAGCCCTGATTTTATGTACTGCATATATAGTACACAATCCCGCTGCCGCGCCCAAAATCCTGCTGCCGCACTCAAATTGTGTACACCTATATGTATGCACTAAAAACAGGCATACACTTTAATTTTGCGGGCAATGTTGTTATTTTTATGCATACACTAGCCAGCACACACCCCGCTGCCGCGCCCAGGCCCCGCCTGCCGGCCTAACAATATAAATAAAGGTGCACATTTTTTTCAAAATATTTTTCATTTTTATTTTTTTTCGGCATATTATATATGTAAGGCGATGAAACGGCGGCGTTAAATGCCGCTGCCTTGTGGGGTTTTATATGCATTCCTCCTATTCGTGCAGGTTTTTTCCCCGCCCGCCGCCTCTCCAAATCTGCGGCGGAAAGTCTTACATTTTCTTACGTGACGAGGTCTCAGCGGCTCAGGCAAAGCGCCAGCCGTTGGGGCTGTTTTTTTGCTCTTTTTTAGTTCTTCAGTATATCTTTCTTCTTATTTTTAATACTTCTTTTGTGCATTTTTCACAATTTTCTTTCGGCTTTTCTTTTTGATTTTCTTTGTTTTTCTTTTGTGCGTTTTCTTGTTTCTGTGTGTACATTATGAAAAAAACGGCAGCAGCCTTGCCGGCAATGGTGATTGTGATTGTGATGATAACTGCATTGTTGAGACGAAAGCCGGAAGGCTTTCATTAAAAGGAAGCTCAATCCATCCGGGCAGATTGCCCGCAGCCGCTCAGGCGAAGTATTCGCGGCTGCAGAAAAAAAAGGGTGCAAATGGCGTTTTCAGGTGTACACATTATTGAAAATATTTTTCGCACTCAAAGTTCTATTTTGGGTCTATGACAGATTGAAAGTGTGATTCTGGTAAAGCAAGATTACCAGAATTGGAATTATGAAAAAATGCGGCGTTATTTCTTATTTGATATGCATAATAAAAAGATGCACATGCTAGTATGCACATCTTTATTTCGGTGCATGATACAGACCGCCGAGCAGGTGAGACTGTATCAGGTGCAGTTCATCAAGTGTAATCTCTTCACATGAAAATGCGTACTTTGCATCCGAGTATATGGCAGCAGCCAGGCCCTGCAGTTCATAAAATGCATCATCATCTGGATGTGTAAGGTATGCATCTTTTTTGTTTATAAGATAGTTGTAATCGCTGTTGTTAGTCCAATCTAACAACTCAATCAGTTCTTTCAGCTCTCTCATAATATTCCCCTTTTTTCTTTCATTATACATCCAGTGGTGGGTGTGCACAATGGAAAAGCTGAACCGCAGACCAGCAGACTTGCTGGCTCTGGCAGAAACCGCCCGATATACACAGCGGCAAGCCGGCTGTGCATATCGGGCGGAACACCGTTTTTTATTTTTAAAATTATTTGTCATATTAACAGTAAATAAAAATAATCAAAAAAACGCTAGACCAAGCGTGTGCCGGACGTAGGCGCGAAGGAGAAAGGATGAAAAAGAAAAGCTATGAGAAAAGTTATGAAAGAAATAACGAAGAACCGGTTTTAACACCGGAGCAAATTATAAGAAGGAATGAAATTTCCACAGCGTTATGTAACGAAATCTTGAGTGCAAAGAAGGTATATAAGAGCAGCCAGGATTTCTATAACAGCAAGGAGTGGAAGACGGCAAGGGCAATGACTCTTGCCCGTGATGGTCGTATGGATGTCTGGGAGTATCTGATATCTGGCCGCATTACATACCCGAAGAGAGTAGATGTGCACCACATAGAGGAGCTGATAGAGGCGCCAGAACTCAGAAGCAATCTGGATAATTTGGTTACAGTATCGCATGAGAATCATAGATTGATTGACGCACTGTATCACAAGGGAAATAAGAAGCTTATACAAGATATCCTGAAAGAGTATGTGAAGGAGAGGAACGCACTGTTCTTTTCACATGAAGAGGAAACAGAGGAGAAGGAAGAAGAGGAAGATGTGAGCGGCGAGCAGCTGTCACTCTTTGATTTCGGCTACGATTTCGGAGGCATAGCATGATTAATAAAATCTGCAGCAGATGCGGACGTATACTGCCGGTTGGTGAGCGGTGCTCATGCCAGCCGGCTTATCGGCGCGATTACAACAGATTTAGACGAGATAAAAAGATTCAGCAGTTCAGGGCGTCTGCCGCGTGGAGGCAGGCCCGGCAGCTTGCCATAAATAGAGATGGCGGAACGGACCAGTATGTTCTACACACTACAGGAGAACTGCGGCCCGGTTTTTCTGTGCATCACATCCTGCCGCTGTCCACGCCTGAGGGCTGGGAGCGGAGGACTGACCCGAGCAATTTAATTACTCTGTCGGATGATACACACAGCAGCATTGAATATAGATACAAAACAAAACATAAAGAAAGTATACAGCAGGAATTGTTTGCGATTGTGGCGCAGGTGACGGCGGCGCGAGCTGCCGGCGATTGAAGGCGGGGGGTATCAAAATGTTGAAAACATTTTGCCCTTGAAGCCCGTTCGTAGAACATCGTTCATAATTTTCCAAAGAAAAAAGTTTTTTGTAAATTTTAAGGAGGTGAGGCTCATATGGGTGTTAGAAAACCAATGGCGTTACATAACGGCCATCATACAAAAGAAGAGATTGATACTATGCAGCGCGAAAATGAAGCGGCCACATGCGGCCGGTCCTGTTTAGAAGGAAGACCACCAAAAGAGTTGATAGACAAAACCGCCCGTGATGAGTGGAAACGCATAACTGCAATTTTGGCAGATATGGATATTATCGGTGATTTGGACAGATATGCTCTTGTTTCGTATTGCAACGCCTGGTCGTTCTATATCCGGGCGACAATTGAATTGTCAAAGCAGCCTTTCACTATTGAAAACGAAAAGGGCAGTACAAAAAACTCTCTTATCAATACGCAAAATACATTCTTTGACCAGATGAGGGCAGCAGCGGCAAAAGCAGGGTTATCTGTTGATACGAGATTAAAGCATGCGGCATTAATGGTTCAGAATGAACCACAGGATGAATTAACGAGCAGGTTCGGTGATTTTTAATGGCATTAAGAGCACTAGAAAAAGCAAAGAAAAAAGAACCTATGAAAGAAGAAATCCTGCAGTATGCCAATGATTGCTTAACAGATAAGATTTTATCGTGTCAGGCTCACAAAGATGCTTGCGCGCGCTTAATACGAGATGTTGTAAATAGTCAAAATGATTCTTATGCCTATTATTGGGATGAAAAAGAGGCTGAAGACATTGTCTTTTGGTTTTCCCTTTTTAATCATACAAAAGGCGATTTAGCGGGGCAACCAATACACCTAACACCAGCGCAGAAATTTCACATCTGCCAGTTGTACGGGTGGAGGCGAAAAAAGGACGGAAAAAGAAGATTTAAAAAAATGTATTTGCAGGAGGCCCGGAAAAATGGCAAATCGCAGGAAGAATCCTTGATTGCGCTGCATGAAATCGCAATCACAAGCACACAGTACGGCGAGATGCTCGAGGTGTATACGGCGGGCCCTAAACGGCAGCAATCACGCCTGGTTTTTGAGGAGTGCGTTAATGTACTAAAGCAGGCGAGTCCTGAATTAAAGCGAAAATTTAAAATTATGACAGGCCAGATTATTCATATAAAAAGCGGCTCTTTTATCCGCCCGCTAAGCAAAGACGACGGGAAGACGGGAGATGGTACTAATATTCACATGCTGTGCCTTGATGAAAGACATCAGATGCCTACAAATGAATTCGCCGCTTTATTCTATGGAGCGGGCTCGAGTGACCCGTTAATGGTTTCCATAACCACGGCCGGGATGCGGTTGGACTGGCCCTGCTTCAAAGAGTATGAGTTTTGCAAAAAAATTCTTTCACCAAATTCTGACCTGGATGATGATGAGTACCTCATAGACATCTATGAATTGGAGCCGGGAGATTATGCAGACGTTAGAAACGTAACAAATGAGAGTTTGTGGATAAAGGCAAACCCGATTCGTGCAACATTTGATAAGGGCCTTGAGGCTATACGAAGAGAGTATAAAGAGGCATTGGAGAAGCCGGAAGATTTACCGGCGGCCCTCACTAAATTGTTTAATATCTGGTATCAATACAAAGAATGCGGATATATGGACATGGAGAAATGGAAGGCTTGCCAGGTTGACGAATTGCCGATTGATATTCGCGGTATGGAGTGTATCGTCGGCGCTGATATGTCTGCAAAAATAGACCTCACTTCAATCGCCATTCTTATTAAGTATAAGGACACGAAAAAGATAGACTTACACGGAAACCCAGTTGTTAAATATATTGTCATGCAGCATTCGTTCATTCCAAACCGTGACAGATTGATTGAAAGAGTGAATAAAGATAAAGCCCCGTATGATGCCTGGGAAGCGCAAGGTTATCTATCGGTAACAAACACTGATATAGTGGATAAGGACTATGTCATTGAATGGACATATAATTTTTTGAAAAAATATGACCTGCACCCTGTATGTTTTGCGTTTGATGCCCATAATGCGGCCGGAATCATGAGTGATGTATCAAAGGACTATACAGTGTATGATGTAGCGCAAAATCATAATTCTCTGAATGATGCAACAGTTGCATTCCGTGAGGAAGTTTTTTGCGGCAATATCTGCTATACCTATGACCCGTTATTAAATTTCGCTATGGGAAATGCCGTTGTAAAGAAGAGTAATGGTCTTATCAAGGTTGACAAGGATGCTACAACACAGAGAATTGACCCGGTAGATGCGATTTTATGCGCATTTAAACTGTCAATGTATTTTGAAGCTGCCGTTTCTCAGGAAGAGTACAACAAGGCTATTGATAACTGGCTGGCTTCAGATTGGTAAGAGTCGGCGAGGAGGTAAAAAATGAATATCATTAAAAAAATCAGAAACAAATATTACGCGATTTTCGGCCGGTCTATTGGAGTTGATGATAGAGGCGTTTTGAGCTGGCTTGGAGTAGATATAGAGAATACACCACGCCGGGCAATATCTCAGACTACCTATTACATCGCACTGAAAACATTGTCAGAGGCAATTGGTAAACTGCCGCTGAAATTATACCAACAGACAAAAGACGGAATCATACGTCCACCAATGACGGACACTTTGCGGCTTCTGTCTTTGCAACCTAACCCTTATATGACGGCGACCATATTTTGGACATTATGCGAAATGCTGTGTCAGCATTACGGCAATGCGTTTGTCTGGATTGATGGCGAGTTCAAACCAAGCGGCCGTTACGGCGGAAAATACGAGATAAGAGGCTTTTATCCGATGCACCCGCAGAACGTTTCAATCTTAATTGATGATGCCGGACTTTTTGGAACTGCAGGTTGTGTTTATTATCAGTACACGAACCCGGACACGGGCGAACAGGTCATTTTGAGGGATTCCGAGGTATTGCATTTCAAAACCTGGTATACGGAAGACGGGTTGATTGGTAAGAGCGTGAGGGAAATTTTACAGAGCACAATTGACGGAGCCGGAGCCGCTACAGACTACGAGAATAACCTATACAAAAACGGTATGACCGCAAAAATGGTTATGCAGTACAGCGGAAACCTGGACGAGGACCGAGCGAAAGAAGCGCAAAAGAAATTCGCAGACAAATTATGCGGAGCACAGGCCGCGGGAAAGATAATTCCGATTCCTACCGCGTTTAATTTGGTTCCTCTCAACCAGTCAATGGTTGATGCAGATTTTGCAACGCTTAGAAAATACAGTGCCCTCCAGATTGCGGCCGCTTTTGGCATAAAGCCGAGCCAGATTAACGACTATGAACACTCAAAATATGCGTCATCTGAATCTGAAGCGATTGCGTTCTTAACCGACACTCTGGCATACAGAATTAAAATGTATGAAGAGGAGCTCAACGCAAAAGTCTTGTTACCGTCTGAATATAAGAAGGGGTTTTATTATAAGTTTAATGAAAAAGCGCTTTTGCGTACAGATTCAAAGACACAATCTGAAATCCTGAAAAATTATGTACAGGGCGGAATTTATAAGCCCAATGAAGCCCGTGAATATCTGGACAAGGACAATGTAGAAGGCGGCGATACACTGTATCTGAACGGCTCATACGTGCCGATTACAGAGGCCGGCGCTGCATACAAAAAGAAAACTACAACCGATAATGGAGGTAATGCTAATGAAGACGATTAATGTAAACGGCGATATTATCTGCAGTGATATGAAATGGATTTATGACTGGCTGGAATATGAGTCCTGTTGTCCAGCAGATGTCAAAAACGTCATTGCAGAACTAAAGGACGAAAAAGAAGAACTAAAGGTAATTATCAACAGCCCGGGCGGAGATGTACAGGCAGGACAGGAAATCTATTCTATCCTGAAAGGCGTAAAAAATCCCGTTACGGTTGACGTACAGTCAATGGCTGCATCTGCTGCATCTATGATTGCAATGGCCGGTGATACTGTAAGAATGTCACCTGTTTCGCTGCTGATGATTCATAACGCGAGCACCTGCACCGCGGGCGACTACCGAGATATGCAGCATACGGCAGAGGTTCTGCAGACAGTCAATGCGGCCATCATGGAGGCGTACAGCAGAAAAACAAATCTCACCTATGACGAGCTGAGAGACATGATGGACAGAGAGACCTGGCTCACCGCTAATCAGTGTGTGGAGCGCGGTTTTGCAGATTCTATTATTGCGGATGAAAAACCGGTCCTTATCACGAATGCAATGATTGGCCGCCTTTCTGTAACAGATGAGATGATTGAAAAGGTAAAAGCCGAAAAAAAAGCCAAAGAGGAAAAGGCAGCAGCCGGAGCCGAGATTTTGGCGGATTTGGATATGTATGGAATTTAAGGGAGGTAAGGAGAGATGATTATTACTACTGATTTTGATGAAGATATTTTTGCAAGGCACGTGTGCTGTGTATCAGTTAGACCGTCTGACGGTGATGGTTATGCTGTCATTCTTGAATTATCTAATGGAAATATGCATAAGATGACTGAATGCGATGCCGAATATGAGGCAGAAAAGATGCGCGGTGAGTTAAGGCGTTTAATTGATAGTGGCTCTGATGTTTCCGTATCAGTGACAACAGATACACTCACTGATTTTGAAGAATATTGTTTCAAACGTAGATATATTGATGAAAAACACGGCAACCTGCCGCACCGGCATTAAGAGGCATCGCCTGAGGGACAAAGATAAAAGCGACTAAAAGCCGCCTCTATCTTTGTTTCATACTGTGATTTTTATCCTGAATTTTATTTGTCATATTATATGTAGAAACAAAGCCGGGAAGCCGGCAGAAAAATAACGGCCCGTTATGGGCTGAAACATACCCGATAAATGGGAAAGGAGAAAAGAGTTATGAATAAGGAACTGTTAGAATTGCTAGACAGTATCAATGAAAAGAAAGCCCTGGTAAAAAAACTTGTAGACGAGGGCAAAATTGAGGAGGCTAAAACAGCAAAAGCCGAATTAAAAGAAATGCAGGACAAATTTGACATCCTGAAAGATATGGATGATACCGAGCCTGCACCAAAGAACCCGAAGCCGGTAAAACCAATCGTAGAAGATGACGCAGTTAAAAAGTTCATCAATGCTGCACGTTTTGGTTTCAGAAACATTATGACATCCACTGAAAAGAAGGATGGCGGATATACCGTACCTGCTGACCTCGATACAGAGATTAACCAGTTTAAAGATGCATCTTTTAACCTTGATTCTCTTGTAACTATTGAGCCCGTATCAACACCGAGTGGTAGTCGTGTATTCCAGAAAAAGGGGCATTCTGCAGGCTTTGCAGAGGTCGGGGAAAACGGCAAAATCCAGGCAATGGACCAGCCTGAATTCCTTACAATGTCCTATAACATTAAGAAATATGCGGGATACTTACCTGTAACAAATGAACTTCTTGATGATAGCGATGCAGCAATCCGTAGTGTCATCACAAAATGGATTGGTGACGGTTCACGAGTTACACATAACAAACTGATTCTGGAAGCTTTGGCTGACGGTAAGACCGCAGAGGCTACTGACGCGCCTACATATACAGTAATCAAGGGCATTGATGACATCACAAAAATAATCAACGTAACTCTTGGTGCTGCATATAAAGCCGGAGCGAAAATCATCACAAATGATAATGGCCTGCAGGTTCTTTGTGAGTTAAAAGATGGTAACGGCCGCCCAATGCTGAATCCAAACCCAGCAGACCCTGCAAAGATGCAGTTAGCCGCTGGCCCGGTTGTTATTCCGGTTGAAGTTCTGCCAACAGCTGATTTCCCGAATGTTACTGACAAGGGCAAAAGTCATCCGCCTTTCGTAATCGGTGACCTCAAGGAGGCAGTCACATTCTTTGACAGAAAACACCGTACAATTTCCTCATCTGATACGGCATCTGTTACAGGATACAACGCATTTGAACAGGACGGAGTGCTGTTTAAATGCATTGAACGTGAGGATGTGGAAATTAAGGATGCCGCAGCCTACGCGTATTGCTACTTTTCAGCAACCGTTTCTGCGTAAATCATAAGAGGGAGGCGCCGGCATGACTGAAGAATTTAAAAAAAGAGCACTAAAAAAATCCAAAACGACCGCCGGCATCCCTGACTCCGTCACAGTCTACGACGAGAGAATATCTGACCTGATAGAGGCAGCTGTGATTAAAATGAGGACAGGAGGCGTGCCTAAGTCTGTTATAGATGAGGGCAGCGCCCTGGTTTTCTCATGTATCGCTCACTATGTCTGCTTTGAATTGCGTGGAGATACCGGGGAGACGAGAGACGCAAAATGGCATCACGACAAATTTGAGGATATGGAATTTTTATTATCTCTTGAAAAAGAGGGTGCAACGATGGAGGGGCTGCTATGAAGAGGATGACATCAATAAAATTACCCGTCTCTGCTGCGGCAGAGCGTGATAAAGAAGGTTTCATTAAAGAGGACATTAAATGGCAGGAGGCAATCCCGGCAACCGCCCGTGAGGCTACACGCCGCGAGCAGGTGCAGGCGAGCCAGGCCGGATACAACATCTCTTTAATTTTTGAGACACGTTTTTATGAGGGTCAATCAATCTTGGTTGACGAGTCAGACGGTCAGGAGTACGACATTCAGCAGGCGACGATATCATCCGGCGGTGTTTCTCTTGATTGTACACGTAGACAAAGCGGAAGAGGGTTCTGATTATGGGCTATATAAAAGGCGTGAGGCAGGCTGGGAATGTCCTTATAGACCAAAGAAATAACGGCAATTTTGCGATAACGGGTTTTGCAGAGTTAGAGGCAAAGATGGACCAGATGCAGAATGTAAAATTGGGCGAGCGGCTGTTAAATGCTGCCGAGCCTCATATTATAACTGCAATGGACACGCAGATGTTGAGACATAAAGGACCGTTACAGAAAAGCTTGAAGTCTACCGGAGCGCAGCAGAACAGCAGCGGCGGATGGTATCTGGCGTATAGAGCAACAACGGGAAACGAAAAGCCGGGAGACAAACCAAACCCGGACAAAATGATATATCTGATAAACCGCGAGTATATACGAATCCGAGGCGGCAAAGTGTACAAGCGCATGTATAAGGGAAAGGAAGTTATTGGCTATGCTATCCCCGCATACGACGTAATCACACAGGCAATTGCAGCCAGTGAAAACGCTGTACTGAACGCGATGGAGAACGAATTTGACCGGGCATTATCTGAAATATGGGGTGATGACGAATGATAAGACCGCTTGAAAAATTAAACCGCATTGCGGAGCGGCTCAATGTCCCCTATGGAATTCATAAGTATGAAGGAGAGGAGCCCGAGTTTTGTGTTTACCAGGTGGACGATGTAGAGCCTGCCAATTTCGCAGACAATAGAGCGCATGCCCGCATTGCTCATGTGAGGCTTTCATATATACAGCCGATTGATAAAAGTTATGACGCTGTTATGTGGAAGATTATAGATTTAATGACCGCCGAAGGCTTTACCGAGCCGCTGGTTGGCATTGATATGCAAGACGAAACAAAGAGAACAGTTCTGCTATTTTCAGCAGACATTAAACTTTAACACGCTAAAGCACAGCGTGAGGAGGTAAAGAATTATGGCATATTTTGGAATTTCAAAGCCGATTATTGCAAAATATAACGGCGAGACCGAGAAGTATTCTGAAGCGATTGAGTTAGAGGCAGCTGGAACTAGTGTAACCCCGGCGTTTTCCGAAGGCTCATTTTACTGTGATAACCGCCTGGGTATTCACAGAAAATTGTTTAAACAGGCCGATGTAACAGCCGAGATTAAGACAATCCCGCTTGCTGCTGGTGAGCTGCTTTTTGGTCATGCAATTGACACATCACAGAAACAGGAGACAGCAAAGACAAACGATAAGTCCAATTACGTTGGATATGGTTTTGTTGGATGCGAGGCAATAGACGACGAGCACGACGTTTACACAGCCTGCTGGCTGCCAAAAGTCCTCTTTACAGAGGGCGAAGACTCTTACACAACACAGAATGACTCACTTACCTTTACGGCACAGAAAATTTCTGGTGTTGCAGTTGGAGCAAAGGATAAAACATGGAGAGAAAAGGCTCAGTTTGATACTGAGGACGAAGCCTACTCCTGGCTGAAAACTAAAGCGGGCATTGTGGCTGCGTAACTTACACAAAGACGGGCAGAGGCTCTTTTGCCTCTTTCCCGCCTTTTTTGTTTATAAGGAGAAAAGAACAAAATGGACTTAACGACAATTGAACTGAGCGGGGATAAAATCCCGATGATGTGTAACCTTGGAGTCCTGGAGGAGCTGCAGGACGAATTTGGCACAATACAAGATTTTATAAGCAAAATTGCCCCGTTAAATGACGACGGGCAGATTGATTTTAAGACAGTTCGCGAGGACTGGCTGCCGGATGCTCATGCGCTGGTGTATGCATTACCGCGTATGATTAGTGAGGGCATTGAGGTATATAACGAAAACCACAAAAACAAAATTGAAAAAATGACACCAAGGGAAATTTTCAGACGGTGCGACCAGTCTATTTTCACAGTGTCTGCTACTATATATGGCGAAGTCATGAGGTCATTGCGAGCCCCAAAACAGCAGCCGCCCGCCGAAACGAGCCACCAGTAAGCGACCCTGACCCGCATATAGATTTTGAGTGGATTTATCTGTGGGGAATGAGAATGGGCTTTACTTATGACCAGGTGCGGCGGCTATATTTTGGCCGGTGGTGTGATTTGTTTGAGACGTATAAGAAAATACACAACATGACCGCAGGACAGGCATTATTTGCCGAGCCGCGAAAGGTTGAAAGCCTGAGTGTGTTGTAGATGGAGGTTTAGATATGGCGAATAAAAAGCGCGCGATTGGCGCTATCATAAAACTTGACGGTGAGAATGCTTTCAAAAGTTCAGTGAAAAACTGCCGCTCATCCTTGGCCGCAATGCATTCTTCATTGAAGAACATTCAGGCCTCATATGCTGGAAATGCTAACAGTCTGGAGGCATTAATCGCCGTCCAGGAAAAATACGGGGAGATGCAGTCCACCGCAAAAGCACAGGTGGAAAAGATGTCCACCGCATACGACAGGAGCCGAGAGGCACAGCAAAAAACGAAAGAAACCATGCTGCAGATGCTGGAGGCATACAAAAAGGCCGAAGAGTCTTTACAGGAAATGAAAGACAGCGGCGAGGCATCAGCCGATGCTATAAACCAGCAGCAGGAGGCAGCAGATAAGGCATATCAGTCATACCTTGATTATTCCGAGCAGGTGGAAAAATGCGGCAGCAGAACCGCATATTTTCAGAAGGCGTTGGAGGATGCGAAGGCGGCCGAGCGTGAGGCCAGTTCAGAGGTTGACCGTTATGCGAGATATATTGAAGAGGCTAGAGAGAGCGCGGATGGATGCTCTCATAGTATAAATGAGTTCGGGGAAGCCGTTTCAGAGTCAGGAGAGGCAGCAGACGCCGCAGGCGGTGCAATGAACGTTTTTGCCGGTGTTGTCGGCGGTAATATCGCAACAGCCGGCATTGAAAAAGTCTGTGACTGGTTAAAACAGGGTGCACAATATGCCGTAGAGGTTGGAAGCGGCCTGGAATCCAGTTTATCAAAGGTACAGGCATTGTCAGGTGCAACCGATGCAGAAATGCGTGAGTTAAAGGCTACCGCCGAGGATTTGGGACGGATTTCAAAGCGTTTCAATGCTGAAGATATTTCCAACGCTTTCGGTTATATGGCGCTGGCCGGCTGGGATGTTCGTCAGCAGCTGGCAGCAATTCCGGGTGTAATCAACCTGGCGACCGCGTCAGAAATGGACCTGGCAGAGGCGTCCGATATGGTGACGGATTATTTAACGGCATTCGGTTTAAGTGCTGAATATGCCGGAAAAATGGCCGATATGCTGGCATATGCACAAAGCCACAGCAACGCCACAACGGCGCAGTTTGGCGAGGCATATAAGAACAGTGCGGCATCATTAAACGCGGCCGGTCAGTCTATACAGACCGTAACGGCCTTACTTGAAGCGTATGCCAATCAGGGACGTAAGGGAAGTGAGGCGGGGACCTCTTTATCCGCCACGATGCGCGACATCACAAGCAAAATGAAGGACGGGGCAATCCAGATTGGCAATACCTCAATTGCCGTTCAGGATTCTAACGGCGATTTTCGTGACCTCATAGACATTATGTCAGATGTAGAGGCAGCAACGGAAGGAATGGGTAATGCACAGCGTTCAGCGGCATTAAGCGCCGTTTTTACCGATGATTCAATTAAAGGCGTCAATATGGTGCTGCAGGAGGGTATGGGCAATGTAAGGGGCTACCGCGAAGAGCTGGAAAACTGCGACGGAGCAGCCGAGCAGATGGCAGAAACGATGTCCGATAATTTACAAGGAGCCATGGCCAGCGCCAGCAGTGCCGCAAACGGCCTGGGCGATGCGGTATATGATTACATAAAAGGGCCGCTCACAGATATGTTTGATGGCATTGCAGACGGCTTAAACGGCATCACAGATGCAATACAAAAGCAGGAAAGCGAGCTGGACCTATTTATTGACCAGGTTGAGAAGGCCAATGATAAGGTACAAAACACAATCAATCAGGCAGACACAGATTATGCTGAGGGTATGGCAAATGCCGAGACTGTGAAATATTACATTGATATTATAGAACAGGCTAGAAGTAAGACACAACTAACGGAGTACGAAACATTCCAGTTAAACAATGCGATTGAGACACTGAGCGGCACCATACCGGAACTCAACCAATATATCGGAGATACTAACAAAATTCTGGAGCTGTCAGCGTCCGATTTTGAGACATTAAAGGATATTATGGTTCAGTCCTACCAGGAAATCATTGCCGCAGCGATTGCCGCAAAGAGAAACGCCTATGTCATGGCAAAAGCAGATGCGGAGATTGCGAGGGCACAGGCACAGTCTGCGTTGGATGAGTCTGACAAAAAGATAAAAGAGCAAAAAGAAAAAATCAAAGAGATTGAAAAAAGGCAGGACGAAGCCAAATTCAATGATTTCAGCGGTAACTATAAACTGACAAAAGAGCTCAACGCCGCCAATGAGGAAATGACTGATTACCTGCAGAACCAGCGAGAGGCGACAGCCGAGTTGAAAAAGGCAGAAGAACAGTATTCCAAAACATCCGAGACAGTTGAGGATTTTGACAACCGCAGCAAAGAATTATATGAGGATTACGGGCTGTATGTAAACAAAAGCGGCAGCCTGACGACGAAGATTATAGAGCAGGCAAAGGCTGATGAGGAGGCTGCGAAGGCTAGTGAGAGTTTAAGTGATGCCGTAGAGGATACCGCAGCCGCCTATATAGATGCCGCAGGGAATATTCAAAGTGCAGATGTTTCTGCAGCAATAGAGTCACAATTAACCGCGGCGGCGCAAAATGTAGAGGATTTTAAAGATTCTCTTAAAAATGCTTTTTCTTCTTTTTCTCTTTTTGGAGATACGGAAGGCCTCATGGATATATACACGTCATCCAGCAAGGGGCAGATGGAGAAAAACGCGCAGATATCACTGGATATCATGGGAAAGTATGCCGATGAGTTAAAGAGTCTGAGTCAGCGCGGGTTATCTGATGAGTTTTTGAGTTATCTGACCGAGCAGGGCCAAAGCGGGCTGGAATATGTACACAACCTGGCAACCTGGACATCTGACGCGGAATTACAGCAATTCCAAAAGCAGTTTGACGAGTTCAGCAGTTATACAAGCGGGACGAATGAGAAAGTTGACGACATTATGCAGGCATACACGGAAAACATCATGGAAGGTGTAACCGATGGATACAATGCATGGTATGAGTTCGGCATTCAGTCCACACAGGGGCTGCTGGATGCGATAGAGCAGGCAAAAGCGGCAATGCAGGACGAGAATTTCAGCGGGGATTTTACAGACGCAATGAAGAATGTTCTTACTACCGGTTACAGCCAGATACAGGAGGACCGGAGCCGGAAGCAGGCACTAAGAAGCGAGGTGCAGAGCGACCGCGGCATTGGTGCATCTATGGCAGATTTAACTATTAGACCGGAGATTCAAAATGAGGTTAAGGTGTATCTGGACAGCGAGGACGTGAGCGCCGCAGCGCTAAGGCGGCAGACGAGCAGCTACCGCATTACAGGTATGCGAAAGTGAGGTGAGTGATATGTATAAAGGCTATATTCTGAGGATTGGGCAACTGAAACTGGACGAGGCAGAAGATGGGGGATATATTTCCCCCGGTTCATATAAGGTCTCTGCAAATAAAGAGAAGATTGACGATTGGACAGACTATAACGACGTCCGGCATGTAATTTATTCAATCGGTAAAAAGACTGAAATTTCATTTGAAACACCTGGCAAGCCGAATCTGTTGACGGAAGAAGAAATTGCAAAAATTCTTGAGGCGTTAGAAACGGCAAAACATACCGGGGCTGGATTAAATAAAGATTCCTATATGCTGGATTACTATGACCCGAGAACAGGAGAATATGTAATAGATAAGGACTTTACACTGGAGGATGTTAACTTTACTATAGAAGGAACGAGCCCGGAGCATGTCTATTATAGTCCGGTGAAGTTTACTTTCCGGGAGGTGAGCAGCGTTGACTGATAAGATTTACAACAACGTTCATTTTTCCCCCGATTATGTAAGAGAAAATCCGGTTATTATAACAATAAAATCACTGGACAAAAAGTTCGATGACCTCACGCATTCAAATTTAGTGCGTAAGAGTATCAAATTAAAACAGACCCTATGCAGCGAATCATATTTTTTATGGGGAGGGTTTAATTCCTCACAGCTGACGTTTGAATGTTATGCAGATGCATTGAAAGATAATGCCCCGGAAGGTAAGATTCAGCTGACAATCACCCCGACTGTATACAAAGATGGCGCTTTAAGCGAGCGCTTAAACAGCGAGGAAACGGCGCTTTTTACAGGTTATATTGAAACGGCAGAGCCGACCAGTCTGCCGCAGCATTGGAAGGTTACGGCATATGATAGACTGTACAGAGTACGAAATAATAACATTGCACACTGGCTGTCAGAGACAGTAAAGATTGCAAAAGAGAACGGAAAACATTTTACCTGGCGTGAAATGATACACCAAATCGGGGCGCAATTGGGGTTACTGATTTATCACGATGAAGACCTGCCAGCAATATCTGATGCAGTATTTTTCCCGGATAATCAGGACATTACGACTGAAAACGGCGTTGATTTGCTACGTGATTTTGCATTATGCCTGCAGCGTTTCGGTATAGTAGACGGAGAGGGCAATTTGAGATTCATAGAGGCTCAGGACAGTAAAACCGGCACAGAATGCTACTGCATTGATACATATGACCCGGATAAGCTGAGATACAGCGCCGGTCACGTATGGCTGCCAAAATTCTTTACATCTGAGCCAAGAAGTAACATTTTTTATACTACCGGAGACACTACGACCGAGGAAGACTATTACAACAATTATTACACGATTAAGAACAGCCCAGTAATCGGCAACCAGGATTACATAAATGAGAGATATGGCTGCGATGAGTACGGCACGCCAAATCCTGCATATAGTGCGGCAAATATGCCGGTGGGACTCTTTGATACAAGTAAGATGTGTCTAACTAACGGAGAAGAATTTTACCAGCAGGAGTATAGCATAAGAACATATGCAGACCCGACAATTCCAATGGGTTCAGTGCTGCATATAAGAAAGAACGGTGCGATTATGGTACGGTCTTATATCATGCAAAGGGTGATTACATTTATAAGCCGGCAGGCTATACAATGCGAGTACAGCGCCAGCAATTCGCCATACAATGAATGCGTTTCCGAATTGGATTACGGCGTAAGAAGCGCAAATGTTCTGGCAAATGAAACATCTGCCAAAATGCCGTTTATCTCAGACGGCTCAAATCTCACAAAATTGCGAGCCCATAAGATTTTATCAAAGAGCGATTACGCGGCGCTCAAAGAGAAAAGGGCGGATACAATATACTACGTATACGACGACAGCACGAGTTAAAGGAGGCGGGGAAGATGAAATATGCAATGTATTATGGCGGCAAAAAGATTCTGCCGCCGGATAATATCAAACAAATTTATCACGGCGCCCGCCTCATCTGGGAACGAGCAAGCGAGCAACTGGCCGACACTACGCTGCGATATTATAGATTCACCAAAAACGGCCTGTTATGCCCGTATGTAATCAGCCGAGGAACCGACAAAGAAGCAAAATTTTTCAACGTTCACGGTCAGAATATTTTTACAGTTTCTTTTTCAAATTTTCTTGATGATAATGAAAGTGCATCATTTCTATGGAATGACACGCCGCTGTACGGTGTGCACGTGTTAAATGATGGCGCAATTGTGGAAAGCGAAACCGCCTGGTATATAGAGGGCGGGGAAACTGCCGAAAGCTTCATTTGTCACACATTCGCCCCGGAACTGACCGACACCGTGGAGCAATGGGGCAACATATTTTCAAAGATATCAAATTATTTGTCCGCTCATCCTAACAGACCGAATTTTAACGGCGGGGGCGGAATGATACCGCTGCATTTTCCTATGGGTTATATAGAGGGGGCGGAGCAGGCCGAGACAATATCCCGCCCGCCAATGCTGGCATATATCAAAGATGGAAAACTGGTAACGGATACTGGGTATGCGGTGCTGGCGGTATGCGGTGAGTCAATGGTGTGTGCAGAGAGTGCATATATCAGCGGCAGCGGTCCTAACGCATACGGAAAAATCACCGAAAGGGCGCTAGACGGTACATATATCCGGGATTTGATGAGCAGCAATCAGCGAATTATCAATTACACGAGCGCGGAGAAGGCCCGCCGGTTCTATATGGCTGGAGATTATGTTACATATTATTCAATACATAACAGTAAGCAGTATCTAACCGTAAAGCCAAAAACAGCGACAAGCACACTGTATAATCAAGATGGTTATAATAACTCAACTCTGGACACTATCCCGGAAAACGTATTTTATTATGGCGGTTACTACTATCTGCTCAGGAGACGGAGCACCGACAAAATCGGCTTTCTATTCAGAGGAACAACACCGGAGGGTGCAAGCAATTTTGACTATGAATGGACGGCTGAAAACGGCATACCTGCATTGGGTGATTACGATATTGCCCCGGATTATTTCAATGAACCCGGGCAGTATTGGATAGATGAGAAAAACGGCATTTTATATGCAATCGGGCAATCAACCGAGAAAGACAGCAATGGAAGATATGATTACAAAATTATTCACCTGCAGTTAGAGAAAGCAGGCGGGGAGGCATGATGGAACAATTACTCATAACGGCAATTACAATAATATGCAGCATTATCGGCGCGGTTTCTGCCGCGTTTGGCATTGTAAAGAGTATGACAGAAAAACACGAGAAAGAGCGCAAAGAGAGGGAAGAGCGGCAAGAAGCGCTACAATTGATAATTCTGAAATCGTTAGATGGTGCGCTAGATTTATCAATCAGTACAGCCACTGCCATTAGTAGAATCCCGTCCGCCCACTGCAACGGCGATATGCACGCGGCATTAAAGGCAGCGCAAAAAACAAAGGAGGACCAGCGCCGAGCTCTCACGGCGGCAGGCGTTTCACATATGATGAATGATGACTAACCAAGCCCCGGAGCAATCCGGGGCTCTTTTCGTTTTTCAAAAAAAGAAATATTTCGCATATTATAAATAAGAAAGAAAACTACAAGGAGGCATAAAAATTATGATGATGCCACAGAACGGAACATTACTCAGTGCAGATGGCGAAAGTACAGTCAATATCGCTGACCTACTGGGTGGAGAGAAGACCGGGGAAAAATACAATATGGACACGATAGCACCAAAGAACGGTGTGTTCTTAAATAGTAAAGGCGAGGCCGTAGATATCACAAAAGCGATAATTGATTTTCTTGCCGGCGGTGGTTCAGGTGGAGGCGGTACAGTCTCACTGCAGGCTCTTACAATCACAGTGAACGGAACCGCATATACATATGACGGTAAAACCGCCATTGAAATCCCAATCACAACCGGCGGAGGCAGCACCCCGGCAGCATCCGAGCCGCTGACAATTACAATTGGGGACCAGGAGTACACATACACCGGAACAGAGGCCGTAACCCTTACCATTCCGGCAGTAACGGATAACCAGGTCCTGACAATCAAGTATGGAACAACCACATATACATATGACGGCAAAAATCCTGTCACCGTGGAAATCCCGGAGCCAGCAGAGCCAACACCGGCGCAGGCTTTAAATATTACGATTGGCGGCAAAAAGTATTCTTACGACGGCAGCACACAGATTGACATTGTGATGACCGCAGCAGAGGAGGGAGTATACTAATGAGCAATATTTTAACAGTTCAAGACACCTCACTCACCGCCATTGCCGACGAAATCAGAAAAAAAACGGGAAAAAAAGACAAATTGGCATTCCCCGCCGGTTTTGTGTCAGAAATTGACAGCATCCAGACAGGCGGAGGCAGTGCACCGGCAGAAGAAATTAAAGAGAAAGATGTTAATTTTTTTGATTATGACGGAACACTCATTGCCTCATATACCGAGGCAGAGGCGAAGGCGTTAACATCATTACCAACACCGCCAGTCCATTTCGGGCTGGTGTTTCAGGGGTGGAATTATACCCTGGAGGAGGTTATCGCAAATGCTGAAATGGCAGACATTGGGGCATTGTATACGACCGATGACGGAGCAACGAGGCTGGAGATTGAGGTCTTAGAAAACCGCGATATAAAGGTAAGCTTTTCGCAGTCTAAAGCAGAGGGCGTGCTGATTGATTGGGGAGATGGAAAGAATGAGCGGTCAGCGGCAGTCTCTAGTGATGTCTCTTCTACTCACATTTATAACCAGCCGGGACGATACACAATTACACTGACAATTGATGAGGATTGTGACCTTTTATTTGGAGCAAACGCACTACCTCTAATTAGCATAGATTCCATAGACACTTCCGAGGGATGTAATGCACTGAGAAAGGTATATATTGGAGATAGGGTTACGAAATTTAACAAGGGCATATTCCTCAAGAATTATGCATTACATAGTGTATCTATGAGTAAGGGTGTAATAGGACTGAGCGAGTCAAACTTTAGAAATACATCAATTGAATATATAACAATTCCGTCTGGGATTGATACTATTCTAAGCGAAACCTTTTGTGAATGCGGATGCCTGAAAAATATTTCCCTCCCGGTGAGTGTCCAAAATCTAGAGCAGAATGCAATCTATCAGTGTAATGCGTTGAAAAGACTAAATTTTAAAAACATCGTAAACCCGCAAAAAGGAGCTGTCGCTTACGATAATGCAATCAGTGAAATTGTCGTAAATGCAGGTATCGCGTATATTCCGAATGAATTTTGCAGGAACTGCAAGAGTTTAGAGAAAATTTCTTTTCTTGGGAATGTAAAGATTTTTTATTCAGGCGCATTATCCGGTTGTTGGAGTCTAAAAACTGTTAACCTGACGCATTGTAAGGCAGTGCCGACAATGCAAGATGCAACGATATTTAACGTGGCTAGTTCTGACCTGGAAATCTTGGTCACTGCCGACCTTGCCGATGAGTGGAAACAGGCGACAAACTGGACAGCACTTGCAAAATATATCAAAGGAGTATAAGGAGGATTTTTTATTATGATTATTTCAGAAACTGTCAAAATAGACGACAAAAACTATACCAAAACCGCCTCAGACAGCGGGTTCTATATTGAAAGAAACGGCATCCGTTATGTTGAGGCGATAGACCCGTTGGGAAGCTGCAGAGAATACACCGAGACTTCTGAGCTCATAGAGACCGAGCCGGAGACAACCGAGGCGAAATTAGAGCGAGTGTCTGCAAAGGTGGAAAAGATTTCTGCCGACCTTGAGTATCTGGCCATGATGACAGATACCGACCTCGAGAACTAAAAAGGAGGGTAAAAAAATGAGTAAAAAATTTGGCACTGTAAAAAGATTCTACGACCGCGGATTGTGGAGCAAATCCCGGGTGCATGATGCGGTGGATAAAATGTGGATAACAAAAGAAGAGTACAAAATCATCACAGGTGAAGGTTTTGTGGAGGAGGTGTAAGAGATGAATAAGGCATATTGGATTAAATGGGGAAAGGCCGCAGGTATTAGAGCAGTGAAGACAATGGCTCAGGTTGCCGGCTCAATGCTGGTAATTGGCGCATTTAATGAGACTGCGTGGGGAATTATGGTGCAGACAGTTCTAGTATCTGGTCTGGCATCTGTCCTGACGTCAATTGCGGGAATCCCGGAAGTGGAGAAAGAAGAGGGCGCCGAGTAAGCGCCAAGGGCGGGGCGGTTATGCCGCCCCTTACTATATTTAAAGGAAGGTGAAAAATTATGAATATAAAAAGAATAATTGCAAAAACGCATTGTTACATTGGACAAAATAAGCCGAATTATGTAGTAATCCACGAGACCGATAACTGGAGCCACGGGGCGGATGCAGAGGCACACGCAAACGCAATGAAAAACGGCAATTTAAAAGGGACGGTGCACTATTACGTAGACAGTCAGCAGACGTATCAGACATTGGAGCACCAGGACGGAGCTTGGGCCGTTGGTGACGGTCACGGGCAGTACGGCATCAGTAACTTCAACAGTATCAACATTGAGATTTGTGTAAATCCCGAATCAAATTACTATGTAGCGGTAGACCGCGCCTCAGAACTGGCCGCAATGCTGCTGAATCAGTATGGCTGGGATACATCACATCTGAAACGACACTACGATGCGAGCCGTAAACATTGCCCGCGCCGTATACTGGATGAGGGTCTCTGGGACAATTTCGTAAGATGCACCGCTGCATATATGAAAAAGACTGGTGGGGCTACGACTGAAACAAAGCCGGCAGCATTCAGCCAGTTATACCGAGTGAGAACCGCGTGGAACAAAGCGGCGTCACAGATTGGGGCATATAAGGTCCTGGAAAATGCCAAAGCGAATTGCCCGGAGGGTTACAGCGTTTTTGACAGCACCGGAAAGAAAGTCTACGAACACAAAAAGAAAACCGCCGATGACGGTTCATTCCAGGTACAGGTGACGAGTAAATACCTGCGAATCAGAAAAAGCGCGAGCATCAACGCCGCCGTTTTGGGTTATACCGGAAGAGGCATTTTCACAATTACCAAAACATCCGGGGATTGGGGTTATCTCAAATCCGGCGCGGGATGGATTAATATTAAGACTGATTGCGTGAAAAGACTGTAACCGCGCCGAAAATATGCTTTTCAAGAGAGGGAAACCTCTCTTTTTTTTAAAATTTTTTGCCGTTTTATCGTTTTTCAAAAAATCCAGCATATTGCTTTCAAACGCGAATACGGAGGAAATGCAATATGGCAAATGTTAGCAATAAATTATTGGAAATGCTGGTAAAATCTGGTAAACTGACTGCAGATGACATGAAAGCGGCGAAAATGCTGGAGATTCAGGAGGTATTGATGGAGAACAGCGTTATAACGCCGAAGATTACGGAAAGGCAAAAAGGCGGCGTTACACAGTATTACTGTGTACTGCCGGCGAGATATTCAAAAGATGGCAAGCGTCATCAGATTGTATGTAATACACGCGAGGAGGTAGAGCAGAGATTTCAGCAGGCTGCATACGATGCAATTACAGACGCCAATAGTGAGAACATCACGGTTGCGGATGTTATGCAGAAATGGTTAAAGAGCCGAAAAGAGGGGGTCAAGGGCCAGACGCAGAGCGGATATTACGGGATGTATGAAAATCACGTAAAAAATTCGGCATTCGGGCAGTCACGTATTGCGGACGTGAGGTTACCGGAATGCCAGGAGTTCATTAATTCGCTCTACAAAAAGGAATTGAGCAAATCCACTATGAGTCATATCAAAAGCGCAATGTCAATGGTTTTTGAGTATGCTGTCGCACATGATATTATATTAAGAAACTATTTTTCATATGTCAAGATAAACACGAATTTATGTAGTACAAAACGTACTCACGAAACGGACGCATGGAGCGACGAAGAGATATTGCAGTTATGGGACGCATCAGAGCGGTTTTGGAGGACAAGATGCAAATACCGGTTCAGTGCAATTATGTTATTTCAGATTTTTTCAGGTATGAGAATCGGGGAAATCATTGAGGCAACCTGGGATGATGTGGATTTTGAGAAAGGATTGTTTCATATTAATAAGACTCACGCTTTGTACAAGGATTATGAAGCGGGGATGATGGTAAGCGAACCCAGCACTCCGAAGACCGAGAACAGCCGCCGAGTAATTGAACTGAATGACGCGGCACTGTATTGGCTGAAAGAAATGAAACACCGAAACGAGCAGCAGGGTATTGACAGCAGGTTTATCTGTTCAAGCTTTAGAAACACCCTCATCCCGCAGCCGGATATGGCAAAGCGATATAGAGTCTTTTGCCGTGCTGCAAATCTGCCATATAAGCCAAGCCATGCAGGCAGAAAATCGTATGTCACAATGATGTATGAGCGCGGAATCAACTTAACAGATATCAGTTCTGATGTCGGACATAAATATCACACAACTACAGAGAACATCTACCTGAAACAGCGAAACAGCGCGAGAGATACATTAGGTCAAAAAAATGCAGCGATTCTGGCAACAGTTGGCAACAGGTTAAGAACCTCAGAAACCGCGTAAAATCAAGGAAAAACAACATAACACCAATTACCAAGTTGCTTTTGGTATTTTTTTACATATTCTAATAGAGAAATAGTATTTTGGAAGGAAAATTTGACATGCCGTATTCTATTATGATTGACGCCGGGCATGGCGGAAATGATCCAGGTGCCGTATATAAAGGCCGCAGGGAAAAAGACGACAACCTTGCTCTGGCTATGGATGTAGGAAGGCTTTTGTCTGAAAACGGAATTGAAGTTTTATATACAAGAACTACAGACGATTATATTTCCCCATTTGAGAGGGCAAAACTGGCAAATGAGGCAAAGGTGGATTATTTTATTTCGTTTCACAGGAACAGCAGTCCTGAGGTGAACCAGTATAACGGAGTGGAAGTGCTGGTTTATGACAAAAGCGGAATCAAGTATGAGATGGCGCAGAACATTGTAGGGGCATTAGGGGAACTGGGCTTTCGGGAGATCGGAGTTCAGGCAAGGCCAGGTCTTGTTGTGCTGCGAAAAACAAAAATGCCGGCGCTTCTTATTGAGACTGGATTTATAAATTCTGATGAAGACAATAAAATGTATGATGAAAAGAATGGGGAGATTGCCCAGGCTATTGCCGGTGCAATCCTTGGAACACTGGATCAGCAGCAAGGCGAGGAGCCGATGTATTACCGTGTGCAGACCGGTGTTTTCCGCAAACGGGAGAATGCAGACCGGATGCTGTATATGCTTCAGGAAAAAGGCTATCCGGCATATATTTTACAGGATGGTGAATTTTATAAGGTACAGGTGGGGGCATTTTTGCAGCTGGACAATGCCATCCGCATGGAGCAGCGGCTTCGGGATGATGGCTACAGTACGCTGATCGTGACGAAATAAGAAGTCAGCAGAAATGTGCTTTTGGGTAGAAAAAGGAGAAAAAAGAAGCTATAATGTAAAAAATTGGAAATACCATATGGATAGAAAAGGGGATAAAACGTGGATTACACTGAGTTTTTGAAAAATACAGAGGATTTTGTTTTTGCAGAAAATAAACCAGAGAAGGCAGACATTATTTTTGTGCCTGGAAATGGTTTTCCGGAGATGGCCGAAAAAGCGGCTTCTTTATATAAAGAAGGCTATGCCCCTTATGTTTTGCCAAGCGGGCGATATAGTATTACTTTGGGGAAATTTGTGGGTGTACAGTCGAAGAAAGAACTTTATGATGGAAATTACGAGACGGAATGGGAATTCCTAAAAACAGTGCTTATGAAAAATGGAGTTCCAGAAGAGGCCATTTTTAGGGAAGACCAGGCTACCTTTACCTACGAAAATGCAATTTTTTCCAGACAGGTGACGGACCTTCACAGACTTCCGGTGAAAAAAGCAATTCTCTGCTGTAAAACTTATCACGCCAGAAGATCCCTGATGTATTATCGGCTTTTATACCCGGAGACAGAGTTTCTGGTGTGCCCGGCGTGTCCGGATGGGATCACCAGAGAAAACTGGCGGGAAACAGAAGCCGGAGTGGAGGCTGTCACCGGAGAAATCGACCGGATCATAAAGCAGTTCTGCCTGATGCTGGGAGATAGAGGAAAGGCGTAGAAACAGAAAATCCGAATGTTCTTATAAAAGAATAAGAAACATTCGGATTTTTATCTAGTCCATATAGGCAGAAGAATTGGACATGAAATTATGATTTTTGTTTAAATGTTGGTGGTCTCTTCGGTATCTTTGTGCTCCGGCAGCCAGATGTGCACCAGTTCAATACGATTCTTATCTAACTCGTCCACAACCAGATGCATGCCGTCCTCCAAGGTAACGGATTCTCCCTCCCGCGGCAGGCAGTCAAGCTGTTCAATAATATAGCCGCCTACCGAGTCATAGTCCTCTGATTCAAGATGGGTTCCCAGAGATTCGTTGATATCATCCAGTTTGGCAGAACCAAGCACCTCATATTCTCTGCCAGGCTGGATCTCACGGATGGGCTCTTCCTCATCCTCGTCATATTCATCCCGGATTTCTCCTACAATCTCTTCCAGAAGGTCCTCCAAAGTGACAAGACCAGCAGTAGAACCGTACTCGTCAAGGACAATTGCAAGGTTTACAGAAGCCTTCCGCATTTCCATCATAAGGTCTGTGGTACGCTTATATTCATAGGTGAAATAAGGCTCGCGAAGAATCCTTCGGATAGAAAATGGTTCATGTTCCGGATAGAGAAGAAGATCTTTCACATTGATAATTCCAATCACATTGTCTGTATTGTCCTCATAAACCGGAAAACGGGTATGCATATCCTCCTTAAAAATATCCATAAGCTCCTGGTACGTGGAGTCCACATCAATAAAGGTCATGTCGATTCGGGGAATCATAACATCTTTGGCAGCAGAATCGCCGAAATCAAACACATTGTAGATCATCTGCTTTTCTTCCCGCTCAATAACACCATTTTCCTGTCCAACATTTACCATGGAACGAAGCTCGTGCTCAGTGATGGTATCCTTCTTGGCATTGGGATCTACCCGAAGGACAAAAAGAATGCCGTTTGCAAGCTTTCCAACAATATAAATGACAGGAGTCAGCACTGTCATAAGGGCATAAACCGGTCTTGCATAAGAAAGGGCCAGGTCATCGGCTTTCAGGGTGGCAATGGTCTTCGGGGTAATCTCTCCGAAAAGAAGAACCAGAAGAGTCATAACACCGGTAGCAACACCGATATACATGCTTCCAAACACTTTCATGGTAAAGGTTGTGGCAAGGGAAGACGCAGCGATGTTTACAATGTTATTTCCAATTAAAATAGTGCTGAGCATTTTTCCTGAATTGGAAATTACCTTTTCCAAAGTAATCGCGCGCTTGTTGCCCTGTTCAGCCAGGGAATGGATGCGGATGCGGTTGGCTGCCGTCATAGAGGTTTCCGCAGAGGAAAAGAAGGCGGACAAAAGCACCAGAATCAATATGGTGACCGCCTGTATAGGGACACTTGAATCCAAACTATGTTCACTCCTTTTTATAATAATGTTAAGAAAGAATATACATGATTCAGAGTGAAAATGCAAGGAAAACAAAATGGAGGGAAGAACAACGAAAAAAACACGAAAAAAATAAGATATAAAAAATAGAATTGGGGGGTGTCGAAAAAGGTAGAACTGTGTTATAATTCGGTGTGGTAAAAAATAAAATAAATTGTTACAGAATGTTTACAAAAGAGTAAAGATTTGATATAGTGTACGTTAAAGGAAAAGAAATGCTTACATTTTGATCATATAATTAATTTATATATATACAACAGAGGTGCCAGGATGAAGAAGAAAAAAAACGTTATGTACAGAAAAAGTGTATCCTTACTTGCGGCAGCTGCAATGACAGCAGTTTTGATGACCGGACAGGCTTATCCGGTTACTGCGTGGGGACAGAACACCGAGACCACACTTGAGACATCCAGTCTCATTCCGGATAATATTACCATAGACCAGCCAATAGCCCTTTCAGAAGTGACATTGCCGAAAAGTGATTATGGAACTCTTTCCTGGGTGGATACATCTTTTGTTCCAAATAAAAGAGTCCAGTCCTGTGAAGTTGTGTTTAAACCAGTAGAAGATGTGGATCTTTCCTATCTTTCCGGCTGGGATGCGGATAAAAAGGTTGTGAAGGGCAAGATCACAGTCGTAGTCAGCAGCATAGAAGGGGAGGGGGAAGCAGTATCATCCGAGCAGACACCGGCAGAAGATTTCCCTTCTGGCACAGATACTGTGACGAAAGATGATTCATCACAGAATGATGCTTCAGATAAAAATGCTGATGCTCCATCAGAGGACCAGAAAACAGAGAATACAAAAGAAAACACAGCAGATTCTGGCAAGGAGAATACCGATACCGCGGACAGTCCATCTGCAGATGAAAGTGAGACAGCATCTGACAGTGAAGAAATTTCTCAGGATACGGTTACTGGAAGTGCAGAAGAGATTTCCAGTGATGCAGAAGATGTGACTGTTGGCACAGAAGCTCCAGATGAATCATCTGACGAAAGCCAGACAGAAAATGATACAGCATCTTCAGACCAGAAGGCGGAAGCAGATACCAGAGACGACACAGAAGCAGATAACAGCCCATCTGCAGCTGACAGTACAGAAACAGTAGACCCGCTAGAAGGGACTGGTAAGCTGAATGAGAATTTTGGCGCAGCAATGCCAGGAGCGACTGTTCTGGACGGCAGTGATGAGGATGATAAGTCCGAGGAGAAATCGGCGGAGGCAGAGGAAACAGAAGGGAATCAGAAGAACATTTTCGATAATCCTCTTGATTTTTCAGTGGCAGATTCAAGACCTGACACAGCAGAAGACAATCTGACAGAAGAAGAGCAGGCTGCAAGAGCGGCTGAGAACCATAGCTGTGAGGGCATTTCTGTATCTGGAATCGACCTTCCGTGGTATGTTCAGTTCCAGGTAACCAGTGGCGATAGCTATGAATTTAAGAATGAAGAGAAAGCCACTATTTTCCAGTCCTATGAGTTCAAATTATGGGATCTGAAGAATAATACAGAGTATGAGATCCCGGATGGACAGTATGTAAGTGTAACCATTCCGGTGAAAGAGGGATACGAGTACTCCATCGAGCATCTCCTTGACAATGGCGCCACAGAGACCATTGTTCCAAGTGTAAATGGAAGCACCATGATATTCAGTACACATTCCTTCAGTCCCTTTGGAATCGCAGGCTTCCGTCCGATCGTAGGGGAGGATATTGCAAATGGCGCTTACGGGGATGGAGGTACACCTACCCCGACACCAACCCAGGCTATTAGCGGAACTCCTACACCATCCCCGTCTGTAACTGGAACAGGTACTAATGGAACAGCAGGAACAACTGGAAATGGTACAGGAACTTCCAATGGAACCAGCGGAAATGGAACTGGAAGTTCAGATAATTCCGGTACAGGAAGCAGCTCTGGAACCACAAATGGTACTTCTGGAACTGCTACAGGCAGTACAGGAAACGGAACTGGAAGCTCCATAACAAATGGAACTTCCGGAACTGGCACTTCAGCGGGTACATCTCAGGATACAACCAGAACAGATGGTACTTCCGCAAATGGAACAGGAAACAGCTCCAACGGTACCTCTGGTGGACAGACAGCTGGAACTACATCTGGAAACAATGGCCAGAGCCAGACCTCAAGCGTAGTAAAAACCGGCGATAACACAGTGATCCTTCCATTTGTGATCCTTGTGATCGCAGCAGTGGCTGTTATCATTATTGTGATTATAGTCCGCAAAAAGAAAAAATAAATAACAGGCTTTGACATAAGACGAATAACCAGGTCAGCCCTTCCATATATTGCATATGGGAGGGCTGTTTTTATGAAAATGAGAGCAATTTTAAAATCCTTACTTTTTTCTTATGCTACTACTGGAATATTCCTTTTGTTTCTGGCATTTCTTCTGTTCCAGTTTGACCTGGGGGAAAAGCCTGTGTCGGCAGGAATTGTAGCTGCCTATATTTTGTCCTGCCTTTTAGGAGGCTTCCTGGCAGGAAAAATCCTGCGCAAAGATAAATACTTATGGGGGATTCTGGTAGGTTTTTTTTACTATCTGCTTTTAATTACGGTATCTTTTGTGGCAAAAGGAAAATGGGATATGAGCCTGATGCATGCAGTAACTACGTTCCTGATGTGTCTGGGCGGCGGCGCTCTTGGGGGCATGTTATCCTGAAAAAATACAGCTTGAGGGATTCCATGAAAGAATCCTGGAAGATTCCCGTCTAAGCCTATAAAAAAATGCTTTAAAAATAAAAAAAAATATGGTATACTAGGCAAAGATTATATACATAAGGAGGCTAATACTATGCAGCATATCAAAACATTAAATACAAAGAACCTGCAGAACACTGTAAAGAAAGGCGGTTGCGGCGAGTGCCAGACATCATGTCAGTCCGCATGCAAGACATCCTGTACAGTAGGAAACCAGAGCTGCGAGAACAAATAAGTCGGGCAACTGGAAACGTATGTAAGCAGCGGTGTAAAAGCCGCTGCTTATTCATGCAATAGGAAAGAATGAAAGGATATACTAACATGAGTCTGATTCACCGTTATCAGAACAATGGCTACAACATCGTGCTGGACATCAACAGCGGATGTATCCATGTTGTGGATGAAGTGACCTACGAAGTACTTCCTTATATGGAAGAAGGTCTGGACACAGCTGCCATTGTAGGAAAACTGGGAGATCAGTTTTCAGAAGAAGATATTAAGACATCAGTGGCAGAGTGTGAGAAGCTGAAAGCCGATGGCATGCTTTTCACCAGAGATGTATATGAGAATGCTATTGATACATTTACCAAGAACCGTCAGACAGTGGTAAAAGCGCTCTGTCTGCACATCGCCCACGATTGTAACCTTGCCTGTCGCTACTGCTTTGCAGAAGAAGGAGAGTACCACGGAAGACGAGCTCTCATGTCTTTTGAGGTAGGGAAGAAGGCATTGGATTTCCTGATCGCTAATTCAGGCTCCAGACACAATCTGGAGGTGGATTTCTTTGGCGGCGAGCCGCTTATGAACTGGCAGGTTGTTAAGGACCTGGTAGCATACGGCCGTGAGCAGGAGAAAATCCACAATAAAAAATTCCGTTTTACCCTTACTACCAACGGTGTTCTGCTGAACGATGAGGTAATGGAATTCTGCAACAAAGAGATGGGAAATGTGGTTCTCAGTATTGATGGCCGCAAGGAGGTTCACGATTTTATGCGTCCGTTCCGCAAGGGAGCAGGAAGCTACGACCTGATCCTTCCGAAATTTGAGAAATTTGCAGAATCCCGCCATCAGGACAAGTATTATGTAAGAGGAACCTTCACTCACCATAATCTTGACTTTTCCCAGGATGTCCTTCATCTTGCAGACCTTGGCTTCAAGCAGATTTCCGTAGAGCCTGTAGTGGCAGATCCATCTGAGGAGTATGCGCTTCGCGAGGAAGACCTGCCGAAGATTATGGAAGAATACGACCTTCTTGCGAAAGAGATGATAAAACGCGAGAAAGAAGGCAAAGGTTTTAATTTCTTCCATTTCATGATCGACCTTACCGGTGGCCCTTGTGTATACAAGAGGCTTTCCGGATGTGGAAGCGGCACAGAATATCTTGCCGTAACTCCATGGGGGGATTTCTACCCATGCCACCAGTTTGTTGGGGAAGAAGAATATCTGATGGGAAATGTGGATGAAGGGATTACGAGACCTGACATCCAGAAGGATTTCGGATGTTGCAATGTTTACACCAAGCCAGCCTGCAAGGATTGTTTTGCAAGATTCTACTGCAGTGGCGGATGCGCAGCAAACGGATATCATGCCCATAAGGATATCAGAAGCAATTATGAAATCGGATGCGAGCTCCAGAGGAAGCGTGTGGAGTGCGCCATCATGATAAAAGCCGCACTGGCAGAAGACTGATAGCACTTCGCCAGCTGCGAAGATTTCTGTCAGCCCCTGCTTTTGCGAAAAACAAAAAAGAAGGGACAGAACAATGAAAAAATCAAGAGGTATCTTAGTCCTGATCCTGACTGCCATCGTTACCGTGTTCTTTTGCTATACGGCTGCTGTAGGTATTGGTCCTACGGGAACCGGTTCCATGAAGAATATCAAGACCGGACTTGATCTGGCTGGTGGTGTCAGCATTACATATCAGGCAAAGGACAGTAACCCAAGCAGTGAAGACATGAGCGATACTGTGTACAAGCTGCAGAAACGTGTTGAGCAGTACAGCACAGAGGCTCAGGTATATCAGGAAGGCTCTGACCGTATCAATGTAGAGATTCCTGGTGTAACAGATGCAAATGCTATTCTGGAAGAACTTGGCCAGCCAGGTTCCCTGTGCTTTATCACACAGCAGGATGAGGATGGAAACGCAAATTTTCAGGCAGATTCCAGCAGCGAGACCGGATACTCTCTGGCAAGAAGTCTTGACGAGATCCGTGCAGCCGGCTCTGTGGTTTTGGAAGGTACAGATGTGGCAGATGCTACAGGCGGTGCAATCCAGCAGCAGAATTCCAGCAGCAGAGAGTACGTGGTAGATCTGACTCTTACAGACGAGGGAAAAACAAAATTCGCAGAGGCAACTCAGAACAATGTTGGAAAACAGATCGCGATTATCTATGACAACGGCGTATTAAGCGCTCCAAGAGTAAATGAAGCCATCACAGGCGGTAAGGCACAGATCAGTGGTATGGAAAGTGTTGAGAGAGCACAGGAGCTTGCTTCCTATATCCGTATCGGATCCCTGAGCCTTGAACTGACAGAGCTTCGTTCCAGCGTTGTAGCTGCACAGCTCGGTGAAGAAGCAATCTCCACCAGCCTTATTGCAGGTCTGATCGGTCTGATCATCGTAATTTTGTTTATGATCATTGCTTATCGTGTACCTGGTGCGGTTGCAGGCTTCTCCCTGATTTTCTACACAGCAACCATTCTGCTTACCTTAAATGCATTTGACATTACCCTTACGCTTCCGGGTATTGCAGGTATCATCCTTGGCATTGGTATGGCAGTAGATGCGAATGTTATTATTTATGCACGTATCCGTGAGGAAATCGGTACAGGCTCTACCGTAAGATCCGCGATCAAAGCTGGTTTCTCCAAGGCTTTTTCCGCAATCTTTGACGGAAACATCACAACCCTGATCGCAGCATTCGTTCTGATGTGGCTGGGTACTGGTTCTGTTAAAGGATTTGCATATACACTGGCACTTGGTATTGTGATTTCCATGTTTACAGCTCTGGTATTTTCCAGACTTGTGATCAATGCATTATATGCAGTTGGCGTTCGCGATGAGAAATTCTATGGAAAGACTGAAGAGAAGAAAGTCATTAACTTTGTTGGAAAGAGAAGATTATGCTTCACCCTTTCCATTATCCTGATCCTTGCCGGACCAGCCACTATGCTGATCCACAAGGCTACAGGCGGAAAAGCCCTGAACTACAGCCTTGAGTTTTCAGGTGGTACTTCTACCAATGTCACCTTTAACGAAGATATGGACATTAAGACCATTGATTCTGAGGTTACACCTGTAGTGGAAGAGGTTACAGGAGATAAGAATGTACAGCCTACTAAGGTTGTTGGAACAAATCAGGTTATCATCAAGACACGTTCCCTGAATCTTGACGAACGTGAGGCACTGAATAAGGCACTTGTTGACAAGTTTGGTGTAGATGAATCCCTGATCCAGGCAGAGAGTATTTCCTCCACTGTCAGCAACGAAATGAGAAGAGATGCTGTAGTAGCCGTTTTTGTTGCCACTATTTTCATGCTTCTTTACATCTGGTTCCGTTTCAAGGATATCCGTTTTGCAGGAAGTGCGGTACTTGCACTTCTTCATGATGTTCTTGTTGTCCTTACATTCTATGCGATTTCCAGAATTTCCGTAGGAAATACTTTTATCGCTTGTATGTTGACTATTGTTGGTTATTCTATCAACGCCACGATCGTTATCTTCGACCGTATCCGTGAGAATCTTCACGGAAGCAAGCGCGTAGATGAGCTCGAGGAAGTGGTGAATAAGAGTATTACACAGACACTTACCAGAAGTATTTATACTTCCCTTACTACCTTTATCATGGTAGCTGTTCTTTATATCATGGGTGTATCTTCCATCCGTGAGTTCGCAGCTCCGCTGATGGTTGGTATTATCTGCGGTGCTTATTCTTCTGTATGCATTACCGGAGCCCTCTGGCTGGTAATGAAAAAGAAAATCGGCGGCGGACAGGCTCAGACTGTAAAAGCTACAGCTGGTGCTGCTCCGGTTAAACAGTCTGTTTCAAGTGCAAAGGCACCAAGTGCTCCAGCTGCAAATGGACAGACCCAGCCGAAGAAGAAAAATCGTAAGAGAGTTCAGGAGCGTCTTGCAGCCCAGGAGGCGGCTAAGAATGCTGAGAATGGTTCTTCTGAGGAAGACAGATAATTAAATGAACTTAAGCCAGGACAGGTGGAAACATCTGTCCTGGCTTGCTTTTTATGTAAAATTCTATTACTATTTAGTGGGTTGAAAAGTTCTTTAGGAGGGACGCATTTGGACAATGTGTATTACTCACTCGCCGGCGCAACGCTCCGATGAACTAATCGCTAACTGCGACTAATGCGTTCGGGAGAGCCCTCACGCATAA
>OLRJ01000255.1_pt1 | contig 55655 bp, 62 predicted proteins | sample 1672741 | NCBI WGS metagenome assembly OLRJ01 (sample SAMEA3136719, study PRJEB25190) | human gut metagenome | biome: human gut; feature: human-associated habitat; material: faeces | place: Austria | collected 2013 | reverse complement strand
AATAGTTTATATATTAATATTCAAAATCCCAGTCAAATCAGCATATTCCATATGATTTCAATATAAAAATATTAATATATAAACTTCATAATAATAAATAATTAATTTAATCAAACCAATAATTTCATTTAATTATGTTCAGTAATTCCATATGTCCCATTTGTAAAATCTCTAAATAGATTTACTTGTGGTGTAACATAAGTAAATATTATAAAACAACTCAATAAAAATATAAGAATCCCGCCTGCTAAAATTTTAGTTTGAATTGTGCTTTCATTCTTTCTTTTCATTAATTTATAAGAAGTCCATTCTCCTAAAATAATACTAATAATAAATATTAGAATATCTATTATAAAAAAGTTAGTCCCAATAATTCCTGTATAAGTAAAAAAGCTTATAACAATAAAGCTAATTGCTGTAAATATTCCTATAGCTTTTGCTTCTATGTAATTATTAGCAATATTTTTTACAAAATAATACTCTATTAATCCTAATATTAGCATAGGATAAAAAACTAATTTTAAATGTTCCCATACGCTCTCATTAACAGCACTAAAACTAGCAATAATTGCATTATTTCCAGACCATTCATAAATAAAATGCAATAAAGTACCTAAAATTAATTCTAATATTGTTACAATTAATTCTATTTTTAATAGTTTACTTGTTTTTATTTTATGCAATATTTCTTTAGATTTTTTCATATTATAAATCCCTCCATTCTTACTTAATTAATTTGTATGAATAAAGGGCTTGTTCTTATGCTTATTTTCAATATTTTATACATTAACTTCATCTTTTCTAACTTCTATTTCCTTTTGTCGATAAGATATAATATTGAATTCATCTTTTTTATTAAATACTATCATAATCACTTTTGTATAATTATCTTTAGCTGGTTTACCATATTCATTAATAGTAATACTTGCTTTATGTTTTTTAAGAGTATCAAAAGTGTTCATAAATCCCATTCCTGTTCCACCACTTTCTTTGTGGGTTGTACTTGGGATTTTTCCTAATTTATGCAATGTATTTATTTCAAATTCAATTCCTGAATCATATATATAAATTGAGTATTGTCCGTCTATTTTTCCTATTCTTACTAAAATACTTCTATTACTATTATTAGAATAATTTACTGCAATTATTGCATTTTTTACATGGTCTGCTATTAATATTTCTAATTCTTCTTTTGTTATATGATTATTAATCATTTGATATATGTTTCCATTTAATTGTACTTCAAACTTAATTTTATTTTTTATGCATTCTGATTTCATATAATTTAACATATCGTCTATTTCTGAAATGTTTGTCTTTGGAATTTCTATTTCTGGTTCTTCTGATATTTGCTTTGTGATGTTGTTTAGCCTATTTTTTACATCTATTTCTTCTGCTATTTCGTTCTTTAATGCTAGTTCATTTAGTTTGTATTCTAATGCTTTTTGTTTGTGTGCTATTGAATGACTTGTTTTACTAAAGTTTAGATTTTCTTGTTCTAATTGTTTTATTTCTTTTTTCTTGTCCTCTAGTTCCTTTTTGGTTTCTTCTAAATCTTGTACTAACAACCTTTGCTTATAGTAAAGTTGTAATGATTTTTGAATTGTGATGAACATTATTATAGAAAAGATAATAAATCCTATAAATAATTTTCTTGTAATTTGAAAATTAGAACTATTAAATATAATAGATGAAAATAATATAATTGAGCTAATATTTAACACCCATATTTCTATATATTCATTTTCTATATTCCTTTTTAAAAATAAAAAACCGTGTTTAAACTTTTTTATCTTAAATAATAAACATATAAGTATTAAATATATAATAATTATTAGCATTAAGTTGATATAATCATTTTTTATGTTATAAAATATATTTATTGGAAATGTTAATACTGTTGTTAAAAACAATATTATATAATTTATTGCTAATGCAATTGTTATAAGTAAAATACTGTATCCAATTTTTTGTTTATTAATTATTGACTGCATACATCCTAATATAAAAATCAAACATATATCACTTATAAAAAGATTAAATATATATCTAATTATAGTTGTTATATATGAAATAACTATATTAATAATTATAATCTTTATTAGTTTTTTCTTGAACATTATAATATTATCTGTTAATTTATATGCTGTATAACATGTAACTGTACTCATGAAACATATTTTTAAAAAATATACTATTTTACTTATATCTGGTATTTGTAGCATAAAGTTTACACTATTCAATATGTCCACCCACTTATTTTTTCTATATTATATATAAAAAGAAACAAATAATCAATATAAGTTTCTTACTAAAATATTAATTATTTGCTTCTTATGAATATCAACTGTTTACATCCATCTTCCAATCCATCTTAATAATGCATCATACCAACTCATAATATTCACCACCTTTTCCATTTCGTTTTTTCTCTTGGTGTCAATAAAAAAATACCATTTATTACTTTCAAATAAACGGTATCTAATAATAGAAAAAAATGATGAAAAATAAAAAAATCTAGTATTTACTACTAGATCATCTTTTTTATTTTATCAACATAATAATAAATAAACTCCATAGGCGTTGGTATTCCTGTCTCATAATTCACTTTGGCTGTATAATATGTTGTTAAATCTTCTATTGATGAAACTCTCCAAGCATGTATAATTGCATTTTGAATTCCATTAGTTATAGTATTTCCTGATTTTTTATATATTTTCGTTAAATGTTGTATAACATTTATATTACTATTTTCGTTTTGTATTAAGTATAATATAGCATCATGAATATATTTTCTTCCTTTTAACTTTGCTGTTACTCCTATCAAATCCAACTCATGATAAATATGTTCTGAAATTTTACTTTCACTTTCTCGTAATTCCTCTTCTAAGTTTTTAATATCTGATTGTATTTCTATTTTTCTTAAATTAATGAATTTATTTAAGACTTGATTACATGAATAATTAGGATGATCTTTATATAATATAAGATCAACTCCATTCCTATGTAGTATTTCATAAGTTCTTTTTGAGTTAACATGTGTAGTTACAATTACAATTGGTACATAATTCAAATTTAATTTTTTTAAGTTTAATAAAAATTCTAGAGAATCCGTGTTGCCTGATGTGCTATTATTTAGCTCTAAATCTAAAACTATACCTTCTGGGTGCTTCAACTTTACATATTTTAATCCTTCTATGTCTGAATCTGTTATTCCAACTAATTCTATATCTTTTCTTTCTTTGATACAATTAACAAATCTATTACAGTCATCAATATCATCTTCTATAATTAGTATCTTCATTGCTTTAGATTCCATACTATACTCCTCCTTTTATTCTTATTATGGATAATATACCATAAAACCTCATTGAATACTACATTAATGTAGAATATTTTCCTATATATTTTCGGTTTTTTTAATATAAAATGAACAATAAGTATAAGGAGTGGTTTTTATGAATATTAATCATAGCAGTAAAGAAATAGAATTAGATAAATTAGAACAAATAGAAAGAGGCAAAAGAATTAAATTTATTAGAGAAAATGAACTACATATGAATAAAACTCAACTTGCTAAAGAGATTGGCATTTCTGGACAATTCCTAGGATTAGTAGAAGAAGGAAAAGGTAACCTTGTCTATAAAAGTATAAAAAAACTAAGAAATATAAGTGGACATTCAGCTGACTTTATTTTATATGGTTTTGATGATACAACTATAACTAAAACCAAAGAATGTTTACAACATTATTCTGAAGAAGAATTTATTTATGCTACTAAAATAATTACACAAATTGCCACTTTCATAAAAAACACTTAATGTTTTATGTATGTTTTATATTGTTTTGAATATATCGTATTGACTTTTTGTATTTCTTTAAATAAAATATTCCACATAAAGTACTAATATATATACTAAAAGGTGGAATATTTTATGATTACAAATTATTTATTTTTTTTAATAGCTTTACCAAAAGAAGAACTAAAAAAACAACTTTTAATTATTTTATTATTTTTTGTGTTTATCATGTTGACTTATCTATTTTTAAATTATCTAAAATTAAAATTCACAAATGAAAATAGTAATTCTCTTTTTCAAAAATTTTTAAAAAGGCTTTAAATAACTACTGAAATCATTTAATATATCACATTGTAAAAAGTTAGAAGAATTTTAGTATTTTCAAATATAAAAATCTTTCTTACAATATAAAGACTTTTTATAGTCCAAATATTTATAAAGAAAGATCTATATGTTTTTTATAAACATTTTTATTTTTGCATTTGAATTAAAAAATTATATTTATTTGCATGTCTTATTTCATCTGTCATTATTGACATAAGTAAAGTATAACTTTTACCACTTGGCATAGTTCCCATTATTTTTCTATACTTCTTAATAGCATCAAGTTCCCCAAATAATGCCTTTTCTAAATTTTCTTTATAACTCATTTGATTATTGCTACTATTTGTTAAATTATCTGCTGGCAAAATTTGACCTGTAAAATCATAATATAATTCTCTTAAAATTTGATTATGTTTTCTTTCATCATCTCTAATACTTCTTATTATATCTTTTTCTTTATCAGTTGGTGCTTGTTCTATTAATATACCATAAAACATTTCATCTTCTTTTTCATCATCAACAGACTTTCTTATCAAATCAATTGCTTGATTTAATGTTATAATTTCTCCACTTTGCTCTTTCATCTCACTATTTCTGTAATTATATTCTCTAAATCCATAATATGGATTATACATATTATAATTAGGATACATTTTATCCCCTCCCTTAAGCTATAATATGTATTAAATATTATTTTGTTAAATAGCTTACTAATTTTGCATTTTTATTTGTTCATCTTTTATTAATGGATATCTAATAAGATTTTCACTATTCAGATTTTCTTTATGCATGTCTATTGCAGTAATTTGATGATTATCGTATGTTGTATAATAATAAATTCCCTTACTTGCATTACAACAAGATGTATAAATTGTTATTTCAAATATTCCATCATCTAATTCACAACATCCTCTTTGTTGTTCAACAGAATTAAGTATATGAAAAAACTGGCTAACACTTTCTTTTTCTTCTTCTTTAGATACTGAATTCATTTTTACAAAAGCTGCTCTTATGAATCTAGATTGAGATGATAAATCTCCTGGAAGCCCTATCGCTCCCATACCTCTACTATATTTCTCTAAATTTAACGATTTTGCAAATGTGTTTTTTGGTGATTTAGTTGATAAATTCATATAGTTATTTAATTCGAACATTTGCTTATCAAATGTAGGATTATTGGTTAACACTCCTACTGGATTTTCATATATTTTTATTCCATCTTTTACAGCTTCTACTGTTATAGATTCTATGCTATCTGAAATAATCCAATGTAATTGTGCTAATGGTAAATTTGTGCTAAATGGTTCATCTAAAAAATTTATTTTTTCTATTAATTTTTTTGCCTCTTTTACTGTTGTACTCTGACTTAAAATCCATGGAATAAATTCAAATTGCGTAATATTATCTTTTCCTTTTATTTTTTTATTATATTGTGCATTTCCTACAAAATTTAGTCCTGCTATTCCTAAACCTTTTTCGTTTACTGCTTCATAATATAATGGATAATTTTCTGTAACATATGCCATTCCTATTATGGCGTAGTGATTTTTTATATTTTGCTTATGTCTAAAGTTAAATTCATAATTTCTTGGCGTTATTGTTACTTCATCTCCATATGAAATTTCATAGTCTAGTGTCCTTCCAAAATAGAAATCTTTTGTTTTGTATGTTATCGCTGTACACATATTTATTTTCTCCTATTCGTTTTTATTCTTTTTGTTTTATTATATCACTTTTGTTTCTTTTTGTGTTGCTTTTTATTATTGATTAATGCCTTCGGGTTATGAGATGTGCTTGAAACGTTTATGTGATTTAGTGAAATCAAGGGTTTTAGCTGATATTTCAATAAAAATTGGGGAAATGGTTTTTAGAACATTTGTGCATTTTTTTGAACTTTTTGGAGGAGTTTTTCCCCAACTTTTCCCCAATTATTTTTGACAAATTTTAGATATATTTTGTGATTTTTATTGCAAAATTAGTTTATAGTTTTTATTGCGAATTTAGTTTGTGTTTATTGTCGCAAATTTAGAATGGGAAACCTTAACTTTATTTTGGAGGTTTTGATATGAATAATAAGATTACTTATCATAGAGAAGGAGATTATTTTATTCCTGATTTGTGTTTGCCTAAACAACCTGAGGGACACATTGGAAAATATGGGCGATTAAGATTAAATTATTTAAAGAATTTTGATATATCTTTTTATACTGAATTACTTATCAGTGGTACTTTGAAACAACATTTGTTAGATATAGATAGAGATGCTAGTAATAAGGTTAATTTACTTATAAAAGGCTTTGCAGAAAATGAAAATGTTAATGAATTGTTGAAAAAACATTATCAAATAGAGTGGGTTCAGGCTATGAATAATTTTAAAAATAGAGCTGAAGAAATTGTTTTGAATGAGATTATATATGTGTAGGAGGTTTTGAATATGGTTAATTTTAGAGAGGTTAATGATGATGATATTTTAAAGGAATGGTTGGCGTTTAGAGAGAATACTTTGCTTTGTCAGCTTTCTGACGAGGATTATAAGCATGGTTTGAATTTTGATAAGTTTTGCGAGAGGATTTTGCGTAATGTTTCTAAGGATAATAGGCTGTTTGTTCAGTCTCAGCTTGATAAGTTGTATGATGATTTTATGAGATATCTTGATTATTGGAATGAGAAGTATTATAGAAATGGATTTGTGGATGGTTCTCAGATAGCTATGGGATGTTTTGAGGAATAGATAAAGGCGAGATTAATTCTCGCCTTTCTTCTTTCATTAAAATTTCTTTTTTAATTCACTATCTGGAATAAAGTTCTTTACTCTGTGGTAATCTTTATCATGCCCTCTGTTAATATCCTCTGGTAGTAATCCATGACCTCTAGTACCATCCTTAGCCATTACTGCAGCTATGTCGTAATTATCTTGTTTATTTGCCTTGGGATTTAACTTTTTATAAGCTTCTATGTAATCATTTTCATTTTTAGGTGATATTCTATTTTTAGCTATTTTATTCTCCATTTTATATTTTCTCCTTTCTTATTATATTTATATAAAATAAACTGCAAGAATCTTTTTCCTTTCTGCCCTCTTGCAACTCAAAGAAGAAATATGCTATAATTAAACTAATAAAGATTGCACGCTTTATTAATTCGTTCAATGTATTAGCATTGGGCGTTTTTTTCTTCTTATTTATATACTCTCTTAATAATAATACTTAACTTGTATTAATACTAATTTCATATTATATTTTTTTAATTCAAATACAACTTGATATACTGTTCCCTGAAAACTTTCATCTAGCCAATTGTTTAATGTATCTTTAACATATTTTTCAGGTTCATCATTTAATATCTCTCCATCATATATTTCAAATTTAAAATCATCAAAAACTTTATATTGCCACTTTTGTTTATTGTTTTCATAGCATAATAAAGCCATAGTTTCTGAATTCACATCTACATATTTGCATAGCAATGATGTTAGTGAAACTTGATATTTTTGTGCAAGCTCTTGTAATTGTCTGAAATTTCTAAGTGAAATTCTTTCTAATTCAGAATTAATATATTTACTAGGCATAATTAATTCAGCTGCAAATTTGTCAACTTCAGTTTCTATTTTTTTTCTTTCATTTTTGTACATATAATCTGTTCTTGTATACATATCATCTATTTTTTCTAAATGATTTGGTAAAAAATAATGTCCCAACTCGTGTGCGATAGTAAATTTTTCTTTTTCAGTACCGACGATTGAATTACTTAAAAAAATCACTTTTCTACCTTTGCGTATTCTAAAATATGCATAGGCATTTTTTAAATCAGCTTTCACAATTTCAATATTAAATATTTTACACAATTCATATAAATCTATTGGAGGCTTTAATTCTAATCTTTCAATTAAATCATTTGCATATATTGCATTTATGTCCATATTAATTTTCCTCAAAATATTTATTCATAATATCTTCATCTGAATTACTTGTATTTTTTAATCCTCTTGCTGCTAACAATTCATTTTCTTCCCCTAGCAAACTTTGAATATCTTTTTTCATAAATCTCCATTCTTTACCAATTTTTATAGGTTTTAGTCTTCCATCTTTAATCATATTATAGATAGTTTGATTCGATACTCTTAATGCTTCTGCTAGTTCTGATACATTCAGATTTATTTCAGATTCATTTATTTGGTTTTCTGACATTGCCAAACACAACTTTTCCATCATTTTTACATCATTAGAATTGTAAACAATTTGACCACAATTTGGACAAACATATGCTTTTATACCATTTAATTTTAATGTATAACCATTTCTTGAAATTTCTAATTCTCTAATTTCTTCTTTCATTTTAGAATTACATTCAAAACATATTCTTTCAATATCATTCATATCTAATTTATTCATTTTAACTCCCTCCTTTAATAACAGTTACTATTACTGGAATTATCATTCCAGTTCCAAGTGCTACTATTATTTTATCCTTTGTATTAGTATAAAATTCATATCTTTCATTGTTTCCTTCATCTTTCGCAAGTTTATATTGGTGGTTTAATATTATATCTTCAAGTTCCTCAAAACTCATATTGCGTTCATTCATTCGCTGATTTGCATGTGGTGAAATATCATACATTTCATTGCTTACCATGTTTCTTATATATTCTGCTTCTTTAATGATGTCTGGCATTTGCGTAACCTCCTTTTTATAAATTGTTATAAAATATTATAAATTGTTATAAATATAATAAATTATTTTTATGAATTTGTCAAGTAAAAATAATAAAAATATATTAAATAAACTTAATTATAATTTTAGGTATTATTTTGGTTATTGGAATGAGAAGTATTATAGTAATGGGCTTTGCTATGGTGTGTAGATGATTAATGGGTGTTTTGAGTAATAGAAAAATTTACAATTGTGCTATAAAACCAAGAATTTTAAGCACAAATGTAAATTAGCAATTGTGCCACAAGCTTTTAAAATGTAGCATAATTGTAAAAGTGTGAAATTTGACTTTTTTAATGTCATTTTCACACTCTTTTTACAACTTCTTACATTATATTTATAAATAATTTCTCATTACTTTAATAGATATTTCTAAATCCATTAATGAGGCTTTTCCATTATCAGCTTGATGATGAATTTGATTTCTAATATATGTATGTAAACTTACTTCATTTGGATTACCTTTCCATGGGTATGCTTTTTCTTCGCCTTTATTGTTTACAAAAAATTGATTATCAAAATCTTTTATTCCTAAATTGGCTCCGTATCTATTTTTTATCTCTTCATATAATTCGTTATGATATTCTTCTGTAGCTAAATTAAATGCCAAGTAATTTATTTCATTTGCAGAATTATATAGCAATTTCTTTTGTCCAATTTTAGAATATGTAATGTCCTTATTTAATATTAAAATTTTTACATATTCATTTTCTAATAATTGCTTTATTAAAATCGGAGAATGCGTTGTTATTATCACTTGAACTTCTTTTGATATATTAATTAAAAAGTCAATAAATTTTTCTTGTATTTTAGGATGTAAATGTAATTCAGGTTCATCAATTAATATTATCATATTTTTTCCATTTTGTTTTGACAAATAATAAGAATATAAAAGAGAAAATATCATTTCATATCCTGAACCAATTCTTGATAATAAAATTTGCTGATTATTATCCTTTCTTGTAACAAAACAAGCATTATTAAATGGTTGATAATTATCTATAAAATCCAACTGTATCTTATACTCACTTATTTCCTCAAATTTTTTTATTGCCTCGGCTAAAAACTCATTTTCTACTTTGTCTTTCTTTACATTTTCATTTAAATAGATATTTAAATCTTCTATCGTTTTGCTTTTCTTATTATATTGGAAATTAAAGTCCTCCATTAATCTATCAAATTTTGTTTCATTATACGTTCCGGATTTTGTTTGAAATAGCCTATTTCTATCTAAATAAACTACATCGGTATCATTGAACCTCTTACCTGAAAAAGGATTATTTACACTTAATCTTAGATCTGGACTACCATCCTTAGGCTTATCTTCCGAATTTACTTTTAAAAATATTTGATCATGGACTACCATAGATTGCAAATATGATTTATTTCCTCTACCTCTAATTCCACCTATAAAAGATATCCCATTAAATTCATACTCAGTATTAGGAAATGTACCTGACACTTTAAATGTTTTATCTGAATAAACTTTTATTTCTGTCTTCTCATTAATGTTATTCATATCCTTAATATCAAATAAATCAGCTTTATATTCTAACATTGAAGAGGCTATTGCATCTAATATTGTAGTTTTTCCACAACCATTTTCTCCTGCAATAACTGTAATTCCAGATCCATTATTTTTCATATTTGGTACATTTATATCATCTATTTTATATTCTTTGTCACTTTTAAATATTCTATAATTTTTAAGTAATACTTTTGAAATATACATTTTTCTTTCACCCTCTTAATTTATACCATTTTTTATTTAAATATTTTGTCGAAACTTGTCTTTTATTATCAAAAAAGCAAAATATTTCTGTAACTATCAATTACTTTCATATTTTGTTTTTCTTCTGTAATATTTTATTCTAAATACTCATTCAATCCCTCTACCACCTTATAAACTTGTGTCATAGGATTTCTTTGTGATGCTTGTCCATTTTCATTAATTTTCTCCATTAATTTACAATTATCTATTGCCATATGTATTTTTCCATCACTTGTAACTTTCTCAAAAATTTTTTCATCATTTTTCTTATATTCTCCAAATCCATTTTTTTGAAATTCTTTATCCAATTCTTTTAGAATATCATCTTTTGATATATATTTAGTTACTCTTTTAAAATGAGATAATATCCGAAGCTCAAAATTAGGATTAGACCAAGCAACATTATAATCGCAAGTTCTAATTGCCTTATCAAATTGATCATCTGAATAATCATCTTTATCAAATACAACCCAAACTTGTCCATATCTTTTGTTTGAATAGTTTACAAATTTATCTGTATAATTTACTAAATCTGTTGTATTCTTTCCTGTTCCTTTTACTTCAATGCTAGGAATTAAAACATCAACTTTATTACCATACTTTTCATTTATCTTTTTCTTTAAACCATTAAAATAGTTAGGTTCTGTTTGTTTTCCTTCGCATACAATTAAGTAATTGGCTGGTGCAAGCCTTTTACTTTTTAATTTGCTTTTTCTTGAATATTCTTTGTCTCTCATATTATATCAAATTCCTCTAATACTGGAATAGCACCATATCTTCCAGTTAAATAATCTTTATTGTATGTTGCATCATTTCTAACTTTTTTAGCATTTCCATTTTCATCTTCTATAATATAATCTGATAAAGAATATAATTCTGAAACTCCATTCTTATCCTTTTCAACAAACCATATTTCATCTCTTCTAAATGTTTCTTTATTTAAATTTACTGTATCATGTGTTGAATATATTAACTGACCATTACCTATATTTTTTTCACTATTGTGAAATAAATTAATAATATATCTTGTTAATAATGGATGTAATTTTGCATCTAATTCATCAACAAACAATACTCTTCCATTTCTTAATGTATCCATTAAAAAGTCAAATAAATGAAACATTTTCATAGTACCATTTGATTCTAATACAAGTGGTAGTGCTTTTTTATTACCATCTTCTCCATTATGAACTAATTCAACTTTTACTACTCCATTTGTATTTTTTAATTCTTCTAGTGAATTTGGAGATATATTTATTGAGTCAATTGTTGCATCAAATGTTTTTATAAACTTTAATAATTCTTCTTTATATTTTTTATCTTCAATTATTTTTAAAGATATTCTATTGTTTAATGCATTTTCAAAATTTGGATCTCCTAAATCTAAATAATTTGCATCTATAAACCAATTATATACATTGTTAAAGTCCTCATTATTTTTATCTATTTTGGCAAATACATTTAAAAATAAAGTTTTTTCATCTACATTTGCCAAACCAAATAATTTATTTTTATTATCTTTTACTTCTATGTTGTTATTTGTCCTATCAAATATTTCGTAGAATTTATTAACTCTTTTTTCATACAACCATTCTGAAATAATTGCATTATTTAATACTTCAAATCCATATTTATATATTTTATTGTTTTTAGCTAGTATTTCTACTTCTAGACTGATTGGTTCGTTGTTTATCATAAATGCAAAAATGTTTTCTTCACTTAAGTTATTGTTTATTCTTGAATCGTCACTTACTAAAACTTTCTTCTTCATATAGCTAAATGCTTGTAATACATTGGTTTTTCCACTTGCATTTGCACCATAAATAGCTGCTATTTTTAGATAGTCTCCATTTTCTGTTTTTGCAATATTATATTCGTGTTCTTTTAATGATGTTGCTTCCATGTCTAGGCAGTTTTCATTTTTAAATGATTTGAAATTTTTAAAACTAAATCTTATTAACATTTATGATTCCTCCTTTACTTTATATATTATATGCTAAATTTTAAAAAATATCAATATTTTTGAGATTTTTTCTCAAATTATACTGATATTTTGTTTTTTACTATTATTGACGTTGTTTTTTATGGCAAAGTTTTTTCAAAATTTTGAAAAAACTTATTAATTTTAGGTACTTTTTTCATTTTGATAATACTATTTCCACATATTATATTTTTACTAACTTAAGTTCCTTTTTATTTTTTAAATGAGATATTTATATAAAAATTCATCTTTCCTCTTCTACGTCTTTTATTAATGCTGTTTTCATGTTGTTTCTCTTTCCACCATATACATCATCAAATAAACTATCTCCAATTGTCATTACCTTATCTGGACTTAAATTTATTTTTTCACATGCTTTAAGTAAGTTTTTCTTTAATGGTTTATGGGCAAATCCTATGTAATCTATTCCTGTTTCTTTAAAATATTGTTCAATCTTTTGATCTTTTCCATTGCTAACAATTATGACCTGTAGTTTACCTTTTAAGCTTTCTATCCATTCTTTATTACATTTAGGAATATCTTTCATTTCTTTTCTTAATGTTTCATCAACATCTAAAATTATTCCTTCAATTCCATATTGTTGTTTTAATTTATCAATTGTATTTGAATCTAGTTGATTTACTTTTTCTAATGTTATATCTGGCCTTATAAATTTTGATAAAATGTAATGTAATAAGTCCATAATTTTGTCTGCCATTAACTCATCTAATGTTTTCATCTTTTACTCCATTCTCTAAAATTAGCTAAATACCTCCTTGTCAAGCTTTTTTCATATACTTTTCTGTATCAATTGTCATCTTTTTCTGATAATATAAAGTCTATATTTGAATAATCACATTTTTCTAAAGTTTTGTATGTTTTCAAATTAATTGTCACAAATTCAAAGAAATTGTCCATAGTTTTAATATCTTTTTTATTCTTGCAAAAAGCTTTTCTCATGGTATCTTTCCAAAAAGATAATTCTTTTGAGTAATCGTTTATAATGCTTATTAGATATCTTCTTACTGTTCTTTTTTCCTTTTTATGCTCAATAACTTGAGCTTCTATTTCTTTTATTCTTTCTTTATTAATTTCTGTTTCTTTATTAATCAATGCTATTTTTTCATCTTTTAATTTTTCGCTTTTTTTATACATATTTTGCATATATAAATTACTACCAAAAATCATAATAAAAATTGTAATAGAATAAATTATTATATTATGTTTTACATTATCTATAATATTTTTACTTTCATTTATCCATTCTATATTAGATTTACTTGAACAATATATATTTAATTTCGAATTATCAATTTTTTCATTTGTAACTAATACTATACTACCATTATAACTAGGATAAATATCTTCTATAATTATTTTATTTCCATCTTTCTTAAAGTCTAATTCTGAACTAACTTTAATTACATCATTTTTGATATTTATTTCTAATTTATCTATCTTGTCAGAATCTTGATAATTTTTAATGTTTATCATAGTAATATATTCATCATTGACTTTATTACTATCACTTATGAAAATTCCTATTTTTTCACTTGTAAACATTTCTGTTATCGTAAACACTATGCTACTTATTAATACAGAAAATAATGTTGTAACTATTGCTTCAAAAATTATACTTTTTTTACTTTCCATAATTATTCTCCTTTATCTATTTATTATACTATTGAAATATTATTCATATTTATATTCTTCTCTATCTTCTGCAATCATTAAATCAGCATAATTTTCATCTTCATCAATAGAATAAACTATACCTTCATTTTGATTTAATCTCTTCTTTAAGTAATCTGATAATTTTTTATCTGTACAATAAATATAACAACCTTTTTGACCTCTTGTCATTAATGTTCTATATGTATTTTTTATTATTTCATCTGCTATCTTCTCAGCCTTATCAAAATCTTGTTGGTACATTTTATATATACCCTTTATTGATTGGTCAGTTTTGGCTCTTTCTGTAACATCTGTAATTATTTTATTATTCTCATATCTCAAATCATTACCTATAATTACACCTACATAATCAAATTCTAGTCCTTGACAAGTATGTATACATCCTACTTCATTTACTGAATTAGGGTCAATTGCCCATGTTTGACTATTACCTAAATTCCAACTCATTGCAAAATTATATTCAGGAATTGTTATATCGAATACGTCTGATTTATTTTTTCCATCTTTTATCCAATTCCAGCAATATCCTGCAAGTAATCTGGCTTTATTATTGATTTTATTTTTTTCAAAAATTATATCTCTTACTTCATTAGGATCATCATATATCTTAATATCATAATCCAAATCAAATCCCTCATTATTAGCTGTCTTTCTAATATCTAGTACATCATCCAACCATGCAATATATCCATCTGATCCATTACATCTAAATTGTGATTCTAATTCCATTACTTCTGATTCTGCATTTGCTTGTCCAATATACTTTTGTATTTCTTCAACACTTCCAATATCTTTTAAAGTTACTCTTTGAGATTCATCGATAAAAAATATTGAAAATTTAGAAGCTTTTATAATTTCTTTTATTTGATTTTCCCCTAAATTTTGAAACATTCCTGATTTTGCGTTTAATCTATGTGCTTCATCAACAATTAATACATCAAATTCATTTTCAGATGATTCAACAAAAGAACCTGATCCTTTAAACAAATTATTAATCCTTGTCTTTCTGAAATCTCCACTTAATTTTGTTGCATATACATTTCTTGGTGCTGCATTCTTTGTTACATATGAGCAAACCATATTTTCATTTGTTAATTTTACTAACAAGTTAATCGCTAATACTGACTTTCCTGTACCTGGTCCCCCTTTAACAATTAATACTCTTTTATTTCCGTCTCTATATGATTTTCTAGCCATATCTAGTGCTGTTTCATATACAATTTTTTGATCATCTATCATTACAAATTCTTCATTACCTTTTAACATACTTGATAAGGCATCTTGTAATGATTTAGATGGTCTAATTTTTCCATTCTCAATCATATATAAAGTTTCTTTGTCATCACCATATTTAATATACTTATTTATAAAATCTCTTAACTTTTCAACATCACCCTTTATAAATGCTGGTGCTTTTTCTAAATAAGTTTTATAATCATCGGATAACAAAGTTGGTGGTGTAACTGCTAAATAATTATGCAAATATGCACATGGATGTAAGTCAATTTGTCTATCTTGTACAGTTTCGTTGTAGTCTTCTATTGTTGTTGCATATGACCATGCTTGATATGATGGATGTGCTACTTCTCTTAATGCATGTCCAGTAACTGCTTTTACAATTCCGTCTTTTCCACTTACAATATCTGCCTCAGTCCATTGCTTTAATTCAACTATAATAGCAGTATTTTTTAATTTTCCATCTTTCCCTGTTATTATAAAATCCACTCTTTTTGATGTATTAGGTATTTTGAACTCAATTGCTATTCCTACATTTCCAGGAATATTATTGTCTATTAAAACCTTCATCATATATTGCATAGAGTTATTCCAGGCATTTCTTTCAGATTTAGATGTATGATATCCCATTTTTTCATAAAATTTTCTATCTATGTTTTCTTCAATCCTATCTTGTACAACATCTTCCACAAATAGTTGCTTTGTCGCTTCATATACTATCATAATAATTGCCCCCAACTTAATTATAATACTTCATATGCTATTATGCAGCTTTTATCATCATTATCAGCACCACATTCTTCACATATAATTTCTTCATTTTTCATTAGATATGTATTTATAATCCTTTCTCTACCACATCTACAACATCTCAAAAAAACATGTTTTTTTAAGATGGTTTCTTTTTCAAGTGTATCTAATACGGCATATACAAGATCCTTATTTACTCTAAATGGCCAATAAATATCATCGCATGGATAAATACATTCTCCTCTATCAAATTTACCTAAATTATATATTATTTTTTCCATATATAATTTATTATCTAAATTAATGAGTTTATATTTATTTAAAATTTCTTCAATTTTTTCTTTTTGCATATATTCCTCTTTCTCAATCATTAAATTTATCGTCTTTATAAAATGCTATCGATCAAAAAACTATATAATGTATTATTGATTTTTCATGAAATTTATCCCATAACTCAGGTTTTTCTATTGCTTCTTTTAAATTCATATAATATTCTCTTAGTCCTTTGTTATTTTCATCATTAATCATTTTATCTAAATACTGTATTCTTTCTTCTTTTAGTTTTTCATATCCTTTTCTGCTGATATAAATTTCAGGCCTTTTATTTTTTACTCTTAATATATATCCATTCTTTTCTAAGAATTTTATTTTTTTTGATATTGCATTTCTTGCAACGCATAGATTTAAATATGCGTGTCTTTAACAGTAAGATATTCTTCATTGCCTATTTTTATATATGTCATATACATCACACTTTCTATAATTTATTATATTTTGTACTAACTCCTTTAGCTTTCTCCACAGGATATTTCTTCCTTGTTTTATCTAACTTTTTTAATACAATTTCTTCAGGATTTACATTTAGTTTCATAGCCATTTGAATGCAGTAAGTAAAAACATCTGCTAATTCTTCGCATACTTCTTCTTTATTATAATTTTCACTATCCCATTGAAAACATTCTAATAATTCCCCTGATTCAATTGCAATTGACTTGGCAAGATTTTCTGGAGAATGAAATTGATCCCAATCTCTTTCTTCATTGAATTGTTTTATGTCTTGCATTAGCTTATCCATTATTCCGCCTCCTCTAAATAAATCTTTTTCTCAAACGCTCCTCTTTGTTCTTGTTTATTTATTCTTATTTTTTCAAATTCTTTGATTGAAACATCCATAGTATTTAATATTCCATAAATAACTTCAACTATATCTGCTAATTCTTCAACATTGTTATCTTCTAAATATTCTTTTACTTCTTCTTGTAACTTTTTATTTAATTCTTGTCTATATTCATTGTCATCTAATATTCTGTATTTGGCTATTCTTCCATCTGTTTCGATAATATCTGTTATTTTATCTCTAACAAGTTTGTTATATATTTTCATTATTTTCCTCCTATCCTACAAGTATAATTTGTTGCTTGTAGTTTTTCTCTATTTATAGCTCCTTTTATAATCTTTAGATCTGCAGACATCGTTTTTATATTAAAATTATAAACTCTATATAAATAATATTTATCTTTATATTGTTCAGAAAATTCAACTTCGTTTTCTGATATATGAAATATATTATTTAATCCTCCTTTAGTTGTTTTTACTTCTATATATTTTTCATTTCCATCTTTATCATATGAAAGCACATCAAATCTTTCAGCATTTCCTGCAATTTCTCTTGTTGCAAAAACTTTATCTGCTAGATCTTCTCTTCCTTCCATTATAAGTCTAGTTTTTTCATATTCTACAACGACGTCTTCACCTGTTTTTCCTAATTCTGTATTCTTTTTTATTTCTCCCTCAAAATTGATATTCTTATTGCTATAAAATTCATTTGTATTTTTTCCTTTTCTACTTTCGTATTCATATGAATACTCTGTTTCTTCTTCATTTAATTCCAATGTAAATTTTTTAGTGTCAAGCTTTTCAATATCATATGTATTTATTTTTTTGTCATTTATTAATCTATTTGAATTGTCTTCGTTCCAGTCTAAAATCTGCCACTTGAAATAAACCGGTTTTTCTCTTTGGTTATCATGATCTACATATGCTAATAGCCCCATATATGTATAATCTTCTTTATCAGATGTTCTTAAAAATAGGTAAATATTATTTTTTAAATAATCATGATTTATAAAGTCAATTATTCTTGATTCATTTAAAGTTTGAGAAGGTTGTGATTGCCATGTTAAAATTCCGTTCTCGTCTATATTTTCATCAAATTCATGACCAGATTGTTTCTTTCCATATGTTACTAGAAATATATAATCATGTTGTGTTCCTGGAACTCTTATTATTCCATGTAGTCCCCAAGATCCTGTTTGTGGTGTAAAATTTGTATCTGGCGAAAAAACATCATGTATATCTTTTCTTGAATATTTTTCATATCTAACTAATTCTCTCATTTTTCCTCCTATATCAAATCAAATACTACTTTATCTGCTCCTGCAAATTCAAATTTATCTTTTTCATCTTTTGTTATCCATTTACAACTTTCATGTTCTAACAATTCTACTTTTTTACTCAATAATTTTGCTTTATAAAAAATTAATTTTATATCTTTTTCAGGATAGTGATGTATGCTTTCTCCTATATATTCATTTACTTCTATATCCGCATTAAGTTCTTCTTTTATTTCTCTTATTAATGCACTTTCATAGGATTCATTTTTTTCTACTTTTCCTCCTGGAAATTCCCATAATCCACCCTGAGCCTTTTTAAAATTTCTTTGCGCTATTAAAAACTTATTATTTTTATAGATTACTCCAGCAACTACTTCTATCATTTTTTCTCCTAAATTCCATTTTTTACAAATATATCACAAAATCTCAATTTTCTCAACAAAATGAGCTTTATTTCTACAAAAATTATTGGCACATCTCTGTGCCAATTTTATCTCTCGTACCTTCTATCTTTTTTCTTCTTCTCTTTTAATTTCTTCTCTTGTTCTTTTTCTTTTATTTTCTGCTTTTCTTTATCATCTAGTTCTTTTATTTGTTCCTTCATCTTTGGTATACCATCATAAATTTCATCACACAACTTAATCTCTTTTCTAACCTTTGTTAAAACAGAAGTAACATCAATTATTTCTTTAGTAACACTATCTTTTTCACTTTCATTGTCTAATTTTTGTCTCTTATAATACAATTTATTCCTAGTATTCAAAATCCTTTTCAACTCTTCCTGTTTCTTTTCTTTCACATTATCAATATCACTCATAGTCTCAATCTTATACTTACACAAAAATCTAATTCTTTCCGAATACTCGTCCATCTTTTTTACTTCTGCTCTCATCTCAGGAGTCAATTTATATGGTGTATTATTTCTAGTGTATAACTTTATCAAATATCTATAGTAGTAATACAAAGCAACTATTCCTTTAGGTTTGTATTTTCTTCTTATTCTATCTCTTGTCGTGAAACGTCTATGTCTTATTATCATATAAGGAATTATTTTTTCTTGTCTTATATAGTCATTTTCCAATATTCTTCTTTTAATATTTTCCAATGAATACTCTTCTCCAAACGCTCTTTCAACTCTTATATTTCTTTTGTATGGTTCTCTTCTTACACTTAATTTATCTGCTCTATAATAATAGTTATATCCCATTGATACTAGCATCTGTTGAAATTGTTTTAATGTATATGAATGTTTGATTGCATAATCTATATCTTCTTTTGCAAATTTATAATAATCTGAATCTTTCATAGATTTCTTATAAAAATTTTCAAAATCTATTCCTGATTTACAAGTCTTTTCTGTTAAAACCCTTAAGCCATATTCTTCACATATTTCATCTGATGTTTTTCTTAGCAATGCTGTATTCGTTAAATTGCTATAATACTTTTTTCCATCTTTAAATGAAACCGAATTGATTACAAAATGATTATGAAGATGTTCTGTATTTAAGTGTGTAGATACCACAACTTGAAACCTGTCTCCCCACATTTCATTTGCAAGTTTTACTCCAATTTCATGCGCTATTTCTGGGGTAACTTCTCCTTCATTAAAAGATTGATAAGCATGAAATGCTAATATCCCATTTTCTTTTCCATATATCATTTTTACAAGTTGCATTTGTTTAACTGAATCTTTTACTTCACAATTTATGCCTGTTGTATAAAATTGTTTTTCTGTTTTATCTGGATTAGTTGCATATGTCATTACTTGACTGATATTATCAAATCTATCCATTCCATATCCGCTAGAATTTTTTCTTGTCTTTTCTTCATTTGTTGCATAATCAATTACATGATCTAATCTCTTTTGTACTTTCCATATTTTTGTTGTTGCCATTTGCTTTCTCCTCTCATTTAAAAAGGGGATTGGGGATTTTCCCCATTTAGAATTTCGAGCTGGCGAAATTCATTGCTTGTTAGGACAATACTGCACTCTTTTTTAGTACTAAAACCATTACTTTTTCTATCAAATGCACACAATATTTTGAAAAATACTTGGACTTTTATTTTAAAATCCAAGTACCTTTTTCTTTCATTTTCTATTTACTTTTTTATATTTTTGTACTACAATAATTGTATAAAGATTTGGGTTAGTATTTTAGTTTTGCGGCTTATACTAACTCTTTTTCTTTTACCTTTTTTAGTGTTATTCCATAACACATTTGATATAATTTTGATATTATTGCATCTACTAATTGTTCATCCTGACTTTGACTAAATCTTTCTATTAATCCATGTTTATTAAACCTTGTTGTAATTATTATCGGTAATCTATTTTCATTTCTATTTTGAATTATTGTATACAATTTTTCTAATGTCCACTGACTTATTTTTTCTGTTCCAAGATCATCAATTATAATCATATCTACATTTGAGTATAACTCTATTAATTCATTTTCTGACTTTGTATTGTCTCTAAATGTTTCCTTAATCATGTCCAATAACATTGTTAATCTTCCCATTAAAACGATCTTATCATTTTCTATTAATTTGTTAGCAATTGATGCTGCTAAATGTGTCTTTCCAACTCCTGACTCGCCCGTTATTATCAGTCCGTCACTTTGTATTCTTTCTATACTTTTATTGGTATAGTCTTTAGCAACTTTTACCGCCATTTCATTCTCCGAATTAATATTAAAATTTTCAAAGTTTTGTTCTTGAAATTTTCCTTCAACATAGTTCTTCTTGTAAATTTTATTTATGATATTTTTATAGTGTTTTCTTTTTTCTATTTCATATTCTTGCTTATCTACATTGTTCCAGTATTCTTGTGCCTCATTGCAATTACATCTTTCGTATTTAATTGCATCTGGAGAAATATTAGCATATAAATAATCGAGTCCTATTGGTGTTAATTCTTTGCCACAAAATCCACACTTTTTGAACTCTTTGTGAATAATTTCATTAGATTTTGTATTTTCTAAATCCATTCTCGTTCTCCTCTCTTATATTTTTTTCTTTATTATTTTCTAAATCTTTTTTGTTTTCTTCTTCTTCGTTACCTAACGCTTGGATAACGTTACTTTTTTCAATTTCACTTTTATGCTTTTCACGATATTTTCTTTGTCTTTCTCTGTTTTGTATTTGATATTTTTCATACTTTTCAATACTTTGATACTTGTCCCAATTTTTTATTAGAAATGTTTCCCCTTCTTTTTTTAACATTCCTAATTCTAGAAACTTTTTCAAAATTTTTTCGATTTTTTTATTAGATTTTCCCATAATCTTTGAAAAATTTTGAATTGTCATTGGATTGTTTTCTCCAACTTCTAATCTTCCTTTATTATTGCATTCAACTGCTAATGCAATTAACTGTATCCATACTCTAAAATAAGTGTCTCCTTCCGGAAGTTTTAGAATTATTTGAATTTTCCTGTTTGAAAATATTGTAGTTTCTGTTTTGAACCACGGTATTTCATACATAGCCTCCTTTCCTCGCTTTCTTTCAATTAATATTTAATTGATTCTTTTTCTTTCTTACTTAGATATTCGTCTAATACTTGAATTCTAAATAGAAATTTTCCACCAACTTTTGAGCATGGTATTTGTTTTCTTCTTACTAATTGATTTATTAGCCAATAAGAGATTCCTAAATATTCTGCTGCTTCTTTCATTGTTAGTGTTGTTCTTTGTACTTTTTGTAATTCCATACATGTCCCTCCTTCCTTTTGATTTATTAAATTATAAAGTTAGTTAACAAGTTTTGTTTGTTTTTTGTTGTTAACTGATTGTATATTAACATGATTTATGATAAAATTCTATTAAATTTGATTAATTTTGTTATCAAAAGGAGACTTTTGGTTTTTTTGCAATTTGTTAACAGAAAGGATTTTATATGGAAAGAAAAAATACAATTAAAATATCTTTTGAACCTTCATACTTTTCACAGATTTTTATTCACATTTCTGGTTCTTATATGAGTACACTTGTTAATAAAAACAATAATAGATATTTATCTAATTTTAAAGATGATTGGTATGATGAGGAATTTGGAGAATTAATTTTAGAACTTGAAAAATGTCCTTCAGAATCAAGGAAAAAGGAAATATTAAATAGATTAGAAGTATTGGCAAATACACAAACAAGAGTTAACCCTATTCCTCTATCTTTTCGTCATAATATAGAAGAGTTGGATGGTTATATTGTATTTGAACCAACAACATCAATTGAGCATTACGACCTTGCCCTATTAGATTTTATAAGCTATGACTTTAATGTATTTAACGATTATTTATTATTTTTTATAAATTTCTTTGATTATTTTATAGATAAATTAGATGAAAAAGACATTAACTATATTAAATTAGATACTTTGTATCCTATAGATGAAATTATTGAAATAGCTAGGAAATATTATAATGAAAAAAAAGAAAACTTAATATATTATCAAAGTTTATTCAAACAATGTATTAATTTTGTTTATGACATTGATAATCCTATTGATATGAAACATTTAACTCATAAACAAATTTTTTACTTATATAATCAAATATATCCAAATGCATTTTCTGAATTCAAAAAAGACTTTCATTCAGTAGATATATTAGATTATCAATATTTACAATTTCCTTTTAAACCTAAAGATGCTAAGTTAGAAAATATAAATAATTTAATTGATGCTATTGGAGAAGCAGATCCAAGTGGAAGAAAGCTTGTTAATCTTAATCGATTTGAAACGAATAACTTATTTACTAGCTTTTATATTACATTATTCAATGTAGTTTCTGTAAATAGCATGTATATAAAAATATGTGGTAATTGTGGAAGATATTTTATAACTCATAAAAAAAATATTTCTTATTGTGACAGACAAGTAGCCGAATATGTAACTTGTAAAGATATTGGAAATAAAGAATATCAAAGAAGGAAATTAGAAAATGACTCTACATATGATAAATATAGAAAAATTGGAAGTAGAAAACAGCTCCGTGCATCTCGAAACCCTGAAATAGAGATGTATCAAAATGATTTAAAACAATATCGAAAAATTGGAAAACAAATGTATAAAGATGTTTGCGATGGAAAAATTTCTAACGAAGATTTTGCTAAATGGGTTGAAAAACAAGATAAGTAAAACCATAAATAAAAGCATATGTAATTATTCATAATTTCATATACTTTTATAAATTTAATAATATATTCTTTTATAGCTATAACTATCTTTACTTATATTACTCTGTTTTTTTATATTTTGTTCTTGTATAATTAAATTAATTTCTATTTCTTTATTTTCTCCGTATTCACGTAAAAAAGATTGATTGTTTAATGGTTTAAAATAATCACTATACATATTAAAACTCCTTAAAAAAGTAGATATAATATATTATATCTACTTTTTTAAGCTTTTATGAATTTTTTTATTATTTGAGAATCTTCTATTTTGTTTGTTTTAGATATTATTTTTCTGGCGTCTACCTGTATTGACTTTTTAGTAATATTATAAGATATACTATTGACATTATTTGTCATACAATAATCTTGTACACTTATCATATTAACTTTCTCCTTCCATTTCTGTTTTCCATGAACCTATTGTTTGAATTGTATTACTAGATAAATTTAAATTTTGTAATATTGCATATGTAATTTCAGCTTTAGCAGTTAAATAACTAGAACCATTTTCTGATTCTACTAGTACGATTTTTCCATCTTCAGATTTCTGATTAATCTTTCCTATATTTATATGATTATTCCTCATATCTTCCATTATTATACTATTAGGATTAAATGCTTCTTTAAATTTCATTTCTGATGAAAAACTATTACATATATCCCACATAATATTTTCCATATCATCATCAATATCAATTATATTTAATCCAATATCTTTTGCTTCAGATAAAGATAATGGATAGCCATGATGATAAAAAGCTGTATTTAATGTTTCTGATATTGCTTTAGCTTGTGCAGAATCATTCATATGTAAATTCAATAGTTTTTCACTCATTGATAAAGCTAATTGTGAACCTCTTTTTGCTACTCCTATTTTAATAGTTCCAACATCATTTGTCAACTTTTCAAAACATTTTTGCAATAAATCTTGATCACTAATTCCAATATCTTTTGTAAATTCAATATATTTTTTTATATCTTCATAACCAAATACTTCTGTTGGTTGATTAGGCTTCTGTATTACTAATTGAGGATCTACCGGTCCTAAATTAGCATAAGGATGCATTAATATTTCATCTGCTCCTAAGGCTAATAAAGTAGCCGCACTGTATGCCATATAAGGTATTATTACACCTACTTTTTTAAATCTTTGTCTAAGTAAAGAAACAATTCTCCATGATACTATTGGATCTCCTCCTGTACTTAATATTAGTATATCAATTCCATTATCACTCTTTGGTATTTTATTTATATGTTCAATTATAATTGGAATAACATCTTGAGACATAGAACCTGACATTCCAGGTCTTATTGATGTTACATATGTAATCAATGGTCTTCCTCTTTTTTCTATAATTTTTCTATATAATTCTTTTCTAATACTATAATTCATTTTTTTCCTTCCTATTATCACTTATAATTTAGTATTTAGATTATAACATATTTTTGTGGGATAAGCAATTATACACAATAATTTTCATATAAACTTTTCGACATTTTTCTACATTTTTTACATGTAAAATTTATATTTTCTTTTTATTATTTATTGCAATTTGTTATCATTTATTGTATAATTTATATTGTTAACAAATACATTATCCTCTCCCACCCATAGTTATGCCTGAAAGGAGGTGAAAAAGGTACTGGCTGGGAGTATTGAAAAAAGAGGAAAAAATAGTTACAGACTAGTATGTCTTGCAGGATACGACTTGCAAGGAAAACCTATAAAGAAAACAAAAACAATACACGGAACAAAAAAAGAAGCAGAAATAGAACTAGCAAAATTCGTGGCTGATGTTCAAAATGGAATGTTTGTAGAAGGTAAATCCTTAAAATTTTCTGAATTCACAGAAATATGGAAAAGAGACTATGCATCAAAAGAACTAGCACCATCAACATACAAGAGATATTGTAGAATATTAGAGACAAGACTTCTACCCTACTTTGGACATTTCTATATTAACAAAATCAAACCAACTGACATCATGCATTTTTATGATTTACTTAGTAGAGATACTCAGTTAGTTAGAAAAAAAGGTAACAATGGTAAGAAAACATTAAAACCTTTATCTGGTAAAACAATATTAGAACATCACAGATTATTAAGAGCTATGCTTCATAAAGCAGTATATTGGCAACTAATTATATCTAATCCTGCCGAACGTGTTCAACCACCAAAAGCAAGAAAGCCAAAAAGAAGATACTATGATGATGAGCAATGTAAAATATTATTACACAATCTATCCTTACTTGGTGAAGATCAAATAAAATATAAAGTTGCAATCATTCTTACAATATTTACTGGTGTTCGTTTAGGTGAATTAATGGGATTAGAATGGCAAGATATTGATTTAAAAACAGGAATTGTTAATATAAATCGTTCTAGTCAATATTTAGCTGACAAAGGTGTATTTACAAAAACGCCTAAAACAGAAAGTTCTATCAGAGAAGTTGCAATTCCAGATTTCGTTGTTTCTCTACTTGAACAATATAAGTTATGGTATGATGAGCAAAAATCGTTCTATGGTGAATTATGGACCGACTCTAATAGGTTATTTGTACAAGCTGATGGCAAACCTATGCACCCTTCTACAATAAGCAAATGGTTTGTAAAATATGTTGGTCAAATAGGACTACCTGTAATTAATTTTCACGGATTAAGACACACAAATGCTACACTTTTAATTTCACAAAATATAGATGTAGCAGTTGTAGCAGCAAGACTTGGACATGCACAAATTACAACAACATTTAATTTCTATGTGCATCCTATTATTTCTCATAATAGAAATGCAGGAAATGCTTTAGAAAACTTGCTACTACCACAACAAAAATTAGTCTAAAATCTTTTTTCAGATTTCACTAAAGTCATTAGACTTTTCACGATAAAAATAAATCGTTGTCAAAATTTTTTATTTTGTTCCAACGATTATATGTGTAACGTAAAAGACTACTATTTATAAAATTAGGTTTCCCATAGTCTTTTACTGGATTTTTATTAGAAATATAAACGTTTTGGGAGATTTTCTTCCCCAACTTTTCCCCAATTTCACATAAAATGCCTATTTTTAGTCATTATTGTTAACTAATTGAGGAATAGAAAAAATCGCCACAACCACTCAAGCTGTAACGATTAAATCAAAATTGTAAAGCAAAATTATTTCAAACTCACCTTAGAGTTATGAGATCACATGCGGGAGAATCTTTATATTTTCAGTATATATTTTTTATTTATATTCAATATTTTCATTAAATCTATACCAATTATCACATAAAAAAAAGTAACTACCTAATTTCTCCCCTAAATATAATTTTTTTATCAATATTTCTATTAATAATACAGTAACATTTTATTCTATTCTATAATTTTTTAGCTATCACATTGAATATATGCCAATGCTTCATTTTACCTAAACCAGTAAAATCATCTTTTTCAACTTCTATAAATTTTATAATTTTAAAATTCTCAAACAATTCTAGTACCTGCTCTCTTGTTAAGAAAGTCATCTGTTCTTTTATACTCTTCCATTCATCATTATTTCCGAAGAAATTACCAACAAAATATCCATCTTTTAAAATGCTATCATTTATCTTATTCCATAATTCTTTAAAATTATTTTTATTGCAGAATGGAAGACTAAAATTAGCAATCACTAAATTATTCTTTTCCAATTCAATTTTCTCAAATTTTTGTCTTAAAAATTTAAACTGCTTCGATTCTTCTTTAGATAGTTTCGTTTTAATTCTAGGTTCAATATCTTCTCTATCTATTGCTAATACATTCCAACCATTTTTTATTAAATATATTGTATCCCTTCCTGCTCCACATCCAAGTTCAACCGCATTGCCTGGTTCAATCTTTAATTCAATAAATTTTTTAACAATATAATTAGGATTTGCATCTGCTGTACTTTCATAATATTTCTCTATTTTTTTCATATGTTATACTCCCACAAACTCAATTTTCCTTTTGCTTCTATTGGTTCATCAAATACTTCTACATTTTCCAGTTGCCAACCATAATTTTCTTTAAAAGAACTATCTGTGTATATATCTGCATTTTCTTTTAATAACATCGCTTTAAATTCTGGTGACATTTTCACACAATCTACTAATGTTACTTTTCCTAATATTTTTCCTGCTGGCAAATCTTCTGGAATATATTTTGCTAATCTTTTCATTGCCTCTTTATCTATTCCTTTTCCTGCATGTATTAATAAATCTCCTCTATATTTAGTTTGCCAACTTCTAAATTCAAATCTTTTATCTCCTTGCATTATTAGTGTTGCCCAAGGTTGTTTTATTGTTAATACTTTCATATTCTCTCCTATATTTTTCTCTCCTTAAGTATTTTCTTAAACAATTCCCTAGTATTATCATATGTAATTGTTTGCATTGCCTCATCAAAATCCAACCATTTTATATCATTCACTTCACATTCCTGTGCTTTTATCTCTCCACCTGTACATTTTGCAATAAATAGGACCACTTGTTTCAATGTTCCTTTATCTGTTACATATTCCATTGTATATCTTTTATTAGCATCAATTTCTACGTCTAAATTTGTTTCTTCTTTTACTTCTCTAATTGCAGTTTCAATTTCTGTTTCATCTTTTTCGACATGTCCTTTCGGAAATCCCCAATGCCCTTTGGTTTGTTTAATTAATAACACTTTATTTTTATTTATTATGATACATCCACAAGATTTCTCTCTTTCTTTATTAGTCTCACTTAATATCTTATTCAATTCTATTTCCTCCTTTTTAACAAAACAATTATATATATATATCGGTATGTCCAATTATTTATTTTTTTGATATCCTATTACTTTTAATGAATCTTTCGCATCCTCTATAAAATATCACAATTAATTGACTCTTGTCCTAATATATCCCCTTTATTATTAAATTTCTTAATTTTAGATGTTATTTTTTAATTATTTTATTTGTTCCAAACTTACTAATTTATTTTTTCTAAAAATCATTTTTAACAAACAAGGAGATGTTATATTCAAAATAGTATTATTGTATACTAATTTAACCTCTTCATTTACTTCACACCAATTTAATAAAAAGAATTTTATCGCTCCCCCGGTGACTTACAACAGCAATTTTATTTTCTTCATACTCTTTGAGTATTCTATTTAAAAAAATATTCATTCTTTTTCTTGTATCTTCTGCACTTTCACCATCAGAAGTCTTATAATTTCTGTCTAATAATTGTTCTTGAGATGGATCTCTTGTACTTTTGTCTTTCATAAATTTTCCTAATTCTTTTAAATTTCCTAATTTTCTTTCATTTAAGTTACTATCTAAATTAATAGGTAAATTATTAGTATTAGCAATATATTTTGCAGTTGCTTTTGCCCTTGTATAACTACTTGACCAAATAACGTCAATATTCTTTAACTCAGTATTTTCGCTTAATTTCTTTGATTGCTCTTCACCATATACAGACAATATTTCTTTTTCGTTAATTATTTGAGTTTCTTCATTTGTATTTCTAATTCCATTTTCAACAACAGTTTCAGCATGTCTAATTAAATAGATTATAGTATTTTCCATCTTCAATAACTCCATTTCTCATATTAAAAGTTAATATGTTTAACTAATTTTTTCTTAATAATTCTGTATAATATATGACTTCCTTTTCTAATTTTTTCGCATATTCAATTTCTAAACTTGTGCTATCTCCAATATAATTATTTACATTCACAACTAAAATAGCATCAGATAATTCTATTCTTTTAAAATGTTCCTCTTTTAGTTTCGCTAATTGTTCTTTTGTTCTTTCAACATTCTCTATAATTGGATAAATAGGTGTCAAAATACAATTACCTAATAAAGCCATTTTTTCTGCAATTTCCATCATCTCTTTTTTGAATTTTAAACTTCCACATAACGTTATTATTTTCATTTTTTAAATTCTCCCTATCATTTTCCACAATTATACCACTCCCTGTGTACAAATCCAATACATTTATATTCATTTTTTAGTCAAATTAACCCAAAAGATCAAGAAAAAAGCAAATGCTAAAATCTAGCAAATGCTTATACTCTTTCATACCTACATAAAAAGCTTCTTTTCCATCTTTTCTAGCAGTAACTCCTGTTATTGCACCATATTTTTTATTTGATACACCATTACTATAAAATTTTCTCATATTCTTTTCTAAGTGATCATACAGTTTGAAAATATCTGGAATTATATACTTCATTTTTGCATATGGATTTTGCATAGAATTTCCTAATTCCTTATGAATATTTATATAATTTTTAATGCATTGTCCTTTTCCTGTTTATGAAATTATTGGATTTTCATTTTTATCAGGATACTTATCAATATTAAATAAGTTTAATATTGATACTATATCTGTTACATCAATATCTCCATGCACTTCATCATCCTGAAATTCAATTGTGACTAAATCGTTTTTATTGTCATATTTTACTGATTTAGCAGAAATCGTTAATCCCCTATTTAACAAATAAAAATTGTTACTCTTTCCATTAAGTAATGATGCCCTTATTTTTTTTGGCAACTGCTGTAGTAAGTTTTTGTTCCCTTGGATTAGTTTCCATTGGAATATCTTTGGGATTGTCTTTTATATCACAAATCATTATATACATTTCTGAATTATCCATATAGTTGTTTAAATTGTAAAATGGATTTGGAATTTTCCCAAAAGATTTTGTTTTAAAATTTAAAACTTTCATTTTTCCTCCTTTTCACATATAAGTGATTTTTTATTAGAATACACAATATCCATTGTCATTCTTTTTGCATTTTATAATTAATTTCTATTGAAGTAAACGCTATGTTAAAAAGGAGAAATTTATGAATATAAATGAAAAAATAGGTCTAAATATTAGAAAATATAGGGAAGAACAAGGGTACACACAGAATGATTTCGCAGAAGAATGTCAAATAAGTAGAGCTTATTATGGAAGGATAGAAAGAGGAGAACATAGTATAACAGTAGAAACTTCCTCTTGATTTAATCATTTATTATAATAAAATATTGACAATAAATTTTTTTCTAATATAATAAATATTAAATTATTACTTTACTAAAAACTTATTTTAATAATTATATGGAGGTCTTATATGTATAATCGAATTTCTATTGTTGGAGGATCTGGTAGTGGGAAAAGTACTTTATGTAATATTTTATCTAAAGAACTTAATTTACCTGCCATTCATTTAGACAGTCTAAACTATAAACCAAATTGGGTTGAACTTGATAAAAATGAAAGAGACAAAATTATATCTGCTAAATCTTCTGAAGAGAAATGGATAATTGATGGAAACTATAACAATACTATCAAAGAAAGATTTAATAAAGCTGACTTAATTATTTGGCTAGATTACTCTACTTTTTCTCAATTAAAAGGTGTTTTTAAAAGAATAATAACAACATTCAATAAGGAACGTCCTGAAATCCCTGGTTGCAAAGAACGATTAAATTTTACTTTTATAAAATATGTTGCTACATATAATAGAAAAAAACGTCCTTTGCTTTTAGAAAATTTAAAAGATATTTCTCCTGATAAAATATTAATATTTAAAAATCAAAAAGCTTTAAATAAATGGTTAATTGATTTTACACATAACAAAAATATTTTAAATAACATTAAAAACTAAAATTTTGTAATAAATCTTTTTTATTAGAATATAATATATTATATGACCCTACAACACTAAATTCTTTAATAATTTAATAAAATGTATTGACAAAGTACAGGTTTAGCCTTATAATAATAATTGTTATATCGCGGGGTGGAGCAGTTGGCAGCTCGTTGGGCTCATAACCCAAAGGTCGGTAGTTCGAGTCTACCCTCCGCAACCAATTCGAGAGTTTTTACTTAAAGGGATATCCCTTTAAATGTAATTTTAATACAGAGATTTTACTATAAAAAGTAAGGTCTCTTTTTTGTATTCTATAAACACTTTCATACTCTATAGATTTGCCCTTCAGCAAAATTTAAAGATTTGGAGGTGCATAATATGAGTAAAAAAGAACAACCAAATTATTATGCAATAATACCTGCAACAGTTAGGTATGACACTAATCTAAAATATACAGAAAAATTATTATATGGAGAAATTACAGCATTATCCAATAAAAATGGTTATTGTTATGCTCAAAATAAATACTTTGCAGATTTATATAATGTAACAGCCGTCTCAGTTAGCAGATGGATTTCACATTTGCAACAGCTTGGATATATAAAAACAGAAGTTATAAGAAATGAAAATAAAGAAATAGTATCAAGAAATATTTACATTGTAGATATCCCCTATTATCAAAAAAATCAATACCCCTATATACAAAAAAGTATAGAGGGTATTAACAAAAATGTTAAAGATAATAATATAAAATATAATATAGATGATTTATTTCATTTAATTATAAATAATAGCAACGAAATTCCAGAAGAATTTTTAGCAATAATTGATAGGTTAGAATTTAATTATAAACCTTATATGCTTCAATATATGAAAGAAGATAAAATTAATATGGTAAAAAATGTTATATATGTTTTATATGATTTGTATAATAGTAATTTTCAATTTTTATTGCAAAATGTAAGTAGAGAATATTTAATAAATTTATATTTTTTAGCAGTGGATAATAAACCAGATACCTTATTAAATTATTACAAAAAATCTATCATAAATAGTAGTACAAACTATAAAAAAATATAAGTTTTACAGTAACAAAAAGTATGGCAAAATTAGCTTTTTTTCAAGAAGAAATTTGGCATATTTTAGAGTACAATGAAATGCATATATTTCAAGTGTTTTATAATTTTTATTACATGTTTTTTGAAGTGGAGGTAGGTTGCAATATCGGAAGATATGGCATACCTACCAAAAGGACAATTTATTGATAAACTTTTAGTTCGTATTGGAGGTGATGATAATTTTGAATTATTTTTTGAAAGATAAAGAGGAGATTTCTTTAATAAAATTTATTGCAAAATATCAATGTTTAAATGTAAATAGTGCAAAATATTTTTTTAGTAGTAGTAGATATTATAGAAATAGAATTAAAAATCTAATAGATAAAAATTTTTTAAGAAAAATTAAGTGGATACTGGTATTAGGAAAATCAGGAATTCAATATGTAAAACTATTAAATTTTGAGTACAACAAATTGAATAAAAACCAAAAATATAGAGAAAGACTATTAAAATTAAGTAACATAGCTACTTTTTATTATAATTGTAATACAGTTGATTTTATACCATCATTTGCAATAAAAGATAAAACAATACTTACGACAACAGGTAGAAGATTTATAGGAATATTTAATATAAATGGATTTGAATACTTGGCTTATCAAATTTTTAAAGAACATGACAATAGATATATTGAATCTGTAGCCTTTGATATACAAAAAGAAATGAAATATAGCAATATTATTATTTTAGTAAATGATATAAACAGAATAGATTTCAGTTATTTTGCCTTTGGGAAGAATCAAATATTAGTAATTGAAGATAATGATATTAATAGAGAAAAATTAAAATATTTACATAGTATGAGATGGAAAGAATTAATAGATAAGTATTATAGTAATGTTCATTTATCTGAATATAGCTTTTGTGAATATTCAAATAATAAAGATAAATTTATTAATACTTTTTACTTTATAGATACTGAAAAGATTAACAGATTTAGATATTTTATAAATGAGAATTCCACTAAAAGAACATATATTATTTGTGATGCAGAACTGGAAACAAAATTACGAAAAGAACTACCTGATGCTAACTATTGTATGGTGGATTTTGAAAAATATATTGATAAAGAGTGAAGATATTATTGTTGTTAGTTGGAGAGTAATAACTTAGATTACATTATAAGCAGAGTGTTTCGAGATTTAGTGCCACTCGGCTATAATTTGGAAAACATATATCAAATTATAAAGATTTTTAAATTGTGATTTTAATGTTGATTATACATAAAAAAAGTTAAAAATAGAGATGGTAAAATTGAAGAATGCTGGTAATGAAAATTTAAATATTACAATCTTTTTGCTATTATATGGAACTATTTTAAAAAATATTATAAACTTTGAAAGGATATATAAAGTTAATGGACTCATATAAATAGAAAAATAAATGTTAGTTACAGATTTTATTATTACAAGACATAGGAAGGGGAAAATAAATGGAAGAATTAGTGGTAAAGGCTAAGAAAGGAGATAAAGAAGCTTTTACACAAATAGTGTTAATATTAAAAGAAGATTTATACAAGATAGCAAAAACTAGAATTACAAATGAAGCAGATATAGAAGATGCCATTCAAGAAACAATGATTGAAGCATATAAATCTATAAAAAAGATAAAGGATGTAAGTAAAATAAAGCAATGGATAATTAAAATATTGATTAATAAATGCAATAGAATATATAGAAGAAAATACAAAAAGGACATTTCCATAGACGAATATAATTTAGAAAAATATATTATTCTAAATGGATATAAAGATGTAGAAAACGATTTAAGTTTTTACTCTTTATTAAAGAATCTAAATTATAAAGAAAGAATAATATTAACATTATATTACATGGAAGAATATTCAGTAAAGGAAATTAAAGAAATAACTAAAATGAACGAAAACACAATAAATACTTGTTTGCATAGGGCAAGAAAGAAAATAAAAGAAGATATAGGAGGAGAATTTGTTGATGAAAGAGTCAAGTGAGGAAAAAATCAAACAAATTTTAAAAAGCAAAATAAATATTCCAAGTGGGTATGTTGATGCAATTAATACAGCGTTCATTAAAAAGGGAAAAAGTAATCATTTTATAAAAATATTAACAACTACTTGTGCAGGAATTATATTAACCAGCGGAATTGTTTTGGCAGGATATAATATCTATCAAAAAATATGGAAAGAACCAGAGATGGTTAAAAATAGCGATATAGAAAAGTCATTAGAAAATAAAGAAATCTCAAAAGAGGATCAGGAGAAGTTAATTACAACTGAAGAGGCAAAGAAAAAATCATTAGAAATATTAAATGCACTTGGATATGAAGAATTAAAAATTGAAGAAGCAGAACTTAAAAATTCAAATAATACAATTTATTTTGATATAAAAATAGTAGGCAATAACAAGTTTAATGTTTTAATTGATGGTAAAAACGGAAAATTAATTGGAATTAATAACTTAAATAATATTTATAATGATATAAGTCAAATATCTGAAATGGAAGCAAAAGAAGATGCTGTATATATAAGTGAAAATTTAAAACTAGATAACGAAAAATATGAATTAAATTATTGTAAAGAAGAAAGCAGTTGTTATGGAGAAAAGCAATATAAAATATGGGTAGCGAGTTTTAATAAAAAGTATGATGAAAGATATAATCCCTATGACAGTATGAAAATTTACTTTTATGAAAGCAATAAAATCATAAAATTAGATTCTGTAATAATCAATAAAGATGAGAATTTTCAAAATAATGAAATAAAAATTAGTGAAGATGATGCAAAAAGCATTTCAATAGAAAAAGAAAAACAATTAAGTCAATTAGAAATTATTGATATAGCCTCTGAATTAGAAATAAGAAAAATGAATACATATATTTTCAAATTAGAAAATAATATTGATGATGCTAATATAGATGAAAGTAACGAAGAAACTACTATATATAAAACAGAAAATATTACGCGAAATGTATGGATAGTGAGAATAAAGCACAATAAGCCGGAAAATATAAATTTTAGCACAAGCCTAGAATATAATAAACAAATGGATAAAAAATATTATATTGATGCAACCACAGGTGAAATAATTGGAGGAGAAGACTTTTTTGAAAAAATGAACAATCCATTGTATAACTAATAAGCCAAGAAGGAGCTGAAATACAACTCCTTCTTTTGGTAGAAAGCTAGAATATGGTTAATTAACTAATATAGTACCAGTATTCAATAAAAGCTCGTCTGTAATATCCAGGCGGATTTGAGATGCTACTTGCATCAAAGAAGATTTGGACTTGTTGACCGTAACTTACTGGGCAAGTAACCTCAAAGTCAACAAGACCACTTCTATTATCATCCTTTGTAATACTAGCATTTCCAATTGCCCCACCATATGCATACCTTATTTGTGCAGTTAATCTAATGGGGCTTACAGCAGCATGAGCATCTTCTCCATAAAAATGCCCTACTATGTGTAAAGTACCTGTTCTTTTGATTGTTTTTACCTGCGTTAAGTTGTTATCTGTCATGTGCATAGAACCAACATAGGTTTTAGTTGAACTTGACCAATCTTCGGCACCAGCTGCAAATGCAGGAACTGCAGATGTTATTATCATTGCACACATAAGTACAAAACTAATAATAAACCGTGTTGCTTTATTTTTTACCTTCATAATAAAATATCCTCCTTAAAATGCATCAGTAGTATTTTTCTAGCTCTCTACCTGTATCTATTCAAAAAGGATAGATATTAATTATATATATAACTAGAACAGAAAAAAGTAAAAAAAGTAAAAATGTGAAAGATAAAAGTATATAAAAGGACTCTTATATTATAGGGGAAGTGAGAGTATGACAAATGTTCTAGTAGTAGAAGATAATTTTTATCAATCAAAGCAAATTATTAATTATTTATCTCAAAGAAATAAAGAATTAAAATTATATAGTATGGTTTATTCTGGAGAAGAAGCATTAGAAATAATAGAAGAACAAAAAGTTGATATTATTATACTAGATTTAAAATTAAAAGGGATGAACGGAGTAGATGTTATTAAAGAAATTGAATACAAAAAGATAGAAAAATATAGAAGTTCCATAATTGTTGTTTCTGGAGATTATTCTATGATAAGACAAGTTTATAATAGTGATTACATATATAGATGCTTTTTAAAACCTTTTAATTTTAATGAGATTGAAGAAAGTATAGAGAAAATTATCTGTGAAAATAATTATGAAATGGAAACAGATGTAAAATCAAAAATAAACAAAGAATTGAAAAAATTAAAATTTAATTTTACATATAAGGGAACAAAATACTTATCTGAATGTATATATCAAATATATAAATCAAACGAATCGGATGTAGATAATTTATCTAAAGAGTTTTATCCTATTGTGGCAGAAAAATATAATAAATCGGTTAATACTATTTATGGAAATATAAAGCAGGCAATTAATGCAATGTTTTTTGATTGCGAAGAGAGAATATTAAAAGAATATTTTAAATATAGTTTTGTCGTTAAGCCAAAGCCAAAAGAAATTGTTTATATAATATTAAATAAATTATATGGATAAATTTACTTTTTTTTACTTTTTCCGTGCCGTTATGGCAAAATATTTTATAATGTATAATGTATACTGCATATGAATTACATAGTGCAACATATGATATTAAAATGGCAAGTGTCATTTTAATATAACAAGTATGTGAGAGATATTTTTTTCATAATGGAGGTATAGAAGATGACAAGATTTAAAGCAACATTTCTATCACTTTTTCTAGCATTAGGTATGATACTAGGAACAACTACAGCTTATGCTGCTGAAACACGGTCAGGAACAGAAGTTTGGCATTTAGGAGAGGCAACAGTTGGCTCTTTTGTAGTTGAAAATGATAATCTTACACCTGTGAAGACAATAGGAGATGATGGAAAGTTATTTATTTGGACGCAATTTTCACGTGCAGATAGTTCATCGTATCCACCTATTGTTGTAACAGTAGAATTAAGAGATTATGATACAGGAGCAGTTCTTGACAGAGTTCAATACAAAGAAGGCGAAACAATAGATCGCGTTTTATATTATCCTAATGCTAAAAAAGGACAAAGAATCCAAGTGTATTGGGATATTAGCAGTCAGTATAATCCACCTGGACCATACAGAAAAGCAAATATAACATATGGTTATATACTTTATCAAGATGAAGTTCCACCTGAAGGACCAGGAACTGACTAAAAATACTCTTTGAAAAAATCAAAAATTAAGTAACTATAAATTTTCAATGCTCTCACATACTGGGGACTAACTTGTTTAGTCCCCATCATTAAATAAAGTAGAAAAATGCTTTACTTTTCTTGATGTTTAATATATATTGGTTAATATAATAAAGAATACTGAACAAATGTTAATTTTTTTGGAGGAGGAAAACTGATGATAAAATTAAGAATAAAAATTATAGGAATTATATTAATAATGATTTGTACTTTACATAGCATAGTTTTAGCTTCATCATCTACTACTAGTTTAAAAAATGAGCAAGCTGAAAATAACAAAAAAATAAATGAAGCACAATCAGAATTAAAAGACATTCAAGTAGAAAAATCAGATACAATAAAACAAGTAGATGAGTTAACCTCACAAATAACAGAATATCAAAAACAAATTAGCGAAATAGATAGTAAAATCGAAGAATTAGATAATAAAATACAAACTTCACAAAAAGAAATAGAAGAGGCACAAAAGAATTATGAAAAAAAAGAAGAATTATTAAAAGCAAGATTAGTTGCTGTTTATGAATCGGGTGAAACTTCTTATTTGGATGTTTTATTAGGCTCAGAAAGTTTAATTGATTTAATTTCAAACTATTATTTAGTATCTGAAATTGTGATAAGTGATGAAGAATTATTGGAAGAAATACAAAAACAAAAAGAAAATATAGAAAATTCTAAACATGATTTGGAAGTAAGCCAAGAAGAAATGAACACATCAAAAGAACAAAAACAAAATGTATCTGAAGAATTACAAAAGTCAAAAACAGAAAAAAATACATATGTTGCAAAATTATCAAATGATGAGAAAGAAATACAAGAACAAATAGAAGATTTAAACCAAGCTAATAAGTCAATAGATGATAAAATAACCGCAATTATAGCATCTAGCAATAATACTAGCAGTAACAATAACTCTAACAATGGAAATATTAATGTAAATGTAAATGGATCATCCTCAGCAGGATTTATAAAACCAGTTAATAGTTATGTCACAACTGGAATGTATTATTCAAGTGGGCAATATCATGGTGCGGTAGATTATGGAGCAGCAGGAATAAATGGATTACCTGTATATGCTGTTGGAGATGGAGAAGTAATCCTAGCAGAAGCATTAACTACAAGTTATGGAAATTATATTATTATAAAACATGATAATGGACTATTTACTTTATATGCACATGGACAAGCAGGCTCAATTGCAGTTTCAAAAGGGCAAAGAGTTTCAAAGGGACAACAAATTATGAGAGTAGGAAATACAGGAAACTCGACGGGACCACATTTGCATTTTGAAGTAAGACAATATCCAGGATTATATAATAACAGAGTAGCCCCTTTAGATTATATACCTAGATAGAGAATAATAGTATTGATATTTCAAGACGAAATAACTTAGAAATCAGAACAAATGCTTATATGATAATCCTAATAATTTAATTATAATAGAATACATCTCTATGACCAGACAGAGATGTGTTTTTTTTGTTGTCTAATCTTCTTATTGTAACAACTAGAGCTACAAATAAGGCAATAGCGACAACAGTTACCATTGCAAGTTTACCAATTAGTATGTAAATAAAAAGTACATAAACTTGTTCAAATAACATATACATCTCCCCGTTCATAAAGAAAGCGACACTCCACACACTGTTTTACTCATTTTCTTTTATTATTAGACTTATTTGTTCGTTGTAAATCAAGCAAACAAGTCTATTTTTTTAAATAAAAATGAATACAAAAAATTAATAATAAAAATTTTTTGCCATACTAAAATTGCTTAAAAATGCCTAAATATCAATAAAAATTTTTTTTTAGGCGTGCTTATTGAAATTTACAAAAAAAGGTTATAAAATTATATACGAGAAAGGAAGTGATTGGAAAAAAGATTAATAAAAATATAATATAGTGTTTCAAAAAAATTTGCCCTTCCATAAGGCAGTTTATAGTAAATGTGCCTAATCTATATATGGAAGTGATATAAATGAATGAAAATTTTAATGAAAAAATTGGTTTAAATGTTAGTGAAGCAGCTAACATGCTCGGCATTAGTAAAAACTTAATGAGTGAATTAATAAAGTACCCTGATTTTCCTTGCATTAAGTTCAAAAGAAGAATTGTCATTAACAAAAAGAAATTACAGGAATGGTTTGATAAAAATTCTGGAAGATTTTTTGTATAACATTGCTTTCCTCTATATTTTGCCCTATAATAGAGAATATTAAATATTGTGCTTTTACTTTTAATGTTCTCTATCTTGAATGGAGGCAAAGTTATGGTAAAAACATCGCAAAACCAATCCGTAAAGAAAAAAAGAAACACCAGAGGAATGGGCTCTATTAGACCCAAAAATGGTGGATATGAAGGAAGAATAACAATAAAAGCAAATGGCAAATCAAAACAAATATCTTTATTTAACAAAGATAAGAGAATTCTAGTGCAAGAAATGATAAAAGCAAAACAAGAAGCAAATGACAATGAATATGTAGAAAAAGACAAAATAACTTTAGAAGAGTGGCTAAAGAAATGGATTCGTATTCATAAAAAACCATTTGTTAAGCCTAGAACTCTACAAGGGTACATTGAAAAAATCAAAACAAACATTATTCCCTATTTAGGTAACTATCCTATGCAATCGCTAGATAGATTAATTCTTCAAGAATATTTTTCAGATTTAACAACGGGAAATGAAAAAAATGGCATCAAAAAATACTCTCCTAAAACAATTAAGGAAATAAAAAGTATTCTAAATATGGCTTTTACAGATGCTGAAATTGATAAAATAATAAAATTTAATCCTATTCCAACAATTCGTACACCGAAAGTGCAAAGACAGAAGAAGAAACCTATTATATCACCAGCAGAGCAACAACAACTAATAGAAATATTATTGTCTGAAACAAATGGACTATGCTATATTTTTATAATGAATACAGGTGTTAGACCAGGAGAAAATGGTGGGATGAAATGGAAACATTACAGCTATGAAAATGCTAATGTAAAAGTAAGAGATAATTATGGAAAAGTAACCTATTATGATGATAATTTTGAAAAAATCGAATCTACTTATGAAGAAAAAGACTTGAAAACACCATCTAGTTATAGAAACATACCATTGCAAAATTGGTTAAATAATTTAATGCATACATATATGCTATATGTTATGAAACAAAAAGGATATACCAATAAAAAACAGCTAGATGATGAGTATATTTTTATGAATAGTTTAGGACATGCTTTAAGTAGTGATTATTTATGGGATACACTTGATAAGATTTTAAAAAGACATAATTTTAAACATTTAAGTGTTTATCAATTAAGGCATTTATTTGCGACAAGATGCATTGATGTAAACATACCTGTAAATCAAATCAAACAATATTTAGGTCATGCTTTAGCGAGTACAACAATGGACTATTATGTTGAATATGATGAAGATACGAATAAAGCTGAAATTGAAAAATTAGAACCCATCAATAATATGCAAATAGTACCTAAAATTTTAAAGGGAATGTAATATAGTGTCTGTCCTTAAAAATACAGTTTAAGGGACATGAAAGGGACATTGATAAATTTATATAAAAAATCGAAATATTAAATACTTTCGAAATGGTTGCAAGAGTAAGAATATATAAAAATTTTAAAAGATAAAAATTGGAAGAAATGGTCGGGCTCATAACCCAAAGGTCGGTAGTTCGAGTCTACCCCCCGCAACCAATTATATCAAGCATTTGCTAGCAATAGCAAATGCTTTTTTTTTATAATCCTATTGTTAATTAACATAAAGCATGATATAATATATGCCATGGAAAATATATGGAGGAAAATATATGAAAAAAATAAATAAAATAACTTTAAAAGAACTTTTAGACTCTACGGACTTATTAATGCATTTATCTGATATATTATATTTTTGTGATGATGTTGAAACAATTAATGAATTCGTTAATTCTACTAGAAAAAATTCTGACTTAAACTATAAAGAAATTAAAGATTTTTTAATTAAACACGAAAACAAAATAAATAAACAAAAATTATTATTATTAATTGTAAAAAATTATTCTGATAATATACAATTAATAGATTCTATATTAAAAGATAATACCTATAAATCAAAAAGTAATAATTCTGAAACTCTGGAATTAATAATACAGAAACAAAAGCAAGAACAAAATCTAAATATAGCCAAAAAAATAGGTAAAGGTATGGATGAATCTTTTGCATTCTATTTCTATAATACAGATACCAATAGATATGACATAAATATAATTGATTCAAAAGAATTAATTGATGGTATTAAAATAAACAGTTCCGCTAATCTAAAAAGATTCAAAGAAATAAACCAAGATTTCATGGAATCTGATAAAACCGAAACTGTAGGAATTGAATATCTATTACAATCAATCGTACTAACAGATTTTAATAATATATTTCCTAATGAACAAATTGGAGATAATATGAGAACTTTACTTTTGGAAAACCAAATCCTAAAAAACAATGTTAAAACCAGAAAAGAAATAGAAAATTTAAAAAAACAAAATTATGATGAATATGAAAATTTAATAGAAAACAATAAATTTCATGATATATTATCAGATATGAAAAATTTACTAGAAAAATATATAAAATATGTAGATATTGACAAGCTTCTTGCAATTAGTGCATATAGATTTGAGGAAAGTCTAGAAAATGAATTCATATCTATAGAAAATGCACCTGCTATAAAAGAAATTTTAAATACAATTATAAAACATACCAAAAATAATAAAACATTAACTTTATCTCTACAAGATAGAAAAAATTCTTATGATCTTAAAAACATAGAATATTCATTAACTGATATAATTAACTGTATAAATAGATTTACAGACGACTCATATATAAAGAAATCACAAATAGAAGAATATAAAAATAAAATAAATTCAGAAGAACTTACTTTATTTGATTTAGATCCTCAATATGTAAAGATTTGTTTTTCACCTTCTGAATTAGAAAATATAGCTAAATTAAATAGTCAAAACTTACAATATGTATCTACAATATTACAATGGAATAAAGATAAAATATTAAATAATATTAAATTTCAAAAAAATTGCCCTGTTGAGTTATTGAAAGATTTTATGACTAAAAAAATTATTTATCCAAATGATATAATATCATTATATAAAGATAATATAATAGATATAGAATATATAAAAAATTTAAAAGAATATTCAAATTTTTCTAATGAAATTTCCGCTTCAGAACTAATTTCTTTATATGATAATTATAATAAAAATAAATCTGAAGAAAATAATTTAATAAACTATACTAGATATTTAGATCTTTATAAAGAAATATTACTAAATGATAATCCTAAAGAAACCGAAAAATATTCACTAAACTTTATGGAGCAAATGATTGAAAATTATGACAAAAGACATATAGATACACATATAAATCAATTAGAAGAATTTTATAAACAAGGATTATTAACATTAAATACTATTATAGAATGGAATGATCCTTCTGTAATAGAAACTTTTTTAACAGACTTATATAAAGAAAATATTATTCAATTAAATGATGTAAAAAAATTCGTAAAAAACGGTAACTTACCTTTCGAATATATAAAACAATTAGTATGGGAAGAAAATATTAATTATGAAGAAAGACTAAAACTCTTAGAAGAAGGTTGGATCCCTGAAGAAGAAATCTTTGAATTATACTCAAAGGCTCTTATTAGAGAGGATGATTTATTAAAATTATCACAAAAATCAATTATAAGTAAACAAAAAACACTTGATATTATAAATAATACTCAATTACAAGATTTAGAAAAATATTCTAATATTGTATTAGTAATAGGTGATAAACTCCAAAAAATAAAAAGAGATGATAGCTTGTATTTTAATGAAGAAAAAAACACTTCAAGCAAAAGCTCTAAACCTAAATTAATGATTGACCCAAATGAAAGAGAGTCCCTTTTTAGTTTGTTAAAAGCTGGTAAACCAAATAAAGTAGAAATATCAGAAACTAGTCCTTTCTATAATTATGAATTTTATATTATCCCTGATGAAAGTGGAAAAGTAAATTTAAATAGTGTTATAATTGCAGAAAGAATTTATGAAGAAAAAGAAGAACATATAAAAAATCCTAATACAACCATTAAATATGCTACTGATAACGCTACATACTTCTTCAAATATAAAGATTTAATGGTTCTAAGTAATTACTTAAAAAAAGATGATGCAATAAAAGAAACAAAGAATATAATCTTTAAAGCAAATCACACACTTGCAAACGATAAAAGGAATGGACATTGGGCTGCTAGCGTAATTTATGGAGTTGCTAAAACTATGTTATCATCTGACTTAAAGGAATATAGCAAAGATAATCAAAGAAAAATAATAGTTGAAAAACTTAGTAAAGTATATACTTACGATGAATTAGAAAAAATTTTAGATAAAGGATCTTCAATAGATTCCGGAGATTCTATTTGTGAAATTATAGATTATGATGACTCTGACTCTAGATAATTTTTTGTATATTATAACAACTAAAAGATACTTTTAAAAGTATTTTTATTGAATTTTTTGTCGAAATACGATATATTATTTATATTGTTTTAATAGAAAGGAGTCCATGATTTATTTAGTTTATTAAATAATCATATAAAAAAATGAAAATAAAAAAAATATTTATTATATTATTATGTACATTTTTAATTTTAATTCCATTTGGAAATGTTCTATCAGCTGATATTGTAAATCAACCTTCAATTAGTGCAGATGCTTCTATTGTAATTGACAATAAAACTAATAAAATCCTATATAGTAAAAACGAAAATAAAAAAATGTACCCTGCTAGTACTACTAAGATTTTAACAGCAATTCTTGTTATTGAAAATTCAAATTTAGATGATTTAGTAACAGCAAGCTATGATGCTATTATGTCTATTCCAGATGGTTATTCAATAGCTAATATTCAAATTGGTGAACAACTTACAGTTGAACAATTATTAGAACTTTTATTAGTTCACTCTGCTAATGACGCGGCTAACGTATTATCAGAATTTATTGGAGGTTCAACAGACAGTTTCGTTTCTATGATGAATACTAGAATTAATGAATTAGGATTATCTAATTCTCATTTTACTAATGTTTATGGTATGCATAATGAAAATCATTATACAACTGCTCATGACTTAGCAATAATTATGAAATATTGCCTCAAGAACGATACATTTAGAAAAATCTCTGGTCAAGCTTCTTGTTCTATCCCATCAACTAACAAATATGGCACTAGAACATATAATTCTACAAATGAACTTTTAATTCCAAATAGTTCATCTTATTATAAATATTTAACTACTGGAAAAACAGGATTTACTTCTCAAGCAAAAGAGTGCTTAGTTTCTTCTGCTTATAAAGATGATTTAGAATTAATTGGAGTTGTACTTGGAAGTAATAATCGATTTTCTGATACTCGTGCTATATATGACTTTGCATATTCTAATTATTCTATTAAGATTATTGCAAATGAAGGAGACATTGCAAGTAATATAACCATCTCTAATGCAACAAAAGAAACCGAAAGTCTGAATCTATTATTAGATGAAAGTATTCCTGTACTGATATCTAATTCTCAAGATATTTCTGAAATTTCACCTGAAATAATATTGAATGATAATATTTCAGCTCCAATTGAAGAAGGCTCTATTTTAGGTAAAATAAAATATACAGTAGCAGGAGTTACTTATTCGACTAATATTATTGCTGAACATAACGTTGAAAAATCCAAATTACCAATTTACATTTTGTATTTAAGTATTGCTTTTATATTTATTATAATTTGTTTTATTTTAATTTATAAAAAAAATAGTAAAAAAAAGATTTAAGTTAAAATTATAACTTAAATCTCTTTTTTAATTTTTTGCTTATTTTATATAATGTTTTTTTCTCACTATATAACTTACTCCTGCAATTGTAGCTCCTACTCCAACAGATGCTATTATAATCCAAAATGCTACTGAACCTGTATATGGTAATTTAAATGGTAATTTTTCTAAAACTCCTTCATTTTTATTACTATTGCTATTGCTTTCATTTTCTTTCACAATTTCATTTATTTGTCCAGTTACAACATTTGAAATATTAATCTTACTTAAATCTGTTTTATTTCCAGCTGCATCTTCTATATTTCCTGTTATATTATTGATGGTCATTTTGCCAATATCTTTTTCTGATATTGTATATGTATATATTATAGAATTTACATATTCTCCTACAGTATAGTCGCTTTCTAAATTTCCTTCTGCTTTGTTTCTTCCAAATTTAATATTTAATACAGGTACTTCTTCAGCTGCTATATACTCATTTCTGTTTTTCATATTTTCATCTTCAAAAACGACTTTAATTTTAACTTTATCTCCTGCCTTATAATTTTTTCCTTCTTCTGCCATTATATAAATTGCCTTTATAGTTGATTTTGAATAATCAATCACTATTGGCTCATCCATATTTTCTTCATTCATTACTGTCAAATTTGCTTCATTTCCTGATAAATCTCTACATCCACTTACTTGGATTTCAAGATATCCCTCTTTTATTTTGTCATTTATTTCTAAACTAGCTGTATACTCTTTGCCACTACCTTCTACTGTAGCCACTTGTCCTCCCATTGTAACTGTTGGCAATTCTGCTAAATCTTCATTTGAAGTAATATTAACTTTTACAATATCTCCTTTATTTAAATAATAGCTATCTTTCTCTATCTCTGGAACTACTGTTATCTCTGGCGCTGTAGTATCTGCTATAACTTCACCAACTAATAAATTTATTCCGTTTGGAACTGTTTCTAAATTGCCTGTTAATTCATCAGACATTTCGTCTTGCTCTGTTACATCATCTCCTACAAATGCTTTAGTATTGCTAGAAATATATTCTTCACTTAGTTCTTTGCTTTCATCTTCTGATTCATCATTAGATGAAACTTCCAATGTTTCATTTTCTATATCTATATTTTCTTCTGTCTCTTCAATAGTAAATTCTTCTTCTTCATTATTAACTGTTAATATAGTATCCATTTTACCGGTATCATCTGTTAAATTTCCACCATTTAATCCTAATATTTTTAATATTCCATTATCTCCTTCTTGAACTTCATATTCATATCTAATAGCTGTATTATTATCTTCTATTCCAACAAATTCAGGAATTCCAACACTTGAATTATTACCAAATACTAATTGTAGCTCTGGTACTTCTCCCTTTATTTCTTCTGAAAATACAACTTTAAAACTTATTTTTTCACCTTTTTTATATTCCTGTTGTCCTTCATCTTGATCAATTGTAACTTTTTGAATAGTAGGTATATTTAATGGCTTTACATTTACTTTTATTGTCTCTTTAACATCTTCGTTTGTTGGACTACTTATTTCTATAGTTGCTTCTCCCTCAGAAATAGCAAGTATTTTATATGCTCCTGTTTCTTCATCCTTATACATTCTTGCAATATCTTCATCTGATGATGTAATAATTGGTTCTTCTGTTGCATCTATTTCTCCTTCTATATCTTGACTATTTGCACTTGATTTTAGAAGTTTAGATACTGAATTTGCAATTATATATTCCTCATCTTCTAATGATTCTTTTAGTGTAATATCTTGCTTACTTGTATATATTTTAGTAATAGACTTCTCTACCTTTACATCACATTCATCACTTATACCATCAATTGTAACAGTTACCTTTGCTGTTCCTTCTTTTACAGGTATAACTTCTACATTTCCATAACTATCCTCTTTTAATTTTACAACATTTTCATCTGAACTTTTCCACCCAGCGTCTTTATTATCTAAATTTGTGTTTACTTTTAAATATGTATATTTATCTGGTAATTTAGACAAATCATAGTTTATTGTATTTTCACTTAATTCAACATATGCTTTATCTATAATTTCAATATTAAATCTAGCTGTTTTATATTTATTATCTTCACTATTCTCATCTAACATGCTACAACATATAACTATTTTACTACCTGTTACAGCATTTTCATTAACTTTAATATTAGCACTTCCATCATTATTTGGAGTAATAGTTACCGTATCTGCTTGCCCTTCTGCATACCATCTAATTTTATTTTGAATACTTTCATCTTTAAAATCTTCATAATCGTCATCTTTTAAACTTTTAAACTTTAATGTAAAAACATCATTTTTATACATTCTATTATAATTATTAAAGCTCATTTTCTGAATGCCTGTAGCATCAACTACATTTAATGAACCATCTCTGTTAATATCTCCTCTTTCTTTTTCTTCTTCTGTAAATTGAACCAAGTTTACTATTGCTCTTTGTACCTCAAACGAATCCACCTCTGTAATAAATCCATCTTTGTTAACATCTCCTAAAATATTTTTGTTTACTTTCTTTGCAGTAATTACTTCAAATCCAGTAGTAATATTATTTTTATCTATTATTTTTAATTTTATTTCTCCCACTTTTTCTTCTTCATTATTTTCATTTAGGTATGTTACTTTTATTACCACACTACCGTTTAAAGCTGATAGTTCATTTTTTGATTTAATTGAAATTCCATCTTGACTTTTAGTAACATTTACTAATTCTTCTCCTTCAGTAACAGATAATTTTAAATTGTCAATTGAAACTAATTTATTTTTATCGTCATATACCTTAAATGTTTCTGAACTTCCTATTTGTAATGAATTTACTCTTTTATTTATAATAACTTTTAAAGCTGTTAAATCATTAGCGTCAATAGTATCATTCCCATCAACATTAGCATATTTTTTTTGAGCATCTGTAAGCTCTTGCAACTTAGATAAATATCTTTGTAATAACAAATAGTCATATTCATTAACATATCCATCTTGATTTATATCTCCTGCTATAGCCCTATCCTTTTCATTCTTATCACTTGCTAAATATAACTTATTTAATTCACTATTTCCGTAATATAAATAAATTCCATTTGAAGATTTGTTACTTTCATCTATAATAATGTCATCTCCCAAATTTCCTGATAAGTTTTTATAATTCTTTATCTCTATTGGTATACATTTATCTACATAACCAAATGCATTAGCTGTTTGTAGTATATAATTTGAATCTAAATATGCATAATAATGATATATTTCACTTTTATCTTTTTTATTTTTGTTCTTTAATCTAGCAAAAGTTGTTTTGTGTCCACATACATATATTTCTGGATTATTTCCAAGTTTTTCTTCTGTTGTTAAATCTATTATTATTTTTTGATTTTGGTATATTGTCATTTTTTGTTTATCATATGACAATTTTCCTCCTGTTATATTTATTTCACTTATTTCAGGATAACTACTATCAAAATAAACTTTATTTTTTATAACATAACTTGTAGCATTCCCCCATTTATCTGATATTCCATATATTTCTATTACATAATCTCCATATAAAGCCCCTGCTCCAAATTTATCTGTTATTGGAATTTCTATAGAGAAATTGGTTTTATTTCCTACATTTATTGTGTTTGTTTTTAAATCTACTCCATTAATTTTTATTCCACTATATTTTGAAACTTCTTCATGTGCTTTAAGATTTAATATCAATTTATCTCCTACTTTTACTGCACATTTATCTTTATCATAAATCTTATCATTTTTCTTTATTTGTAAACTTTGTATTTTAGGTGGAGTAGTGTCTACTTTAACATTCTCTTCTATCTTTCTCCAATTTCCTGCTAAATCTTCAACTTTAATTGTATATTTTCCCGATTTAGTGATTTTATATGTTTTTGAATATGCACAATAATAATCTTTTTTATTACAACTATATATATTAGTTCCATTTACTGATATATTTTTTATAGCAACATTATCTTTAGCATATACTGTTAAATACTTTATATTTTTACCTATTTCACTTCTATAATTAGTAGTAAAAGTTGGATGTTCTCTATCTATTCCTTTAACTTCTTGGTTCAGAATTAAATCTCTTAATCCTGGATATGTTATCTTTATAGTATATTTTCCATTTTTAGTTACTGGATACTTTACTTTATTATTTCCTACATAATTTCCATTTACATAAACTTTAGCATTATTGTAATTAACATTTTCCCCTGAAGTTGGATAAATTTCAATATATTTTATTTGTTCCCACCCACTGGTAGTGCTTGATTTATATGATAGAGATATATTATAATAAATTTGATTATTATTGTTATTATTGTTGTTGTTATTATTTGGATTAGTACTTGCTTTGATTCCTGACCAATTAAACATTACATATGATCCTTTAAATGGTGAACTTGACGTACCTGGTATTCGAACCATTGCTTTTTCTTGTTCTTTTCCTTTACTTTTAACTGTAACTTTTTTTCCAGATATCTTGACAATATTCTCCTTATAATAAGTAGGTGCTACTATATTACCATATGATTTCACAAAGATATCTGGCAATGTACTATTTCCTGTATTTCCACTTTTTATTGTTCCTAAATATTTAGTTATTATTTGGTGTTGTAAATTATATCTAGCATCATGTACAATACCAGCATTTATGCTTTCAATATTATTTTTACTTAAATCTATATATGTAATCTTTCTTAAAGCTTTCCTTCCAGAAGAAGTCATAAATCCACTTGTTTCAGATATTTTACAATTAGAAAAATTTAATCTTCTTAAATTCGGCCATTTTGAAAAATCAGGTAATGTAGTTATTCCTCCTATATTTAATCCTGAAAAATTAAACTCTGTTTCTTTTTTACATGTAGCTGAACTAAAATATCTACTTGGTACTTCAATATAATATCCTCCTGATATTTTATGTAATGCCTTTCTATTATTTCTTTCTAATGATGCCTCTACTGGATTCATATTTTTTTGTTCATCCCACGTTAACCATATTTCATCGGATATCTTATTAATAATATATTTTAATATTACATCACTAGAGCTAGTTATTCTAACAGAACTATATTTAGCCAATTTTTTCTCAATTGGATTAATTGCTATTTGAGTAATACAAGTTTTATCTTCTTCATACTTAGCATCTTTTATCTTATTTGTTATACATACTAGTCCAATTATTACTTCTGCCACCAAAATAATAAATAAAAAATTTAATACTTTTAAAAATTTCATAATTTTCATAATAATATCCCCTTTAATGTTATTAATCACTAATTTAAATTTACTACATTATTATTTTAGTTTCAATAGTAGCTATTTCTTAGTTCAAGAATGTTACAATGCATTACTAGAAAACTACTTGCGGATATTTAAAATATAAACACTACATTGTTTAATATTTTATTTTTATTACAATTTGATTACATGCCATTTTATTTACTATTTTATACTGTAATTAGTTCCTTTATTTTATTAAATTTATTTTCTCCAATGCCATTTACCTGTTTTATATCTTCTATTAATTTAAACTTTCCTTTCTCCTTTCTGTATTCTATTATTTTTAAAGCTGTTGATTCTCCAATTCCAGGTAAAGTTTCTAAATCCGTTTTAGTAGCTGTATTTATATTTATCTTTAACTTTTTATTATTATTACTTTTTATCTCATTACTTTGTTCTACTGTTCCAGAATCTATATTACTTTCTACAATTATAGTTGACTCTTTTTCTTCTTTACTTGGTATATGAATTTTCATCCCATCTTCTATTATATATGCTAAATTTATATTTGTAATATCTGCTTCATCTTTTAATCCCCCAGCTTTATCTATAGCATCTATAATTCTGGAATTATTTTTCAATTCTACAATTCCCTCTTTATTTACGGCTCCGCTAACATGAACAATTATATTTTCGTTTTTTTCTAGTTGTTGTTCATTAGAATTATTTTCAATTTGATCATTTGTTTTAATCTCTTCTTTTATTTCTAAATTTTGTTCTTGATTGTTTAACCACTCTTCTTTTCTATCAAAAATAAAATAGTAACTAATTATTGCAACAATTGCTACAATTACTATTAATAGAATTTTATTTTTTTTATTGAAATCATTTATTCTTATATGTATCTCTCCTTCCTCAGAATAATTTAGCAAACCATATAATTTATATTAATCTTATATTTTTTCTTTGGTTTTTTTATATAATCACCACATTATGTGCTTTATAACTAATATTTATTAATTTGAATTTTAGTAAGAATTTTACTTGAAATAAATTTGATTGAATTAAATTTATTATAGAAAAGATAAGTATTTCAAATTGTTATCTTATCTTTTCTATAATAGTATATTGATTGTTAATAATCTTTTCCTATAATAATCGTTACATCTACTTTGCTTGAACTTGATTGACTATTTTGTATAACCCCTGTACCTAATACTTCTTTCATGTTTTGTAATAAAGTATTGCTTACATCTTTTTTATCTATAATAGTTGTTTTAGAAGTTGAATTAGTAGTTCCAGTTCTAGTAACTTTATAACCTGCTCCTTCTAGTTCACTTACTGCCTTTTGTAGTTTTTTACTATTTCCGCTTCCATTTAATATTTCTATTTTAATATCACTTTTTTTATTTGATGTTACTGTATTATTAATAGTACTATTAGTTGAAGTATTTGAAGTCACATTATTTGTTGTAGTTTCTGCATTTTCAGTTAACTCTTCTGTATTATCTCTATCATAAAATAACTCCTGTATTAATGCTTGTGTTGCTTTTTTATCATGTATAAATACCCATGTTCCAGATGTATTTTTATTAGTATTGATTCCTGGTAAACTAGCTGTTAATAAATCATCTGTATTAAACTCTACTGCATATGGGACATAATCTTTTGCAACTTCAAAGTCTATATTAGTTATTACATATTCTTTTGCAACTTCTAAAATTTCTCCAATTTTAAATATATTTTCTGGTTTTGCTGTTTGTTTTATAACTTGCATAATAAATTCTCTTTGTGTTCTCATTCTTCCTGTGTCATTGTCACCATATTCCTCTGGATATGAAGTATCATCATTATTATGTCTAAACCTTACTAACTGTTCTGCTTTGTCTCCATCTAATTTTTGTTCTCCTGCTTTTAAATGAATGTGTAAATTCTGTGATGTATCATCATAATTCATATCAATTGGAACATCAAATGTAATACCTCCAATTACATCTACTAATTTAATTAAAGCTTCTGTTTTTACTACTACATAATATTTAATATCTAAACCTGTTATTTCATTTACTGCTTCTAAAGTTTCATCTGGTCTATGTTTTCTACTATACAATGCATTTATTTTTTCATAAGCTGTTGCTTTAGCTGGGGTTTTTCCAGTATATGTATCCCTTGGAATAGATAATAATGTAGCTTTTTGAGTATTTGGATTATAAGAAGCAACCATAATAGTATCAGTTAAATCTACATTTTTTTGATCTGTACTAATACCTAATATTAAGCATTTAAATTCCCCTAAATTTTTCTTGGTATTTTCATCATGTCCTACCACTGTTGCTAACATCCCAGACATTCCGCCTCCATTTTTGCAAACTTTATATGCAAATACACTTCCTGCTATTAATATAATAAATAACATTATAAGTAAAACTTTTTTCCATACTTTTTTCTTTTTCTTATTTGTTGTTCCTTTTTTTTCTCTTTTGTTGGAATTACCTTTTTTCAAAATCGCTCACTCCTAAAATTTTATGTTATAAGTATAACAAACTTATATATAAAACGCAATAATTTTACAAAAAATTCACAATAAATAAACACAGTATAATTTACATTCTTATAATCTTTACTGAATTTACTTTTTAATAGTAACATAAACTCCAACATTAACAAAAAAAGATTGAGTCGTAACTAATACCCCAATCTCTTATTTTATAGTATTTTTTAGAAAATATTATGTTTTAAAAAACACATTTAATATATTATAAGTACTCATTGTCTTTGCTAAATACGATTCTTGCATAGCATTATCAAGTGCTCCATTTGGATTAAGTATTACTACTAATTGTATTACCATTAAAATCACATAAGTAATAATAATTCCTCTTAATAATCCGTACAAAACTCCTCCTATTTCATTAAACTGTTTTATAATTGGAAATTTTGCTACTTGATTAGCTAACGAATTAACTAGTAATAAACAAATTTTAATTATTATAAATAACACTATTAATGTTATTCCATATATAATATTTATTGATAAACTTTTAGATGTATCTGGTAAAAGTCCATTTTTTGCACTTTCTATAAGTTTACTTGAACTATCTTTACTATCATCATTTTTCATAAACTCTTCTATTTTGGTTTGTATCATTTGTTGTAACTTTTCATCTACTGTAGTATTATTAATTATTATATTACCAATTGGTTTATATAATAATAATGTTACAACCATTGCAATTATAAATGCTAATATATTTATTGCCAATGAAATTAATCCCTTTTTATAGCCAAAAAACGCTGAAGCTAATATAAATAATATAATTATTATATCAATTACAATTCCCATAATTTATCCCCTTTTATAAGTTTATAATTTCAATTTTATCTCTATAGATAATTCCGGCTATATTATCTGAAACAACAATATTAGTAATTTCTTGATTTGCCACATATCTCTTTACAAGCCATCCATCTGTACTAATGAACTCTACTTCTGTTCCTAAATTAATTGCTATAATATTTCCATATGTATATAATTCTTTAGTAACAGAACTTGCTGTATATTGCTTTATTTCATGATTTTCAATATTCACTATATTTACTAAAGAATCTGCTGTAAATAATCCCGAAGATTTTTCTTCAATTGAACATGCTCTATTTACTAAATTTACTGATTGAAATATTACTTTTTTATTTTGATTATCTATTAGTGTTATATCTTCTCCGTTCTCTATTTGATGTATAGAGTCTGTATACATACAAACTAGCTTATTTTTATTTTGATATTTTATATTAGTTATTAGCTTATTTTCTTCTCCCTTATATGTATTTTCTAATGAATTAGTAGGATCAGTACTTGCCTTATCTATTGATATAACTTTTATACTAGATTGTATCATAGTACCTGATGTGTCAACTTCTGCAATTGCTAAATACTTATTATCATTTGAGATGCTAACATCTACTGCTCTTGTTGATGATAGATATGTATTAAACAATTCTTTTCCTTGAGGATTATATGTTTTTATAACTGTTTTATAACTTGTATCTACTATTACTACTGCTACATATCCATTTTTATTAACATGTACTTGTGAAATGTTTCCTTCCACTTCCGCTTCCCAAGCTATGTCTTTATCTGAAATTAAATAGACTTTTTTCCCTTTGTTTTCTGCTATTGCTAAAAATCTATTTGCTGAACCCCAAATTGGATTTGAAATTTGTAAATCAAGTGTCTTTTCCTGACTTCCTGTACTATTATAAATTGAAAATTTAGTTTTATTTAAAATACCTATATATTTATTAAAAGCATAAATATTAGAATCTTGATTCTCTTTTAAATCTATTGTTGCTACTTTATCTTGTAATACTTCTTTTCTAAATATATTTTTATCAATCCATTCTCTTGCCTTGTCATTAGTACTATATAGCCCAATTGTTATAATTGCTATTACAATAAATACTATAATTATCGTTAAAATAACTATTTTTTTCTTATTAACTTTCTTTTCCTTATTAGTTGCGTCTATCCAAATATCTTTCATTTTATATTTTCTCCTTGGTTTTTATTAGTTAAGTTATATCAGTTTTTCATGTTTTTTTCAAGGTTTTTACGAATTTTTTAAGTTTCAAAAGTTACAGTTCAGTAAGAGATGATTATGATGTCCAATCTTTGCCTCCAACTATAACACTTAAATTTTATTTAATGTCTTTTCATTTCATTCAAAAAGAAAATC
>OLRJ01000245.1_pt1 | contig 56476 bp, 51 predicted proteins | sample 1672741 | NCBI WGS metagenome assembly OLRJ01 (sample SAMEA3136719, study PRJEB25190) | human gut metagenome | biome: human gut; feature: human-associated habitat; material: faeces | place: Austria | collected 2013 | reverse complement strand
GTTCATATCGTTCCTATGTCTCTCCCTCTAATCTATATTTTCCATCCTTATATACGTTATATATATAATTATTATATAGTACATATAAGTGCCTGTAACATATCTACAGCTTCGCCGCCTCTGACCTCACCAACTACGATACGGTCCGGTCTCATCCTGAGGGCTGCTTTGATCAGATCCCTTATAGTAATGGAAGAAGCTCCTTCTACATTTGCCATCTTGGCTTCCAACTGCACCAGATTGGGAATCCCCTGAATCTTCAGTTCTGCATTATCTTCAATAGTAATGATCCGTTCATCTGAAGGAATATATTCTGACAATGCACCCAGAAATGTAGTCTTGCCACTTCCGGTTCCGCCACCTATGACTATGGAATATCGTGCCTTTACAAGAACTGCAAGAAAATCCGCACATTCTCTGGGCAGACTTCCCAGAGAGATCAGCTTTTCCATGGTAACAGGTGTATCCGGAAATCTTCGGATGGTAAGTATGGGACCGTTCAGTGCAACCGGCTGGATCACCGCATTTACTCTGGCACCGTTCTCCAGACGGGCATCCGCAATAGGCATGGCTTCGTTGACCACCCGGTTGCACCTTCCTACGATCTGCTGGATCACATCTTCCAGTTTCTCCCTGGAAGTAAAACACTTGTCCCATTTTTTCAGTTTGCCTTTACGTTCTACAAAGATAGCATCCGGTCCGTTGACCATGATCTCCGTAACCGTTTCGTCTTCGATCAGTTCCTGAAGAACATCCAGCTTACGGACGGAATGAAACAGTTCTTGACGAAGTTCCACCTTCTCTTTCAGTGACAGACATACCTCCGGGGTTCCGGACAGTATCAGCTGATCGATTTCGTCCAGAATCTCCTGATCTGACAGTTCTCTGGCAAGATCCAGCCTGTCCATAAGATCCCTTCGAAATGCCCGAAAAATCTCTTTATTCATATGCCGTCCTTTCTGAGCATGTCCCGTATGTAGTCACCTATAGGGCCATAGGGAAGCTGTTCCAGATAACCGACCCCCGTATTTCCACCGGAATGAAAATTCAGATGCAGTTCCTCCAGTCTGGTGATCACTTGTCCGTAATCTCTTAATTTCAGCTGATTCTCAAACTGTCTCAGTTTACACTGGGACATTACGTCCGCACGGACAGGCATGTAAACCCGGCTGCACATATCCAGCATGGCAAAAACACCATCTGCTCCGTTTCCAATGTCCAGTATGATCACTTCGTAGGTACTGTGGATCATCAGTTCCCGGAGAAAATACTCCCAATCATCCCAGGAAATATCCCGGATGTCTTCTGCACAGTGTACAGGCGGAATAAAATCCAGTGCCCCCACAGACTGGATCATACTGTTCAACTTGACTGTAAATCCGGTGTCACGCTGTCTCACATAATAAAGCAACTCTCCCAGCGTCCCGGTAAACTCCCGTCCCAGAAGTTCTTCAAAACCGGAATATTCTTCCAGATTCACGTACAGAACAGACTGCTTTCTGGCAAGTATCTGTCCCAGTGCCACTGCAAAGGAAGTCTTCATACATCGTCCAATGGGAGAATATACTCCCAATAATGTAGTTGTCTTTTTTAATACAGGAATCTGTGTGGCAAGAACAGACTTTTCCTCTCCATAACACGCCATGACTTCCCGCACAACATCTGCTGATGACTGATATTTATACACTCCTTTGTAGGAGTCCCATTCTTCCGGATGATTCCCTTCTGTAAGAATCACAATCTTGCCTATATTAAGTTCTTTTACTTCCTTGCACATGGCTTCTGCTGAAATCAGCAAAAGCTCTATTGGGTTTTCTTTGCCATAAGCCAGCAGACTTTCTACGCTGGTAAACGCCTGTACTTCAAAGGGGATACTCTTTCGGGTATTCAGATAATCCATAAAATTACAAGCATATTCTGCTTCCAGATCACAGACTGCAAATATCTGTTTTTTCAATACATACCTCCCACATATAACATCACACTCATAAAGACAGGAACTGTGAAATGAATATTTTCCAGTGCAGCTCCCTTCTGGTAATAAGGTTTCTTTTTTCCGGTACGGATGTAATCTTCCAGATAATTCAGGAAATACAGAATTCTCTCCTGCATCAGCCTGCAGGTTATCAGGATCATCAGTGCGAATATGGCTCCAAAAAAGAAAGAAAGCCCGATACATTTCACTATATCTACTGGTCCCATAACACCTCCAAGGGCGCAGAAAAGCTTGATATCTCCGGAACCAAGCATCCGAAAATAGAACAATCCGCCAAGAATAACAAGCGGAACTGCTGCTCCTGCCACAAACAGGGGAATACCTCTGCATCCATTTCTCCCTATACAGATGAAAAATCCTGCCATAAGAGAGGTAACGATCCAGCTATTCTGTACCTTCATCTCATAAAGATCCATAAGTACTGAAACACCGGCAATGGTCAGCAGCATGATTCGGCCAACCGTAACAGCCATCCTCCTTTCATATTTGAATAAAATGATTTGGGATTATCCGTCTGAACTGACGGTAAGGAACACCAGATGATTTCTGGTAAGTCTTATTATAGAGCAGAAGTTCTCCATCTGTAAAGAAAATTCGTTCGTCAAATTCCTGCAAAAACCGACACAGGAACATTGCACATTGTTTCTCTCTTCTGTATAATAAAAAAACAGGCTCCCATGAAGCAGGGAGCTATCTGAGGAGGCTTTTTATGGAAAAAAACATCAAAAAAATTGAAGATATGTCGCTGAATGCATGGCCATCCCACAAAATGGAACTGTACGATGGCTGGATTCTGCGTTTTTCTTACTTTTACACACACAGGACCAACAGTGTAGAACAATTTGGCACATCAACACTTCCCTGGAGGGAAAAAGTCTCCTACTGCGAAGATGTCTACAAACGTCTGGGATCACCGGCTGTCTTTAAGATCAGTCCCCTTGTTTCTCCGGATTTTGATTACACACTGGAAAACAGAGGTTATGAGATCCAACATACAACTGAGGTTATGACTGTACATCTTACAGATCCTGCACCTGAATCTGCATATTCTGAAGTAACACTCACAAATGAAATACCGGATATCTGGATCACCAGTCTTTTTGACCTGAAAGGTATGACCAACCCTATCCACCGGGCTGTCGTTCCTTCCATGTATCGGGCAATCCCCAAGGAAACGATCTGTGCCTCTATCTGGAAAGAAGGCAAGATCATTGCCACAGGTCTTGGCATCCTTGACCGAGATTATATCGGGATCTATGCGATCCATGTAAAAGAAAAATACAGAGGCAGGGGTTATGCCCGCCAGATCTGTACCGGACTTCTCAGCGAAGGTCAGCAAAAAGGTGCCCAGAATGCCTATCTCCAGGTAGTACAGGGAAATACCGGTGCCAAACATCTTTATACCTCTCTGGGATTTCAGGATATCTACACTTACTGGTTCCGGGTTCAGCCTGATCCTGAAAAACAGCAACACCATTACCACCACGAAGGAGTACTATGAAATTTTTACCTGTTTTTTGTACCTGTACCGCAATTATTTTTATTTTTTCAGGATGCACGCCCAAAACTACCGCCCAGCGTCTTGTTTCTGAAGAAAAAGAAGCAACCATCACTCCCGGAACTGACAACGAACGTGTTTATATGGATGAGCTGCAGGGCACCCTCACCAATTTTACAGGCAATCAGATCACTGTTTTTCGTGACCCTGACAGTTATACCTTTGATATCTCCCAGGCAACGGTGGAATGTACCTCCGGTATCATGTGGGGCGAAAATATCTCTGTAATTTATGAAGGACAGCTGACAGACACCGACACCAGTACTGTACGCGCCCTGAAAGTAGTAGACGACTACCATCAGGACAAAGAAATAAAAGAAACTCTTCTGAAAGGCAAACTTAAGAGCCTGACTAACAATGCGCTCATCCTGCAGACAAAAGATAACAAAACAGTCACCTGTCCAATAACTGGTGCAGAGCAATATTTTCAATCTGGTATAAAGGCCAAAAAAAAGGTCTATATTCACTACAAGGGAGAGCTGAAACCTTCTGCTGACGATCCCAACTCACTTTATGGAACCTACGCAAAAGTCCTGAGTGTATCCGACACGGAACCATTGCAAGTCCCGGATCCTACACCTACTCCGACTCCCAACGATGAAAAAAATTCCAAAAAGCAAAAACAGATGCGTGCTATCATCCAGAATCTCCAAACCAATACGCTTACTGTAACTGCTGAAAATACAGATGTGGCACTGAATCTTAATTTACAGAAAATCCCCTGCTATTTTGAAGGGGGCGCTGCTGTCGGTTCTCATGTAACAATCACTTATACCGGCGATTTTAACGGAAACACAACCGATGGAATGAAAATTCTGGGCGTCACCGGCGAATCTACCAGAAACCGCAGAGACAGAGGCATTTCTTTTACAGTTTCCGGCGAAATCCTTGCCTCTACTGCCAACACCCTGACTCTGGCAACTTATGACGGTGTTTACATTACCTGTAATATAGAAAAAGCCTCCAATAGTTCTACCGGAGGCCTTCTTACCGGAAGTGCAGTCAGAATCACCTTTAACCCTGCTGACTGCCGGACTACTAATGTTTATACTGCTCTTAAGATCGAGGATGCCTGAAACGTCTGTTTATCTCTGTTTCACCATCCTTCAGCCAGGTTCTCACCTCATCCGTATCTCCCAGGATTTTCAGAAATGCCTGATATTCCTGGCAGATACCGGTGCCATGCATAACCCGGTAGGCACCTGCATCACTTCCAAGTGCCACTTTTGCTTTTCTCTGAAATGCTATTCTCAGATTTTCTTCTGCACTGCGGATTACCGGACCGACAGTGTCATCTCCGTATCTTCCATCACCCAGAAGATTACGAATAGTCACCAGTGTAGGAACCCATACCGTATTACTGTCAGCCAGCATGGACACTGTTTCTTTATCCATATAATTCCCATGTTCCACACTGTCTGCACCTGCTTCTACAGCAGCCTGTACTCCATAGACCCCATTAGTATGACTCATGACTGCAAACCCTTCTTCATGAGCAATATGTACCATTTCTTTTACTTCTTTTCGATTAAGCGGTGTGCCTGTAATCTGTCCATGATTTTTGAAATCCAGAAGTCCGGTAGTCATGATCTTGATAAAATCAGCACCCTCTTCTGCCGCCTCCAGTACTCTTTTGTGAAATTCTTTCATAGTAGAAAATCCTCTTCCTACAATAGAACCATAATGCCCTTCCTTATGAATGGCAAATACCGGACTGCGATAATCAATCCCATATTCCGGGGCGAGATTCTTTGCCAGATGGGACACTCCATATGGATCTCCCCCTTCTCTTACAAAAGAAACGCCATGATTCTGATAAGCCTTAAGACTCTGACGGACAAGTTTCTCATCTGCCCTTTCTCTGTGAGCATTCACTGCTTTTCGATAATCATATCCATTCATAAAAATATGTGCATGACACTCTCCAAACATTTTATCTCACCTCGCTGCTACTGCTGAAAGAACTGACGTATCTCTTCTTCGGATGCTTTTACAGAACCCTGTACAAAGAAGGGCTTACCACCACCTCTTCCGTTAAGCGCAGCGTTCATATTTTTTGTAAACTGACGGAGATCTCCATTCAGCTCACCCATTGCATACTTGTAACTTCCATCTTCATTTCTGGAAAATACTGCGCAGCATCCTGCACATTTCTGCATCACTGCATCTGCCATTTTCCGTACCTGATCTGCTTCCAGACCCTCATGGAAAATCAGTACACTTCCTGCATCTTCATAACGCTGTGCTTCTGTTTCGCTAAGTTCATTGATCACATGCAGAAGTCTACCTTTCAGACGGAAATTCTCATCCTGAAGTCGTTCTACAGCAGCTGCTGTTTCTTCTGTTTTGGCAGAAAGCTTCACTGAAATCTGATGATTCTGTTCATTAACTATGGAAAGATAGTCCATAACTCTTTTTCCGCAGATCATTGTGACTCTTACACCTTCCCGGAAATTTTCTACGGTAAGGATTTTTACTGCACCGATCTCTCCTGTATGTGTCACATGGGTTCCACAGCAGGCACAGAGATCTGAACCAGGAAAACGAACCAGACGAACCTGACCTGTCAGTTCTTTTTTGCTTCGGTAAGATAATTTTTCCAGTTCTTCTTTTGGTGGGTAAAAAATCTCCACAGCTGTATTTTCCCAGATTTTCTTATTGGTCTCATCCTCTATCTCTTTCAACTGTTTTTCATCCAGAACACCACTGAAATCCACAGTGATCACATCGCTGCTCATATGAAAACCAACATTATCATATCCATATGCCTCGTGAATAAGGCCACTTACAATATGTTCTCCGGAATGCTGCTGCATCAGGTCAAACCGACGTTCCCAGTCTATTTTTCCACTTACCTCTGTACCTGCCTCTACAGGTGTGTCAGTGTAATGGACGATCCGATTTCCCTCTTCCTGTACATCATAAACAGAGATATCATTCAGAGTACCAATATCACAGGGCTGTCCTCCTCCTTCCGGGTAGAAAGCAGTCTGATCAAGAATGATCCCATATCCTTTTTCAAGTTTCTTACATTCCTGTACAATAGCAGTAAATTCTTTCTGATAAACATCTTCATAATATAATTTTTTTGTCTCGCTCATAATGATGCCTTTCTTCATTTATTACTGAAAATAATTTCTCTCTTCTGTTACTTAATATTCACTGTACCAGTATAGCACAGCTTTTCTTTTCTGAACAGAAAAAGACAGACATGCGAGGGGTGCAATGTCTGCCTTCTTTATTTTTAATTATTAAAAAATCAAATCGTATTTTTCAATACTTATCTCTGCTTTTCCTTCTGCCTGGAATGTGATTTCATCTGCTTCCTGTGGAGTAAAGATCACCATAGTTGCTGTCTGGCTTCCATCATTGATAAAAATCTCCATGCTGAATCTGTCCATCAGGATTCTTAAAGTTACTTCACCATCTACAGGACTTACCTGGATATCTCTGCTGTGGAGGATGTCGTAAAGATATCCACTTCTGCTTCTGTCTATAGTGAGAACTTCCTTTTTCGCGTCATATGATATAAAGGATGCATATTTCTCGTCCGCTGCTGCCTTTATAGTGAAACTTTTCAGCTCATCTGTAACATTCAGTTTCACAGTCATATCCAGAACACGTCCACGGATTCCTTCCAGTGTTGTTTCTTCTGCTATTTCCACATTTTCATGCAGAACACGTTCACCACGATAATTTTTCAGTTCTCTTACAGGCTGCTGGATCAGTTTACCATTTCTGTAATTAATTTCTCTCGGCACTGTCATCTGTCCAAAATACTTCACTCCATCAGGAACAAATTTGGAATTCGGCCATGCCTGCATCCATGCGATCATTACACGTCTTCCATCTGGAGTAAGCATGCTCTGAGGTGCATAGAAGTCAATTCCACTGTCCAGAGGTTGTACATCTTCTCTCACAAAAGTGTGAGTTGTTTTATCATAAGATCCTGTCAGATATATAACACTATGTCCTACATGGAATTTCAGACCTTCAGGCAGCATGGCCATAGGACTCACCACCAGAATCTGCTTGCCGTCCACTTCATAGAAGTCCGGACATTCCCACATTTTGCCAAGCTTTTCATCACTGTGATCGATCACTGTCACATATTCCCATTTGAAACCATCTTTACTTCTATAAAGAAGAATACGGCTATTTCCATCTTCTGTCATATTAGTTATAACAGAATAATAGAAACCATCCTCTTCTTTCCAGATTTTGGGATCACGGAAGTCTACTTTGCTTCCACCTTCCGGAACATCATTTCCTGTGATCACAGGATTCTTTTCATATTTCACATAATCTGTTCCATCGCCCACCGCCATACACTGGGTCTGATGAGTTACCGGATCGCCATTTTCATTAACTCCGGCTCCTTTCACAATTCCAACACCCGTGTACATCAGAAGATGACGTCCATCTTCCATCTCAATGGCACTTCCGGAAAAACATCCTGCATTGTCGTAAGATTCTTCCGGTGCCATGATCACCGGAAGACGTTTCCAGCTGATAAGATCTTTGCTGGTCAAATGTCCCCAATGCATAGGCCCCCACTGATTGGAATATGGATGATACTGATAGAACAAATGATATTCATCTTTGTAATAGGAAAAACCATTTGGATCATTGATCCATCCTACACTACCTGTTACATGATAGAAAGGACGTTCTTCCGAAGAAATTTTTTTCATCTGTTCCTGTTCAAATTCTCTTGCTTTTTGTAATTTCTCTGTATTCATTTTACTATTCTCCCTCTGTAAGATAATCAACTGTGCAGGATAATGTGCAATTTTTATCCCTTAATACCTGAAGATGCAACACCTTCAAATATTCTTTACAATTATCATTTCGTCAGAATATTAATCAATTTTTCGTCAGTTATCCCCCACAGATATGGTATAATTGTATCATAAATTTTGAAAAAGGGGGTTTTTATTTATGTTAGGAATTGGAATTGATACCGGCGGTACCTGCACAGATGCTGTCATATATGATCTGAATACCAGAGAAATTCTCGGGTCCGGAAAAGCTCTCACTACAAAATCACATCTGGAAACAGGTATTGCAAACGCACTGGATTGTCTGCCGGAAAACCTGGTAAAACAAGCCGATTTTCTTGCTCTTTCCACTACTCTTGCTACCAACGCTTGTGTAGAAAACAAGGGTGCCCGGGCTAAACTTCTGATGATTGGTTTTGATCAGTCAATGATTGAACATCTGAAAAACATCTATGCCTCCTACGGCTTTCGTGACCTGACCCAGTTCATTATTCTGAATGCCAAAGTGGAAAATCTGTTCCCGGATGCATTTGATCCGGACTGGGATGATCTGCGCAAAAAAGCTCCTGAATATTTTTCTGACTGTGACAGTGTGGGGATTGTACAGAAACATCCCCTTGCCAATGGTGGCAGATTTGAACTGACTGCCCGGCAGATTTTGAAAGATACCCTCTCTGTTCCTGTTACCATTGCCTACGATATTTCCAATGAAGTGGATATCCTGAAGACCTGTGCCGGCACCATGCTGAATGCCCGTCTGATTCCTCTGATCTCAGAATTTATGGAAGCAGTTCATCATGTTATGACGGACCGATCCTTAAATATTCCACTTTCTATTGTCCGCAGTGACGGAACTCTGATGTCAGAAGAAATGGCAAAGACTTATCCTGTAGAAACATTGCTGTGTGGTCCTGCTGCCAGTGTCATCGGCGGCAGTGAACTTTCTCATGAAGACAGTGGCATTGTTGTAGATATGGGCGGTACCACTACCGATATCGCCCTGGTACACTTCCGGGAACCGGTACTTGCCAAAGATGGAATCCACATTGGACAATGGAAAACCATGGTCCAGGGGCTTTATGTGGATACTTTTGGTCTTGGAGGAGATACTGCTGTCCGCTATAAAAATAATCATATTTATCTGGATACCATACGGGTTATCCCTATCTCCATTCTGGCATCCCAGTATGAACATATACTCCCCACTCTCCGGAATCTGGCAGAGAATCAGATATCCCATTCCCGCTGGATCCATGAATTTTATGTTTTGCAGAAAGACATTTCTGAAAAAAAAGGCTACACCGATGAGGAACAGAAATTATGCGTTCTCTTAAAAGAGGGTCCTCTGATCACACTGGACCTGGCTGCCAAAATGAAAATAGATCCCTATCATCTTCCCAGCCAGCGTCTGGAACAGGACGGAATTGTAATGAAAAGTGGCCTGACCCCCACCGATATGATGATTTTAAAGGGAGATTTCCAGAAATATGACTCCTCTGCTGCCAGTGTTGCTTTACAATGTCTTGCACCTAATGTCAGCGACGCCCTGGAGCTGATTCCGGATCTGGTCTACGAAATGGTTATCAGGCGTATGTACCAAAACCTTGGAAGGATCATTCTGCAACAACAGTATCCGGAAAAAAAGATGTTTTTCCAGAATGAATATTTAACTCCCATGCTGGATTGTTTTTATACACAGGCAAAAACTTCCACAGAACATCCGGAATCCATATCCAGAGATGCTACCCTTTCCCTTTCAACACCACTTCCGTTAATTGGAGTCGGCGCGCCCATTCATGTCTTTTTACCACGGGTGGCAAAACTTTTGCACACCAGAGCTATTGTACCGGAATACGCCGGTGTGGCAAATGCTCTGGGAGCCGCTACCAGTCGTAAAGTAACAAGATGTGATCTGACTGTGAAAGTCGAGTATGATGGTCTGACTTTTATGGGCTATTCTGTTTTTGAAAATGGAAAAAAACATCTGTCCAAAAATCGTGACAAAATGGTGGCACTTGGAAAAGAAATACTCACTCACAATATCCGGAAACGTGCTTTGCTGCAGGGGCTGGGAGACAACCCACATATTGAAATATCCATGGAAGAAAACCGTATCGGACATACCTCCGATGGTATTCTTCTGGAAATAAATCTCCATGGTACAGCAGCTACTTTTTAACTGCATATTTTTTTCTACATAACAAAGAGGGAAATGTTTCAATCTGGAGCATTTCCCTCTTATATCTGTTATTTCAAATTTTAAACTTTTGATTCTGATATTATTTCAGATCTTTTGTAACACGAAGTCTTGTCATAGCTCTTGCAAGTGCCATCTGACTTCTGTGATATTCCACAATACTCTGCTTCTGACGAAGCTGCTCTTCTGCCCGGTCTCTTGCCTCTTCTGCTCTTCGGGTATCAATTTCTTCCGGACGCTCTACTGTAAGGCAGAATAACTTGGCACGATTATTGATCATCTCCACAAAGCCGGAGCTAACAGCTACCGTCTGCCAGTTCCCTTCTGAATCTTCAAAACGCATTTCTCCCGGAACAATGGCACAGATCATATCCACATGATGTGCAAGGAATTCCTTCTGTCCATCCTCTGCCGGAATAATCAGAGATTTGGCTCTACCAGCAAAAAAACGTCTGTTGGCAGCATAGATTTCAAGACCAAATGTACTACTTTCCATCTGCTTCACTCCTTACTGCTCAAGAGTTTTTGCTTTTTCAACAACTTCATCAATTGTTCCTACATTAAAGAAAGCATTTTCCGGATACTGATCCATTTCACCGTTGATGATCATCTTGAACCCTCTGATTGTCTCTTTCAGCGGAACATATTTACCAGGAATACCTGTGAAATTCTCAGCTACATGGAAAGGCTGAGACAGGAATTTCTGGATCTTTCTGGCGCGAAATACGGTATTCTTGTCTTCATCTGAAAGCTCTTCCATACCAAGGATGGAAATAATGTCCTGAAGTTCTTTGTATTTCTGAAGAATCTCCTGTACTTTACGGGCTACTTCATAATGTTCCTCACCTACAACATCTGCTTCCAGTATACGAGATGTGGATTCCAGTGGGTCTACTGCCGGATAGATACCCTGTTCTACAATCTTTCTGGAAAGTACCGTTGTTGCATCCAGATGCGCAAATGTAGTAGCCGGAGCCGGGTCAGTCAGGTCATCGGCAGGTACATAAACAGCCTGTACAGAAGTTACAGATCCTGATCTGGTAGATGCGATACGCTCCTGAAGCTCACCCATTTCATTAGCCAGGGTAGGCTGATATCCTACTGCTGAAGGCATACGTCCAAGAAGTGCGGAAACTTCTGAACCGGCCTGTACGAAACGGAAAATATTATCAATGAAAAGAAGCACATCTCTGTGTTCTGTATCACGAAAATACTCTGCCATTGTCAGACCTGTCTCAGCAACACGCATACGAGATCCCGGCGGCTCGTTCATCTGTCCGAACACCAGGGCTGTTTTTTCCAAAACTCCAGATTCTTTCATTTCGCTCCAGAGGTCATTACCTTCTCGGGAACGCTCTCCAACACCTGTGAAAATAGAGTATCCGCCATGTTCTGTAGCTACGTTCTGAATTAATTCCTGGATCAGAACAGTTTTACCTACACCGGCACCACCAAACAGACCAATCTTACCACCTTTTGCATATGGAGCAAGAAGGTCAATAACTTTGATTCCTGTTTCCAGGATCTCTACTGCAGGTTTCTGATCTTCAAAGGATGGAGGATCTCTGTGGATTACCCAGTGTTCTGCGTCATCCAGATTCTCTCCACCATCTACTGTATCTCCAAGAACATTAAACAGTCTTCCAAGAGTACAGTCTCCAACAGGAACCTTGATACCGCTTCCTGTTGCGGTGACCTCCCGGTCACGCTGAAGCCCCTCACTGGCACTTAACATAATACAACGTACTACATTATTTCCCAGATGCTGTGAGACTTCCATTACACATCTTTTTCCGTTGTTTTCTACTTCCAGGGCATCCTTGATATCCGGAAGCTGGCCATCTTCAAAAACAACATCTACAACAGGCCCCATGACCTGTACAATCTTACCTTTATTCATCATCGTCACTTCCTTCTCTGAGCCTTCGCACCACTGCAGACCTCTGTGATCTCCTGTGTGATTGCTGCCTGACGTGCTCTGTTGTACTGTATGGACAGTTCCTGAAGCATTTTTTTTGCGCTGTCTGTAGAAGCCTGCATGGCTGTCATTCTGGCATTGTTCTCACTGGCATAAGCTTCTACCAGACATCCGTAGATAACACCTGTCAGGTAATTGGGAATCATAATATCCAGCACTCCATCTGCTGACGGAAACATTTCGATTTCTTCCTGATGAACCTCTGCTGGAATCTGAAGTGGTGAAAAACTTGTTTTCTTCAGAGGAAGCAGCTGCATATTTACCGGTTCCATCACAACTGCATTCTGCATCTGCGTATAGATGATATGAACTTCATCTACTTCTCTTTCAAGAAAACTTCTTACAATTTCCTCACTGATCAGTCTTGCACGATGCATGGTCGGTTTCTGCACTGTATAGCGGAAACTGCCATCCATGTCCACATCTTTTTTATCAAAATACTGTCTGCCTACCATACCAAGAACATAGAGCTTATGATGACCTGGAGTCTTTGCTATAAACTCTTCTGTCATTTTGGTGATGTTATGGTTGTAGGCTCCTGCCATTCCCTTATCTCCGGTAACTACAATAGTCGCAACCTTACGTTCTTCCTGAGGGATCAGGTGACGTACACTGAAGAAGGGATGTTTCGTATCCGGAATATGCCTTAAGATCCTGGCTATGGCACCCTGCATATTATAGAAATACGGTTCGGTGTCAGACAGTATTTTTTTGGCTTTTTTCATCTTGGAAGAGGAAATCATGTACATGGCATTGGTGATCTTCATAGTGTCCTGGACACTGTTTATTCTGCTTTTTATTTCTCTTGCATTTGCCATAAGTTCCTCCTGCTATTCTTCACAGCTTATTTTGCAGCTGCGCGGTCTTTAAATTCATCTGCAACCTGAAGAATTTTTTCTCCAAGTTCATCGCTGAGCTGTTTGGTCTCCTCAATCTCTTTACCGATCTCCGGATATACATTATCAAAATATTCCAGCATATCCATCTGATATTTCTTCACATTTTTTTTGTCTACGTGAATCATCTTCTTGTGGGTGGCAGTCCACAAAGTGATCACCTGCTGATGAAGGGCAAGAGGATGACACAGTGGCTGTTTCAGAAGTTCCATCAAACAGCCGCCATATGCAAGCTGTGCCTTGGTGGCATCATCAAGATCTGAACTAAACTGGGTAAATACTTCCATTTCACGATACTGTGCCAGATCGATACGTACACTTCCGGATGCCTTTTTCATTGCCTTTGTCTGGGCTGCACCACCAACTCGTGATACAGAAAGACCTACATTGACTGCCGGACGCATACCTGAGAAGAAAAGATCACTTTCCAGGAAAATCTGTCCGTCTGTAATGGAAATAACATTGGTAGGAATATATGCAGATACATCCCCCGCCTGTGTTTCGATGATCGGAAGTGCTGTGATAGAACCACCGCCAGCTTCTTCATTAAGACGACTGGAACGCTCCAGAAGTCTGGAGTGCAGATAGAATACATCTCCAGGATAAGCTTCACGTCCTGGTGAACGTTCCAGAAGCAGTGACAGTGCACGGTATGCCACTGCGTGTTTGGAAAGATCGTCATACACGATCAGCACATCCTTACCCTGATACATGAAAAACTCTGCAAGAGCAGTTCCTGAATAAGGAGCAATATACTGTAATGGTGCACAGTCACTGGCTGTGGAGGAAAATACAGTTGTATATTCCATTGCACCATATTTTTCAAGGTTGGATACTACTTTGGCTACTGTAGAAGCCTTCTGTCCAACAGCTACATAAATACAGATAACATCCTTACCCTTCTGGTTCAGGATAGTATCAATAGCAAGAGAAGTCTTACCGGTCTGTCTGTCACCGATGATCAGTTCTCGCTGTCCACGTCCTATTGGGAACATGGAATCCAGGGAAAGGATTCCTGTTTCCAGAGGTACTGTTACGGATTTACGGTCAATGATTCCGGGAGCAGGATTTTCTACAGGACGATATCCTTCTTCTTTAATATCGCCTTTACCATCAATAGGGGCTCCAAGGGCATCTACAATTCTGCCGATAAATCCTGATCCTACAGGAATACCTGCCTGTTTGCCTGTCCTTGTTACTTTTGTACCTTCTCGGATTCCTGTATCTTTACCAAACAGAATACATCCCATGCTGTTGGTACGGATATCCTGAACCATTCCCTTAAGTCCGTTTTCAAATATTACAACCTCACCATACATAGCATGATCGATTCCATAGACAGTTGCAATTCCATCTCCTACGGAAATGACCGTTCCTACTTCCTGGTTCTGGCTGATCTCGTCATAATTTGTTATTTCTTCTTTCAGAATAGAAATAATCTCATCTGGATTGATTGCGCTCAACCTGTTCACCTCCGGGTCAATTTCTGTTCCAGCTTGCGGTAACGTCCCCGCAGGCTCCAGTCATATTCACGTCCACCTGCCTGAAGGATAAATCCTCCGATCAGGCTTCTGTCTTCTTTCATTTCTATTTCGGCTTTCCGAGCCTGAAATTCCCGGCACAAAAATGCTTTGATACCTTCCAGCTGCGCATCTGCAGGTGGAGTTACATAATGCATGACAGCTCTTATAACTCCTGCATCTTCTCTGCACAGCTCATCATAATCTCTGAAAATCTCTTCAAAAAGTTCAACTTTATGATGTCTGCAGACTACTTTGACAAAGTTCTTCATTTCCTCTGGAATCACTCTGTCTATGATTCTGCTTTTGGTCTCAAATGGCACCAGCGGATTCTCCAGACTCTCCCCGAGTCTGGGAACCTCCCGGAATATTTCTCTTGTATCCTGAATCGCTTCTTCTGAAATGGAAAGTGCTTTCAGGACTTTTGCATAATTAACGGCGGTCACTGTCATGGGGATCACCTGCTTCTTCTAAAAATTGGTCATATAAGGATAAATCCTGATCTGCACCATTGTTTTTGCCAATGATTTTGGCGGCAGCCTCCATAGCAAGAGAAGCCACATCACTTTCCATCTGACGCATGGCATTTTCACGCTCATTGCGGATATCTTCCTGAGCCTTTGCAAGCATTGCATCCACTCTTGCTGCAGTATCTTCTACTGTACGTTCTGACTGGATCTTTGCTTCTTTTCTTGCCTGTTCCATGATCTGGTAAGATTCTTCCTTTGCAGACTTCAGAGCATCTTCGTATTTGCACTGAAGTTCCCTGGCATTATCTTCCATTTCTTTTGCTCCTGCAAACTGCTGATCGATCATAGCCTTTCTTTCGTCCATCACTTTAATGATCGGTCCGAACAAAAACCTCTTCATCAATACATAAAGAACCAACAGGTTAATGATCGTAAAGACAAGGTTGATGTCAATTTTTATCACCTGGTCCACCTGCCTCTCTTAATAGGTGCTGTACATGTTCTCCACAGCAGCCTGATATATTAACCTTGTTCTCTTAGCCCAGCATAATGATGATCAGAAGTCCGATTACGAAACCATAAATAGCTGTTGCCTCGGCAAGAGCACAACCTAACAGCAGGTTTTTACTGATCTTGCTTTCTGCCTCAGGCTGTCTTGCGATAGCTTCAACTGCTTTGGAAGTTGCCATTCCAATACCGATACCTGCTCCAATACCTGTAAGAACTGCGATAGCTGCACCAATTGCGATTAACATAATTTTTTCCTCCTGTAATAACAAGTCTAATTTGGATTTTGTAAGTTTGTTCTCATTCGATTGCTTCTTTGATGAACAGAGATGTCAGGAATACAAATACATATGCCTGGATAAATCCGTCAAAGAAATCAAAGTAAAGACTGAATGGTATAGGCAAGATTGCCGGACAGATAAATTCCAGAAGTTTCATTACAACGAAACTTCCCAGGACATTACCAAACAGTCGCATACAAAGTGAAGTAGGTCTGATGGCAAGCTCCAGAATATTGATCGGAAGCATGATCGGAACCGGCTCTGCAAAACTGTGCAGAAAGCCTTTCAGACCTCTTTTGTGGAATCCTGAATACTCGATCAGAATAATGCTCATCAATGCAAGTGCAATGGTTACGTTCATATCCTTGGTAGGCGGCGTAAAACCAAATACACCGGCAATATTCGCTATTCCGATATAGACAACGGTGGACATCAGATAGGGAACATAACATTTCCCCTCTTCTCCCAGAATTCCCATAAAGAAATTCTGAAGGAAACCGACTCCGGATTCCAGAAGAAGTTGCTTCTTTCCTGGATTCTCAACGCTTAAGTTCCGGACCAGTATCAGAGAAAGGATTACCAGAACCGCCATGATCACCCAGGTCACAACTACGCTCTCAGCAACAGGTATCCCGCCAAACACCGGGATGGTAAACGCTGTTTTACTTTCGAGTTCTTCTGCCAATGTGGCTGATAAATTTCCCGTCTTTCTCCCTCCTTTTTTTTTGACCAGTTATCAAAATTGGTAAGACCGGTCTGTCATTTGTTAATTTATTTTGTCACTTCGTCAAAAAAAAGTCAATATCTATTCTTACCATATTGTCCAAAAATGAAAGACTAAATTATGCATTTTCCACAATTATATTTAATATAACTTCTTATTATAACAAGGCTAAAATTATCTATAAGAGGATCGAAACTTCGCCATAAGACAGTAATGAAACTGTTCCATCCTTCTCCCTTACTTTCAGTCTGCCATCAGGACAGATCTCCAGTGCTTCTGCCTTTCGGATATCCTGCCCGTTCCGAATCTCGATCTTCCTTCCAGGCACCATATTATGCTCAATATATTCCTTTGGGAGCCTCAGTTCTTCGGTTTCTTTCAGAAGATGATTAATGATAGAAGCAGCCAGACGGTTCCTGTCAACATTCACTGCTGCCTTCTGATCCGGATATAAGGCTCCTGCAATACCCTTAAGATCTTCCGGAAAGCCCCCGGACTGTTCATAAAGATTCAGCCCGATCCCTACTACTGCAAACTCAATATTTCCACTTTCAAAGTCTGTAACCGCTTCTGTAAGAATCCCGCAGACCTTCTTTTCGTGGTGATAAAGGTCATTGACCCATTTAATATCCAGTTCTATACCGGTTACTTCTCTCACTGCCTTGTAGACTGCCACTGCCGCTTCTGCTGTAAGAAGAAGGTTCTCCTGAAGATTTCCTCCTGGCTCTAGAATCACGCTGAGATAAAGGCCTGATTCTTCCGGTGAATAAAACTTCCTGCCCCGGCGTCCTCTGCCTGCACTCTGGCTGGCTGCCAGTACAAAACTGCCATGATGTGCCTTACCTGTAACAGCTGCTTCCTTGGCTGCTCTGTTGGTAGAATCTACCTGCTGGCAGACTTCCATGTACACTTCCGGAGTAAATAAAAAAGGCTGTATTGCCTCCTGTGAAAGATGATGGCAGTCTTCCACCAGCATATAGCCTTTATTTGGTCCTGCTTCTATGATGTATCCTTCTTCCCGGAGAGACTTTACTGCTTTCCAGATTGCTGCTCTTGTACAGTTCAGCTCTTCTGCAAGCTTCTCTCCGGATAGTACCTTGCCTTTCTGCTGCTCCAAAACTCCTAATAATTTAGATTTTACCGTCATATTTATCTCCATAATTCTTTAATGTCTTTTTCAGAAATGAGATATATTCCTTGCGGATATTTTCGGGAGATACAATAACTGCACCTGTCCCCAGACCTGCCACCCAGCCAAAAAACTGCTGACTTACCCGGATACGGGCCTGTACGGAAAAATGCTCATCATCTCTGGGAATCAGCATAACATCCTGTCCGAAACGGTCCAGGACTACGCCTACAAATCTGTTCTCAAATTCCATCCGGACAGACTGCTCATTCCCACCAAACATACCAAAAGTACCAGTGGAAAATTTACCCATATCAAAATCCCGGAAAATAGCTTCCCCATTTCTTTTCTGTTTTTCTACCATAACATGCATCATCTTATCTACGCGATAGTGTTTCACGATTCCGGACTTTTCATCCAGACCAAGGAGATAATAATTTTCATTTTTCCAGAGCATCTTCCATGGACTGACTCTGTAACGCTCTCCGTTACGCTTCTGCCTCAGTTCTCTTGAAAGAGTCCATTCGTAATAATGAAAAGTGATCTGCTGATTCCCTGATATGGCATCATAGATCTCCTCAATATTATTATAAATCTCTTCGTTTAAGGTCTTGATCCCCGATTCCATAAAGGTCTGGCTCTGGAGCTTACGGGCTTCGCTGGTACTGGTGAGTTTCTCCAGTTTGCGAAGGAGCTCCCGGCTCTGCTTCTGGGTAACAAATCTGGAAGACTGAACAGCATCCATCAGAAACTTCAGCTCAGGAACCTGGAATTCCCGTTCTGCAAGATAATAGCCTGAAATCTTACCTCTGCGGTTCTTAATCTTAAGTCCGAACAGACGCAAAGCATCAATATCATCATAAACGGTCTTTCGTTCCACACTGATTCCATATCCATGCAGATAAAGGACCAGATCCTTTACCGACATGGGATGATCTCTGTCAGTTCGCTCCTGCAGTGCTTTCATCAGATATAAGATTTTCATTTTCTGGTTGAAAGATTTTGGCATAATGTACCCCTCTTATTTATCTGTCAAAGCAGCTACAACACCTGAATATAATACCATGAACGCCAGTACAAGAGCAATCCTGTCTGCGGAGTGAAAGTCTATATTCAAAAACATCGCTCCCATTATCATGATCTCCAGCGTCACAAGTACCCCCATGATCATCGCCATTACACTTGAAAATTTCCTGGTTTCTTTCTTCCTGGTCTGCATTGCATTTATCATTGTATATACCCTCCTGATATCGAACACATTTTCCGAACGTTTCTTTTTGATAAAACAAGTATCTCACAAACTATGTCCAATAAAACGGAATATATAAAATTATTCGAATATTTGTTCTGTGTTGTATGTTTTACAGCAAACCAACAATATAATGATGTTAAAGATAACCCCTCCGTCTGTCAAGACTGAAGGACTATTTTCTCAATCTGATAAGTTTCTTTTTCTACAGTCATGACTGCCATAGTCACTTCTCCGCCAAACCGGCTGTAGCCGCAGCTTCCCGGGTTCAGCCACAGTCTTCCGTCTATGATTTTTTCCAGATATTTATGACTGTGACCGAACACGACCACCTGCGTATTCTCCAGATCCCATGCCACATCTTTCCTGTTGTGTGTCATAAAAAACTCCACGCCTTCGATCCTGAACCGAAGAGCCGGCGAAAGATTCTCCGCCCATCCTCTGTCATTATTTCCCCGGACTGCATAGATGCTTCCCAGATATCTGAGCTGTTCCAGGATCTCCGGTCTGTCAAAATCTCCTGCATGAAGAATACAGTCGCAGTTTTGTAGGATATCCAGTACTTCCTGTCTCAAAAGTCCATGGGTGTCTGAGATAATGCCTATTTTCTTTGCCATTTCAAAATCCTTCTTTATGTCTCTGTTTTCGCAGGGCATAGCGTTTCTCTCCGCCTTCCCATTCTGCTTTTTCGGATTCTGTTTCTACAATAAGTCCCGGTACTTCTACTTTATTGTTATCTCTGTCCAGAGCCACCATGACTTCATAAGCCCGATTAACAACTTTACGTTTGCCCTCTGAATCTTCCACATAGGTATCAATCCGGACTTCCATGGAAGTTCTCCCTACATGAGTTACCTTTCCAATAAGAACAAGAGTATCACCCAGATACACTGCCTCTTTAAAATTAAGATTGTCCACACAGGCTGTTGTAACAATCGTCCCTGAATGGCGGTGTGCCACGATTCCAGCCATTTCATCGATCCACTGCATCAGCATTCCGCCAAAAAGGCGCCCATAGCTGTTGATGTGTTTATTCATGATCAGATATGTGTTTTCTGTTCTGGAATCCTCCACCCGTTTCATTTTACGCATTTTTACCCCCACTTTCTGTATCACTGTAATACCTTTATTTTTCCAAATTCTCCATCGTATCCTGGAATACGTGTTACTCTGCCTTCCCGAAGGCGGTGTATTCCCTCCGCGATCTCTGCGCTGGCACTTTCTGCAATCTCTGAAACCGGAACAGAACGGAGGATATCAAATTCACTGCCAAATTCCCCCAGCATTTTTTCATAAATTACCGTAACTTTTTTACTGGCAGGAGACACTTTCACTACCTCTGAAATAATCTCCGGCAATGGAACCAGACTTTCAAAATAATCTTTTCTGTGTCCGGATTCTTTTGTTCTGTCTGCCAGCTCATGTATCCTGTGGTTGACTCCCATGGTCATTTTCTTCCCACAGACAGGACAGATATTATGAAGTCTTACCGCCTCCTCCGGGTCTGCACAAAATCCACATTTCCGATGACCATCGTCGAAATATTTCCCCTCTTCCGGATAGAATTCTATTGTCCCTGTAAGACCCTCTCCGGTCTCAATAGCTTTACGCAGACCTTCGTAACAAAAATCACCGTCCAGAAGTGTGGCTTCCCGCCCCAGCTTCGATGGAGAATGTGCGTCGGAACTGGATACCATCTGATAATCATCCAGTGCCGACCATTTCCTGTTCATAGCAGGATCTGAAGAAAGTCCTGTCTCCAGAGCATGGATATAAGGTGTCATGTCTTCAAAACACTCTTCCAGCGAATCAAATCCTGATTTTTGTCCAAATACTGAAAAATGGGGTGTCCAGATATGCGCCGGGATCACCATTCCTCTGTCGCAGCTATCTTTTACCATTTCTGCCAGATCTCTGCAGTCCAGTTTCAGGATGGGTCTGCCATCTGCATGGATATTGCCGATTTTTTCCAGTCTGGAAGCCAGACGATCTGCTGATTCCAGATCAGGAAATACTACCACATTATGGACTTTCCGGGTTTTTCCGTTTTTCTTATAAACAGAACTGATTTCCCCTGTTACCACAAATTCAGGACTTAGATCAGCCCATTTGCCAGCCCCGGCTTCCCTGTATTCTTCTTTCAGACGATAGAATCCGTCTCCTGCCTCTGTAAGTTTTTCCCTTAATTCTTTTCTCCATCCTTCATGGGTCAGATCACCGGTCCCTACCAGAGAAATTCCTTTTTTGCGAGCCCAGAGATCCAGTTTTTCCGGAACCAGGTCTTTGCTGGTAGCCATGGAATAATGCGAATGGATATGAAGATCTGCTATATACTTCACTGTTTCAGATTCTCCCTGAAATATTCTGCTGCTTTCTCATACTGAGGCATGGAAACTCCATATTTTTTTCCCATACGAACCACCTCAAATACCAGACCGTCCATTTCTGACTGCCGGAGTGCAAGTACGTCTCTCTGCATGGATGTGGTAGTTTCCGGTGGAAGGTCCGACAAAATCTTCAGATTGCGTTCTACAAGATCTTCCTGGAACTGAATTCCCATAGCATGGGAAAGCTCTACAATCTCCCTGATCAGAGCCTTGAATACTTCTCTGGCTTCTCCTTCTTTCTGAAAATCTCCTGCTACCGCATTGCAGAATAATCCTGCTGTTCCTGCCGGAGAAACATAAGAAAATTTAGTCATTGCATCTCTTCGGATATCATCTGAAAGAATCACATGAATATCTTCTGTTTTCATATCTTCCGCAATATCGCACATTTTGGGTGTCAGCTCTGAAGGTGTACGTGCCCCATAGACAACCCTCAGTATTTTTCCATGCTGGAGGAGCACCCCTGGTTCTTTGATATTGGCAGAAACATAAATACATCCATCCGGAACAGTCAGTTCCGGAAATTCTTTCTGTAATCTGCCACCGGTTCCATAAATATTCAGTATGGGAATTACTACGGTATCCTTTCCTGCAATCTTACGGATCAGCGGAATGACAGAGTCTACGGAATAACCTTTTACACACAGAAGAATCACATCCGGTGTCTCTTTATAGTCATTTTCCAGACAGGCTTTTACCAATATGGTCTCTGTACTGTTATCCCACAGGCGTTCCATGGTAAGTCCCTTCTGCTGCATTCTGGCAAGATGTTCACCTCTTGCGATCAAAGTCACATCCCTGCCTGCTTTTGTAAGATAAAATCCAAGTGTTCCGCCGGTTCCTCCGGCTCCTATGATTGCGTATTTCATAATTTTCAGCCTTCTCTCTATAGCAGTCAGCTCCCCGTCAGATAACGGAGAGCTGTTATTATTATATATTCTTCTTACAGATATCTTCCAGACAGCATCTGTCACAATATGGCTTTGTTCTGGCTGTGCAGACTTCTCGCCCATGATATACCAGACGATGACAGAGATCACTGCCTTCTTCCGGTGGTATGATCTTCCATAATTCCATTTCCACCTTCTTGGGATCTTTGATATTATCTACAAGACCGATCCTGTTGCTGAGACGGATACAATGAGTATCTGTAACAATGGCAGGCTTGCCAAAAACATCTCCCATGATCAGATTGGCACTTTTGCGTCCTACTCCGGGAAGTTTCAGAAGTTCCTCAAAAGTTGTGGGAATGTTGTCCTGATACTGTTCATGAAGGATCCGCATACATGCACTGATATCTCTGGCTTTGCTTTTGCCAAGTCCACATGGTCTTACAATGGCTTCGATCTCTTCCGGCTCTGCTGCTGCAAGTGCTGCCACATCAGGATATTTTGCATAAAGATCTTCTACTACCACATTTACTCTTGCATCTGTACACTGGGCAGCCAGACGGACACTGACCAAAAGCTTCCATGCCTGATCATAATCCAGTGTGCAACCGGCATCCGGATATTCTTCTTTCAATCTCCGGATTACTTCCAGTGCCAGTTCTTTCTTTGTCATTGGTGTGTTCATCTCCGTTCCAGATCAGATTGTTCCGAAGATACGGTCTCCTGCATCTCCAAGTCCCGGGCAGATATAAGCGTCCTGGTTCAGTTCACGATCCAGATGTCCTACATAGATCTGTACATCTGGATGAGCTTTACGAAGTCTTTCCAGACCTTCCGGAGCAGCAATGATAAACATACATTTGATATTTTTGCCGCCATGCTGTTTGATAAAATCAACAGCTGCAACAGCAGATCCGCCTGTAGCAAGCATCGGGTCTGTCATTACTACCAGACGCTGGTCAATAGGATCCGGAAGTTTACAATAATATTCGTGTGGTTCATGTGTTACAGGATCTCTGTAAAGTCCGATATGACCAATCTTTGCAGATGGCACCAGTGTTGTGATTCCGTTTACCATTCCAAGTCCTGCACGAAGAACCGGAACAACAGCAAGTTTCTTTCCGGAGATCATTGGAGACATGCAGGTCTCGATAGGTGTCTCTACTTCCACATCTTCCAACGGCAGATCTCTCAGTGCTTCGTATCCCATAAGAATTGCAATCTCTTCGATAAGTTTACGGAATTCATTGGTTCCTGTAGCTTTGTTGCGAAGCATTGAAATTTTGTGCTGGATCAGCGGATGATCCATAATAAATACATTTTCCATTTTACCCTCCATTAATTCGATAGTTTTAGTCAGATTCTGTTTAATTGTTACTGTTCGCGACCTTCACAGTAACGTTTAATTTCTACGATGATTATACATTATTTCTCTTTTATTGACAACCATTGTGAAAATGATACTATAAAAGGTGTTATTGTGCACAACCTTTAACTAAAAGGTAACTAAAAAGAAGGATGTTCTCTCATGCCAGCAAAATTCCGACTTCGTCCAACTGTCCTGCAACTGATACGACAGGGTGATCTCCCTCAGATAAAAAAACTCTGTGCCAGGGAACATCCTTCCCTCCAGCTTCTGGATGTTTTTATCAGAGAAGCCTCCCGCCTTCAGCAGACAGAGATTCTCGTTTATTTTATGAATCAGAAACAGGGCATGGACCTGGCAAGACCGGCAGTCCATCTCACCAGGCCCGACCTTTGTCTCCAGATCTGGAATCTGACCAGGGAACAGCTTTCTGTAAAATATCCTTTTCTCAGAAGTTTCCTCTGGTATTTTACTTTCAGAACTTCCACCGAGACAACCACGGCCGGCACCGATGGCTCTGTAATATATTTTTCCCATGATTTTCTTTTACATACTTTCCGGGAAACGCCCCACCAGCTGGAACATTTTCTTCTTCATACTGTGGGGCACTGCCTCCTCCTTCATACCATACAGGAACAGACAGAAGATTCTGCCACACGGAAAAAAAACAGTGACAGTGCTGTAGAAGCTTTTTTCAAAGAGCCTTATCCTGCCCCCTTCTGGGACGATCATCATTTCTGGAACACCGCTGTCAACCAGGATTTTCTTTCCAGGATTGCACTGACCCTCAGCAGCCTGACAGGAGTCTCCGGAACAGGCAGCTATGGCAATGGAAGCAAAGGCAATTCTTCAGGTGAGCTTTCTGAAGAGCTGACCATAAGAAATACCGGAACCTACGACTTCACACATTTTCTGAAACAGTTTGCCAGACAAGGGGAAGAAATAAAAACAGACATTGAAAGTTTCGATTATATTCCCTATCTTTATGGCCTGGAACATTATGGCAATATTCCACTGATCGAACATCTGGAATACCAGGAAGTAAACCGTCTGGAAGAACTGGTGATCGCCATTGACACATCCGGTTCCTGCTCCCTGGACACTGTTCGCAAATTTATGGAAGAAACTTACAGTATCCTCAGTAATCACGAAAATTTTTTCCGTAAAATGAATGTCTATGTAATCCAGTGTGACAGTTTCATACAAGATATGGCACATATCACCAGCGAACAGGACTGGCAGGACTATCTGAAAAATCTTACCATCCATGGCAGAGGCGGTACTGATTTCCGCCCTGTCTTTGAATATGTGGAGGAACTTCGTGCAAAAAAAGAACTGAAAGATCTAAAGGGACTTCTGTATTTTACAGACGGAGACGGCATTTATCCGGAAATTCCCACTGATTACAAAACTGCATTTGTATTTTATAAAGAAAAAGAACAGCACCAGAAAGTCCCTGCCTGGGCTGCCTGCCTGACACTTGATACAGAAAGGTCGAACGAAAAATGAATATAAAAGAAGCCAAAACAGAGATTATGAGAACGATCCGTATTTATACCCAGAAAGACTCCCGGGGACATTATCTCCTTCCTGCTGCCAGACAGCGTCCTGTCCTTCTTATCGGACCTCCGGGAATCGGAAAAACTGCCATTATGGAACAGATTGCCTCAGAATGTGGCATCGGACTTGTAGCATATACTATTACCCACCATACCCGCCAGAGTGCAGTAGGACTTCCTGTGATCAGCCACCAGATCTTTCAGAATGAGGAATATTCGGTTACAGAGTACACTATGAGTGAAATCATTGCTTCTGTCTACAAAAACATGGAAAAAACTTCCTGCACTGAGGGTATCCTTTTTATTGATGAGATCAACTGTGTTTCTGAAACTCTGGTTCCTACCATGCTCCAGTTTCTCCAGAACAAAACTTTTGGCACACATGCGGTACCGGAAGGCTGGATCATTGTGGCTGCCGGCAATCCTCCGGAATATAATCCATCTGCAAGAGAATTTGATATTGTAACTCTGGATCGTGTAAAAAAGGTCTGTGTGGATCCGGATCTAAATGTATGGAAAGAATATGCCTATGACAAAGGGCTGCATCCTGCTGTTCTTTCTTATCTCAGTCTGAAACCACAGAATTTTTATCATATTAAAAATCAGACTGCCGAACTTACTTTTGCCACAGCCAGAGGATGGGAAGATCTTTCTGTGATTTTATACGGTTACGAAAATATGGAATATCCTGTAGAAAAATCTCTGATTCTTCAGTACATCCAGGATTCTGAAATAGCCGCTGATTTTGCAGATTATTATAAATTATATGCAGGATACCGACAGGATTACCATATTTCAGAACTGCTTTCCGGTAAGCTGGACTCTGCCTCGCTTCATGATAGTACCATTATGGCTCAAAAAGCCTCTTCGGAAGAAAAACTTACTGTTTGCGGACTTTTGCTGGAGGGATGGAATCAGCACTTCACAGAATACAGTCAGACAGAACTGTTTATATCCAGATTCAGGGAAATCCTGACACAGATTAAAACCTGGACAGACAATGGAGAAAGTCTGGAAGATTTTATTGCCAATTATAAAAATGCTCTTCGGATACAACAGGAAAACAGTCTGATTTCTTCCTCAGAGGCTGATCTCCGAAATCAGATTATTTATATACTGAATGAAGCTTCCCTCAGGAGTCGTCAACAGCATGAACAGGATCCTGAAAGTATTCAAGGCTTTCTTCAGAAACAACTGAACCGTTTCCTTACTTCTCAGAAAGAACAACAAAAAAAGACCTCCCTCGCTCTGGAATATGGATTCCATTTTGCGGAAGAGGCCTTCACTGACGGACCGGAACTTCTTTTTCTTACTGCTGACCTTTCCAGAAATCAAAAGGCAGTCCAGTTTATCAGTACTTTTGGTTGTGACGGTTATTTCCGACACAGCCAGAAACTTCAGTTTCAGGAACGGCGGGAAGAACTTCTGAAACAGTTGGACAATGCTCAGAAATAAAATCTGCTTCTTGCATAACCGTTCTTCTTCGCCAGGATTTCTCTGAACTGGGACATATACATCATAAAGGACATAACCATACATACTGCGCAGGCACCGATCAGGATATTCCCTGTAGAATAGGGAAGTCTGGAGCCTGCTGTCAGGATCAGCACCACAATATAGGAAACTGCGGTGTTCAGCTTCCCATGCCACTGAGCTTCCTGATCCTTTTCTGTTTCCATCACAACCTTCCAGCCAACTACCAGCGTAGTAAACTCTTTCACAAGGAAAAGAATGAGCACCAGCTCTACCAGTGGATAAGAGGACATCAGGCAGGCAAGCATCACGCCCTGCATGGCTTTGTCTGCAACAGGATCCAGCACTCTGCCTACCCTGCTTACCTGATGGAAAGAACGGGCGATCCTTCCATCCAGAAAGTCTGTTACAGCTGCCAGAATAATGATCATCACAAGAAAACTTCTGTTTGCCCTGAATCCATGTCTTTCACAGACACCAAGAAACAGGATCGCCAGACAGAGACGAAGAGCGCTGAGAAGATTCGGTACAGTAAAAATTTCTTTTCTGGTAAAAATCTTTGCAAGCTGATCCTGTCTTGCCGGAATAATCTTATAAAACAACTGATAACACAGGATGTTCAGTATCAGTGCTGTCATAACGTCTGCCACACTGTGCTGTTTCAGGAACATGGTTGACAGTATAATAGACACTGTAAGAACGATCTGCGCCATCGTAAACGGTCTGTTCTTACGACATTTTTCGTTTTGATAAAGTGCGATGCAACTGGCTGTTGCATTAAATACATGCATACTCGGAAAAATATTCGTAGGTGTATCAATTTTATAAAGGAACCGAACTGCACTGATAAATGCTCCATCTCCTGTCAATTCCGATCTCAGCTGCTGTCCGTTGGGATATACATAAGAGATCAGCAGAAAGAGCGTCATACCTACACCAAGTGTGGCCAGATATTGATAATATTCTTTTTTGCTTGGACAGGACAATGCAAAATATATCACTGTTCCTATCAGGAAAAAATACCACAGAACATATGGGATAATAAAGTATTCGCAAAAAGGAATCCTGTCATCTGCAAGAGAATGAATGATATGTATCTTTACGTCGCTTCTCTCCACCAGCATAAATGATACCATATAAAAAATCCCATAAGCAGGAATAATCCATAAATGTTTTGATTTCTTCAGATAATCCAAAATATCACCTTTCCATATATCTGGACCTGCCAGAATAATCTGTTGATGTTACAATACGTTACCATGAACGGAGTAAGCAGTAACTGCTGTGTTTTCTGTACCCTATAATATACCTTATTCTATAAGATAATCAATCCGCAAATTGCCGAAAATATCCCATTTTACAGAAATTTCACATTTTCTTTTCACATAAGTTATAAACAAAAAAGAAGCGCTTTTTATGCTGCGCTTCCTTTTCTTCTTCTCTGATCTTTCTGATAAATCTGCTGGAATTCTCTTAGTTTGGCTTTTGCTTCCATACTCAGATCTGTCGGTATCTGAATCTGAACAGTTACGTACTGATCTCCATGTACAGACGAATTCTGCATGGAAACAATACCTTTGCCTCTCAGACGGATCTTCTTTCCGGCCCTGGTTCCCTCCGGTATCTTTACAACAACATCCCCATACAACGTAGACACTTTTGCCTCGCCACCAAAGATAGCTGTAGTAAATGGAATTTCTGTCGTTGTATAAACATCCATGCCTTTTCGTTCAAATCCCTGCTTCTCTTCTACATGAATCTGAAGGAACAGATCTCCTGCCGGACCTCCGTTAAATCCAGGATTGCCCTTGCCCTTCAGACGGATACTCTTACCATCCTCAATGCCTGCCGGCACATGTACTTTCAGGGTCTGAACACTGCCCTTACCAGAAGGATCTGAAAGCCTCATCATTCTGTCACATCCAAAAGCAGCTTCTTCAAAACTGACTGTTACTTCTGAATGCAGATCACTACCCTTCATGCTGGTTCTGCCGCCTCCAAATCCATTGGTTCTGCCGCCAAATCCACTGCCTTTCTGACCATGGAACATATTTCCGAAGATGTCCCCGAAAATATCTCCCATATCATCCATATTGCCGCCTTCAAAATGATATTCATGGAATCCACCATTATTGCCGCCAAATCCTCCATGAAAACCACTGAAGCCGCCCTGACCACCGGCGTTCTGACCACCAGCACCAAAGCCTTCTTCAAAAGCTGCAAATCCATACTGATCATAAAGTTTCTTCTTTTCTGTATCACTGAGTACATTATATGCCTCTGTGACTTCTTTGAATTTCTGCTCTGCCACTTTATCACCAGGGTTCATATCCGGATGATATTTCTTGGCAAGTTTCCTGTATGCTTTTTTGATCTCTTTTGCGTCAGCGTTTCTTCCGACTCCAAGGACCTCATAATAATCTCTTTTAGCCATAATGCCACCTCCGCTTTTTTATTATGAAAAAGAGATGCAGTATCATTACCGCATCCCTCCGCCTTTGTTCTAGTTGTAATATAACACCAACATCTGTGATTGTCAAGGACTGATTAATTTTTTTTAGAAATAATCTGATATATAAGGTGTTTGCTGTTCAATGGCATCTTCCAGCATATCAATGGTCCATTCAGCTGCATGGATTCTTCCAATCCTTGCCAGATACTCCGGGCGCTTATAACCCATCAGCATAGTAGTCATAGTCTGAATGCTGATCTTATCCTCACATGGTTCCATAATATGCATGGCCTGCCCCCGACCTTCTCTGGAAATTGTAAGATGGAAGCTTCCCTGATTACATTCCATTACCGGATCGATCAGCGTAAACTTCCATTCTCTGTCAAGAACGCTTGGTTTGAACGGATATTTTTCCACAAAGGAAACAAAATCTACAATCCTTCCCATATAATATGGGGAAATCACTTCTTTGATACTGGCATCCTCCAGAAGAAACGCCAGCGGCTCATCAGTGTAAGTATCTCCTTCCACCTGATTGATCATGGAAAAATGAGCAGACACAAAATTCCACAATCCGGTACGTGCATCCTCATTATTAAAGATCATGTCTTTAATGTGAAAAACTTCGTTGGCGATCCAGTAGATCACATAACCATCCGGTTCGTTTTTTTCGTTATAATACACTGCTGCCATAATATCATCGGAATCCCACAGCCAATATTCATTCCACGCCAGATCATCACGAAGGATTGCTCCATGTGTTCTCATGGCATATCGCTCATAAGTTTCTTTCAACTCCTCACTGTCTGTCTTGACTCTTCGCACATCACCCGGAACCTGATGATTCCTTGGCAACTGATAATCCTTGATCTCATAGGAAATCTTGTCAGATATAATCTCCCATCCCTTTCTTCTGTAGTAAGGAATGGAATATGGATAAAGATAACAGACATCCTGTCCTCTTTCTTTCATATTTTTGAGAGCCTGCTCCAGAAGTTTGTGCATCAGCCCCATATTGGAATATTCCGGATAGGTACCTACACCGGTAAGACCGCCCATGTCATAAGTTCTGTTGAAGATACAGACTTTCATGGGATAAACTGCAACCTGGGAAACCAGTGTATCATTATCAAACCATCCGATAACATCTGCTTTTTCCATAGTTGGAAACTTGGCCCGGATAATTTCTCTCTCCTGCCATCCGATAGAACTGAGTTCCTGCTCCGTTACCTGAAATACATAGCGGAGAAGAGCATTATATTGTTCCATATATTCACTGCCTACGGGTTTCATTTTGAGATTTTTTTTATTATTCATGGTAAATTTCCTTTTTGAAGGTACAAATCCCACTCTTCTGAAGAAGAGCGGGATTTAAACTGCTACAATCTCGATTCAGATTTGAAATCAAAATTCCGGTTCAATTAAACCATATGTGTTTCCTTTACGTTTGTATACTACATTGACCTGTTCTGTCTCTGCATTAAAGAATACAAAGAAGTTATGTCCAAGAAGTTCCATCTGTACACATGCATCTTCCGGATACATTGGTTTGATACCAAATTTCTTGGTACGGATGATCTTTACTTCTTCATCTTCTTCGTAATCCTTCTCAATGTATTCTTTCTGGAAGTTGGCTGCTGCCTGTTTCTTGTCTATAATTTTATTTTTGTATTTCCGAAGCTGACGTTCGATTACTTCTTCTACCAGATCGATGGATACATACATGTCATTGCTGACCTGTTCAGATCGGATAATACTTCCCTTCATCGGGATCGTTACTTCGATTTTCTGTCTTTCTTTTTCCACACTTAAAGTTACTACAACTTCGGTGTCAGGAGTGAAATACCTTTCCAGTTTTCCGAGCTTGTCCTCAACTGCTGTTTTAAGTCCCTCAGAAACTGTGATGTTTTTTCCGCTAATTATAAATTTCATACATCCATCCCCTTTGCTGTTTATTTGGGTATTCTTGGACAACGCTGCTGCAATCCAGCCATGTTCGTTGTTCATGAGTCCATTATAGCACATATTTCTGGATTTTAACATAACTTTACAGAATTTTTATACAAAAATATGTGAACTGACTGTGAACATAAGAAAATATAACCAATTCAGGAGTTATTCCTATTATTCTACTCCTGTGATACACATCTGAAGGCTCCGTCTCTCTCCTCTTTCATCATCTTTCGGTGAAACAAGGGCCTCCTCCCCTTTTGAGGTGGTAACACAATAAAGACCAATACCGGAGTTCTCCGGTGCATCACTGGTGATCTCCAGCTGATAGATTTTTCCCGGATCTACTTTAACAGAATGTCGGAGATAGGAATACAGTGCCGTATTTTCTGTGAGGTTATAGGTATCTCCCTCACTTTCATAGATAACCTGTCCTGATTCTTTTTCCCGGATGGCCACTTTCATGTTGTAAAGATCAACACCTGTCTCTACACAAGTGCGGATCTTGATATCGGAAATTTCTTTTCCCTTTGCCTTAAATTCTTCTACAATAGGCTGGTCACGTTCCAGCATCACAACATTTTCCATTTCCATATTCTGACGGCTGTTGTCCATAAATACGATTTTTCCCTGAAGGACACCAGCTGCACAGATGGACATTGGAACTGCAAAAGCTGCTACTCCAAAAAGAAAAGCTGCCCTGATCTGCCATACCAGACCTCTGGATATCATGCTGCCTTTCTTTTTGTGATATCTGGGATGTCCGAACACCACATAGAGAAGAAGAACGATCCACATGGCTGTACAGAGAAGTTCCTCATCATGGAACCGGTACAGGTCCCACATACGCACAGCAAAAGTTCGATCTTTTAAAACATATTTCAGGATTCCGCCGTTCAGGACTCTTTCGTCCACCATGTTCTGACTGCAAAAAATATACATTGCCAGCATAAAGATATTGGTGATCATCAGGAGAAGATTGCCATTTTCATTCATGAAAATATTCAGCACCAGGAAAGGAACCATCAGAAGAACCCACTGTGGATTCCAGGTGGAAAATCCAAAAATGGAAAAACTTACCGCCACGCAGAAAAATACCGCCCAGGAACCTAAAGATTCCGCTTCTTCTGCTTTCTTCTGATAAGCCCATACCAGCACAAAAGCAGCTACTGCTGCCAGAAGATTAATACCACTGAAAAATCCCAGTGCAAAAGGTTTTTTTACATAATCCAGTGCTCCAAATCCAAAGACATTCCGCCGAAAAGCCTCAGATCCAATATTAGGAAGAATCTCCACCATAAGAGGAACTGCCATGATCACTGCATAACGGATCAGGTTGCGGATTTTCTTTTCCCGAAGGAGAATCAGCACCAGGAAATACAGCACTGCATGGTATTTGAAAGTAGCGGCCATACCGAAAGCCAGGGCAAACTGCCACAGCTTTCCTTCCAGGTAAAGATACAGCCCCAGAACCATAAAAAACACTGTAAAAATATCATACTGGCTGAAAATGAACTGACTGAAAACCCCCATTGGAAATACAAGAAAAGCAAACTTGCAGAGAAGAGATTTTTTCTCCCCGAAGCCAAGTTTCATACCAAGCCTGTACATCAGCTGTGCTGTAACAAAATAAAGGATTACCGGAAGGAGCTTGTACCACATAAGGTTCACAAAACTGTTGGTAAGAATGGCTTCCGGTGCATGTCCAGTCAGATACAGCGGCAGATTCCAGATGGCATAGGCAATAAATGTACTTGGAAGGTAATTGGCCCAGTATCCTCCGGACTGCTGATAACTGGCATCATAAAAATCCGAAAAATGCTTATACATCAGGAAAGAACGGTTTCCTGTAAGTTTTACATCGGAATGGACGCAGGTAACAAAAAGCACTGCAAGGATCAGAAAACTCAGAATCCAGTCCAGTCTGCAAAGATTCTCCCCACTCCAGAATTTCATGGAGCTCCAGTTATTTTTTGTTCTCTGGAAAAAGCCGGTTTTTTTTGTATCTGCTCTTTTACTCATGCTTCTTTCCCCTGCTCTTTCTTTTCACTTTTCGGAGCATCATCTGCCGGATCTTCTGTTGAATCTTCCTCAAAATTCAGACGTTCTTCTTCCACAACAAGAGGGCGATCCAGCACCCGGGTATTAATGCTCAACACATATTCTCCGAGAAATCCAATAAAGAACAGCTGTAACGCTCCCAGGAAAAACATGCCGATCACCATAGGTGCCACACCTGCGGAAAAACGGTTCCAGTACATTAGTTTCAGTACAAGATAAACCACTGCGGCTACAAGACTTAAGCCTCCGATGATAAATCCTGCAAAAGTTGCCAGACGCATCACTACTTTAGAATATGAAGTAATACCGATCATAGCATAGTCATACAGGCTGTAAAAATTATTTTTACTTTTACCTGCCCGGCGTTTGGGCTGTGTATACTTAATAGCTGTATAATCAAATCCAAGTTCTGCTATGATTCCACGAAGATAAGGCATAGGATCATGAAGGTCTCTTACTACGTCTACAAATTTCTTATCGTAAAGGCCAAATCCTGTAAACTGTTCTATATGGTCAATATCCGTGATCTTGTTGATCATCTTGTAATAACAGGAACGTACCCAGTACATGCCTTTCTTTTCTTTGCTGGCACTTTTAATACCAATGACAATCCTATGTCCTTCTTCCCATTCTTTTACAAATCTGGGAATCATCTCTACAGGATCCTGGAAATCTGCGCACATTCTCACTACACAGTCTCCATAAGCCTGTTTCATTCCATAAACCGGAGATCTGGCCTGTCCGAAATTCTTGGCATTAAAGATTGCCTTGATCTTTTTGTTGTTGGCACAGAGCCCCCGAAGCAGTGCCTGGGTATTGTCTTTGGAATGGTTGTCTATAAAAAGTATCTCATAATCGTAATTACCAAGGTCTCTTTCCATCACTTCAATAATGGCTTTGGAAAGAGGCACTACATTTGCTTCTTCATTATAGGTGGGAATGACCACCGAAATCTTCTTTTTCATTATTTCTCTCCTGCTGCCTGACTTTGCAGCCAGTCAATTGTTTCTTTAATTCCCTTTTCAAAACTATATTCCGGCACAAATCCGGTATCTCTTTGAAGAGATTCTGTATCTGCGCAGAGATTCATCACAGCTCCTGTCGGATAGGGTCTGGCACCGATTCCCGGATCAGAAGTACCTGTAAGCTCTGCCATTTTCATAATGTAATCTTTAAGTGGTCTTGCCTTGCCGCTTCCAACACAGTATATTGCACCGTCCTTGCCTTTCTCTCCAATAAGATAATAGGCTCTGCCTGCATCTTTACTGTAGAGATAATCCCAACGCTGCATGGCTGGTGTGAATTCTGTAGGAATCCCTGCAAGCATTTTGCGAAGACCGGAAGCAATCATTGTGGTTTCTTTTTCGTAAATTCCATAAACGCTGAAAATCCTTGGCCAGATACACTCCATACCAAGCTCTTTACATAACATAGAGGCAAGATGTCCAGATGCCAGTTTGCTCGCCCCATAAGGTGTGGTAGGATTAACAGGGCTGTCCGGCGAAATCCGTTCCAGGTCTTTCGGGCCATACTCTGCCTGAGAACCTGCACCGATAAAGCGTCTGCAGCCAAGTTTCTCCGCTGCTTTTACAGCTTCCAGAGTGTAGGTGATATTTCTGCTCTGAAGTTCCGAACTCCGGTTTCGGTTCTCTCCTGTATTTCCCCATGCAATATGATAAAAAGTATCGCACTTCTCTGAAATTCTGCCTGGAAGCATGGACAGGTCCTCCAGACTGCCATCTATAAGATGTACTCTTTTATCTCTTGGCAATCGATCTTTCTTGCTGGAATCAGCACGAACTACTGCATAAACTTCCACATCATGTCTGAGACATTCTTCAATAAGAGCCGTACCAATCATACTGGTGGCTCCCGTTACAACAATTCTTTTCATAAAAGTTCTCCTGTTACATCCGCTTCGGAAGAGGAATATACATATTTTCCTTTAATTCTTCCTCTGATAAAAACGGATACATGTCTTCCAAAGGTGCAGACACCATTCTGCCATCAGGAAGTTTCTTTGCAGAAGTCTTAGGTTCTGTTTTCTGGGTTTTGGTCACAAACACCTCACATACAAAAGCTCCCTCTGCTTCCAGTGTTTCTCCGATACCTTCAGCCAGCTCCCTTGAACTGTGGATGGCTCTGTAAGGGAATCCATAAGCAGGTGCCAGTTTGCCAAGATCTGGAAAACTTAAGTCCCCACTTTCTGCTCCAACACCTACCAGCGGCGGCTGAAAATAATTCTGCTGTGTCTGGCGTATGGAATGATACCCCTGATTATTGATCACAAAAAGCTTCACAGGCAGTCTGTTTTGGATGATCGTCTGAAGTTCCTGAATGTTCATCTGAAGACTTCCCTCACCGGTAACACAGACTACAGGTTTCCTGTCTGCTGCCACACAGATCCCTGTTGCTGCCGGAAGGCAGAATCCCATAGATGCAGTATTTGGATTGGTAATAAAACGCTGTCCTTTTTTTACACGAAAAGCCTGACTTCCAGCCACTCTGGAAGTACCTACGCTTACCATAAGAAGATCATCCTCTTTCATTGCTTTGGAAAGTTCTTCATAAAAAGCATAGATATTGGTGCATCCTTCTTCTGCAGTCTCATAATGTTTCTCAGTAACTACCGGATATTTCTTTTTCCAGAGAGCACACTGTTCTCTCCAGTCACTTCCCCTAAAAAGAGGATATATCCGGTTTGCACCCCTTTTTTCTGCCTCCTGGATCAGTTTACGGATCAGATTTCCGGCATCTCCACATACCGGAAGGCTGACATGAAGATTCGGCTTACGAAGTTCCTCCGGATCTATATCGTTCAATATGGTATAACTTTCCCTTGCCCAATCCTGATATTGAAATCCGGTCTGTGCAAATCCCTGACGGTTCCCTATGGAAAGAAGCACATCACTGTTTTGAACTGCAAAATTACCGGCTCTGTTTCCTGTACCGCCACTTCTTCCTGCAAAATAAGGATGATCCGATTCCAGTGCGTCTACACTGCTCATACCTGTAACTACAGGTACTCCCAGAAGCTCCACCAGTCTGTGAAAATCATCGATGGCTCCTGCAAGACGCACACCGTTTCCGGGAGTGATCACCGGACGATGGGAGTTCTCAATTTTGTCCAGAATTGTTTTTATGATTTCTGAAGATATCTCCGCCGGTGTTTCCTCCGGATTCTCAGAAGGATCATAGCCTTTCAGATCCTCAGTCTCGACCATGGCTCCCTGTACATCCAGCGGAATATCCAGCCATACAGGCCCCGGTCTGCCATTGGTTGCCAGATAAAGAGCTTTTTCCAGATAATATCTTATATTTTCCGGATGGACCACCATATGTGCAAATTTGGTCAGTGGTGTTACTACCGGAACAATATTGCATTCCTGCACTCCCATACTGCGAAGCCGCAGTCCGGAAGCTGGTACTGTAGTGGCATATCGTGCCTGACCGGAAAAAACAATCATAGGAATCGAGTCCATCCATCCTCCCAGGATTCCGGTAATGGCATTGGTAGCCCCAGGTCCTGTAGTGACACATACCGCTGCCATACGATTATCTACTCTGGCATAGGCCTCTGCTGCCATGGCACATGCCTGTTCATGATGCTGGTAGGTACAGTGAAGCCCCGAATGGTGTCCAAAAGCATCGTTCATATGCATGGCACCGCCACCAGTAACTGTAAATACATCCCGGATTCCCCATTGCACAATACGGTCTGCTATATATTCAGATACTTTCTGTTTCATTTGTTTTCTCCATCCTGTTCTTTCTGTACTTCTGTTCCTGGCTGTGCCAGATATTCAGGACACTTCTGCTCACAGACAAGACGTTTGCCTGATGCTTCAATCGGGATTTCATCTACATAAGTTACATCAATCTGCGCTTCTGCACCCAGATATTTCCGATAGGAATCCACAACTTCTTTTTCGTTGATCTTACTGCGGTCTGCATTCAGGAAAAGCTGATAACGTTTCTTTTCCCACTGGATGCATTTTGCCTGATGTACGATTCCTTCCAGATTAATAAGAACATTCATAAATACATGAATCGAAAGTGGTTCCCCTGCACAGTTGTACATCATGGACCCTCTGCGGCCGTAAATTTCTGTGAAATACCCATGCTTTCTGCTGTTTTCATCAATCACTTCTTGGTAGATTCCGGTATCTCCTGTATCATAACGGATCATAGGAAAAGCTTTATTATAAAAATCTGTTACCACGATTCTGCCCAGTTCTCCTGGTTTTACAGGTTTGTCAGAATCCAGCTCCAACATCTCTATATAAAAGTTGTAAAGGTCTACAGTATAACGGTCTTCTTCTCCTACCTGGCAGGCAAGGAAACCATTTTCGTTATTTCCGTAAGAACGGACCGGTGAAAATCCGAAGATTTTTTTCACCAGATCATAAGTAGCCTGTGGCAGAGCTTCACCCATGGCAAAAACCATTTCCACATCCCATTTGCTGATGTCTACTTTCTTACGTTCCAGATAATTTGCCAGTACAGTCAGTGCACTGGAATACACTACCAGCACCTGGATTTTTTCTCTGCGAATTTTTTCACAGATTTCTGCCAGTGCTTCATCTCCCATATTGGAAATATCGATCATGATCAGATTGTTTTTAAAAGATTTCCATTTGGAGATTACATTTTTGCCTGGAATCCATACACGAAATTCACCTCTCTTCATTCCCATACGAAAACCATTCAACTCCATAAAGGAAATAAAGTTCATGTTAACTCTGTTCATTTTGTCCCCATCACAGAGTACAGTAAAAGGAGCTCCTGTAGAACCGCTTGTACTGAGGCGGAACAAACTGTCTTTTTTGTCCTGATAATTCTCACAGAGGATACGGTCTTTGTTCTGATTGTATTTCATTTTGGACATTACAGGAAATTCTGTAATGTCCGTTGTATCTGCATATTCTTTATAATAAGCGGAATGTTTTCTGGCATAATCAAGAAGAGCATCAATGCGTCTCTGGACATAGTCTTCTGTTACACCTTCCATAATCTCTCGCTTGTTTACTTTTTTTATCATTTCCAGCTTTCCACCCTGAAGTTTATCCAGAGTATTAAACGCTGTCCGTCTTAAAATCTCTCCTGCCTGCATTTTTTCTTCCTTTCATACGATCACAGGTTTTTAGATGTTGTTTTCTGCCTGCTGATTCTTGCCGGCCTTTATGATTCCCAGCAGGATCACTGCTGCCACACGCAGGGTATTGGCAATCAGCACAGCTTCTGCAAATCCCATTATGCCACCCCTGCCTGTGAAAATCAATACAAGGGCTACGATCACCACCAGATGGAAAATCTGAAGAAGAAGCTGCCATTTTTCTTCTGTAAAAGTCAGTACCACAATAAACAAATAAGCTGACAGCACTCCAAGGATCTGACTTAAATTTACAACAGTGATCATTTCTTTTACAGAATCATAAAGGTCTCCATAGAAAAGTCTGACAAATATAGGTGTACCAATCTGTGCACAGATAAAAAATACAAAGCTGACTGCTACACCGATTCCTGTAAACATCAGGAACTGTCTGCGGTTCATTCTCTCCTGTTTACGGGTAAGATAAGATATGATGATGGTATTTACCGGTGCAACCAGAAGTACCAGTGTTTTACCAATAAGGGATGTCACATAATACTGGGTGACTGCAAGATGACCAATCAAGTTTTCAAGTACAAGTCGGTCTATATTCAGAGTCAGGTTAGTGATCAGATAGGAAAATACCAGAAATCCACCTCGTCTCAGAGCCTGTCCGAACCACTGACTTTTCCGGAAAAAATTTTTGAATACTGTTCCTGTCAGAACAAGATAAAGGATAGCTGCTGCTTCTCCTGTTACAAATACCAGAAACCAGTTTCCGGTAAGAAAATACAGACCAAAACCGACCAAATAACCTACAGTCAGTACACTGTAGTAAATAAAATATTTCTGATAATTCAGATTCAGACGATATTCCACATCTCCGTAATAACGGAAAATAGTTGTCATCAGAAGAAGTACTGTCCAGAAAATCACCATGGGTGATGTCATGGAAGACCTGGCTACCAGAATGGAGATCAGTGTACCAATACCTCCAAAAGCAAGAAGAAGAATATTGTAGTCTCCGTTTGTTACCTGATAATCCCTTCGTACAACAAGGCGGCTGGTATTCAGCGCCTGTCCCACAGAAGGACAGAGGATTGCCACCAGCCCCATAAGATAAAGCAGCTCACCAAGCTGGTCGCTGCCCATGATACGGTTCAGCAGAGGATATACAATAACCTGCAGCACTCCGTTCATCAGCAGTGCTCCACCTATAGTGTATGCTGTATTCGATACGATTCTTTTTTGTTTGGAATTATTTTTTATTATATTTCTCACACCTGTTCTCAAATGATTTACGTTTGCCGGAATTCAGTACCGGAATTTCGTCAACATATTCTACTGTGATCTGCGCTTCTTCTCCAAAATATGGAGAAATAAAATCCAGAATTGCTTTTTCATCAATTTCGTCCTTGTTTCCATTCAGCCACAATGTATATCTGGCTACATCTTCCTGAATAAAACGATACTGATTGATTCCTTTTGCCATGGAAAGACCATTCAGCAGAACAAAAGGTGACACGATTCTTCCTTTACAGTCATAAATCATATCTCCCCTGCGGCCATAGAGTTCTTTCAGATAGTATTTCACTCTGCCGTTTTTCTCGGTTTTTTCGTATACACCCAGATCTCCGTTATCGTAACGGATCAGCGGGATTGCATAGTTATAAAGGTCTGTAATAACAATACGTCCCAATTCGCCTGGTTCTGCCGGTTCATCACTGTCCAGTTTCAGGATCTCATAATAATAGCTTTCGGTATCTATACGATAACTTTCATCTTCTTCTCTCTGGATTCCCATGATTCCGTTTTCTTCGTTGGAATACCAGGAACGTACCGTACAGTTGAACTGTTTTTCCAGTTTGCGTCGTACTTTACTTGGCATACTCTCTGAAATGGGAAGAATAGCTTTTACGCAGAAATCACTGGTATCCAGATGATGTTCTTCGATAAAACGTCCGATTTCACCTAATGCTGCGGAATAACCAATAAGGACTTTTACTTTTTTGTTGCGGATCACAGATACCATCTCAGCCAGCTTCTTGTCATCCAGATTGGAGCAGTCCATCATGATCAGGTTCTCTGCAATCTGGGAAAATTTACTCTTTTTGGCATGATCGCCTACCCACATACGGATAAAAGCATTCTTCATGCCGATATAGTAACCTCCTGCAGCACCCAGAAAAATACTTGCTGCAGTATTGTGCAGAATCTTGTTACGGTTTTGGATCATGGCAAATGGAGTGCCTGTAGAACCACTTGTATACATAATACGATTGTCAGAAGCCTCTTTATAAATTCTGGACTGGCAGGCCTCGTAGTTGCTGCGATATGTATCTTTGGTCATTACCGGCATTTTTTCCAGAGGGGTATCTGCCGGATAATCTTTATAAAATTCGGTTGTCCGTACTGCATGAATGATCAGCTTGCGAATTTTTTCCTGTGTATGCTCTACAGGTGTTCCCTTGCGATAGCTGTCTCGGATCTCATCATAATATCTGCGGATCTTGCCGCCTTCCAGACGGTCTTTGGTCCAGAATCCATACCAGCGTAATTTTTCATCAAATTCCATGTGGTTTCTCCTCCCTTTTCGGAATGTACTCTACTGACGGACAGCCTGGCGGATGACTTTTGCCATATAGTCGATCTTCTCATCGGTCATTCCCGGGTAAAGTCCTACCCAGAAGGTATCTTTCATGATGCGGTCTGTATTTTCCAGGCTTCCTGCAATGCGGTAGCCTTTGCCTGTTGCACGCATCTGGTCGAAACATGGATGTTTGGTAAGGTTTCCTGCAAAAAGCATTCGGGTCTGTACGCCTTTGCTTTCGATATATGGAACTACTTTATTACGGTCAACGCCATCTTTACAGGTAAGAAGAAAACCAAACCAGCTGGGATCTGAGGACGGACATGGTTCCGGAAGAATATAAAATTCTTCCATGCCTTCCAGTCCTTTGCGGAGGCGGGCATAATTATAACGTCTTCTTTCAACAAATCCCGGGAATTTTTCAAGCTGTGCACATCCGATAGCAGCCTGCATATCTGTAGCTTTCAGATTGTATCCAAAGTGGGAATATACGTACTTGTGATCGTATCCCAGTGGGAGTTCACCATACTGTCTGTCAAAGCGATGTCCGCAAAGGTTGTCTTTACCAGATGGACAGCTGCAATCGCGTCCCCAGTCTCTCAGGGAACGGACAATCTTGTGAAGGAGTGGGTTGTCTGTGTAAACAGCTCCACCTTCTCCCATTGTCATGTGATGTGGCGGATAGAAGCTGGATGTTCCGATATCTCCAATGGTTCCAGTAAGTTTCTTTTCTCCGTCGATCTCGTATTCTGACCCCAGTGCGTCGCAGTTGTCTTCAATGAGCCACAGGTTATGTTTCTGGCAGAATTCTTTGACTTTTTTGAGGTCAAATGGATTGCCCAGGGTATGGGCGATCATGACTGCCTTGGTTTTCGGGGAAAGTGCTTCTTCCAGTTTGTCAGCGTCGATGTTGTACTGTGGAATGGTCACATCTATGAATACTGGTTCTGCACCGTACTGGATCATTGGCGCTACGGTTGTAGGGAATCCTGCTGCTACGGTGATCACTTCATCTCCTGGGAGTAACTGGCGCTCTTTCAAAAGTGGGGATGTCAGTGCCATGAATGCCAGAAGGTTGGCGGATGAGCCTGAGTTTACCAGGGAGCAGAAACGGATTCCCAGGTATCTGGCGAAGTTTTTTTCAAACTGATCTGCATATCTGCCTGCGGTAAGCCAGAATTCCAGGGCGCTGTCTACCAGGTTGGTCATTTCTTTGGAGTCGTAGACTCTGGATGCGTAAGGAATGCGGTCTCCTTCCTGGAAGGGTTTCTGCTGGTTGTGGTATTTCTGACAGTAGGTATCTACCATTTCCAGGATCTGGTCTTTTGCCTGCTGTTCGGTCATATTTTCAAACATGTGGGTTCTCCTTTATTATTTATTGGTTCGTTATCGCTTCGAGAAAGTCATGAATCTGGGTGGACATAACTTTATTTACGTCTTCTCCTGCCTGCCAGGATTTGGTCCAGGATACGGTCTGCTGAATGGCTTTCGCTACACCCCAGGCTGGTTTCCAGTGGAAAGTCTGGCGAAGTCGTGAGCAATCCAGTTTCAGGAAGTTAGCTTCATGGGGACCGCCTGCGAAATGATTTTCCCAGGTCTGACCTTCTCCCCATGACTGGCAGAACAATTCGGTAAGTTCTCCGGTAGTAACGCAGTCTTCATCACCAGGTCCTACATTATAGTAGCCCTCAAAGGTGGAGTCTTCATACTGACAGGCTGCGATCATAAGATATGCATACAGAGGCTCCAGTACATGCTGATACGGTCTGGTGGAATGTGGATTCCTCACCTGGATCGGAATACCGGATAATGCTGCACGAATGCAGTCCGGTACAATACGGTCTGTAGCAAAATCTCCACCACCAATTACGTTTCCTGCTCTTGCTGTAGATATGGTCACATCTCTGTCAGCAAAGAAAGAATTCTTATAGCTGTGTGTAACCAGCTCAGAGCAGGACTTACTGTTAGAATACGGATCAAAGCCATCCAGCGGATCATTTTCACGATATCCCCATTCCCACTCTCTGTTGTGGTAAACCTTGTCTGTAGTTACATTCAGGAAAGACCTTACAGAATCTGTCTGACGAATGCATTCCAGGATATTTACAGTTCCCATTACGTTGGTTTCGTATGTGTATACAGGGTTTTTGTAAGATTCTCTTACAATCGGCTGTGCCGCCAGATGAAGTACGATCTCCGGCTTTGTGGTCCGGAATACTTTCATAAGACTTTCCAGATCCCGTATATCGCCAATTACAGAATGCATCTGGTTTCCCAGATCTGCCAGCCTGAAAAGTGACGGATCTGTAGGTGGCTCCAGGGAATATCCGGTTACGTCTGCCCCAAGATCCAAAAGCATCCGGCAGAGCCAGGAACCCTTGAATCCTGTATGTCCTGTTATCAGAACTTTTTTATTTTTGTAGAAATTAAGATCAAAATGACTCATTTTCGTTTTTGACTCCTGTGTTTTCATTAATTATCATTGTAGTCAGGTAGATTATACGCTTTTTAACCGTCTCTTTTCAATCATATTTTCCCAAAGTTTCCTGCAATCTTTACCAGAATCTCAGAAATCTTCTTCATATCCTGAATACAGATATATTCATATCGTCCATGGAAATTATAACCGCCGGTACATAAGTTTGGACAGGGAAGTCCCTCATAAGAAAGTCTGGCACCGTCTGTTCCACCTCTGATCGGCAAAACTATCGGCTCTACACCGAGTTCTCTCATTACTTCCTGCGCAATTTCTATAAGATATTTATGCGGTTCTATTTTTTCTTTCATATTGTAATAAGAATCTTTCAGAATCAGATCTACCGTTCCCTCTCCGTACTTCTGATTCATATAAGAGGCTATAGAGGTGACCAGCGATTTCTTATCCTGAAATTTTTGCCAGTCGTGATCTCTGATGATATAGTCCAGGACGGTCTCTTCCACATCACCCTTCATGGAATCCAGGTGAAAAAATCCCTCATATCCATCTGTACAGGCAGGATTAGCGAATACCGGCAACATCTGATGAAATTCCATTCCCAGAAGAAGAGAATTCTTCATCTGTCCTCTGGCTGATCCCGGATGTATATTAATTCCATGAATCAGGACTTTGGCTGAGGCCGCATTAAAATTCTCGTATTCAAGTTCTCCAAGTCCACCGCCATCTACTGTATAGGCAACATCTGCACCAAACCCTTTCAGGTCAAAAAAGTCTGCACCTCTGCCAACTTCTTCATCTGGTGTGAAACCGATACAGACCTCCCCATGCTTCACTTCCGGATGCTCCAGCAGATACTCTGCCATGGTCATGATCTCTGCAAGTCCAGCCTTGTCATCTGCTCCAAGAAGAGTGGTACCATCAGATGTGATAATATCCTTTCCTTTGTGAAGCAAAAGTTCCGGAAACTGTTCCGGCGTCAGCTGAATCTGCTTTTCTTTATTGAGGATCAAAGTTCCACCGTCATAATTTCTGTGAATCTGAGGCCGAACGTCTGTACCTGAACAGGAAGGTGCCGTGTCCATATGGGAAATAAATCCTACTGCCGGAATCTTCTTCTCTGTGTCAGCTTTCATATTAGAAGGAATTCTGGCATAAACATAACCATATTCATCCATCCGTACATCGGAAGCACCCATTTCCTCAAGCTCGCCCTTCAGAATCACTGCCAGATTCTTCTGTTTCTCAGTGCTTGGAAACTGTTCCTGTTCATCTTCTGACTGTGTGTCTGTTTTTACGTAACGCAAAAAACGCTCTACTATATCTGTCATTTATTTTCTCCTGTAATCTGTTATACTACCTGCCATCACCGAAGGTGATTTGGAATGCATTTTGACTCATAACTGTGAGGGTACTGAACAGTTACGATATTCTATTTGTTTCCCAACTGCCAGAATGCAACTGCACTTGCTGCTGCCACATTCAGAGAATCTACTCCATGGGACATGGGAATCTTTACTGTATAATCGCAGTTTGCCATAGTTTCTGCTGCCAAACCGTCTCCTTCTGTTCCCATAATCACTGCCAGCTTTTGTTCACTCAGAAGTATCGGATCGTCTATGCTTACAGAGTCATTGCGAAGGGCAAATGCCACTGTCTTGAATCCCATTTCCTTCAAAATATGAATCCCTGGTTTCGGCCATGAGATCTCTTTGTCCACATAAGTCCATGGAATCTGAAAAACTGTCCCCATACTGACCCTGGCAGAACGACGGTAAAGTGGATCACTGCATCCCTTTGTCAGTATAATGCCATCCATATTCAGTGCCGCCGCCGAACGGAAAATCGCCCCCACATTAGTAGGATTCACGACATTTTCCAGAATAACTATTCTTCTGGCATCCCGGCAGATCTCTCTCATGGAAGGAAGTGTCGGTCTCTTCATGGCACAGAGCATTCCTCTGGTCAACTTGTAACCGGTCAGCTGGGCAAGTACCTGAAAAGGTGCGGTATATACCGGAATATCTCCACATTTCGCCAGTGCTTCCATGGCTTCTCCCTTTATATCCTTATCCTCTGCCAGCACAGAAACAGGCTCACAACCTGCGCCCAATGCCCTGGTTACCACCTTGGGGCTTTCTGCAACAAAAAGCCCACCATTTGGCTCATAATAATGCAGAAGCTGACTCTCTGTAAGTCTGGCGTAGATATCCAGTTCCGGTATATTAAGATCTGTGATCTTTATGATGTTATTCATTCTCTGTAGCTGTCCTCCATGTTTATGCCCTGTTTCCCAGTGCTTTCTTTCTGTATGTTCATCTTTATACAAGCATACCATACCTTAAGGGAGATTTACAGGACTATGTAAAAAGTTCCTGGTCTGTCTATACGTTTTATGAAAAAAAGAATTTATAAAAAGCTCTCTCTATTGCATATAGCTATTGAATGTTTTATATGTTCATGATAGCATATCTATTGAGAATAAATTTCATAATTGTAAGGATAATTGTAAGGATAATTGTAAGGATATTGAACAGTTATGAAATTTTAATTTGTATAATTTCACAAAGGAGGATGTATGAATCAAAAAAATAATTCTGTGCCAGTCACAGAAAACAAGATGGGAACCATGCCTGTAGGCAAACTGCTTTTTAACATGTCTCTGCCTATGATGATCTCTATGCTTGTACAGGCACTCTACAATATTGTAGACAGTATCTTTGTAGCAAAGCTTTCCGAAAATGCACTGACTGCAGTGTCCATGGCATTTCCTATTCAGACACTATTGATCGCAGTAGGCACCGGTACAGGTGTAGGTATGAATGCCCTTCTTTCCAAATCACTGGGAGAAAAAGACTTCAAAAAAGCCAATCAGACTGCCAATAATACCGCTCTTTTATATGTACTGAGTTATCTGGTATTTCTCATTCTCGGTTTTACAATAGTAAAACCATTTTACGCAAGTCAGATTGGATCGGCTGACATTGAAATTATGGATATGGGAATTGATTATTTGAGTACAGTTATGATCTTTTCCTTTGGCATCTTTACACAGGTTTTCTTTGAACGTCTGCTTACTTCTACAGGAAAGACCATTTTCAGTATGACTTCTCAGTTATGTGGAGCTATCACCAATATCATTCTGGATCCAATCCTGATCTTCGGTCTCCTGGGGGCTCCACGCATGGGTGTTACCGGTGCGGCTGCCGCCACCGTAATCGGACAGTGTGTTGCCGGAATCGTAGCAGGAGTCTGCAACCATAAATATAATCATGAAGTACATTTAAGTTTACATAATTTTAAACCAGATTTCAAAATCATTGGAACAGTTTACGCAGTTGGAATTCCTTCCATCATCATGCAGTCTATTGGTTCTATCATGACATATTCCATGAATCGTATCCTGATTGAATTCTCTTCCACTGCAACCGCTGTTTTTGGTGTATACTTCAAACTGCAAAGCTTTTTCTTTATGCCACTTTTTGGGCTCAACAATGGTATTACGCCAATCATCGCCTATAATTACGGAGCAAAAAAGCGCAAACGTATGTTGGAAACCATCAAATTAAGTATGATCGTAGCTTTTTGCCTTACTTTCATCGGTTTTGTGGCATTTGAAGGAATCCCACAGATACTTCTGGGTATGTTCAGTGCTTCTGAGGATATGCTGACCATCGGAATTCCTGCACTTCGTATCATCGGCATTCATTATCTTATTGCATGGTTCTGCATCGTTGCCGGAACTATATTCCAGGCACTGGGAAAAGCAGTTTTCAGTATGATCGTATCTATTATGCGTCAGCTGTGTGCTCTGATACCTGCAGCCTATATACTGGCAAAATTTTGTGGCCTTAGTGCAGTATGGTGGGCACTTCCTATTGCAGAAGTGATTTCTCTGATATTCTCTCTGAGCTTTCTGGTGGTTGTCAATCGTTCTATCATCCAGAAGATTCCTGAAGAATAATATTTTAAAAAGACCCTGTATGTTAACAAGTACATAATGTAACTATCAACATACAGGGTTCTTTTGTGGTTTACTGTATCAATCAATTCCTGTTTCACTGATTCTTCCCAGCTGACAATCAAATTTTCTCAAAACAACTCTCAGATCCTCTGAAATGCGATTCCTGCATTCTGTCTTTAATACATCCGGCACTCCATAAAATGCCTCTGCAATACTACCTGTAATAGCTGTCAGAGTATCTGCGTCACCACCAAGAGAAACTCCGTTCCTGATAGCATCCTCAAAATCTCCAGATTCCAGAAATGCAGTGATTGCCTCCGGTACTGTCTCCTGGCAACTCTCTACATGATGATAACCAGGTCTGATCTGGTCCAGCGTCCTTGTAAGGTCATAATGGAATTCTCTTGTTACATATTCTCTGATCTCATCTTTGGAAGCGCCGGTTCTTGCAAGAAAAATACAACTGGCCGTTGCTTCTGCACCTTTTATTCCTTCCGGATGATCATGAGTGACTACTGCTGTAGCTCTTGCCACTTCTCTGGTTCTCTCCAGTGTATCATATAACCATCCTGCTGCTGATACCCGCATAGCTGAGCCATTACCAAAACTTCCATAAGGCTTTGGATCTTTTGCAGCAAGCCAGTTCAGAAATCGCAGTCCATAACCGGCATTGGGGTATCTCTTTCCCCATTTCTGCATCTGCTGAACAACTACCTTCTCAATTGTGTCAGTATCTGCATCAACGCCTGCTTTCAGTAACGCCTCTGCCACTGCAACAGTCATTACTGAATCGTCTGTAAATCCACATCCTCTGGTAAAAAGGTCAAAATTCTTTGTCTTGCTTCCTCTGTCAAATTCAAATGGACTTCCAATAATATCCCCTAAAATTGCTCCGTACATAGCTTTCTCCTTCCTTTTCTCTTTAATATACTTATATAATAGCACAGGGTTTATTCATATTTGTTTTTGCGATTCACAATGTAAATTCCGGCGCACACCAGAAGCAACGCTACAAGACTTCCTGCGTTAAATGCCTGCTGCACTTCTCCCAGTAATACTGCTGATAAAATCACACTGCACAATGGGTTTACGAATCCGAAAATTGCCACTTTGGAGACATCATTGTATGCAAGCAACACAGACCAGAGTGTGTATGCAACTGCAGAAACCATTGCCAGATAAAAAATCAGTACTGCTCCACCTGCCGTAACATGTTCCAGATGACCGCCCATTCCTGCTCCAAGCAACATCAGAACGGCTCCGCCCATGGTAAACTGTGTCCCGCTTAAAACTACTGGAGATACCTTTCTGGAAAAAATATTAATCAGGACAGTAGACAATCCATAAGAAAGCTGTGCAATCAGAACAAATCCCTCTCCAATGAGTGTAAATCCCATATCCAGAGAACTTCCCATCAGATTGATCACCACAACCCCTGCGAAGCCCAGAACGCATCCTGTAATTTTTCTTCCGGTCATCCGTTCCTTCCTGAATATCAGGCAGGACATCAGAATGGCAATAAAATTACCAAGACCTGTGATAATTCCGCCTTTCACTCCTGACGTATGCGCAACACCTATATAAAAGAAGAAATACTGTCCCACAGTCTGTGCAAGGCATACCGGTACTGCATATTTCAGGATCTCCCCATCGGGAATCCTGATCTTTTTTTCTTTAATTGAAGCAAACAAAAGAACCAGAAGTCCCGCCAGCGTAAAACGTATTCCTGCAAAAACAATCTGGCTTGCTGTATCTGCCGAATCTACCTGCATCAGTCGATATCCTGTTTTGATCACAGGAATCGCACTGCCCCACAAAAGACAACAGACACAGGCAAGTGCTGCCACTGCCCAGGTTTTTGTCAACATTGTTTTTGATTGTTTCATTTGTTTATTTCTCTCTTTCCTGTAAAACTGCGCTTCATAGACATTTGCTTTCTTTTCGTCTTTATCTGCTTGTTCTTTTATCGACTGATATTATATTATGAACTTATTGTTCTTCTTCAGTATAATATAATTGAGATCCGAGAACAAGTGTTTTTATTAATTTTATATAGATTTCAGAGAGCATATCTGGTTACCTATTATACGGTTTCGTTTGATGAATCAACATCTGTGTAGTATAATAGGCTGTACTATTTCGATAACTATAACATACGAGACGGCTTTTCAGTTCATCTCGTTATTATCTATACGGAGGTAAATCCCCTTGAACAATATTAAAAATCCTGCCCGACAATGGTCCAGATATATCTTCTATTTTCTGATGATCGCAATTTTAGGATGGTTTGTTTTCATGCAGCTTTTTGGAGCTGATGAACGTGCTTTCGACAACTCTTCTTCCTCTGTTTTCTATTCCGGTACTTTCACCTGGAAAAAATCAGATGGCACCACACAGAAGATTTCCGTTCCCGGTACTTATAATGTTCCTGCCGGTGAAACTATGGTGATCACCACAATTCTTCCAAAGGATTTTGATGCCAGCACAATCGCCATTCGTTCCTCCTTACAGGACGTAAATTTTTATGTTGATGGATCTCTTCGGATGCAATATACCACCAGAGATACCCGTCTGGTTGGAAAGAATTCTGCCAGCCGTTATATTTTCTGTCCCACTTCACAGAATGATGCAGGCAAAGAACTTCGTATTGAACTGACTACCTACACTTCCAACTATTCTGGTGTTGTTAATCAGGTTTTCTGCGGCGATAAGGCAGATATCTGGCAGGAAATTTACAGTCATTACGGATCTGCGACTTATATAGCCATCTTTATCCTGTTAGCCGGACTTATCAGTATACTGTTCAGTTTAACCTTTGAGATTGTGTATCATACTCATTTTGATATGGAATATCTGAGCTGGTGTATGGTCATGGGTGCTATCTGGATGTTGGGTGAATCCAAGTTCAGACAAGTTCTGGTTCCAAATGCTTCGGCTCTGGGATCTCTTTGTTTCGTGATGATCCTTCTTGGCCCCATCCCACTTCTTCTTTACGCAGACAATGTACAGAACGGACTACATCGTCAGCTCTACCGTTGGATTATCGGTATCACTCTGCTAAATTTTATGATCAGCTCTGTTTTGACAGTAACAAATGTCGCAGATTACATCGAAACCCTCCCTGTTGGACAGCTGATTCTGATCGGAACCTTTTTCATGATTTTTATACATCTTTGTATGTATACCCGCGCCAACAAGAGCCGGTCAGATCATATTCTTCTTCTGGGGCTACTGATTTCCATGGTTTGTGTTTCTGCCGAATCTATTTCTGTATATTTCGTTACCTCTCTATCAGGTCTTTTCTTTGGTATCGGCATGCTGATCCTGCTCTTTATCAATCTGCTCCGAACCATTCGGAATATAATAGATATTGAAACATCACGTCAACAACAGGAGCTGGAAAAAAAACAGAAACAGACTGAAGAAATGTCCCTGCAAATGATGGAGACACTCTCCACAACCATTGAAGCAAAAAATGAATATACCTGCGGACATTCCCACAGAGTTGCAGAATATGCAGCGCTGATCGCAGCAGAACTTGGCTGGTCCTCGGAAAACATTCAGAATCTCAAATATGCAGCTTATCTTCATGATATTGGAAAAATCGGTATTCCAGAGATGCTCTTGAACAAGCCCTCCCAGCTTACGGATGAGGAATACGATCTGATCAGAAATCACACCATTATCGGTGCAGAAATTTTAAAGGATGTTGCTTTTGCCCCATACATTGCGGAAGTTTCCCGCAGCCACCATGAACGCTATGACGGATGTGGCTACCCAGACGGATTGAAAGGAACAGATATTCCAATCCATGCCCGCATTATTACCGTAGCTGACAGCTATGATGCCATGAATTCCCGTCGTATTTACAGAAATGCTCTGCCTCCTGAAATAATCAGAAATGAATTTGAAAAAAACCGCGGCAGACAGTTTGATCCTCAAATCACAGATATATTTCTGAAACTGTTGGATGAAGATCATATTGTTCTCAATAATACCCATACTCAGAAAGCAACTGTCTCATCAGAGCCTGATAATACCATTAACAAGTTCATTTCAGAAGTAGTCAACACTATAAAAAGCCAGGAAGATTTAAAAGACTATGATTTCCTGACAGGCCTTCCTATGCGAAATCTGGGAGAACGACTTATTGCAGAATTTATGCAGGAGCATGATGGCTGTCTTATTTTCCTTGATATGGATAATCTGAAAAAAATCAATGATATCCATGGTCACACGGCCGGTGACCGCGCCTTAAAGAATCTGGGAACCCTGCTTTCCCACTATATGGCAAATGGTATCGCCAGCCGTCTTGGAGGAGATGAGTTTCTTCTTTTCCTGCCTGATATAACTGTAGAAACCGTTTCTGAAATAATGAGACAGCTTTTCCACCACTTCCATTCCATTGTGGAAGCTGATCCAGAAATCAAAGATGCTGCTCTGTCTGCAGGACTGTGCGTAACCAGCACCAGTGAAACTTTTGCAGATTGTTATTCCAAAGCAGACAAGGCTTTATACGATGTAAAACAAAATGGTAAGAATCATTTTTCCTTTTATCATCAAATCGACAGTTTTTCTTCAGACTCATCCAGTACCGCCAAAGACCTGAAACAGGTGGCAGCTTCCCTTCACAAAAGCGGGAACTATGCAGGTGCTCTTAGTCTGAATTATCGGGATTTTTGCAGGCAGTTTGAATATATGCACCAGCTCGTTATACACAGCAGTAACTGCTGCTATCTGGTAATGATCACTCTGGAAAACACTGCCAGTTGTCCACCTCAGGTCGACGAAATTGAGCAAACACTTTCCTATATGGAACAGGCTATACTCGGCACCACCCGGTGCGTCGATGTCTGTACCAGATATAGTTCTATGCAGTATTTAATCATATTGTTCCAGCTAGCCGAAACCCAGATTCCACATATTATGGAACGTATTTTCACACAATATTATGCCCTCTCAAAAAGAGAGGACTTTCTGGCAACGTATGAATATCAGGCTATAACAGACGACAACATGGACATAATATCTTAATGCAGTGCTTCAGCCGCAGGTTATTTACCGTACGAGCTTTATCACCGCTGTATTTGCATAAGTTAATGGCTCATTATGGATAAAAAAGATCCTGCTATATCCTTCGTCCATTAGACGAATATGTGGAACAAAATTATCAGGCATATACTATAGTACATATCGCTGCAAAAAGAAAAACGGCTACAATACCCATATTTACTGGGTTTGTAGCCGTTTTGTCACCTTACAACTGTCAAAAATGGGATTCTAACTCAAAACAGGCAGTTTTGCCAATGCTAATTCGAATTTCACTAAAATTAATGTTTTAACACCACCTGATAATCCCGTGGGCGGTATTTTTCCAAGAATCGGACTGTCAATCACTCCACTGTCATTATTAATATTATATCGATTTTTGAATAAAAAAACACCTTTTTATCATCTGCACTTCAGGCTGACATCTCCGCTGTCGGTCCTGATCACCAGGTTACCACCCTTTCCTTTCTGGGTGTAAGAAATATCGCCGTCTTCCTCTTCTTCCACTACTTTGCCGCTTAACGCATCATCTGCATTGATATTTCCCATATCCGTATCTATCTGCACGTTCCATGCACACATCACCGCTTCCTTGCCAATAAAACAAAGATTTCCCATATCTGTATTCACCTTAAGATCATCGAAATCACAATTTTTAAAGAATATATCTCCTGAATCCGTCTGAACATTGCCCTTTTTAAACTTACAGTCATTCAGCAATACATTGCCCAGATCTGATTTGATATTTGCTGTCTTCCATTTCTGACCTTCCGGGACATAAAGTGTTACTACATTTTCATCTGTAGTAAGAAGATTTCCACCAAAAAATCCTGATAAAAATCCGATATCAACATGATAATAACTCTTACTATCATTGCTATTTTCATGAATCGTTAATTTACTATCCCTTACCAGATAACTGATCGGCTCTTCCTTCTGGTCAGATGCCTGATAAGAAATATAACAGGACTGGTCATCTGAACTTACCACCTGCAGGTTCATATCTGACATGGAAATATCTACGGAATCGAAGTCCTCCAGCTTTGTCTTCTCAAGGACTGCCTCATTATCGCTTCTTTTTGCAGATCCTTCCATCCGGTTCAAATCTGCTTCCTTCACATATTTACTTCCACCGCTCGCAGCACCGATTCCCAGCAGAACTGCACCACATACGCAGCATCCGACGCCTGCTGCAAGCCATGCCTTTACCCATCTTTTCATCGCTCTAACCTCTCTTTCTGCCTGCAATCCATCGCACCAGCTTTGCGATCAGCATGCCGCTCCATTTACACAGGTATACGCACAGCAGTACACCAAGAATGCCTGCTCCCACAGCCAGCAGTCCGCTTCCTGTAAGCATTGCAAAGCCGCTCATGGAGAACGGAACTGCCAGTATGCCGCGAACAAAAACCTTTCCACCAACCATCAGCAGCGCTGCTGCAAACAACACCACACATAACAAAACTGCAAATACACACACAATCAATGACATAACAACTGCTGCAAGAGTTGCCAGAAGCGGAACTCCCACCGGTGCTGCAAATAAAACCAGTAATGCGATCCACACCACATGCTTGCCGGAGCCTTTCTGTTCAGCTCTGGTCTGTCCATCTACTTCATAGTTCTGGTGATCTTCAATCTTCTTATCCAAAAGATTAACCATCAAGTCTCTGGCGGCCTCCTTCGGCGTGCCAAGTTCCTTCATCAGTTCTTCTGCGCCTTCCTCATCTGTCTCCTGAAAATACTCGGTAAAATATTCCATCGCGTCCTCATATTCCTGTCTCGGAAGCTTGCGCAGATATTTATGCAATTGATTCAGATATTCTTCTCTGCTCAACCTCTTATCCTCCCTTCAATGATCCCATCTACCGTGTCTTTATAAATTTTCCATTCATTACTCAGATATGCGATCTGTGCCTTTCCTTCTTCTGTAATCGAGTAGTATTTTCGTTTTCTTCCCTGATACTCCTGCGAATAAGTAGTCAGATATCCTGCATTCTGTAATTTTTTTAATATCGGATAGAGCGTAGATTCTTTAATGTCAGCAGCCTTCTTTACTGTCTGACTGATCTCATAACCATAGGAATCCCTGCTTTCTACCACCGTCAGGATTATGTATTCGATCAGTAAAGCTGATACTGGAAAATACATTGAGTCACCTCCCAAAGTATATGTAAAATATTTATATATATAAATTTTATATATAATATACGTCAGCAATAGTTAAATGTCAATACATATATAAAAATTTTATATATTACTTTTTCCCAGATGAATAGAGAAAAAGAACAGTCTGTCATGACAGAAATTAATTCCATCAAAACAGACTGTTCTGTATTTATCTGGCCTTAGCATATGTCCTTTTGTTTTATAATTCAGCTCCATTTGTCTCTATTACATGTTTATACCAGTATGCTGAATCTTTCATAATTCTCTGCTGGTTCCTGTAATCCACATACGCAAGTCCAAATCTGTCTGAGTAACCTTTTGACCTATTTCTTTCATTAACTGAACATCTTCTTTATATCTGTGATAATGATCGCATGCTACTTCGCCGGTATGACCGGAATATATTTTTCCACCTGCTTTCTACTCATTTATCATCCCTTGTTTTTTCAGATAATGATAAATTCCATCATCTGCCACACTTTTACAAATATCCGCCGCAATAGCTTTCACTTTTTCTGAGGCATTTCCCATTGCAATCCCTTTTCCAACTGATAGCAACATATCAATATCATTTTCTCCATCACCAAACGCAATAGCTTCTTCTTTTGAGAATTTATAATGTGAGAGAACCTGTTCGATCGCAGTTCCTTTTCCACCTTTTTTAGGTATAATATCTACAGCTCTGTCCCACCATGCTGCTAGTTTGGTATTTTTCGTTCCTTCTAATATATGCTTTCGTTCTTCCAGGTCACATCCCAACATAATCTGGAACACATCTTTTTCCACATATTCTTCAAATTTCTCGGATACATTCAATTTATGACGCGCAATAGCAAAATAATCCGCTAAATCTTTATCACTTCCGTTTGCAACAATATCTTTCGCTGTTGCAATAGAAACAGGTCTGTCCATTCTCTTTGCATTTTCAATAACCATTTTTACATCTTCTTTCGGAATAGGACATTTCACCACTTCCTGATTATCTGCAACGCAAAAAGAACCATTGAATGCCAGAGTCGCGTCAAATGCAATTCCAGGAAACGCTGGTATGGTTGTGAATGGACGTCCTGTTGCGATACATATTTTAATGCCATTTTGTTTCAATGAGCATAATGCCTTTCTCATATTCTCTGTTATCTCTGTTTTTCCCAGCTCCAATAAAGTTCCATCAATGTCAAAAAAGGCAATTTTTACTTTATTCATTTCTTTTCTGCTCCTGCTCTCTATATTCGCACCACTGGTATGAGTGATTCTGTTTCCAGAATAAATATCTCTGGATGTTTAATAGGATTATACGTTCCATCCGTCACTTTCGGCAAGTAAGAAAAGCAAAATAATCAATATTGAAATTAGCAACATATCACAAAAGGATGCGCCACGGTAACTTCTCCCGTTACCTTGACGCATCCTTTAATATTATTATTCTTGCTATTCTTCTTAATGACAGCTGTGGCTTCCACATCCATGCTCGCCACATGTATGTCCTTCCCCGTGGTTATGCTCATGGTGAGAACACTTAACATCCGGATTATACTCAAGTGTTTCATTAATAAAGGCTTCTACTGCTTCATCCGCATCTCCGGAAACTCCTCCAAACAGCTTAATGCCTGCTGCCGCTAACGCTGTCTGCGCACCGCCTCCGATTCCGCCGCAGATCAAAACATCGGCATTTAATGCATTAAGAACTCCTGCCAATGCACCATGTCCGCTTCCATTCGTATCTACTACTTCTGAATGTACTACTTTTCCTTCCT
>OLRJ01000240.1_pt1 | contig 56829 bp, 55 predicted proteins | sample 1672741 | NCBI WGS metagenome assembly OLRJ01 (sample SAMEA3136719, study PRJEB25190) | human gut metagenome | biome: human gut; feature: human-associated habitat; material: faeces | place: Austria | collected 2013 | reverse complement strand
AACGTCTCCCGGACGCAATCTTCATCGTTGATCCTAAGAAAGAAAGAATCTGCGTACAGGAAGCTCATACATTAGGTATTCCGCTTATCGGTATCTGCGATACCAACTGCGACCCGGAAGAACTGGATTATGTAATCCCAGGTAACGATGATGCTATTCGTGCAGTCAAACTGATCGTTTCTAAAATGGCAGATGCTGTTATCGAAGCAAATCAGGGAACAACTGAAACTGAGGAAGCAGAAGAAGCAACAGAGGAATAATTGATTTCATTCCAGGAGGAGAATACAATGGCTATTACAGCAGCACAGGTAAAAGAATTAAGAGAAATGACTGGTGCCGGAATGATGGACTGTAAGAAAGCTCTTACAGCTACAGAAGGCGATATGGACAAAGCAGTTGAATTCCTGCGTGAAAAAGGTCTTGCTACAGCTCAGAAAAAAGCAAGCCGTATTGCAGCAGAAGGTCTTTGCAAGACTCTTGTTGCAGAAGATGGTAAGAGCGCAGTTGTTGTAGAAGTTAACTCTGAAACAGACTTCGTTGCCAAAAACGAAAAATTCCAGAACTATGTTGCAGAAGTTGCAGCACAGGCACTTACAACTACAGCAGCAGATATCGACGCTTTCCTTGCAGAGCCATGGGCAGCTGATACATCTAAGACTGTAAACGATGCTCTTGCAGCTCAGATTGCAGTTATCGGTGAAAACATGCACATCAGAAGATTCGCTCAGGTTAAAGAAGACAACGGATTTGTTGCTTCCTATACACATATGGGTGGAAAAATCGGCGTTCTTGTAGACGTTGAGACAGATGTTGTTAACGATGCAGTTCAAGAAATGGCTAGAAACGTAGCAATGCAGATCGCAGCTCTGAAACCGCAGTACACAAGCGACAGCGAAGTAAGTGCTGAATACATTGAACATGAAAAAGAAATCCTTCTTGCTCAGATCCAGAACGATCCTAAAGAATCCCAGAAACCTGAAAAAGTTATCCAGGGAATGATCACAGGACGTATCAAAAAAGAGCTGAAAGAAATCTGCCTTCTTGATCAGGTATATGTTAAAGCAGAAGACGGAAAACAGTCTGTTGCCAAATACGTAGAAGAAGTTGCAAAAGCAAACGGCGCTAAGATTGCAATCAAAGGTTTCGTTCGTTACGAGACAGGTGATGGTCTTGAAAAACGTCAGGATGATTTTGCAGCTGAGGTTGCAGCACAGGTAGCTGGCAAATAAGACAGGTATTTAAGTTAAGTCTAATTCGGGCTAAAGGCCCTGGAAGTCTATAAACACTATGTTTCGGAGTGATTATAAGGTTTTCAGGGCTTTTTTATATTTCTCTGAAAAAACCATTACATATCAGATATTACACTGAATGCACAGAAAGGTAAAATAAACATATGAAGCAAGATACATTGGAAGGAAAAGCGAAAACAAAAAATGGAGTAAAACGGTTATGCTTTTCTGTAATCTGCATCCTCCTGGAAGTGATTTTTATTATTACTGTTATAACACAGTTGAATGAATATGCAGAAATTATAAATTTATTTACAAGGATATTCAGTGGAATCTTAGTATTAGGCCTGTATGCATCGGATAAGACATCTTCTATGAAAATGCCTTGGGTTATCCTGATCTTAATTTTCCCAATTATGGGTGTTGGACTATATTTACTGATTGGTCTGAACGGCGGTACACATAAAATGCGTGAGAGATATGCCAAGATTGACAAACAGCTGTTGACGTTACTTCCGGATAATCAGGAGTGTTTAAACAAATTAAAAGAAACAATTCCAAAAGCAGGAAATATTGCAAATTATATACAAAGAAATTCACAGTATCCAGTCTGTCAGAACACAGATATTGTATATTATGATGCGGCAGTTAAAGGACTGGAGGCGCAGCTTAAAGACCTGGCGAAAGCACAAAAGTTTATCTTCATGGAATATCATGCAATAGAAGATGCAGAAGCATGGCATAAGATTCAAAATGTCCTGGAAGAACGAGTAAAAGCCGGGGTAGAGGTTCGAGTTTTCTATGATGATATGGGATCTATTGGTTTTATCAATACAGATTTTGTAAAAAAGATGGAACAGGTAGGAATTCACTGCCGGGTATTCAACCCCTTTGTACCAGGTTTAAATTTGTTTCTGAATAATCGTGATCACAGAAAGATAACTGTTATTGATGGAAAAATCGGATTTACAGGTGGTTATAATCTTGCAAACGAATATTTTAATTATACCCATCCCTATGGACAGTGGAAAGATACCGGAATTCGCCTGGAAGGAGATGCTGTTCAGTCGCTTACAGTGACGTTTTTGGAAATGTGGAATGCAGTCAGCGACAAAGATGCCAATGACCCTGATTTCAGCAAGTATATTTTCTACTATGATTACAAGGCTCACCAAAGGGGCTTTGTTCAGCCTTATGCAGACAGCCCTATGGACGACGAACAGGTTGGAGAAGAAGTTTATATCAGTATGATAAATAAAGCGGAACAATACTGTTGGTTTATGACTCCATATTTAATTATAACAGACGAGATGACACATGCACTGTGCCTGGCTGCCAAGCGAGGAGTAGATGTGAGAATTATCACACCAGGTATTCCTGATAAAAAAATTATCTATAATATCACTCGTTCTTTTTATCATGGACTGGTTAAACATGGTGTAAGAATTTATGAATGGACTCCTGGGTTCTGCCATGCAAAAATGAGTGTGTCGGATGACTGCATGGCAACCTGCGGAACGATCAATCTGGATTATCGAAGTCTGTATCATCATTTTGAAAATGGCTGTTTTATGGCAGATTGTCAGGCTGTCACGGAAATTAAGAAGGATTTGATAAAAACAATGGAAGAGTGTTGTGACGTAACAGACAGATATCGCACCGGACGCAGTGCATATTTGCGATTAGGGCAAATGTTTATGAGACTGTTTGCCGGTTTGTTGTAAAGCTTTATTGAATCGCCGGTATGCTTTGAAATAAATTGCAGTAGAGACTTCTCTTATTTGGGGGTTGGATGTTTTTCTTGACAAAGTTTTTCGTAAGACAACAGGGCTTACGCCGAATGAATTCCGAAGAAATAAGACTGAAGTATAAATGATTACAAGGGAGCTGTTTGAAATGCAGGAAGAAATTACATATTATATTAATAATGACTGTATCAACTGTGGACTGTGTGTAAAGGAATGTCCGGAAAACTGTATTGACGTTTACAAAAAGCCGGCAGTGATCGATCAAAGTAAATGTCAGCACTGTGGCAGCTGTGCAGAGGTCTGTCCACCGGGAGCTATCAGAGACTGGGATGAATAATCCTGGTCTTTTTTATTGGATTCCAGGATCCTTTTGATAGAAGATACAGAATTAATGAACATAAATTTTTATTAGTGAATTTTTTGTATAATTATTATAAATATACATTTCAATTTTGAGAGAGTTTGTGATACAATAGGGTGAAAAGTTACTGTGCTAAAGTGAACAGTGACCAAACAGGCTAGGAAACAGAAAGGAAACAAAAGAAATGGAACAGGGAAAAATTTTTAAATTTCATAATGACCTTGATACAGACCAGATCATTGCATCTCAGTATTTGCTTCTGCCAAATCTGGATGAGATGAAAGGTCATGCCTTTGAATCACTGGATCCTGATTTTGCAAAGAAAGTAAAACCAGGAGATTTTGTTATCGGTGGAGAGAATTTTGGCTGTGGTTCTTCCAGAGAGCAGGCACCAGGTGTTCTGAAAGCTCTGGGAGTCAAGGCTGTTATTGCAAAGTCTTTTGCACGTATTTTCTTCAGAAATGCCATCAATATCGGACTTCCGGCAATTGTCTGTAAAGATCTTCCAGATGAGGTTCAGACAGGGGATTCCATGGAACTGCATATGTCAGAGGGAACAGCAGTAGCCAATGGAAAAACCTATACCTGCACCAAACTTCCTGAATACATGCAGGGAATTCTGAATCAGGGTGGTCTGATCGCATCACTGAACAGGGAGGAGAACTAATCATGGGAATGACAATCGCAGAAAAGATCATTGCAGCAGCAGCCGGTGTGGATTATGTGAAACCAGGAGATATCCATACAGTAACACTGGACCGTCTTATGAGTAATGACGGAACTACACATCTGACTGTAGATATGTATAATAATAAATTAAAAAATCCTCATATTGCAGATGCAAAAAAACTTGTTTTTATTGTAGATCACAATGTGCCTTCTGACTGCCCGAAAACAGCAGCTTCTCAGAAAAAAATGAGAGATTTTGCAAAAGAGAACAATATTGATTTCTGGGAAGGAAAAGGTGTCTGCCATCAGGTCATGATGGAGAATTATGTTCGCCCGGGCGAACTGATCTTTGGAGCAGACAGCCATACCTGCTCTTATGGTGCGCTTGGTGCATTTGGTACAGGTGTCGGATGTACAGATTTCCTTTATGGAATGGTAACAGGTACTTCCTGGGTACTGGTTCCGGAATCCGTAAAATTTAATCTGGTCGGCAGCCTCCCGGAAGGTGTAACAGCCAGAGACCTGATCCTGACTATTATTGGTGAAGTTGGTGCCAATGGATGTAATTATCAGGTAATGGAGTTTACCGGTGAAGGTGCAAAGACTTTAAGTATCAGTGACCGTATGACTCTCTGTAATATGGCTGTAGAGGCCGGTGCAAAGACAGGAATCTTTGAAGCAGACGAAAAGGCCATGGAATATCTGAAAGAGCATGGGCGGGAACCAAAGGCTGTTTTCCACAGTGATCCGGATGCAAAATATGTAAGAGAATATACATTTGATCTCAGCAAAGTGCGTCCTGTAGTGGCAAAACCGGATTTTGTAGATAACGTAGTTGATGCAGAAGAAGCCTGTGGAATCAAGATCAACGAAGCTTTCCTTGGCTCCTGTAATAATGGACGTATCGAGGACCTGAGAGTAGGTGCGGAAGTGATCAAAGGCAAAAAAGTTGCTGATGGAGTACGTTTCCTTGTAGTGCCTGCAAGTCAGACAATCTATAGACAGGCTCTGAAAGAGGGACTTCTGGACATCTTTATGGAGGCAGGAGCTATTGTTATGAACCCTAACTGCAGTGTATGCTGGGGAAGCTGCCAGGGCGTTATCGGTGAGAATGAAGTACTCATCAGCACCGGAACACGTAACTTCAAGGGACGTGCAGGACATCCTAGCTCAAAAGTTTATCTGGGATCAGCATTCACTGTTACAGCATCTGCCATCAAAGGTGAGATTGCACTGCCGTCACAGATCTGATAAAATATTATTTTTATAGAGGTATAGATTATGGAAAAATTCACAGGTAAGGTCTGGGTACTTGGAGATGATATTGATACCGATATCATTATCCCTACAGAATATCTGGCACTCAAGACAATTGATGATATGAAACAGTATGGATTCAGCCCACTTCGTCCGGAACTGTCAGGTCAGATCCGAAAAGGTGATATTATTGTAGCAGGAAAGAACTTCGGCTGTGGTTCTTCCAGAGAGCAGGCGCCGGAGATTATCAAGGCACTGGGAATTCAGTGCGTAATCGCAAAATCTTTTGCAAGGATCTTTTTCAGAAACTCCATCAACAACGGACTTCTTCTCATTGAGCAGCCGAATCTCTATGATGATATGAAAGAGGGAGATTCCATTACTGTAGTGATGAATGAACATGTAGATTATAATGGCAAACAGTATCCCATCGCTTCTCTGCCGGAGAATCTGATGCACATCATTCAGGAAGGCGGGCTTGTAAAAGCCATGCGTAAACTGAACGGACTGGACCAGGAAGGAGAAGCGTAATGGGTGAAACAGTTATTGAAAAAATCATAAGACATAATACTGGTAAGGCAGTAAAACCGGGAGATATCGTAACAGTTAATGTAGACAGAGTCATGATCCATGATATTTTTATCCCTTTTGTTGCAGAAAAATTTGAAGAAATGGGATTTCAGAAATTATGGGATCCGGATAAAGTGGTTCTGATCTATGATCATCTTGTTCCGGCCAGCCAGCTGGATGACACTAGACATTTCCATGAGGGGGATGCTTTTGCAGCTAAATATGGCATGAAAAACGTCCACAGAAGTGATGGAATCTGCCATCAGCTGATGACAGAAGCAGGCTATGTGAAACCAGGCGATATTGCTTTTGGTACAGACAGTCATACTACTACATATGGATGTGTGGGTGCTTTTTCTTCCGGTATCGGTTATACAGAAATGGCAAGTATCCTGGGAACTGGTACCATGTGGATCAAAGTGCCGGAAACAATCAAAGTAGTGATTGACGGTGAGCTGCCATCCAATGTAATGTCCAAAGATGTGATCCTTCGTCTGATCGGTGATCTCCGGGCAGACGGCGCTACCTACAGAGCACTGGAATTCTCCGGAAGTACCATCGAAAACATGTCTGTGGCAAGCCGCATGACTATGGCAAACATGGCTATTGAAGCCGGAGCAAAATGTGCACTGTTTACACCTGATGCAAAGACAGCAGAGTACTGTGGTATTGAACTGAATGATTATCAGAAGAGCCTGAAGGGCGATGAAGATGCTGTCTATATGAAAACAATGACTTATAAGGCAGAAGATTTTGTACCGGTGATGGCTTGTCCTTCTCAGGTTGATAAGATCCGTGATGTAAGCACTCTTGAAGGCACTGAGATTGATCAGGTATTTATCGGTTCCTGTACAAACGGACGTCTGGAAGACCTTGCTGCTGCTGCAGAAGTTCTGAAAGGCAAAAAAGTAGCTGATTTTGTAAAACTGATCGTAACACCTGCCAGCCGTAAAATCTACAGACAGGCCATTGAACTGGGAATCCTGGATACTCTGGCAGAAGCCGGTGCCATGATCACACATCCTGGCTGTGGACTCTGCTGTGGTCGTGCCGGTGGTATTCTCACAGATGGTGAGCGTGTAGTTGCAACGAACAACCGTAACTTCCTTGGACGTATGGGTACATCCAAAGTTGAAATTTATCTTGCATCTCCAAGGACAGCAGCAGCCTGTGCAGTAGCAGGAAAAATCGTAAAACCAGAATAATGACCAAAAATGAGCATGGATTGTCATAAGATTCATGCTCTATTTTATTGGTCATCATAAAAAAATATTATGGGTATTGACAGATCAGCGATTTAGCACTATAGTAAAACAAAGTTACAGCAACAACGAGATGAAGTTTGCAGGAAAGAGGCTGACATAGCCCACCGAAGGAGTAAAACTCTCAGGTACCCGTATTGTCGGGCAGAAACTGTAAATGGATCGTATCTCTGGAGACACCTGTTAAATCAGGGGCCGAAGGTGCAAGCGACGTGGTTTACGTCTTGAATCTCTCAGGCAAAAGGACAGAGGATGATTATTTTACATCCATTTATTTTAGTATCCATTCAGGATAGTATATGTCTGAGCTTCAGAATTTCTTTTTTTCTGTTCATACAGAGTTCGATCTTTTTATCCCTTTTATGCTGAAAAACTAAATACACATAAAGGAGAATTTTTTGAGATGTGGGAAGCGATTAACAATTTTCTGGTATTTGTAGACGACAAGGTTTGGGGAGTGCCTCTGATGGTGCTAATCATGGCAGGTGGTCTTCTTCTTACCTGCAGACTGGGACTTCTTCAGATTCGTCGTCTTCCGCTGGCACTGAAGTGGATGTTTAAGAACGAAGAAGAGGGCGATGGAGAAATCTCCAGTTTTGCTGCTCTCTGTACAGCATTAAGTGCCACTATTGGTACAGGTAATATCGTAGGCGTTGCAACAGCTGTCTGTGCAGGTGGTCCGGGAGCTCTTTTCTGGATGATTGTAGCAGCTTTTCTGGGAATGGCAACCAAGTTTTCTGAGGGTCTTCTGGCGGTTAAATATCGTGTGGTTGCAGAAGATGGGCACAGTCTTGGAGGACCTTTCTATTACATAGAGAAAGGTATGGGATCGAAATGGAAATGGCTTGGTAAGATTTTTGCTTTCTTTGGTGTCTGTGTAGGACTTTTTGGAATTGGTACATTCAGCCAGGTCAACGGTATTTCCAGTGCAGTACAGAACTTCTTTGATCCGGACAAGATCAACTGTATCAATATTCCATTTTTAGGACAGTATTCTGTAGCTGTTGTTGTTTCTTCTCTGATCCTTGCAATCTGTGTTGCCCTGATCCTGATCGGAGGATTAAAACGAATCGCAACAGTAAGCCAGATCATCGTACCATTTATGGCAGTTATCTATCTTATTTTTGCAGTTGCACTGATCATCTGTAATATTACAGAGATCCCTGCTGCAATCGTTACTGTAGTCAAGGCAGCCTTTAATCCACAGGCAGTAGCTGGTGGTGTGGCTGGAAGTATGATTGTGGCGATGCAGAAAGGTGTTGCCAGAGGTATTTTTTCCAATGAAGCTGGTCTTGGTAGTGCTCCTATCGCCGCAGCAGCAGCTCAGACCAAAGAACCTGTACGTCAGGGTCTGGTAAGTATGACAGGTACTTTTATTGATACTATTGTAATCTGTACCATGACAGGGCTGTCTATCGTACTGACTGGTGCATGGAAAGTAGAAGGACTGGAAGGTGTGCAGGTAACTACTTATGCGTTCCAGCATGGACTTCCCCTTCCAGCAAAATTTACAGCATTTATCCTGATGCTCTGTCTTGTATTCTTTGCATTTACTACAATCCTTGGATGGGATTATTACAGTGAACGTTGTCTGGAATACCTTACAGGCGGTCATCAGAAAACTATCCTTGCATACAGATGGCTTTATATCCTGGCAGTATTTATTGGACCTTACATGACAGTAAGTGCTGTATGGACCATCGCAGATATTTTCAACGGACTTATGGCAATCCCGAATATGATTGCACTGTTCGTATTAAGTGGTGTGGTTGCTAAAGAAACAAAAGATTTCTTTAAAGCAGAAAAACATAAACTTTAATCTTAAAATTGACATAAAATAAAAACACAGTCAGATGAAATTTCCTGTTACTGTTCACAGGTAATATTCCGCGAGGTGTTTTGCCATGAATATGGCAAAATCCCGAGACATACGGGGCAAAATCCCATCACCGAAGGTGATATGGAATGGATTTTGACCAAGTTACTGTGAACGGAGTGAACAGTAACAATTTCCTCCCAATTATATTTTCTGGCTGTGTTTTTTGCTTGACAGAAATACTACAATCCTGTAATATAGGAAGGGATTGTGATTAACGATAAATAAGTTAGACATTTTCCAACTGCCGTAATGAAGGAAGGGGGCATCTGCCGCCGTGAATTCTGCGACAGCTTTTTTTATGCAACAGAAAATATTTTTGAAAAATGGATTGAGGGGAAATACAGGCAGAGAGTTGTCGGGCTTATAAGGAGGAAAAGCATGAACTATGATGTGATTATTATCGGTGCAGGTCCTGGAGGGATTTTTGCAGCGTACGAATTAATGAAAGAGAAACCGGACTGTAAGGTGGCAGTTTTTGAAGAGGGATATTCTCTTGAAAAAAGAAAATGTCCAATTGATGGAAAAAAGGTAAAAACATGTATCAACTGTAGGAGATGTTCGATTATGTGCGGTTTCGGTGGTGCAGGAGCATTTTCTGATGGAAAATATAATATCACCAATGATTTTGGTGGTACTCTGTATGAGCATATCGGCAAAAAAGAAGCCATTGACCTGATGAGATATGTAGATGACATTAACATGGAATACGGTGGAAAAGGAACCAAACTTTATTCCACAGCAGGGACCAAATTTAAGAAACTCTGCCTTCAGAACAAGCTGAATCTTCTGGATGCATCTGTACGTCATCTGGGAACAGACATCAACTACATTGTCCTGGAAAATATGTACAATGCAATGAAAGACCATGTGGACTTTTATTTTGATACACCAGTACAGAAGCTGGAGATTCTGGATAATGGATATAAAGTGATCACAGAAAAAGAAACCTACGAATGTGAGAAATGTATCGTTTCTGTAGGAAGAAGCGGAAGCAAATGGATGGAAACAGTCTGCAAGGATCTGAACATTCCTACCAAGTCCAATCGTGTGGATATCGGTGTACGTGTGGAACTTCCGGCTGTAATCTTTTCTCATCTGACAGATGAACTGTATGAAAGCAAGATTGTTTACCGTACAGAGAAGTTTGAAGACAATGTCCGTACTTTCTGTATGAATCCTAATGGTATCGTAGTAAACGAGAACACCAACGGAATCATCACTGTAAACGGACACAGCTATGAAGGCAGCGATAAGAAAACAGAGAACACCAATTTTGCACTTCTGGTTGCCAAACATTTCTCAGAACCCTTTAAGGACAGTAACGGATATGGTGAAAGTATTGCACGTCTTTCCAATATGCTTGGCGGTGGTGTGATTGTACAGCGTTTTGGTGATCTGGTACGTGGAAGAAGAAGTACAGTAAAACGAATCGAAGAAGGACTGGTAACGCCTACACTCAGTGCCACACCAGGTGATCTGAGTCTGGTTCTTCCAAAGCGAATCCTGGACGGTATTATGGAGATGATCTATGCACTGGATAAAGTAGCTCCGGGAACAGCGAACGATGACACCCTTCTTTATGGTGTGGAAGTCAAGTTCTACAACATGGAAGTAGAAATCGACGACAATCTGGAAAGTTGCCACAAAGGTCTTTATGTGATCGGAGATGGAAGTGGAGTGACACATTCCCTGTCTCATGCATCTGCCAGTGGTATTTATGTAGCAAGACATATTTCAGGCAAAAATTAGCAAAAACTAACTTATGGACAAATGAGCGTATTTACGATATAATAGAGCATGTTTTTTCGGTAGACAGAAGATAAAAATAACGAAAAAATAGGGGAAAGAGTAATGGAAGAATTTACAGTTGGCAGACTGACCGCCAGGAAAGGAACGAAAGTAAGCGGTTTTGTGCCAGTGGAAGGAACTAATATCAAGTTGCCGGTGACTCTGATCTATGGAGAAGAAGAGGGAGAGACTGTACTTATTTCAGGAGGAGTACATAATGCGGAATATGTAGGAATCCAGTCAGCGATCCAGCTTGCCACTACACTGACACCGGATCGGATCGTAGGAAAAGTAATGATCATCCATCTGATGAATCCAAGTGGATTTGAGCATAGAACCATGAGTCTGGTTTACGAAGACGGAAAAAATCTGAACCGTGTATTTCCAGGAGGTATGCTGGGTACAACAGCAGACAGGATCGCCTATACCGTAGAGAAAGAATTTTTCCCAAAAGCAGATTATTATATTGATCTTCATTGTGGAGATGGATTTGAAGGACTGGTTTCCTATGTATACTGCCTGGGAAATGCCAGTGAATATGTAGTCAAAAAAAGCAGGGAAATGGCAGAGATTGCCCACGTAGATCTTCTTGTGGAATCTCAGAGTAATACAGGCGGGGCATATAACTATGCCGGTTCTCTTGGAATTCCAAGTATTTTGCTGGAGAGAGGGCACAGCAGCCAGTGGTGCCAGAGCCTGGTGGATGAAGATGTACACGATGTAAAAAACATGCTTCGGTATCTGGGGGTATTTAAGGGTACGTCCCATCGTCATGAACATACGCCTGTGGATGTGAGCCCCGCAGTTTACGAAAATGCACCTGTAGAGGGGTGCTGGTATCCCACCAGACAGCCAGGAGAAACTTTCCGAAAAGGTGAAGTGCTGGGATATATCAAAGACTATTTTGGCAATGAACTGTATAAATGTACTGCAAAGCAGGACGGTATCATTCTTTATCAGACCATCAGTCTCTGCATTATGAAAGACAGTCCTATGGTTGCTTATGGCAGTTGGGAGTTTGAAAAACATGGAGAAGTAGCAAAGAATTGCATCGTATGTGGAGAACATGAACATAAGAAAAACCATCACCATGCTATTTCAGGATAATCAGGGGTCTTGGCCCCTGATTATTAATATACAGTAATACTATAGGATTGGTTAAAAGTCTTTCCAGGTTCCACCTTGTTGATGTCCTGTTTCAGGGACAGCTCATCATGATATCCATAATTGTCACAGCGTCCCATCCAGGGTTCCAGGCAGACAAAAGGTGCATCCGGAGATTTTGACCAGATTCCAAGACTTGGGAAACCTTTGCAGTTCATTTCAATATAAGGGCTTCCATTCGGATAGTTGATGCCGACTTTTTCTACCTGACCACCGTCAAAGACAAGGGCATCATCATCAAACATATGGTCAGTGATGGGGCAGGTACCATTCTCAAGTTTCAGTACTTTGGTTTTGTCCGGATATACAGTACCGGTAGCCATGTCTACCTGACAGTAGGTGAATTTTTTCTGGCTGTAGAAATTCAGGTGATATTGGTTTCTGGAAGTGCCGGAAAGAACAGGAACCCGAAATGCCGGATGACCGCCGATGGTAAAATACATGGTATTCTGATCGGTATTTATTACTTTCCAGAGAATGGTTAAAGTATTGCCTTCCAGTCTGTGGGTAATAGAAAGTTCAAAATCAAAAGGCCAGGAGACTCTGGTGCTGTCATCTGATTTCAGAAGATGAGTTATGGAATCCGGGCTTTTCCCTGTGCAGACAAAATCTTTGTCTCTGGCAAAGCCATGCTGACCGGATTCGTAGGTCTTGCCATCAATAAGGCAGTGATTTTCATAGTAACGTCCTACATTGGGAAAAAGGACAGGGGCGTGGCGGTTCCAGAATGCAGGATCTGCCTCCCAGAGAACCTGTTGTTCTTTTTCTTTGTCATAAATTTCTACAAGTTCAGCTCCATGGTCATCGATTTTTACCAGGAGCTGTTCGTTTTCCAGTGTATGTGTCATAACAATACCCTCCATAAATATTATAGTCCGGGGCATTGCCCCAGTTGTGTCGATAAATTCAGTATACCAGATATTGCCTGCAAAAACACTGATTTTTCGCCAGTATGTAACCGGATTTTTTTAAATAAAATTACCATTTGCAACGGTACTTTAGGACTTGCTTTTTGTGAAATTGTATAGTACATTAAAGATATCGGTAAAATATTCAGAAAACAGAGGTGAGGATATGAAAAATTTAAAGAAAGTAATGTGTGGTATTATGGCTGGGTTGATGCTGACAGCATCTGTTCCTGTTGGGATTCCACAGATTGCCTGTGTGACGGAAGTGCAGGCAGCGTCACTGGAAACTCCCAGACTGGTCTCTGTGAAAGCAATGGGAAAAAAGAGAATCAATCTTCAGTGGAAACCGGTAAAGAACTGTGCCGGATATCGGATCTACCGTAAGACAAATAACGGGAAGTGGATACTGCAGAAGGAAGTTGCAGGAGGCAAAAGTTCTGCTTACAGTGATACTAAAGTTACGACAGGACAGAAGTATACATATACGGTACGTGCCTACAATAAAAAGAAAACAGTCATCAGTGCATATGACAAAAAAGGACTGACTGCTGTGGCAGGGATCGATACATTGAAGCTGAACCGGACTACTGCCACATTGACAGAGGGAAATGCCTGTAAACTGAAAATCACAGGCACCGGTCTGACACCTGTGTGGAAATCAAATAATACAAAGATAGCCACAGTAAGCAAAAAAGGCTGGGTAACAGCCCAGGCACCGGGAACTGTTATTGTGAAAGGTTATCTTGGAGGCAAAAGATTTGACTGTAAAGTAACCGTAAAGAAATATACACTGACAGCTTCCAGGATGTCTCAGAATTATGCAAAACTGAAAAAATTTATTCAAGCAAAAGGGACAACAGATTCAGACAAAAATAAAGCTTTTGTTGCAAGCGAACAGTCTGGAAATGAAATCATTATTGTTGGCTTTAAGTATTTTAAAACCCAGGATCTTATAAATCTGGGCGTGGGGTATAAAGATGCGTCAGAAGATATTCAATTAGGACTGGATATTTTTGTGAACTGTACGAAAAATAATACTGCACAGGCTCAGTATACTGCGATATATAAGGAGGACAGTCTGAATACACAGGCAAGTTTCAAGGCGTCATCTTATACCAGAGATACCAGGATGACATTTCGTTATGAAAACGGAAAAAAAGCAGGAAAGGATATTCAAGAAGATGGAAATGCTTTGATGAAGGAATGGATGCCTTCAATTAACATGGCCCTGAAGCAATACACAGGCCTGACCTTACGTGACCTGGGATTTACATCCTACAGATAAAACAATATAAAACAAAAACAGACCGTATCTGAGAAAATCTTCGGATACGGTCTGCTTTTATAAAAAAAGAAGATCAGTCTTTTTTCAGTTTGATTTTTTCTTTCAGTACGACACAGCACGCAAGATCACCGATAACGTTGACACAGGTAGCTCCCATATCACAGAGGGTGTTGATGCTGATGTAAACGCCCATGATGCCGGTCGGAAGTCCTGCCATGGTAGCAAGTGCTGCAAAAGATGCAATAGCACCACCTGGGATTCCAGGAGTACCTACAGAAAGAAGTACATTTGCCAGAAGGATAATGATCATCATGGAAACACTTACGTCGATTCCACATGCATTGGCAAAGAACATGATCATGAAAGACATCAGTATAGATACAGCGTCCATATTTACAGTAGCACCAAGAGGAATGGCAATACTGGTGATCTGGTTGGAAACCTCCATATCTTCTTCCATGCACTGCTTGCTGATAGGAATAGTAGCAGAACTGGAACAGGTTCCGAAGGCGTTCAATGCAGCTGGCATGATTGCCTTGAAGAAACGCATCGGGCTTTCTTTTCCAAGAATTTTAACAGCAAGACCATAAACAACAAAGGCAAAACCAAAGAATGCAATGTAAAGAATGATCAGCTGTGTTGCCAGAGAGATGATAGTCTCTGTTCCGTTTGCTTCTACTACAGGGACGATAGTACAGAATACACCGATTGGTGTAAAGTACATAACAGTGCTGATGACTTTCAGGCATACTTCATTAAGAGAGTCAATAACTTTCATAAGTGGTTCGCCTTTTTCACCAATTGCGATCAGTGCAAATCCTACAATAACAGCAAATACCAGAACCTGAAGCATATTTCCATTGGCAAAAGCTGCGATAGGATTGGATGGAATCAGGTTTTTGATGGTATCCAGGATGTTGCTCATATCTGTTGCCTGAATATCAGAAGTTGCCATTTCAAAAGAAACACCTTTTCCCAGATGGATCAGTCTGGGGATGATCAGACCTGCCAGACTTGCAAGCGCTGTAGTGGCCAGGAAGAAGAGCATGGCAGAACCGGTGATCTTACCTGTAGTACGGATGTTACCGATACTGCAGATTCCCATAACAATGGAACAGAATACAAGTGGAAAGATCATAAGGTTCAGTGCGTTCATGTAGATACCACCAAGAAGGCTGGTAACAGTCAGAACCGGGGCAAAACGTCCTGCAAGGAACAGACCGGTACAGATACCGAGAATGAGCCCTATAAAGATAGCACCGGTGATGTGTTTCCGGTACCAGGCATAGAATTGTTTCATTTTTTCCCTCCTCATAAAATGCATAATTAAGTATAAAAATGCATGAAATACAGCAGGAATTATAGCATGTACTGTCATAAAGTGTCAAGAAACCTGAGAAAATGTGGCTTTTTTGACTATAATAATTCAGAATGACAGAAAAGTTTTCTGCTTGATTTTAGAATGGAGTATGTTATGATATCTGTTATAATGTTTGCGGAATGCAAGTATTTTCTTTGAAAACCATAGTGCAATGTGACATATGATTGGGATTCTGGGAGGTGCAATTAATATGGAAGCAAAAGAAATATTAAACAGATTCAAAAACGGAGAGATTACTCTGGAAGAAGCAGAACATTATTTTCGCAAAGAACCCTTTGAAGAAATGGGAGACTACGCGAAGCTGGACTCTCACAGAGAAATCCGGTCCGGATTTCCGGAAGTGATTTTTTCCAGTGGAAAAGCAGATGAACATTTTGTCCGTATTTTTAAAAGACTTTACGAGGACAATGGAGAAGTTATGGGTACAAGAGCATCCAGACACCAGTATGAACTGGTAAAAGATCTTCTTCCGGGAGTGGAATATGATGAACTGTCTCATATTATAAAGATAGAAAAAAAGAACAAAGAACATATTGGCAGAATTGCAGTTTGCACAGCCGGAACAGCAGATATCCCTGTGGCAGAGGAAGCAGCTCAGACAGCTGAATATTTCGGAGCACATGTGGAACGTGTCTTTGATGTGGGTGTCAGCGGAATACACAGACTTTTTTCCCGGCTGGAAGTGCTCCAGGATGCAACCTGCGTTGTGGCAGTGGCAGGAATGGAAGGTGCACTTGCCAGTGTACTGGGTGGTCTGGTAAATAACCCTGTGATCGCAGTACCTACTTCAGTAGGATACGGTGCCAGTATGCATGGACTGTCGGCACTTCTTACCATGATCAATTCCTGTGCAAATGGAATCTCTGTAGTAAATATTGACAATGGTTATGGCGCAGGGTATATGGCAACGCAGATCAATCGACTTGCAGTAAGAAACTGGGAACAATAACAGGAGGTGCAAATGAAAAAAACATTATATCTGGAATGTTATTCAGGAATCAGCGGGGATATGACAGTGGCGGCACTTCTTGATCTGGGTGCAGACAGAAAAAAACTGGATCAGGCATTAAAAAGTCTGCCCCTTACCGGATTCTGTACAGAAATTTCAAGAGTTACCAAATCAGGACTGGAAGTTTGTGACTTTAATGTGATTCTGGAAGTGGATAATCATGATCATGATACGGAATATCTTCATGGATATACAGAGGGGAAAGAACATCATCAAAGCCATGAACATCACCATCCTCATGAACACAGAGGTCTGAAAGAAATCCAGGAGATTCTTCAGGCAGGGAAACTGACAGATAGAGCCAGGAATACAGCTCTGAAGATTTTTGATGTTCTGGCAGAGGCAGAATCCAAAGCTCATGGACTTCCGAAAGATCAGGTTCATTTTCATGAAGTAGGAGCTGTGGATTCTATTGTGGACATTACTGCTGTGGCGGTGTGTCTGGATGACCTGGATATTCAGGAAGTAATTGTCCCTGTACTTTATGAAGGAACAGGATTTATCCGCTGTCAGCACGGTCTGATCCCAGTGCCGGTACCTGCTGTCAGCAATATTGTTTCTGCACATGGTCTGAAATTGAAGATCACAGATATTCAGGGAGAGCTGGTCACACCTACAGGTGCAGCTATTGTTGCAGCAGTCCGTACAGGAGATAAGCTGCCAGAAGAGTTTACCATTGAAAAAACTGGCCTTGGTGCAGGCAAGAGACAGTATGCCTGCCCGGGAATTCTTCGTGCAATACTTCTCCACACAGAAGAAAAGGAAAACACAGACTATGCAGAAAGTGACGAAATCTGTTGCCTGGAAACAGATATTGATGACTGTACAGGTGAAACTATGGGAAGAGTCATGAATCTTCTTTATCAGAAGGGTGCAAGAGAAGTTCATTACACACCGGTTTTTATGAAAAAGAACCGTCCTGCTTATGAACTGACTGTAATCTGCAAAGAAGACAGAAGACAGGAACTGGAACAAGTGATCTTTGAAGAGACCACCACCATAGGAATCCGAAGAATCAATATGGAGCGTACTGTACTTAAAAGAGAAATCCGGGAGATAGATACATCGCTGGGAAAGGCTGTACTGAAAGTATGTGTACTGCCAGATGGAAAGAAGAGAGGTTATCCGGAATACGATAATACGGCAGCACTTGCAGAAAAAAATAACATAAGTTTCAGAGAAGCATATGACAGAATTATGGGCTGTTGGAAAGCAGAAAGGTGAGGCACAGAATGAAAACAGGATTAGTTTTGGAAGGTGGAGCCATGCGGGGCATCTACACAGCCGGCGTGCTGGATGTATTGGATAAAAATAAAATCCATTTTGACGGAGTGATCGGTGTTTCCGCAGGAGCTCTTCATGGATGTTCTTTTGTATCAGGACAGAGAGGCAGAAGTCTTCGCTATTTCAAAAAATATCGGAATGACAAACATTTTATGAGTATCTGGAATCTGGTGCATACAGGGGAAGTAGTTGGTACTCAGCTTTGCTACCATGATATCCCTGAAAGACTGGACCCATATGATTATGAGGCATTTCTGAAGTCAGATACGGACTTTTATGTAGTGTGTACCAACCTGGAAACAGGAAAAGCAGAATATGTAAAAGTGACAGATATGATGAATCAGATTGATGTAATGCGGGCATCTGCGTCTATGCCTTTTGTATCAAAGATCGTAGAGTATCAGGGAATGAAACTTCTGGATGGAGGCTGTGCGGACAGTGTTCCGGTGCAGAAATTCCGGCAGATGGGATACACAAAGACTGTGGTAGTTCTTACAAGAGAAGATGGCTATTGCAAAAAGCCTCAGAATGCAGCAGTAGCAGAGTTAAAATACCGTAAATATCCCAAATTTGCAGAGACATTGAAAAACAGGCATATCGAATATAATCAGACTTTGGAAGAAATCAGAAAACTGGAAAAGGCAGGAGAAATCTTTGTGATCCGTCCCAGCGTAAAACTTACCATCAGTCGTATGGAAAATGACATCAATGAGATCCAGAAAGTCTATGATATCGGAAAAAAAGACGCAGAGACACAGCTGGAAGCATTGAAGAACTGGCTGTCTGTATAGAAACACAGTAACAAAGAAGCAGGAGATAGAAAAATGAATTCCAGTAAAACAAAGTCTTTGGAAATGAATGTGAATGAGCCAAACTCTGATATTATAAATTCAAACGAGATGAAGATCATAGCCAGGATTCATAATGATTTTCCTACAAAATTCGGGATCCCTCATCAGAGTAACCGGCTGGAAGCTCTGAAAGCAACTATTGTATTTGAAAAAGAGTACAGGGTATGGGAAGCTTTTCGAGGCCTGGAAGAATATTCCCATATATGGTTGATCTGGCAGTTTTCAGAGGCAGTCAGGGACAAATGGTCTCCTACTGTACGACCACCCAGACTGGGAGGAAATGTACGAATGGGAGTTTTTGCTACCAGATCTCCTTTTCGCCCCAATAATATTGGACTGTCTTCCGTTAAACTGGAAAAAGTAGTGAAGGATCCTGATCTGGGACCAGTGCTTTGCATTTCCGGTGCAGATCTGATGGATGGAACCCCTGTTTATGATGTCAAGCCCTATCTTCCATATGTGGACAGTCATCCGGAGGCAAAAGGAGGATTTACAGATCAGATTGAAGATTACCGGCTGGAGGTGGATTTTCCAGAGGAACTTCTGGCGCAGATTCCGGAGGGACAGAGAGAAGCCCTTATGGAAGTTCTTGCCAATGATCCACGGCCCCGGTATCAGAAGAATCCGGAGAGAATCTATGGGATTGCCTATGGAAAGAAAGACATTCATTTCAGAATAGATGGAAAAAAACTTCAGGTTACCTCAGTAGATACTTTTTTACGTTAACTCGAAAAAAGCTTTGACAAACAAACTATAATGTGTTAGTATTAACTTACTAGTTAGAGTAGCCTAACGCAAACGAAAAGCGGACGGAAATCCGCTTTTATTTAAAAATGTAAGTTAGTTAAAGATAACAAAAAGAGGTGATCATATGAGTATAGTAATTGTTGGTGGAAATGAACGTATGGTATGTCAATATGAAGATATCTGCAAGGGATTTGGATGTAAGGCGAAAGTATTTGCCAAAGAAAAAGGTGCCATGAAGAAAAAGATTGGTGCACCAGATCTGCTGATCCTTTTTACCAGCACTGTTTCTCATAAGATGGTAAACTGTGCAGTAGAAGAAGCAAAAAGAAAATCTATTCCTGTTTGCAGATGTCACACCAGCAGTGCTTCCGCACTGGAAGGAATTCTCCGTCAGTACTGTGCATAATTAATCCAAAAAACAGTCAGGATAATTTTTTTAAAGAAACACTTGCAAATCTTTCTGTTTTTCAATACAATAGGTAACAAAGTTTTATTACAGTAGCAGATAAAAGCCTGCGAATGATAAAAACAGAAGGGTGAGAAGTATTATTATGAAAAAAGTGGTAAAATTCGGTGGAAGCTCTCTGGCTAATGCAGAACAGTTCCAGAAAGTCGGAGACATCATTAGAAGCGAAGAAAGCAGACGTTATGTAGTTCCCTCTGCACCTGGTAAGAGATATGCAGGAGATACCAAGGTAACAGATCTTCTTTATGCCTGCTACAACAAGGCAGAAGCAGAGCAGGATTTTTCCAGCATTCTGACAGAAATCAAAGAACGTTACTATGAGATCATCCGGGGACTGAAACTGGATCTTTCTCTTGAAGAAGAATTTAAAAAAATCGAAGCAGATTTTGCAGCTCATGCAGGTACAGAGTATGCAGCTTCCAGAGGTGAGTTCCTGAATGGTAAAGTAATGGCAGCATATCTGGGATATGAGTTTGTAGATGCAGCTGAAGTGATCCGTTTTGATAAAAATGGTAATTTTGATGCAGAAAAAACAGACAAACTTCTGTCAAAACGTCTCCAGAAGTGCGAGAGAGCAGTCATTCCGGGATTTTACGGTGGCAAAGAAGACGGTACAGTCAAGACTTTTTCCAGAGGTGGTTCTGATGTAACAGGTTCTCTGGTAGCCAAGGCTATTCATGCAGATGTATATGAGAACTGGACAGATGTATCCGGATTCCTTGTAACAGATCCAAGGATCGTAGATGATCCGGCAGTAATCGAGACAATCACATACAGAGAACTGAGAGAACTTTCTTACATGGGCGCTACAGTACTTCATGAAGATGCTATTTTCCCTGTACGTAAAGAAGGCATTCCGATTAATATCCGTAATACCAACCGCCCGGAAGATAAGGGAACTTTCATTGTAGAAAGTACCTGCCGTAAGCCAAAATACACAATTACAGGTATTGCAGGAAAGAAAGGTTTCTGCTCTATCAATATAGAGAAGTCCATGATGAACAGTGAGATTGGATTTGGAAGAAAGATCCTTCAGGTATTTGAAGATCAGGGAATCAGCTTCGAGCATGTTCCTTCCGGAATCGACACAATGACTGTATATGTTCATCAGGATGAGTTTGAAGAAAAAGAACAGCAGGTAATTGCTGGAATCCACAGAGCAGTTCAGCCGGATTTTGTGGAAATGGAATCAGATCTTGCCCTGATCGCTGTAGTAGGTCGTGGTATGAAATCTCAGAGGGGAACCGCAGGTCGTGTATTTGCAGCACTGGCACATGCACATGTCAATGTAAAGATGATCGACCAGGGCTCCAGTGAACTGAATATCATTATTGGGGTTGAAAACAGAGATTTTGAGACAGCAGTAAAGGCAATTTATGATATTTTTGTGCTGACACAGATCTGAGGAGGTTGAAGGATATGATTGAAAGACAGATCAGACTGAATGCAACAGAAGATGTAAAAGAATTTGTAAACGAAGCAACAAAATGTGATTTTGATATTGATGTTTCCTATAACAGAATTGTCATTGATGCAAAATCTCTTTTAGGTATCCTGAGTATGGATCTTACCCGGGTACTGACTGTCAGATGTTATGGAGAAAGCCAGAGATTTAATGAAGTAATGACAAAATTTGCAACAGCATAATCAGATAATAAAGTAAGAGACGCATATCCTTACACCGGGTATGCGTTTTTTGCGTACGAGGAATAAAAATGGAAAAACCTGTAGTTCGCATTTCTGTCAGAAATCTGGTAGAATTTATACTCAGAAGCGGTGATCTCACCAGCAGAAGCGGAACCGGCGCAGACAAGGAAGCAATGCTGAAGGGAAGCCGCATCCACAGAAAAATACAAAAACAGATGGGAAGTCATTATCAGGCAGAAGTATCCCTGAAAAAAGATACAGAATATGAAGATGTAATCTTTCGGGTAGAAGGAAGAGCTGATGGTATTTTTACAGAAGATGGACAGATCTGTATTGATGAGATCAAAGGTGTTTACAGAAATATCCATCAGATGGAAGAACCGGTGTCGGTACACAGGGCGCAGGCACTTTGTTACGGTTGGATCTTCTGTGAAGAAAAAGATCTTGCTGAGATTGGAATACAGATGACCTATGTGAATTTGGATACAGAGGAAGTCCGGCGTTTCCGGGAGATCATTACTAGAAAAAAACTGCAAGAATGGTATCAGGATCTTATAGACAGTTACCACAGATGGATTGCTTTTCAGATACAATGGCGTAAGAAACGAAATGTATCCATGGCACATCTGGAATTTCCTTTTCCCTACAGAAAAGGTCAGAAGGAAATGGTAGCCGGAGTGTATCATGCCCTTTCAAAGAAACAACAGATTTTTGTACAGGCACCTACAGGGGTAGGGAAAACCATGTCGGCTGTGTTTCCGGCAGTACGGGCAGTTGGGGAAGGAAAAGGAGAAACGGTTTTTTATCTTACAGCCAGGACCATTACAAGGACAGTGGCACAGGATGCCTTTGAGATTCTTCAGCAGAAGGGATTATTGTTTAAAGTCATTACCCTTACGGCAAAAGAGAAACTGTGTTTTATGGACACGCCGGAGTGCGATCCAGAGAAGTGTCCTTATGCCAGAGGCCATTTTGACAGAGTGAACGATGCAGTTTTTGAACTGTGGACAGAAGAAAATCGGTTTGACAGAGAGAGAATTCTCGCCCAGGCAGAGAAATGGCAGGTCTGTCCCTTTGAGATGGGGCTTGACCTGGCACTGTGGGCAGATGGGGTAATCTGTGATTATAATTATGTTTTTGATCCCAATGTTCATCTGAAACGCTTTTTTGGAGAAAATGTTTCAGGAGAGTATATTTTCCTGATTGATGAAGCTCATAATCTTGTGGAACGAGGACGAGAAATGTACAGCGCAGCCCTGATAAAAGAAGATGTGACAGAGACAGCAAAATATGTAAAGAAATTCAGCCCCAGACTGACAAGAATCCTGAACAAAATCCGAAAGCAGATGGAAGCTCTGGAAGAAAACTGTGAGACTTTTCAGGTATTGGACAACGCAGGTGTGCTGCCGTTAAGTCTTTTGAGTGCACAGGGAGAGATGGATAAACTTCTGGAAGAGCCTCCATCTGAAGATTTCGCGGAAGGGCTTCTGGAATTTTATTTTCAGGTGCGAGATTTCCTGAATATTACGGAATTGGTAGACGAGAACTATGTGGTCTATGCGTCTCATGGAGAGGATGAGAAATTCCGGATAAAACTGTTCTGTGTAAATCCAGCAGCCAACCTTCAAAAATGTCTGGATAAAGGAATCGGTACAGTATTTTTTTCTGCTACACTTCTGCCAATGAGTTATTATCGTAAGATGCTCAGCACCAGAACAGAAAACTTTGGAATTTATGTGGATTCGCCTTTTGACCAGAAAAAAAGATGCATTCTTACATGCAGGGATGTAAGCAGCCGTTATACAAGAAGGAATTATGAAGAATACCGGAAGATTGCAGAATATATAGCACGAATGGCATGGCAGAAAAAAGGCAATTATATGGTATTCTTTCCCTCATACAGACTTATGGAGGATGTGCATGCTGTTTATCAGAATGAATTTGCTGCCAGATGGGTACAGTGTATCTGCCAGACATCTTCCATGAATGAAAGAGAACGAGAAGAATTTCTTATGGAATTTACAGAAGAGAAAAAAGAAACACTTCTGGGGTTTTGCGTTATGGGGGGGATTTTTTCAGAAGGAATCGATCTTATGGGAGACCGGCTGATCGGCGTGGCGGTTGTAGGAACCGGGCTTCCTATGGTCAGTGGAGAAAGAGAGATACTGAAACAGTATTTTGACCAGAAAGGGGAAAATGGATTCGACTATGCCTACCGCTATCCGGGAATCAACAAAGTACTTCAGTCAGCAGGGCGCGTGATCCGGACCAAAGAGGACCGGGGAACTATTCTTCTTATGGATGATCGTTTCCTGGACTGGGATTACCGGAATCTGTTTCCAAGAGAATGGTCGGATCTTCAGATATGCAGTCTGGAAACAGTGGAAATCCAGCTGAAAGAATTCTGGATTTCTGTAGAAGGTATGGATTATAATAAGAAAGAAAATAAACAAGAGAACCATTAAGAATATAAGAGACTACATCAGAGAAAAGGAGAAATTTCTGTGAAAGTAAAAGGCACTAACAGGAAGTTTATAAAATCAGGCAATATTTACCGATATTGTGGAGTTCTTGCAGTAAGTCTTGGAATTATGACAGCAACCACAGGAGTACAGGCTGCCACAGACAGCCTTCTTTCGGTAACTGATGAAGCACAGATCAGACCTGTTGAGGACGGATCTGGAAAATATCTTATGAAAAGTGACGGATTTTACTGTCTGAAAGAAGATGGAGCCAGGGATGCAGCACCGGCAGTACATTATTTTGATCATATGGAAATTGATGGGACAGTTCTGGATGGATTTTATTATCATGATGAAACCGGAAAGTTTAAGGCAGGCGCTTCCAAGATAGTGAGAATAAAAAATCTTACCTGCGCGAAAACTACAGAGGAAAATGGAACTGCCACAGATACAGAAGTAACTTTTGATGGCTGCTATATGGTAAATAATCTGGGAAAACTCACAGCAGCACCCCAGGTACGGTATATTGCAGATCTGACCATAGAGGGAACAACTTATAACGGATATTATTATTTCGATGAAAACGGAAAAATGGTTACAGAAAACGGTTCTCATGAACTGGAAATGACTTCCAATGGACAGCATTTTTCCGGAATGTATTATTTTGGTGGACCTAATGGTGTTCTGGAACAGACACCAGGCACCACACCGGAGGGCTTTCCTGTAGATGAAACCGGAAAGGTACAGGGGCTGGATGACCTGGGAATGGATACCCTGAAACCGCAGCTGGAATCCATGTTGTCAGGGTATGAAGGACAGTGGAGTGTCTATGTGAAGAACCTTGATACAGAGGAAGAGATTCTTCTGAATAATACACCTCTTTATTCTGCTAGTCTGATCAAAGCTTTTGTTATGGCAGATACTTATGCAAATATGGATCAGGTGCTAACCAACGAAGCTGCCTATATGAAAACAGATGTAAGTAATGCAGCAGTGAAAGAGAAGGTGGATAATCTTCTCTGGAATATGATCACAGTCAGTGACAATGAATCTTGCAATGAGCTTGGAAGACTTCAGTCAGAAAAACATGATTTTCTGGATGGGGCAGAAAAAGTCAATGAATATATCCAGAAGGAAGGATACACAGATACCACTTACCAGAGTACCCTTCATCCCTCTGCCTCGCAGAAACTCAGTCTGGGAGGGCATAATACCACTACAGTAAAAGACTGCGGGCTTCTTCTGGAAAGAATTTATAAGGGAGAGTGTGTCAGCAAAGAGGCATCCGAAAGTATGCTGAATCTTCTGAAAAACCAGCAGAATACGGTCAAAATCCCGGCTGGTATCAGTGATGATGTGAGCATTGCAAACAAAACCGGGGAGACAGATGAGGATCAGCATGATATAGCAATTGTTTACGGACCGAAGACCACCTATATTCTCTGTATCATGTCCCAGGACTGGAAAAGCGAAGCAGAAGCAATTACCAGTATCCAGAATATTTCAAGAACTGTTTACAGCTATCTTAACTTATGACTTTCGTTGCTTTTTGCAGGAGAATCATGTATAATAGCGAACTGTAACAGTAACTATAAAAATCAGGAGGAGAGAATTACATGCGAGTCGATACGGATGACTTTGCCCGACCTTGCAGGTGTGGGAAAGAGCACCACATAGAAGTAAGGGAAATTTTGATAGAAGAGGGAGCGATAGAGAAACTGGAAGAAGCCATGTCAGATGGTTTTCTGAAGCAATATATTTCACCCCTTCTTATCTGTGATACCAATACATGTAAAGTAACAGAAGAAATTATGGAAGATATATATGACCGATGTCAGGTCCTGGTTCTGGATGCAGAAGATCTTCATGCAGATCAACATGCAGTGGAGATCGTAGAGAACTATATGGATGAAGACATAGATCTGATCCTTGCAGTAGGTTCAGGCACCATTCATGACATCAGCAGATATATAGCTTTTCGGTACAAGATTCCCTTTGTATCTGTTCCTACAGCAGCAAGCACAGACAGATTTGTGTCAGCGAAGGCTGCCATGACATGGAACGGACTGAAAAAAGCTCTTAAGGCACATCCGCCGGTTGCAGTGTTTGCAGACACCAGAATATTTGCCCATGCACCCAGGCGTCTTACAGCAGCAGGGGTGTCAGACCTTTTTGGCAAATATGTCTGTCTTACAGACTGGAAGATCGCACATCTACTCACCGATGAATATATTTGTGATGAAATCATAGAATTGGAAGAAAAAGTACTCAAAACAGTGAAATCCTGTCTTCGTGATATTGAAGAAGGGGATGAGGGAGACTGTGAGAAGCTGATGTACGGACTGATCCTTTCAGGACTGGCTGTACAGATGGCAGATAATTCCCGGCCCGCAGATGGAGCAGAGCATCATCTGGCATGTCTCTGGGAAATGGAAGTGATCAATGGACATCTGGATGCCGTTCATGGAGAGATGGTATCTGTGGGGACACTTCTGGTACTGAGAGAATATAACCGGATCGCAAGAGCTATCCGGGAAGGACGCTGTCAGGTGCGAAGCTGTCCGAAAGATGACAGAGAAGCACTGGAAGCTACTTTTGGAGAAAAAAATCTTCTCAGAGAGGTTCAGAAAGAAAATGATCCGGAGCCACTGAATGGAATCAGCCCACAGAGACTAGAATCCTGTCTTTCAGAAATCGCAGATCTTATAGAGGAACTTCCAAGAGAAGAAGAACTTCTTCAGGCACTGAAAAAAGCAGGATGTAAATACCGTGTATATGATATTGGACTTTCTGAGGATATTGTTCCTTTGAGTCTGAAACTGGCACCTTATATGAGAAACCAGCTGAGTCTTTTGAGAATAAGTAAAATGCTGGATATTAAAGGAGAGCAAGCATGAGAATAGGAATGGGATATGATGTACATAAGCTGACAGAAGGCAGAGATCTGATCCTTGGGGGAGTGAACATTCCCTGGGAAAAAGGTCTTCTTGGGCATTCAGATGCGGATGTACTGATTCACGCAGTTATGGATGCCCTTCTGGGTGCTGCTGCACTGGGAGATATCGGAAAGCATTTTCCGGATACAGATCCGGCTTATAAGGGAATTTCCAGTGTAAAACTGTTGGTCCATGTAGCGGAGCTTCTGAAAGAAAATGGTTATACTATTGGCAATATTGATGCGACCATCATTGCTCAGAAACCAAAGATGGCACCTCATATTCCACAGATGCGCAAAAATATGGCAGAAGCTATGGGAATACCGGAATCCAGCCTTAATATCAAGGCAACCACAGAAGAGGGACTTGGATTTACAGGAAGACAGGAGGGCATTTCTGCTCAGGCAATCTGCCTTCTTATATAAAACATGATCGGAGGAAAGAGAAATGAAACTTTTTAATACAATGACCCGCAGAAAAGAAGAGTTTGTACCTCTGGAAGAGGGCAAGGTACGGATGTATGTATGCGGACCTACTGTATATAATCTGATCCACATCGGAAATGCAAGACCGATGATCATTTTTGATACAGTACGCCGATACCTGGAATATAAAGGATATGAAGTCAATTATGTGTCCAACTTTACAGATGTAGATGACAAGATCATCAAGAAGGCAATTGAAGAAGGGGTAAGCGCAGACGAAGTTTCCCAGAGATATATTGCAGAATGCAAAAAAGATATGGCAGGTATGAATGTAAAGCCTGCAACCACACATCCGCTGGCAACACAGGAAATTGACGGAATGATCGATATGATCCAGACCCTTATTGACAAAGGATATGCTTATGCAGCGGCAGATGGTACTGTTTATTTCAGAGTAAAGAAATTTAATGAATACGGTAAACTTTCACATAAAAACCTGGATGATCTTCAATCCGGTTTCCGTTCTCTTCAGGTATCCGGCGAGGATCAGAAAGAAGATCCACTGGATTTTGTACTCTGGAAACCAAAGAAAGAAGGAGAGCCTTTCTGGAAATCTCCATGGTGCGACGGAAGACCGGGATGGCATATTGAGTGCTCTGTAATGTCAAAGAAATATCTTGGGGAAGAAATCGATATCCATGCAGGTGGAGAAGACCTTATCTTCCCTCATCATGAGAATGAGATCGCACAGAGCGAATGCTGCAATGGCAAGACTTTTGCAAAATACTGGATGCATAATGCATTCCTGAATATTGATAACCGTAAGATGTCCAAATCCCTTGGCAACTTCCGTACTGTTCGTGAAATCAGTGAGCAGTATGATCTTCAGGTGCTGAGATTCTTTATGTTGAATGCACATTACAGAAGTCCACTGAATTTCAGTGCAGATCTTATGGAGTCTTCCAAGAATGCACTGGAAAGAATTACAGATGCAGCAGCAAGACTTCGTGACCGTAAGGCAGCAGCTGTCGTACAGGAAGCAACAGATGCAGAGAAAGCACTTCTGAAAGAAGAACAGACTTTTGTAACCAAATTCGAAGAAGCAATGGAAGACGACTTCAATACAGCAGATGCACTGGCAGCTATTTTTGATTTGGTTAAATTTGCAAATATCCATGTACAGGAAGATAATTCCGCAGAATTTGCTTCTGCCACACTGGAACTTATGGAAAAACTCTGTGGTGTACTGGGTCTGATCCTGGATAAAAAAGAAGAAATTCTGGATGAAGAGATCGAAAATCTTATTGCAGAACGTCAGGCAGCAAGAAAGAACAAAGATTTCGCAAGAGCAGATGAGATCAGAGGACTGCTTCTGGAAAAGGGAATCGAACTGAAAGATACCAGAGAAGGTGTAAAATGGAAACGTATCTGATGCAGATGAAAGAGTTGTTCCATCTGGAAGATCAAGATATCAGAAGTTATTCGCCACTTACTCTGGCGTATATCGGAGATGGGGTTTATGAACTGATCATCCGTACCATTCTGGTAAAGAAAGGAAACTGCCCGGTAAACAGACTTCATAAAAAAGCCAGCAGTCTGGTAAAGGCAGCAGCACAGTCAGCTATCATCGAAAAAATCGAAGAAGAGCTGACTCAGGAGGAACATGACATATACAGAAGAGGGCGTAACGCCCATTCTCCTACAATGGCAAAACATGCAACAATGGCAGATTACAGAAGAGCTACAGGATTTGAGGCTCTTATGGGATATCTGTATCTGAAAGAAGATTATGAGAGAATGATCACTTTAGTCCGCAAAGGAATTGGAGAAGAATTATTATGAGTGAACAGATAGAAGGACGTAACGCAGTACTGGAAGCTTTTCGTTCAGGCAAATGTGTAGATAAACTTTTCATTCTGGATGGTTGCCAGGACGGACCGGTCCGTACCATTGCCAGAGAAGCACGTAAGACAGATACCATTATCAACTATGTTTCAAAAGAAAGACTGGATCAGTTAAGCGAAACAAGAGTACATCAGGGTGTGATCGCCCAGGTGGCAGCTTATGAATATGCAACAGTAGAAGATATTCTTGCCAAAGCAGAAGAAAAGGGGGAACCGCCTTTTATCTTTCTTCTTGACAATGTGGAAGATCCTCACAACCTGGGAGCAATTATCCGTACAGCCAATCTGGCAGGTGCTCATGGCGTGATCATTCCCAAGAGACGTGCAGTTGGTCTGACTTCCACAGTAGCTAAGACTTCAGCAGGTGCCATCAACTATACTCCGGTAGCCAAAGTTACGAATCTGGTTCGCACGATTGAAGAACTGAAAGAAAAGGGAATCTGGTTTGTATGTGCAGATATGGGCGGAGATACCATGTATCAGCTGAATTTGACAGGCCCTATCGGACTTGTTATCGGAAATGAAGGAGAGGGTGTCAGCCGTCTTGTAAGAGAAGCCTGTGATTTTACAGCTTCTATTCCAATGAAAGGTGATATTGATTCCCTGAATGCGTCTGTGGCAGCCGGCGTTCTGGCATATGAGATCGTCAGACAGCGTTTTCAGCAAAAATAAACTGCAGGTTCAGAAAAGGAAAAACTTATGAGCCATTATGAACAGTACAGTGATGAAGAACTGATCGTCATGCTCCGAAAGGGAGAGAGCGAAGTTTCAGATTACCTGATGGAAAAGTATAAGGAATTTGTACGAAAAAAAGCCAGAACCATGTATCTGATGGGCGGAGAAACCGATGATCTGATCCAGGAAGGCATGATTGGACTGTTTAAAGCAGTACAGAATTATCAGCCAGACCGAAACGCTTCTTTTCAGACTTTTGCAGGGCTTTGTATCGACCGACAGTTGTACAGTGCCATTCAGAATTCCAACCGTCAGAAACATATGCCATTGAATTCCTATATTTCCCTCAGTCAGGAAGATGACAGTGAGGGAATGGAAACCGTTGGCTGGTCAGAGGATCCGGAGAGTATTATTATTGATCAGGAAAGCACCAGGGCACTGGAGCAGGAGATTAAAGATGCATTAAGTCCTATGGAAAATAAAGTGCTGGATTATTATTTGAGGGGATATAACTATGTAAAGATCGCCCGGATTATGGGTAAATCGCCCAAGTCCATCGATAATGCCCTTCAGCGGATGCGTGGAAAAATAAGGAATTTTACCCTTTCTTTTTCATCGCAAAAGTAGTACAATTATTCCAGATTTACATTCAAAATGACAGAATATAAAACGAAAGGAGTTGCATATTATGGCAAAAATAAACAAATACTGGGGTCTCGTAGCAGTAGGAGCAGCCGCAGCAGTAGCAGCCGGAGCAGCGGCAGCAGCCATTCTCAGAAAGAAACCGGAAGAGGATTTTGACGAAGACTTTGATGATTTTGAAGAGACAGAAGTAACAGAGCCGGAAGCAAAAAAAGAAACCAAAGAAGAGTCAGAAGATTTTGCTTCCTGGGAAGAAGCAGAAGAAGCTGTTGAGAAAGCAGTAGAAGAAGAAGCAGAAACTGCAGAAGCAGAGAAAGCCGTAGAAAAAGAAATCCAGGAAGAAAAACCTGAAGAAGCTGCAGAGGAAACAACGGAAGATCCGGAAGCAGCAGATGCAGAACAGTAAAAGAAACTTCGTAACTGTTCAGTACACTCACTATCTGCTGAATAGTTACGAAACTTCTAAATAAAAAGCGGTACACCCCTGAGAAGGAGTGTACCGTATTTTTATGCTTTTGGTAAACGGAAAGAACTCTTGAGAGATACGATTCTGTTAAATACAGGAGCACCTTCTTTGGAATCATGAATGTCAGCACAGAAGAAGCCATTTCTTACAAACTGATAGCTGTCATAGCCTTTGGCTTCCATAAGAGCAGGTTCTACATAAGCAGTCACAGTGGTCAGGGAGTTTGGGTTTACGTTTAAGGAACCGTCTTCTTTGTTGTAAACACCCTTTTCTTCATCAACGATGTTTTCGTAAAGACGAACAGTTGCCTGTCCTGCATTAGTAGCCTCTACCCAGTGGATAGTTCCTTTGACCTTACGTCCGTCCGGTGCATTACCACCTCTTGTTTCCGGATCATAAGTACAGTGTACGACACGTACAGTACCATCATCATCCGCTTCAAAACCTGTGCAGGTTACAAAGAAAGCATTCATAAGACGTACTTCTGTTCCTACAAAGAGACGTTTGTATTTTTTTGGAGGATCGATCATAAAGTCTTCACGTTCAATATAAAGCTCTTTACCAAATGGAATCTTACGAGTTCCAAGCGCCTCGTTTTCCATATTGTTAGGGGCTTCCAGATATTCAATCTGTCCTTCCGGATAGTTGTCGATCACAAGTTTGACCGGGTCAAGGATTGCCATCATACGAGGACGTTTCAGCTTCAGATCTTCACGGATACAGTATTCAAGCATTGCATAGTCAACGGAACTGTTGGCTTTGGAAACACCACAGAGATTCACAAACATTTTGATGGATTCCGGTGTAAAACCACGACGACGGAGTGCTGCGATGGAAACCAGACGTGGATCATCCCATCCATCTACAATACCATCTTCAACCAGTTTCTTGATGTAACGTTTACCTGTGACAACATTGGTAAGATATAATTTTGCAAATTCGATCTGTTTCGGTGGCTGTGGATATTCCAGCTCTCTTACAACCCAGTCATAAAGCGGACGATGGTCTTCGAACTCCAGGGTACAGATAGAATGTGTGATTCCCTCGATAGCATCCTCGATAGGATGAGCAAAGTCATACATTGGATAAATGCACCAGGTATCACCGGTCCTGTGGTGGGTCATATGAGCAACACGATAGATAACCGGGTCACGCATGTTCATATTAGGAGATGCCATATCAATCTTTGCACGAAGGACTTTTTCTCCATCCTGGTATTTGCCGGCTTTCATTTCTTCAAAAAGCTGAAGGTTTTCTTCTACCGTACGGTTACGGTAAGGGCTTTCTTTACCTGGCTCTGTAAGAGTACCGCGATACTGGCGGATCTCGTCAGCGGAAAGGTCGCAGACATAAGCCTTGCCCTTCTTGATCAGTTTGACAGCTGCCTCATACATCTGACCAAAATAATCAGAAGCAAAGAAAAGTCTGTCTTCCCAGTCAGCACCAAGCCATTTGATATCGGCTTTGATGGATTCTACGAATTCACTTTTTTCTTTGGTGGGGTTGGTGTCATCAAAACGCATATTGAACTTGCCATTGTATTCCTGGGCAAGCCCGTAATTTAAAAGGATAGATTTGGCATGTCCGATATGGAGGTATCCGTTCGGCTCCGGTGGGAAACGTGTGTGTACAGTGTCGTAAACACCCTCTGCCAGATCTTTGTCAATAATATTTTCGATAAAGTTTTTAGAAACGGTTTCGTTTTCCATCTCTTTCCCTCCTGAATTACTTACTTCTAAATATAAATAAGCTGTTATGGATAATAAGACGTTTTTGATTGCCTTTTTGTTAGGATAAACAGCAATAATTTATGATACCACAATCTCTGGTATTTTTAAAGATTTCCAGACGAAATAATAAAAAAATAAAAAATTAAAATTACCTGTTGACAACATCCTGATCTTCTGATAATATAATCAACTGTGAGCGACAGATCACTCACAAACGGTAAATGCTGATGTGGCTCAGTCGGTAGAGCGTCGCCTTGGTAAGGCGGAGGTCACGGGTTCGATTCCCGTCATCAGCTTTATTTTTTTCTTTTTTTATATAGGACAGGATACTGAAAGCTCGAATTTTTTCGGGCTTTTTTTGCGTAGATAGTTGCGTCTTTGAAAGGGAACAGTTATACTGTGACCAGAAAACATACAAAGGATGATTTTTAATGAGAAAGATAATTCTGGCGTCTGCATCACCGAGACGAAGGGAACTGCTGGCTGGTGTCGGCGCAACCTTTCAGATATGCAGAAGTAATGGAGAAGAAAATATTACAAAAGAAGATCCGGATGATATTGTGAAAGAACTGTCTCTCCAGAAAGCCACTACTGTGGCAGAGGAAAGAAAATTGGAAGAGGGTACAGTTATCATCGGAGCAGATACGATTGTATTTTATGAGGGTAAAATCCTTGGCAAACCGGCAGATGAGGAGGATGCAGTCAGAACTCTGGAGATGCTTCAGGGCAGAACCCACCAGGTATATACAGGATTTACCTTCCTTCAGAAAAAAGAAGGCAAATGGATCGCAGACTCTTTTGCTGAAAAGACAGATGTGACATTTTATCCTGTGACAGAAAAGGAAATCAGAGATTATGTTCGTACAGGAGAACCTATGGATAAGGCGGGAAGTTACGGAATTCAGGGGAAATTTGGTATCTATGTAAAGGGTATCAATGGCTCCTATACCAATGTGGTAGGGCTGCCCATAGGTCGTCTGTTTTATGAAGCAAAGAAATTAGGAATAGAACTGAGGGAATCAGAAAATGATTAAAGCATGTATTTTTGATCTGGATGGAACTCTGGCAAATACTCTGGATTCCATGGCTTATGTTGCAAACGAAATATTGGACAAATTTGGTCTGGAAAGACAGCCTGTGGAAAATTTTAAATATTACAGTGGCGAGGGCGCAGATATGCTGGTACGCCGCTGCCTGAAAGACGCAGGAGATCCGAAGCTTACACATTATGAGGAAGTTTGTAGTCTGTACAGAAAGAAATTTGACGAAGATCCTCTATATAAAGTGGTTCCATATGAAGGAATCATGGAAACTCTGGGGAAACTGCAAAATGCAGGAGTGAAACTGGCGGTATGTTCCAACAAGCCTCATGAGGCTGCTGTAAAAGTAATTGCCAGGATGTTTGAAGGATGTTTTGACCTGGTGATCGGGCAAAGTGACAGAATACGACGCAAACCTTCACCAGATGGACCCTTGAAAGTTGCAGAGGAGTTTGGAGTACAGCCTTCAGAGTGCATGTACATAGGGGATACAAAAACCGATATGGAGACAGGTACTGCTGCTGGAATGCATACAGTAGGAGCACTCTGGGGATTCAGGGACAGAGAAGAACTGGAAAGTAACGGAGCAGAAATCGTTGCGGAAAAACCAACGGATCTGTTCAGAATATACGAGGAATGGAATCATGATTAAACTTATTGCAAGCGATCTTGATGGGACACTTCTTCTGAACGGTGCACAGAGTCTTTCGGAAGAATTGTTCCCTCTGATAAAAAAACTAAAAGAAATGGGAATCCTTTTTGTGGCGGCAAGCGGGCGCCAGTATGCCAATATGAAGCGTATGTTTGCACCAGTGGCTGACGAGATTGCATATATCAGCGAAAACGGTGGTCTGGCACTGCAGAATGACAAAGTACTGTATCAGGACAGTTTTGATCCGGCACTGGTCAAAGAAATTGTCACTGCTATCCAGGAAAATGATGGTTCAGAATTTTCCTGTTCCACAAAAGATTACTATTACATCTGTCCAAAAACAGAACATTATTACAATCTTATGATCAATGTAATTGGAAATAACTGTCATATAATAAAGAATGTGGATGAGATCACAGAGCCCTGCATGAAACTTGCAGTATATGAAAAAAACGGTAATCAGGATGCCACCACCCGACACTGGCAGGAACTTTTTGCAGGCAGATGTAAAGTAGTGACTTCCGGTGCAGCCTGGGTAGACTTTGTACCTTTCGGGACAAATAAAGCAAAAGGAATTCTGGAGTTTCAGAAGAGACTGAATATCGCTCCGGAGGAATGCATGGTGTTCGGAGATGAGTACAATGACATAGAAATGCTGAAAAGTGTGCCTTACAGTTTTGCAATGAGTCATGCAAAGCCCGGTGTCAAAAAAGCAGCAGCCTATGAAACAGACAGAGTAGAAGAAGTTCTGAAAAAACTGATCAGAGCCAACGGAAAGATAGAGGAGGTAGTATGATGTATACAAAAGAAAGTATTGAAACTTTTCTTAAAGAACAGGGAAGACTTTATGATGAACCGGTAGCAGAGACACCGGAAGAGGCTGAAGAATTTCTGGAAGACTGCATGGCAGTAGAAGTGAAGAATCTGAAAGAAGTAAGAAAGTATCTGGATGAAGCCGGCGCTGATGTCAGTGGAATGTCTGATGAGGAACTGAAGGAAGCATGTGAAGTATTTGCACTGCCTTCCGGTGGATTTCTGATTGTGGAAGGATAAGATCTGTAAAGACAGAACTGCTGTGAAAGTTCTGAAGGGCATTCAAGTCGAACGCAGGTGAGACTTGGTGCGTGATTCTGGTCAGCGAAAGCTGACATATTCTTCTCAGAATCACTGCACATCCTCGCGGAGCGTTTATCTCAGTCGGAGATTGTACTCCCACTGAGAAAGACTTGTTATTACTCACCACTTGCAGAAGTGGGAGTCTTCTCGACTGAGATAAAATCAGGAAAACAGGACAGAAACATTCTGTGTCTGGCTGCAACTGCAGAAAGGACGGAATGTTTCTTTTTATAATACAGGAAACACAGTTCCGGTAAAACAGAAATTACATAAGTCAGGAGGGGAATGATATAATCAGTAACAGATAGTCGGGGACAGGACGCCGGTGTCAGTGAGTAAAGAATCTATAGCCGGAACCTGTAGTGAAAGAAATAAGGGGAAAGATCGAATAAAGGAGGATACAGAATGAAAGAAAAGAAAAATATTCTTGCAGTGATTATGTCTCTTTTTATGATTCTGTCTCTGCTTCCAGTGCCGGTTTCGGCAGCAGAGCTGACTGTGCTGGATGGCAAGCTGAAGATTCAGGGTACAGCCATGGCAGGGAGCACGTTAAGTGCAGAATTCAAAGATGTAAAGCCGGAAGGACTGGAAGAAGACAGTGTCACTTATGTCTGGTATCGTAAGACTACTGATGATGAAGCAGCAGAACAGGCAGGAGAGACACCGGAACTGAAAGAATTAAGCAAAGACAAAACATACAAAGTAACCAAAGAAGATATTGGTTCCAAAATAGAACTGGAGATCACAGGCGTTGAAGAAAATGGGTTTACCGGTACACTGAAAGCAGTGACAGACTCCGTAACTGAGAAAGCCAAAGATTCCCAGACTGACGCTACAGAAACAACCGAAGCAGCGGAGGCAGAACAGGTAGCCGAGGAAACAGAGACATCGGAGGCTGAAGCAGATGATAAGGCATCTGATGATCTGGAACAGGCAACGAATGAAGATGCGATGTCAGAAACTCCGGAACCTGCAGAAGATTCTTCAGGATCAGAGGATGGATCTTACGAAAGTACTGATATTCCGGAAGCTACAGGAGATGACAGTGAAGAGAAAGCCGGGGATGCATCAATAGAGGGAATCCCAGTTGCCACAGAGGATGGAACATACGGAGATGACACCGCAGAGAATTCAGAAAAGAACCCGGAAGGAGAAGATCAGACAGAAGATTCATCAGATGCCCCGGCAGATTATTATCAGGCTTCTGCCAGTGTGGACGGAACAGATTCTGATGTAATGGATTTTGGAACTGTTGTTTCCGGCTCAGAGGACAATACAGAAGGTCAGTTTGTTACGGTAACCAATACGGGAAATGATACGCTTCACTTTACAGAGATCAGCCCGGAACATTTTGTAGTACAGGACATTACAGCTCCTCTTGAAGCAGGAGAAAGTGTACAGCTTTGGGTAAGTCCAAGAGCAGGAAGTGAACCTGGAAGCTATGAAGATACCATCACTTATACCAGCGAAGAAGGTGCACAGGCTTCTTTCATAGCAAGAGTTACCGTTCAGGCTGCGGATCAGAATGGTGAAGAACCGGTTCTGACACCAGCAGGAGAACCTACAGAGGAACCTTCAGAAACTCCAGCAGAAGAACCTACAGAGATACCGGAGGATCCGACAGGCACGGGAGACAGTGGTTCTGTGCTCACTTCTGAGGATACGTTACTGAATACTAATGGTCAGCCTCTGACAGTAACTGTTACCAATTCAGGTTCCGAAGCCATTACAGTCGCAGCAACTTCCCAGAACGGAAATGTTACGGTGACACCAGCCAGTGCTGTCATAGAGGCTGATGCAAGTGTTGATTTTACTGTGGCGCCTGCTGAAGATCTTAATAAAGAAACAGAATATATAGATCAGGTTTATATTCAGGATATCAATAATCCTTCCAACACAGTTACATCAGAGGTTTCTGTGAAGATAGCAGGCAGCATTCTGAATGCTGTTGACCCGGATCGTAAATTCGGAACAATTGTAGACCAGTATGATGATCTTCCGTCAGCACAGTCAGTAGAGATCCAGAATACAGGAAGTGTGGATGCTACAGGGCTGACAGTAACCAGCGAATATGGCACACCGAAATATTTTTCAGCGTCACTTTCCAGTGATACTATTGGGGCAGGAGACTCTGCCACAGTTACTCTTACACCAACAGGCAATTTTACAGGAGGAAACACCTATACAGAAGCATTTACTGTAATGGATGATTCTGGTTCCAGTACCATGGTAAAAGCTGAGATCACTGTTGAGACAGCTCATCATGAGATCAGTATCAATCAGGATGGGAAAAAACTTGATTTTGCAACAACCAAGAAGGGGTACAGTGAAGTTCAGGAAAAATCTTTCACTGTTACCAATAACGGTAATGTAACAGAGACACTGAATCAGCCTTCTGCATCAGCTTTTCAGATCAATGCAGTTGATGCACAGGCACTTATCCTGGCACCAGGAGAATCGGTTACCTTTAAAGTAAGCCCAAAGATGGGACTGGATGTAAACACATATAATGAAACAGTTAATATTACCAGTGCTACTTCCACAGAGGCTGCAGACAACGTGAATCTTGTATTCCAGGTAGTGAAAGGCACTGCTTCTCTGACAAAGATCAGAAAGCCGTCAGAGATCAAAGGACTTGCCAACGGCACCAGGAAAGAGGCTTCTGCACTGAAACTTCCATCTACAGTTGTGATCGAAACAACAAACGGAAAGATGAAGGCTTCTGTTACCTGGAATGTAAAGAAGTGCAGTTATGATCCTTCCAGTACCAAGGCACAGAGCTTTACTGTAAAAGGTACAGTGACACTCCCCACAGGTGTGGACAATGATAATCAGATATCTCTTGCAACTGCAGTCAAAGTAAATGTAAAAGCATATTCTGCAAAGCAGGCACAGGCAGACAATAACAAGATTACAGGCATTGAATATAATGGTGTTTATACAACACAGTCCAGAATTTCCTTTACTGCCATAGGAGCAGGTATGGATAACGGCAGTCCACGCAGTGGAGATACACGTTATATCCCGCTGAACTGGACAGTATTGAATACTAACACCAATGGATGGACAGCAGCTCCTTACACAGCATCCTTTGGCCTTGCCAAAAGTGGGGATTATACGTTGAAGGTAACATTCAGACAGCAGCAGTATGATGGCAAGACCTGGAAAGATTCAGAGACTTATGATACCAAACAGGTACCATTCAGTATCACCAAGGCGAAGGTTACTGCACCAGGACTGGATATCACACCGGCAGCCAATCAGAAGAAATCCGTAAAGACAGGAGATAACACACCGATCGCACCGTTTGTGATCATTCTGGCAATAGCTGTTGGAGCAATAGGCGGAGTATTTTATTATAAATATAAAAATAAAAGAAAATAAGCAATAACAATCAAAAGAGACATTCTGAAGTAGGATGTCTCTTTTTTATAGATGAATTGTTAGCACTCAAATTAAATGAGTGCTAAATTTTTCTTGACTTTTGGTCAGAAGAGGATTAGTATATAGAAAGACAGTAACGGAATGCTTATAAAGCTGGAAAGTTACAAAATGATAAAATGGAATTAAAGGAGTGGATAATATGGCTGAAAAGCATGGAAATTTATCAATCAACAGTGAGAATATTTTCCCTATCATCAAGAAATGGCTGTATTCAGACCATGATATTTTTGTAAGAGAACTGGTATCCAACGGATGTGATGCCATTACTAAACTGAAAAAACTGGAAATTATGGGAGAATATACTTTCCCGGATGATTATAAACCGGCAGTACAGGTAGTAGTTGATCCAGATGCCAAGACCCTGAAGTTTATCGATAATGGTATTGGAATGACTGCTGATGAAGTAGAGGAATATATCACTCAGATCGCTTTTTCAGGAGCAACAGAATTCCTTGAGAAGTATAAAGACAAAACAACAGATGATCAAATGATCGGTCATTTTGGACTGGGATTTTATTCTGCATTTATGGTAGCTGATGAAGTGCACATTGATACCCTTTCTTACAAAGAGGGAGCTACACCGGTACACTGGACCTGCGATGGCGGTACAGAATACGATATGCAGGATGGTAATAAGACAACTCCTGGTACAGAGATCACATTGTTTCTGAATGAAGAAAGTCTGGAGTTCTGTAATGAATATCGCGTACGTGAAGTCATTGAGAAATATTGTTCCTTCATGCCGGTAAATATCTACCTTTCCAAAGCCAATGCAGAACAGGAATATGAGACGATCGACGAAGCAGAACTGAGAGATGATGATGTTGTTGTAGAGCATATTCACGAAGATGCAAAGACAGAAGAAAAGGAAAATGACAAAGGTGAGAAAGAAGTTGTTGAAGTTTCTCCTGCCAGAGAACGTGTAAAGATCAACAAGAGACCAGTATCTTTAAGTGATCCGAATCCGCTGTGGATGAAACATCCAAATGAATGTTCTGACGATGATTATAAAGAATTTTACCGTAAAGTATTCATGGATTATAAGGAGCCTCTTTTCTGGATTCATCTGAATATGGACTATCCATTTAACCTGAAAGGTATCCTGTATTTCCCAAAGATCAACACAGAATATGATTCTATTGAGGGAACCATCAAACTTTACAACAATCAGGTATTTATTGCAGATAACATCAAAGAAGTAATTCCGGAATTCCTTCTTCTTCTGAAAGGTGTCATTGACTGTCCGGATCTTCCGCTGAATGTATCCAGAAGTGCACTTCAGAATGATGGATTTGTACAGAAGATTTCTGAATATATTTCCAAGAAAGTTGCAGATAAACTGACCGGAATGTGCAAGACCGATCGTGAATCTTATGAGAAATACTGGGATGATATCAGTCCATTCATCAAGTTTGGCTGTATCAAAGACAACAAATTTGCCGAAAAACTTCATGATTACATTCTGTTCAAAGACCTGGATAACAAATATCTGACTCTGAAAGACTGTATCGAAGCAAACAAAAAAGAAGATACAGAAGAAAAAACTGAAGAAGCAACAACAGAAGACACCACTGAAAATAAAGAAAAAGAACCGGAAAAAACAACCATCTTCTATGTGACAGATCCGGTTCAGCAGAGCCAGTACATCAATATGTTCAAGGCAGCAGGCAAGAACGCAGTGATTCTTTCACATAACATTGATACACCGTTTATCTCACATCTTGAACAGAAAGATCAGACAATCCAGTTCAAACGAATTGATGCAGATCTTACAGATGAACTGAAAGCAGATGGAACAGCAGATGAAGAGATGACCAAGACTCTTACAGATCTGTTCCGCAAGAACCTGAACAAAGAAAAACTGGAAGTCAAAGTAGAAAATCTGAAAAATGAATCTGTAGCTGCAATGATGATGCTTTCCGAAGAAAGCCGTCGTATGCAGGATATGATGAAGATGTACAATATGTACGGAATGGATCCGTCCATGTTTGGTGGTCAGGAGACACTGGTATTGAATGCCAAACATCCTCTGGTAAAATATCTGGCAGGAAATACAGAATCTGAACACAGTGCAGTAATCTGTGAACAGCTTTATGACCTGGCTATGCTCAGCCACAAACAGCTGTCACCGGACGAAATGACCAGATTTGTACAGAGAAGTAACGAGATCCTGATGCTTCTTACAAAATAAAATATTATAATCCGTGTAAAAAGATTTAAACAGAAAAAAGGATCCAGATGCAGAAATGCGTCCGGATCCTTTTTTGACCTCGTATGGTTTGAAATATTACCTGTGAACAGTAATATTATTATATTATTTATAACTGGTTCTTGACAAATTATAAGAAAATTTTTATCCTATACATATATGGTCAGGTATTTGTCGATAAAATGCGATATTTCTCGAAAAATGTCATTTATGAACGAAATTCCTCTAGTTTGGTCAGGAAAAGAAAAAATTACAAAATTTGTCGTATAATAGGGAAAATAAAAGTTTAAGGAGGAAAAAAGTATGAGAGAGATTTATCGTTTAATCAGGCAATTGGGAGTAACATCAAAATACAAAGGATATTATTTTTTAGCAGAAGCTGTAAAATTATCTGTGGAAATGCAGGGCAGACCTATCAAGATAACGAAGGATATTTATCCTACTCTTGCACGTAAGTTCAAGTCTACGCCTGTAAACATAGAGCATAACATCCGGACAGTATTGAATCTCTGCTGGAGTTCAGGTAAAGAAACATTAAACGCCATTGCAGGATATTCTCTCCGGTATAAACCCACAAACAGTGAATTTATAGATATACTGGCATATTATCTGTCACAGGCAGAGTCGGAAGAAAATCAGCGGTCACAGAATCTTATAGTCGATCGAAATCAATCTGATGACTGCAGAGAAAATCCGTTATGACAGTATCCCATCTGTTTTCCGGGGTTTTATCCATGGTAAAAGTACGAAAAGAAATTCCGGTAGTACATAGCAGTTCGCTGTTTTTGTACTGGAGATTAAGTACAAGTCCCCGGATCAGATCCTCAGACAGCGCATACGCATCAGAAGTGATCAGAGATAACTGAGAGGGTGTCAGCTGAAAAACAAATCGAAACTGAACTGGTGGAAGTTTACCACGGATGATGGAGTAGCAGTAAGCCTTGGTATCTTTCCAGGAAGAGTAAACAAGTCCTTTTTCCTGAAGCGAGGTACGTGTATCCGTATCAAAAAAATCCATATGCAGAGCTCCGTCAACAGTAAAGTGATTAAAGGTGGTAATGGATGCTTCTACCAGAGAAAAAAAGTCAAAAGTATCCCGGATCAGTAACTGGTTCATAAAAGTTTTAATATCGTTGATTTTCAGGGCAAGCATGGAATCCTCCTAAATGAAATAAAAATATACAGGTATGCAGAAGTCATGTGACCTCTATTATAAGGCACAAAGCAAAAAAAGAACAGAGTTTTTGTAAAAAGCCTTTTCAAACGAATTCCTATATGTTAATATAGATGTGGTATTCGATACTACATATTATGGAAAAGAGGACGATATTTTGAGCTATAAAATAATCATAGATAGTTGCGGTGAGTTGTTGGAAGAATGGAAAAAAGATCCACGTTTTGAGTCAGTGGCTCTGACGCTGAATGTGGGTGGAGAAAACATCATAGACGATGCAACTTTTGACCAGGCATCATTTCTCAAAAAAGTCGCAGCGTGTCCGGAGTGTCCGAAGTCAGCATGTCCGTCTCCGGAGCGTTATATGAAGGCGTATGACTGTGATGCCGAGCATATATATGCAGTGACTCTTTCGGCTGAGTTAAGTGGTTCCTATAACAGTGCTGTTCTTGGCAGGAGTCTTCTGTTGGAGGATAAGCCGGGCAGAAAGATCCATGTGTTTAATTCCAGATCAGCTTCTATAGGAGAGACTCTGATCGGGATGAAGATACAGGAGTGTGAGGAGGCAGGATGCTCCTTTGAAGAGGTTATCGAAAAAGTGAATGCATATATAGAAGAACAGCATACATTTTTTGTACTGGATAATCTTGAGACTCTTCGCAAAAACGGACGTCTCAGTAAAGTAAAAGCTCTGGTGGCTAATGCACTGAAGATTAAACCGGTTATGGGGTCCACCGATGAAGGGGCCATCTGCCAGCTGGATCAGGCAAGAGGCATCAACAAAGCCCTTGTGAAGATGGCACAGCAGATTGTAGAAAAAACAAAAGACAGTGAAAATAAAATTCTTGCAATTTCACATTGTAACTGTGGAGAAAGAGCACAGCTTCTCCGGAACGCTCTTCAGGAAAGAATGCCTGCAAAAGACATTGTGATTCTTGATACTGCAGGAGTGAGCAGCATGTATGCCAATGATGGTGGTGTGATCGTTGCTGTATAAGGGAAAGGGACTTCACTTTTATCAGCTGATGTGCTATAATCAGCAACAGAAAGAAAGCAAGTCTTGAATTCTATATACAGCAAAGGAGTTTTGGATATGAGTCAGAAGAAAGTGGACAATTACAGAGCCGGCAAGTTGAATCGGTCAAAAACAGCCAGAAAAGAGAAACTGATAGACAGACTTGAGATTCTGGCATGGGTAGTGATCTGTGTAGCAATGATCGGATGGATCGGATATTCTGCATATGCCAAGATCGAACAGAAACAGGAAAGTGTAGTTCTGGAGACCACAATGGATACTTCCGCACTTGATAATTATGTTTCCGGTGTTACCAGTGACACAGAATAAAAGAGATGTATGTAATAAAAAACCCCGGTGTGACCGGGGTTTTTTATTATGGTCATATACCGTATACGACATATGACCTGAAGCGTCAGAATTAATTATAATTTAGTAACGTTAGCTGCCTGCATTCCACGAGCGCCTTCGGTTAAATCATAAGTTACAGCCTGTCCTTCGTCTAAAGATTTGAATCCTTCGCCGTTGATTGCAGAAAAGTGTACGAATACATCAGCTCCGTCTTCTCCTGTAATGAAACCATAGCCTTTTTCTGCGTTGAACCATTTTACAGTTCCCTTGTTCATGATGTTACCTCCATAAAAATAAAAAGTTAAAAGTCCATCTGACGAAAAAAATCACCAGATTTTACAGACTATATCATGTAATATATAATCTCTAAAAACTAGTGATTTTATATTAAGTATTAAGTGGTCTATGCTTGGATTATATATCCCGGTGGCTGAAATGTCAAGGTGATATGTAAAAAAACAAGGGAGTCTTGAATAAATCGGCCATATCGTGTATGATGGTGAAAGTAGAAATACAGCAAGATAAACGAAAGATAGAAATGAGTTTCAGGAGGAGACAGTTATGATCAATAAACTTATCGAAAAAATCCGCAAGACAAATGCACCTATCGTAGTAGGGCTGGATCCCATGTTAAATTATATTCCGAAACATATCCAGGAAAATGCATTTGCAGAGTTTGGAGAAACACTGGAAGGTGCTGCAGAAGCTATCTGGCAGTTTAATAAAGGAATCGTAGATGCTACTTATGATCTGATTCCAGCAGTAAAACCACAGATTGCAATGTATGAGCAGTTTGGTATTCCTGGACTTATGGCATACAAAAAAACAGTAGACTACTGCAAATCCAAAGATCTGGTAGTGATCGGAGATATTAAACGTGGAGATATCGGTTCCACATCCGCTGCCTATGCTGTAGGACACCTGGGCAAAGTTCAGGTAGGAAGTAAGAAATACGCTGGATTTGATGAAGATTTTGCTACTGTCAATCCATACCTTGGTTCTGACGGTGTCAATCCTTTTATTGATGTCTGCAAAGAAGAAAAGAAGGGACTTTTTATCCTTGTAAAAACATCCAATCCTTCCAGCGGAGAATTCCAGGACAGAATCATTGAGGGACGTCCTCTTTATGAGTGGGTAGGTGAGAAGGTTGCTCAGTGGGGCGAAGAATTTATGGGAGACGAATACAGTTATATCGGTGCTGTAGTAGGTGCTACTTATCCGGAAATGGGTAAAGTACTCCGTAAGATCATGCCAAAGACCTTTATCCTGGTACCTGGTTACGGCGCACAGGGTGGTAAAGGTGCAGATCTTGTACATTTCTTTAATGAGGATGGCCTGGGAGCTATTGTCAATTCTTCCAGAGGAATCATTGCAGCTTACAAACAGGAGGCATATGCTTCTTATGGCGAGCTGAATTACGCAGATGCTTCCCGTAAAGCAGTTGAAGTGATGATCAAAGATATCAGCGGAGCACTTCAGAACCGCTGATATCCTGTACAGGAGGAACAGAATCAAAATGAGCGAAAAAACAAAAGAAAGCCTGAAGATTGTCAGCCAGGAAGAAATCGGCAAAAATATTTTCAGCATGTGGCTTCAGGCAGATCATATGGCAGCTAATGCAAAACCAGGGCAGTTCCTTTCTCTTTATACAAGAGACGGAAGCAAACTACTGCCCCGTCCTATCAGTATTTGTGAGATTGACAGAGAAAATGGCAGGATCCGCCTTGTTTACAGAGTAACAGGAAAGGGTACCGGAACAGAGGCTTTTTCCAGACTTCATCCGGGAGTGGTTATAGAGACTCTTGGACCTCTCGGAAATGGATTCCCACTTAAAGAAGCAGAAGGTAAGAAAGTATTTCTTATTGGTGGAGGAATCGGAATCCCGCCCATGCTGGAGACTGCAAAAGAACTGAATGCAGACAAGACTGCAGTTCTGGGATACAGAGACGAGCTGTTTCTGAAAGATGAATTTGAAAAATATGCAGATGTTTATGTGGCAACAGAAGATGGAAGTGCAGGAACCAGAGGAAATGTTCTGGATGCTATCCGGGAAAATGCCCTGAAAGCAGACGTGATCTTTGCCTGTGGTCCTACTCCTATGCTTCGTGCCTTAAAGAGTTACGCAGAAGAAAATAACATCACCTGTTGGATCTCCATGGAAGAGCGTATGGCATGTGGAATTGGAGCATGTCTTGCCTGTGTATGCAAGTCCAAAGATATTGACAGTCATTCACAGGTTCATAACAAACGTGTCTGCAAAGACGGTCCTGTATTCCTGAGCACGGAGGTAGAGTTATGATCAGAACAAGTATAAATCTTGCAGGTGTGGAACTTAAAAATCCAGTGATGACAGCGTCAGGAACCTTCGGTTCCGGTGCAGAATACAGTGAGTTTGTAGATCTGAACAAACTGGGCGGTGTTGTTACCAAAGGTGTGGCCAACGTTCCATGGCCCGGCAATCCTACCCCCAGAGTTACAGAGACTGCCAGTGGCATGCTCAATGCCATCGGACTTCAGAATCCGGGAATTGATCTTTTCTGCAAACGTGACATTCCTTTCCTTAAGAAATATGACACAAAGATCATCGTAAATGTATGTGGAAAATCTACGGAAGATTACTGTGAAGTAGTTGAAAGACTGGCAGACGAGCCGGTAGATCTTCTGGAGATCAATGTTTCCTGCCCAAATGTAAAAGAAGGTGGTATTGCTTTTGGTCAGAATCCGAAGGCACTGGAGGCCATTACCAGAGAAGTAAAAAAATATGCAAAACAGCCTATTATCATGAAGCTCAGTCCAAATGTGACAGACATTACCGAAATGGCAAAAGCAGCAGAGGCAGGCGGTGCAGATATTCTTTCTCTGATCAATACGATCACAGGAATGAAGATTGATATTTACAGAAGAACCTTTGCTCTGGCGAACAAAACCGGTGGAATGTCCGGTCCTGCTGTGAAGCCTGTAGCAGTACGCATGGTTTATCAGGTGGCACAAGCGGTTTCCCTTCCAATCATAGGAATGGGTGGAATCGCCACGGCCGAGGATGCACTGGAGTTTATTATGGCAGGTGCTACTGCAGTATCTGTAGGAACTGCCAACTTTTTCAATCCATATGCCACAGTGGAGATTGTAGAAGGAATCGAAAAATTCATGAAAGCTCAGAAGGTTGAAGATATCAATGAGCTGATCGGTATTGTAAAATAATAGTTATTGCCAACAGCAGCAATAAGAGCAACATAAGATAACAGGAAAGGGCGTAGGCTTTTTATTGTTTTTTAGGGAATTGAATTATAAGAAAGAGGAGCATTTTGAGTAATAATAAAACAAATGATATGACGGTCGGAAGTCCGGTAAAACTGATCATCCAGTTTATGATCCCCATGTTTCTGGGAAATGTATTCCAGCAGTTTTATAACATTGTAGATTCTATTGTAGCAGGTCAGTTTATCGGCGTAGACGCTCTGGCAGCAATTGGAAGTACAGGATCACTGATGTTCTTTGTAACCGGTTGGCTGAACGGCCTCAGCAGTGGTTTTGCCATTATTGTTGCCCAGCGGTTTGGAGCACGTAAATATGACGAAATGCGCCATTATGTGGCAATGTCATTTTATCTGATGGCTGCCTTCGCACTTGTGATGACAGCAGCATTTCTGGCATTAAATGAGCCTATCCTGAGATTAATGAACTCTCCGGAAAATGTCATGCATGATGTAAAAAGCTACATGGGGATCATTTATGCAGGTCTGATCATAACCGCAGCATATGACATACTGGCAGCAGTTTTGCGGGCATTGGGAGATTCCAGATCACCTTTATATTTTCTGATCATTTCAGCTGGCATCAATGTGGTTCTTGATATTGCACTGATCTGCGTTTTTGGAATGGGTGTAGAAGGATGTGCTTATGCAACAGTTATTGCACAGGGGATATCAGCAATGTGCTGTATTATATATATAGTAAAAAAATATCCGATCCTTCATCTCGAAAAAGAAAATTTTGCGATTTCTCTGGCTAGTTTTCGCAGACTGATTGCCCTTGGCATTCCTATGGGGCTTCAGTTTTCCATTACAGCCATTGGAACTATTATCGTACAGGGTGCAGTCAATATTTATGGAACCACTTATATGGCAGGGTTTTCAGCAGCAGGCAAAATCCAGAACATTGTCAGCATGGTAGCTGTATCCATGGGTGCTACGATCGCTACGTACGTAGGACAGAACAGAGGCGCCGGTAAAATGGACCGGGTAAAACAGGGCGTGAACTACTGTTGGATTATGCTTTTTGTTTGGAGTGTCATAGAAATGGTACTGATGTACTTTGGCGGAAAGTACTTTACTCATCTCTTTGTCAGTTCGTCCCAGACAGATGTAATCAATGTTTCAGTTACTTATTTCCATACTGTGTTCTGGGCATATCCTTTCCTGTGTACCATCTTCCTTTTCCGAAATGCACTGCAGGGAATGGGGTATGGTCTGGTACCTATGCTGGGAGGAGTCTTTGAACTGGTAGCCAGAACCGCTATTGTTGTATTTGTGGCAGGCAAGACCACCTTCGCAGGAGTCTGTCTGGCAGATCCGGTAGCGTGGATTGCAGCATTGATTCCGTTGATACCGTATTACTTCCATATAATGAAGAAAAGCTTCAAAAGAGTATAAAATAATAAAATTTGTCGTAAAACAGAGGAATTTTACAATGAAAAATCCTTGGTATTTATAGGAAAATATGCTAATCTGGAAATATCTTATAGATTGACCACTTTTTTGGGATGTTGTAATATCAGAGTAAGGAGGCGAATTACTATGCCACTTCTTAAAGAAAATATTTATACGACAAAAGATATTTATTCTCTTCCAGAGGGTGAACGTGCAGAATTGATTGATGGACGGCTTTACATGATGGCTCCACCGAGTACCAGACATCAGGTAATTACTGGTGAAATGTATGCTACTGTTCGAGAATACATTAAAAAGAATAACGGATTATGTAAGCCGTATATTTCTCCTTTTGCTGTTTTCCTGAGTGAAGATGACAAAAATTATCTGGAACCAGATTTATCTGTTATCTGCGATCCAAATAAAGTAGACGAGAAAGGATGTCATGGTGCGCCTGACTGGATTATTGAGGTAGTATCTCCTGCTACTCAAAGCAATGATTATGGAATCAAGCTTTTTAAGTATAGGATGGCAGGTGTACGAGAATATTGGATTATTAATCCTTTGAAAGAAATCGTAAATGTGTACGATTTTGAACATAATGCAGGAACAGGTCTGTACGCATTTGATGATGAAATTCCTGTATCGATATATCCGGAATTGTCGATTAAAATATCAGATCTATTATAAAAAAACAACCAAGCTAAAAAGAAACTTGTGAATAAATCATTACGAATAAGGCAGAGTGCCAGTTGGGTATTTCTGCCTTTATCTTAAAAATTCTATTATCTATCCATTGATGGATCTAATCTCATTCCCCCCAATCCCATTCACGTTCCTGATTGTCATTTTCCTTCCATTATGTTAGAATAAGAAAGAATATAGATACCACCTCCGGTAATCTCCGGAGGTGGCTGTTAAGTATGACATTTTACGGAGGTTTTGTTATGGAACAGTATAAACAGGAATTTATCGAATTTATGGTAGACAGTCAGGTTCTGAAATTTGGAGAGTTCACACTGAAAAGTGGACGTAAATCTCCGTTCTTTATGAATGCAGGAGGATATGTAACTGGTTCACAGCTGAAGAAACTTGGTGAATACTACGCAAAGGCCATCCATGCAAAATACGGCGATGATTTTGATGTCCTTTTCGGACCTGCATATAAGGGAATTCCTCTCAGTGTTGTTACTGCTATTGCTTTCAGCGAATTATATGGAAAAGAGATCCGTTACTGCTCTGACCGTAAGGAAGAGAAGGATCATGGTGCAGACAAGGGAAGTTTCCTTGGAAGCAAGTTAAAAGACGGAGATCGTGTGGTTATGATCGAAGATGTTACCACTTCCGGTAAGTCCATGGAAGAAACTGTACCGAAGGTAAAAGGTGCTGCCGATGTGGAGATCGTTGGTCTGATGGTATCTCTTGACCGTATGGAGGTTGGCAAGGGCGGTGTGAAATGTGCCCTGGACGAGGTACATGACCTTTATGGCTTTGAGACCAATGCCATCGTAACTATGGCAGAAGTGATCGAGCATCTTTACAATAAAGAGTACAAGGGTCAGGTGATCATCAATGATGAACTGAAAACAGCCATTGATGCATATTATGAACAGTACGGAGCAAAATAAGAGTTTGATGATCTGATCACAGGAGGAAATATTTTGAACGAAAAAATTTATAAAACAATGTCAAGAACAGGAGCCTGCAGTGTGGCAGTAGGAATCGTGACACTTGTAACAGGTGTGGCCACCGGCATACTGATGATCATCAGTGGAGCCAGACTTCTGAAAAGAAAATCAGATATTCTGATCTGACAGAGGCGCGAATTGAGAGATCATACAAAACGCAGGATCAGGTGGCTGGGTGTACTTCTTTTTATTCTGTACATCCTGCTGCTTGTGTATTTTCTGCTCTTTTCTGAAGAATATGGACGGACCGTAACAGAAGAGCGTCTGTATCGCTATAATCTGGTTCCTTTTGTTGAGATCAGGCGTTTTTGGGTCTACAGAGACCAGCTGGGCATGTTTGCTGTATTTACCAATATTTTTGGAAACGTAATAGGTTTTATCCCCTATGGTTTTATACTGCCGGTGATCACCCACAGGTGCAGGAACGGATTTTTTATTATCCTGTCAGGGTTTGCCCTGAGTCTGACTGTGGAGACCATACAGCTGGTAACAAGATCCGGTTGTTTTGATGTGGATGACCTGATCCTGAATACTCTGGGAGCAGCAATGGGATATTTGATCTTTGCTGTCTGTGATCATTTGAGGAGAAAGCATTATGGCAAAAAGATATAGATATGCGATCATAAAGAAAAAGGAATCATCAAAAGGGAAGCTGTCAGTAGGTCTGGCGATTGCTTCCCTGTTGCTGTTTGTGGCAGCTGTTGTTACTGCCTATGGTCTGGCTGGCGAATATGGATTTATCGTAGGCGGACTCTGTCTCTTTGCAGCACTGCTTTCCGCTTACGGATTCCTTATGGGACTTACCGGCTTTTCAGAAGAAAACTGTCTGCACCGGACCAATATCGTGGGCTCAATTCTTAATGGAGTCATTCTGGTAGGATGGCTTGGATTTTTTTTGATGGGAGTGTGATAAGATGGACCGTTTGCAGAAACAGATGGAATTTATTGTAGAAGTAGATAAAGTAAAAAAAATCATGAGACAGACGTACCTTTCTGATGCCAGCAGGAAAGAAGATGATGCAGAGCATTCCTGGCATCTGGCTTTGATGGCGGTACTTCTGAAAGAGTATTCCAATGAAGAAGTAGATCTTACCAAAGTCATTCCTATGGTACTGATCCATGATCTTGTGGAAATTGATGCAGGGGATACCTATGCCTACAGTGGCGAAAGTGTGGCTGTGACAGAAGCCAGAGAACGTAAAGCGGCAGAGAGAGTCTTTGGGATTCTTCCAGAAGATCAGGGAAAGGTTTTCCGGGATCTTTGGGAGGAATTTGAGGCTTATCAGACTCCGGAAGCCAAATTTGCCCATGTGCTGGATAATTGTCAGCCCATGCTTTTGAATGATGCATCCAATGGTCTCAGCTGGACAGAGCATCAGGTACGGAAAAGTCAGATTTATAAAAGAAATGAGCATACAGCAGAAGGTTCCAGGAAAATATGGAACTATATGCAGTCACTGATCCAGAAGCATATTGATCTGGGTCATGTGATCGATGATTCTGATAAAGGAGAGGATTAATTGGACGAGTTACTTATGGAGCGATATAATCTGGCAAAAAACCGGATCAGAGAGATTTGTACAGAACAGAATGTGCAGAAAAATCTGGCGGATTTTTTCCAGATAACAGCAGAATTTCTCTGCAAAACAGCAGAGATCATGGAGACAGATGTACGTCAGCAGACGTGTGAGCAGCTGGAAAAGGATAACAGATCTTTATATGAAGAACTTTTTCCGGAAAATTATGCCACATCCTATGGCAATCCTGCTTATGCGGCAGAAAAACTTGGGGAGTATGGCAGAGCTTTCTGTTTTCTGTACAGTGAGCTGAGAGGCACCATAGCCTATGCTTATGAGAAGAAATGGTGGGATTTTACCATTGGAGCAGAACTTTTTCTGGAAGTATATGCTGCATTTGAAAATAAAGAAGAACCTTCTGCGAAGACGGTTGAAGGAATCCTCAGATCCTATGTAAATGATTACTGTCAGAATATGATGGAGCAAAGGATCGGTGAGGCAGTAGATCCGGAACTTTCTTTTGCAACAGATATTATTATGAATGCTGATCTTACAGATCTTCGGTATCTTTATTTTTATGGAGAGTATGTTTCTGCCAATGAAAAAGGTGTGGCAGAGTTTTTGAATACACTTTCTCAGAAAGAGATTGATGATATGGCAAGTACCTATACAGAAGGTTACCGGATTGGCTTTATCAATGGCAGAAAAGACATTACTAAGAAGAAAACAGTAAATATCCGATACAATCTTGGCTTTGAAAGAATGGTACGTGCTGCAATTATTCAGTTCCGTAAGATGGGACTGGAACCGGTGATCTACCGTCATGCTACTCATGCAGTGAACAAAAGAGGTGCAGTACGAGTCGGATTTACCGGAGGCGTGGCAAACCCTCAGTATGATTATGACCACAGACAGGACAGTGCACTGTTTATGGACAGTGATTTTGTGAAACGTAAGCTTCGTTCCATGCAGAATGCCTATGAGAAATATAAAGAAGAGGCAGCAGTCCATGGTGGACCGGCATGCATCGAGACTTTTGGAGAAGAACCATTTGCCCCTGTAAGTAAGCCGGAGGCATGGACACTCAGTGAAGCACAGCAGAAATTGAGCGTGGAACTGGACAATGAATCCGGTCAGATCGTGAACCGTTATATTCATGGAGATGAAAGAAGTTTTACCATCATTGCCTATCCCGTTCCGGAAATTGGACCGAAATTCCCTGAGATTTTCCATGAGATCGTAAAGATCAATACTCTGGATTATAAATTATATGAGCGTATTCAGCAGACTATCATTGAAACTCTGGATACCTGCCAGTGGGTGGAGATCAAAGGTCAGGATGGCAATGAGACAGATCTGATCGTGCATCTTCATGAGCTTACAGATGTGACGAAACAAACCAATTTTGAAAACTGTGTGGCAGATGTGAATATTCCGGTGGGAGAAGTCTTTACTTCACCAGTACTGGCCGGAACCGGCGGTATCCTCCATGTGAAAAAAGTCTATCTCAATGGTCTGCAGTTCAAAGATCTGAAACTGGTGTTTGACTGTGGTCAGGTGATCGATTATTCCTGCACAAATTTTGATACAGAGGAAGAGAACAGAGCGTATATAGAGGATAATATTCTTCATCACCATAACAAGATCCCAATGGGTGAATTTGCCATCGGAACCAACACCACAGCCTATGTGGCAGCAGAAAAATACGGTATTGCTGATAAACTACCGATCCTGATCGCAGAAAAGATGGGACCTCATTTTGCAGTAGGGGATACCTGTTACAGCTGGGCAGAAGATACACCGGTGTTTAACCCGGATGGAAGAGAGATCATTGCCAGGGACAACGAGATTTCCGCACTACGTAAAGAGGATATCAGTATGGCTTATTATGGCTGTCATACAGATATCACCATTCCTTATGAAGAACTTGGCAGTATTCGTGTGATCGACGAAGAGGGAGAAGGCACGTCTATTATCGAAAAAGGACGTTTTGTTCTTCCTGGAACAGAAGAACTGAACCTTCCATTTGAGAAATAAATTCAGACATACAAAAACTGTTTGCCTGTCAAAATTTTTCTTTTCCGGAATTCGGTTGACACAAAATTAGAATCTTAGTAGAATCAACCTGGATATAAGATAAAGGAGGTCACCAATGAAAAAAGTAGGAATTGTAATGGGAAGCGACTCAGATATGCCGGTTATGAGCAAAGCGGCAGCAATTCTTGACAAGCTGGGCGTTGAATACGAAATGAAAATTATTTCTGCACACAGAGAACCGGATGTGTTCTTTGAATATGCAAAAACAGCAGAAGAAAAGGGATTCAAGGTAATTATTGCAGGAGCGGGGATGGCAGCACATCTTCCGGGAATGTGCGCGGCAATCTTTCCGATGCCGGTAATCGGTATTCCGATGCATACCACTTCTCTTGGAGGAAGAGATTCTCTGTATTCAATCGTACAGATGCCGTCAGGTATTCCGGTAGCAACTGTAGCTATCAACGGCGGTGCAAATGCAGGACTTCTTGCAGCGAAGATCCTTGCAACATCAGATCCGGAACTTCTTGACAGACTGAAAGCATACAGTCAGGAACTGAAAGAACAGGTTGAGGCAAAAGATGCCAGATTACAGGAAGTCGGATATCAGGCTTATTAATTAAAAAGGTGGAGGACCAGAAGAGTATGGATTACAAAAAAGCAGGTGTGGATATTGAAGCAGGCTACAGATCAGTAGAGTTAATGAAGAAACATATTGCAAAGACCATGAGACCGGAAGTTCTGGGAGGAATCGGCGGATTCTCCGGTGCATTTTCCATGAATGCATTTAAAGATATGGAGGAACCGACACTGGTATCCGGAACAGACGGATGCGGTACGAAAGTAAAACTTGCCATGATCATGGACAAGCATGACACCATCGGTATTGATGCGGTAGCTATGTGCGTGAATGATATTGCATGTGCAGGTGCTGAACCGTTATTTTTCTTAGACTATATTGCATGTGGAAAAAACTATCCGGAAAAAATCGCTGAGATCGTAAGCGGTGTGGCTGAGGGATGTGTACAGTCCGGAGCAGCTCTGATCGGTGGTGAGACTGCAGAACATCCGGGGCTTATGCCGGAAGATGAATATGATCTGGCTGGATTTGCTGTAGGGGTGATTGACAAGAAAGACCTTCTTACCGGCAAAGAACTGAAGGCAGGAGATGTCCTGATCGGTATGGCGTCTACAGGTGTTCACAGCAATGGATTTTCACTTGTCCGTAAAGTTTTTGAGATGACAAAAGAATCTCTGGATACATATTATGAAGAACTGGGAACAACTCTTGGCGAGGCACTGATCGCTCCGACAAGAATCTATGTGAAAGCACTTAAGAGTATCAAGGATGCAGGTGTACGAATTCATGCATGCAGTCATATCACAGGCGGCGGATTTTATGAAAATGTTCCGCGTATGCTGAATGAGGGAACAAGAGCCATTATTGAAAAAGACAGCTATCCGGTACTTCCGATTTTTGACCTCCTTGCAAAGAAGGGTAACATCGAAGAAAAAATGATGTATAATACATTTAACATGGGACTTGGTATGGTTCTGGCAGTAGACCCGTCGGATGTTGACAAGACTATGGCAGCTATTCGTGAAGCAGGCGATACACCATATGTTGTAGGCCGTATTGAGAACGGAGAAAAGGGAGTAACCTTATGTTAAGAGTCGGGGTTCTGGTATCAGGAGGAGGAACGAATCTGCAGGCAATCATGGATGCTGTTGACAGCGGAAAGATCACCAATGCAGAAATCAGTCTGGTAGTCAGCAACAATCCAGGTGCATATGCATTAAATCGCGCAGAGAGCCGGGGCATCCCGGCTAAGTGCATTTCTCCGAAAACCTTCGAAAACAGAGAAGAATTTCATAAAGCACTTTTACTGGAATTACAGAAAAATAAAATAGACCTTGTGGTGCTGGCAGGTTTCCTTGTTGCCATTCCACCGATGATCGTGGAGGCTTATCCCAGCAGGATCATCAACATTCATCCATCCCTGATTCCGTCTTTTTGTGGCGTGGGATTTTATGGACTGCATGTGCATGAAGGTGTGCTTGCAAGAGGAGTAAAAGTCACGGGGGCAACCGTTCATTTTGTGGATACCGGGACAGATACAGGTCCGATCATTCTTCAGAAGGCAGTAGAAGTACGTCAGGGAGATACACCTGAGGTGCTTCAACGTCGTGTCATGGAAGAAGCGGAGTGGAAGATTCTTCCAAAAGCAATCGATCTGATTGCAAATAATAAGGTGTCCGTACAGAATGGAAAAGTTTGTATTGAAAATGAATAAGGTCTTTGCTAAAGGAGGCAGATGAAACTCATGAAAGTATTGATTGTTGGAAGTGGTGGAAGAGAACATGCAATTGCATGGAGTGTTGCAAAAAGCCCGAAGGTTGACAAAATTTACTGTGCACCGGGAAATGCCGGAATTTCTGAATATGCAGAGTGTGTGCCGATTGGTGCTATGGAATTTGAAAAACTTGCTGATTTTGCAGGAGAACATGATGTAGATCTGACGATTATCGGTATGGATGATCCACTGGTGGGTGGAGTTGTAGATGTCTTTGAGGCGCGCGGACTGAAAGTATTCGGACCGCGTAAAAATGCTGCAATTCTGGAAGGCTCCAAGGCATTTTCAAAAGATCTGATGAAAAAGTACGGAATTCCGACAGCCGGATATGAAAATTTTGATGATCCGCAGAAAGCGTTGGAATATTTACATACACAGGCAAAATTTCCGATCGTCCTCAAGGCAGATGGTCTTGCGCTCGGAAAAGGCGTTCTGATCTGTAATACACTGGAAGAGGCAGAAGCCGGTGTCAAAGAAATCATGGAAGATAAAAAATTCGGCAGTGCCGGAAATACGATGGTCATTGAAGAATTTATGACCGGACGTGAAGTATCGGTGCTTTCCTTTGTTGACGGCAAGACAATCCGTACCATGACATCCGCGCAGGATCATAAGCGTGCAATGGATGGAGATAAGGGATTAAATACCGGAGGCATGGGAACTTTTTCACCGAGTCCGTTCTATACAGAAGAAGTAGATGAATTCTGCAAAAAGCACATTTATCAGGCAACTGTTGATGCTATGGCAGCAGAAGGCCGTCCGTTTGTCGGTATTATTTTCTTTGGCCTGATGCTTACTGCAGAAGGCCCTAAAGTGCTGGAATACAATGCCAGGTTTGGAG
>OLRJ01000236.1_pt1 | contig 57242 bp, 51 predicted proteins | sample 1672741 | NCBI WGS metagenome assembly OLRJ01 (sample SAMEA3136719, study PRJEB25190) | human gut metagenome | biome: human gut; feature: human-associated habitat; material: faeces | place: Austria | collected 2013 | reverse complement strand
ACAAAATCGTTTTCAGTTCTTCTAACTTTCCAATCTCATAATCCGGCACGATCTCCTCTTCGACCTTTTTTCCAGATGGATGAAACCACACGGTCAGGATCCCGGCATTTTTTCCGCCCCGGATATCGGAAGTCAGACTGTCACCTAAGATCAGTGCTTCTTCCTTTTTAAAATCCGGAATCTGTGCGAAACATTTTTCAAAAAACTGCGGACTTGGTTTCTCGTATCCAATCTGTTCCGATAAAAATATCTTCTCTAAATATTTTTCAATTCCGGCACTTTGGATCCTGCTCATCTGCACTTTCACGGCTCCGTTCGATGCCAGATACAAATGATATTTTTTTGACAGATCCTCTAACAGTTCTTTTGCACCCGGAATAAAATAATGTCCTTCTCCTAAAAAATCCTCATACTTTTCTGAAATTTTTTTTGCATCACAGGACATTCCCACTTCCTGAAACAATATCTCATAACGCCTTACTAACACTTCCTCACGCGTCAGTTTTCCTAATTCTAATAGTTTCCACTGCGAAAGATTGATCTCACTGTAGCGATTTAGAATATGTTCCGTCGGCTTGATCCCCTCTTCACGCAGGGTTCTGCTCAAGGCAATCCGCTCCGCTTTCTTAAAATCAAATATCGTATCGTCTAAATCCAAAAATATGTGCTGTATCATGACCTGTTTTTTCTCCTGACTGTTTCCTATGTCGGCTCACAACTTTTGAAAATTATATCATGTTATCCCTGTTTTCCTCAACCATTCCTGCGAAAAACCAAATGCAACCTTGTAAAAATAGCAGAATGTGGTATAATTTCTGTTAATTAGACTGACAAGACAGCTTGCTGTCACAGCACAGACTACGGTCTGTACCACAAGAAAAAGAGAGGAGTACATGTTTTTTTCATGTAAATTATTATGAGTACATTAAACCTGACCCTGATGACAGATTTGTATGAGATGACAATGATGCAGGGATATTTCAAGACACAGAACCACGAAGTAGTTGTATTTGATGCTTTCTACCGCAACAATCCATGTGACGGCGGATATGCAATTTGCGCAGGACTCGATCAGGTCATTGAATATATCAAGGACCTTCATTTCGATGAAAATGATCTTGCCTATTTGAAAAGTCTGAACATCTTTGATGATGACTTCTTAGAGTACCTTGCCAACTTCCATTTTTCCGGCGACATTTATGCCATTCCGGAGGGAACCGTTATTTTCCCGCGTGAGCCGATCATTAAGGTGGTTGCTCCGATCATGGAAGCACAGTTAGTAGAAACAGCTATTTTAAATATTTTAAACCACCAGTGTCTGATCGCTACAAAATCAGCCAGAGTCTGCTATGCAGCAAAAGGTGACGGCGTTATGGAATTTGGTCTTCGCCGTGCACAGGGACCGGATGCCGGAACTTATGGTGCAAGAGCTGCCGTGATCGGTGGTTGTACCGGAACTTCTAATGTCCTCGCCGGACAGCTTTTTGATGTTCCTGTCAAAGGTACCCACGCACATAGCTGGATTATGAGTTTTCCGGATGAATATACGGCATTTAAGAAATATGCAGAATTATATCCGTCTGCCTGCATCTTATTAGTCGATACTTATGACACTTTAAAATCCGGTATGCCAAATGCCATCCGCGTCTTTAAAGAAATGCGTGAAGCCGGTATTCCTCTTACTTTCTACGGAATCCGTATGGACAGCGGCGACTTAGCTTATCTTTCTAAAAAAGTACGAAAAATGTTAGACGAAGCCGGTTTCCCGGATGCAGTCATCTCTGCTTCTAATGATTTAGACGAATACCTGATCGAGAGCCTGAAACTTCAGGGTGCTGTGATCACCTCCTGGGGTGTTGGAACAAACCTGATCACGGCAAAAGACAATCCTGCTTTTGGCGGTGTATACAAATTAGCTGCTATCCGGGATGAGAACGGTACTTTTATTCCTAAGATCAAGTTATCCGAGAATACGGAAAAAGTTACTAATCCCGGAAATAAGACGATTTATCGTATCTATGACAAGAATACCGGAAAGATCCGTGCTGACCTGATCTGTTTAGTCGGCGAAGTCTTTGACCCGGAGGAAGATATGACCATTTTTGACCCGAACGAGCCTTGGAAAAAGACACGTTTAGCCGGTGGAAGCTATACGTTACGCGAGCTTCTTGTGCCGGTCTTTAAAGATGGAAAATGTATCTATGAATCTCCAAGCGTTATGGAGATCCAGGAGATCTGTAACAAAGAAAAAGACACGATCTGGGATGAGACCAAGCGTTTTGTCAATCCGCATGAGATCCATGTAGATTTAAGTAAGAAGCTCTATGATCTGAAAAATGATCTGTTAAACGAACTACATAATTTACAGGAAGATTAAATTTTTTCCTGCCATTTTAAATCAAAAACCCCCGTGGTATGGTACGGATCTCCAATCGTCAGATTTCAGATTCGTATGATTACCATGGGGGCTTTCTTTTTCACTACTTATTATTTTTTATATGACTCTTTTATCAGAAGCTGTTTTCTTCTGTTTTTCTTTTGCCATTTTTCTGCCGACTTTTACTCTGCCTGCTTTTCAAATTCCTTTGCATAATGCTTTTTGAACCGCGGAGATAATATCCTCCGTATCTGCTAATGCGCCCTTTCCTAAATCTCCGCAGGCAAGTAATGCCTCACGCGGTTCGATCATCTTAACCCCGAACTCTGACAGTGTTCTGATATTGCGCTGTGTGATCGGATTTTCGTACATCGCAGTATTCATAGCAGGGGCAACCAGAATCGGAACGTTCCGGGTTGCTAACAATACCGTCGTCAACATATCATCTGCTATCCCTGCAGCAGCTTTTGCGATAAAATCTGCACTTGCCGGAGCCACCAGAAACAGATCTGCCTTCTGTGCAAGTGAAATATGTTCTACTTCCGAAGGCACATAAGGTGCAAACTGGTCTGTGTGAACTTTGTTTTTTGTCAAGGTCTGCATGGTCAGCGGTGTGATAAATTCCATGCCTGCCTTTGTCATGATCACATGAACGCTGTGTCCTTCTTTTGTCAATGTATTTGCAATATCGGCTGCCTTATAAGCTGCAATACTTCCGGTAACACCTAATATTATATTTTTCTTCATCTGTGTTCCACCTCACTGTATATTGTTTGAACAATTCCCTTTGCGATCTCCTGCTTCGTGTCAAAGGTCTGTATGTTTCTTTCCGGATCGATCAGATAACCACGATGATGGTTTTCATCAATCTCTGTCATATCATTCGCCAGTACAAAATCGCAGCGGTTTTTTACAAGTAAACGATGCGCTGTATCGAAAAGCTCCTCCACGGAAACCTGACTTAGCAGCTTAAAACCGATAATTACCGCCTGTGGTGCCATTTCCCGGAACATTGGAAGGATTTTCGGTGTCGGCTCTAACAAAAGTAACGGTGCTCCCATTTGTGAGGACAGTTTTCCTACCCCTTCCCGTAAATCGGTCTCATCCATTCCCTGTACGATTTTTTTCTGCAGATCACCTGTCTCTGCGCTCCGGTTCTCTAAATACTCTGATAAACTATCAATCGTTGATACCGAACGGACTTTGTAATCGCTGACTGCCATGCTGTGCACGACTCCATGGATCACATATTTTTTTGTAAGCTCTGTTACAGCCTCCTGCAGATCCGCAACGCTCTGTATTTCCACACAGGTTACCCGCTTTGATACCGGGCGGATCGAGTCCTTTGCACAGACATAAAATATATGGCCTGTCCAGTCTGCCTCTGCTAATTCATCCGCGACCAGACTTCCTAGTCTGCCGGTTCCCGTATTTGCGATCCTTCTGACATTATCGATCGGTTCGCTCGTTCCTCCGGCTGTAACAATTATATTCATTGATCTTTCAGTTATCATCCTATGCTCCTAATCTGATGCCTTTGTCCAAACATTCTTCCATACAGGTACTGTTTGACGCGGCATTAGTTTTTATATATCTTATCACAAAAACGGCAATACTGCATAGAGGGATTTCTCTTTTGATTTTACAAAGAATTAGCATCTCACACTTTTATGTTTCTTCCCTTAACCTACTATATTACTATCCCTTTAAATGCCAATTATGCCACATCCTTACACAAAACTCATAAACCATTCCACCATCTCCGGATTATGATGTGAGAAGAAAAGACTCTTTCCGGTATCAAGTTCTTCGATCTGGTGCATTTCCTCTGCCGTCAGTTCAAAATCAAAAATACATTTCATTTTATGTATAGATAATATGAAGTGACCTCACATTTGTAGCAACGTGGATTTACTATACTGCAACAAAAACGAGCAGTCAAAAACCGAATTTCCACAGTTATTGCTACTCGTTCCTTTCATAATTATCCAAATACTAATTAAATCCAACTACTTTTTGAGAAATCTTATATGCCGCAATCGAAATCTTTCTGCCTCCCTTACCCGGAAGGTTCATCGTTCCACCCATAATTCCATTTCTCAGATGATGGAATAACCGCAGATCCTTTTGCTTGATATAATTCCACAGCTCCCGTTTTTTCTCAAGGTTCTCTTCTGTGCCGGAACGGATCAGCATAACCGTAGATACCACGGTAATGATCTCTAAGTAATTAAACATATATTTTCTGAGCTTTCGATCCTGCAATTTCCATAGATCATAGGAATCTACCATGATTTTATTGACCTTGATCTGCTGGTCGATCCGTTTGATCATCACGCTCTCATTGACGGACTGATCCTCTCTGCCGATGTAATAACGGTAAAAATCCACATCCAGATAGTACATATTTTTTACATAAGGAAGTGGTACATAGACAAACAGATTATCCACATAAAACGTATGCTTTGGCAATTCTAATCCACAGTCTCTCAAAAGCTGTGTCCGGTAAATAACCGAATGCATCAAAATATACTGTCCCTTTGAAAAATGCCGCACATCCTTCCAGGTAAACAATTTTTCTTTCGGGATCGCCGAAGTATATTTCATGACTTTTTTATGCTTTGCACCTTCTTTTTCATAGACAAAATTACTGATCAGCATATCCAACTGGCTTCCGTTGCCGACTAATTCACGCAGTGTTGCCAATATCTTCTGATATGCCTCTGCATCTACCCAGTCATCACTGTCTACTACTTTAAAGAAAATTCCCTGTGCGTTTCGTATTCCGGTATTGACCGCCTCTCCATGTCCTCCGTTTTCCTGATGGATGGCACGCACGATTTCCGGATGTTTTTTTGCATAGGAATCTGCAATCTCCGGTGTCATGTCCTTTGAACCGTCATCGACAATGATGATCTCCACATCCTCGCCCCCGATTAACAGCGAATCAATGCATTTTTCCATATAATCCTGTGAATTGTAACATGGGATAGCTACCGTTAATAATTTCATCTGTTCTGCTCCTATTGATTGATAATTTTTTCAGTTAGATCCAATGCCTTCTTTGTCATGGCATCTATATTATAGTACTGATATTCTGCCAGTCTTCCTAACAGATAAAAGTTCTTATAATGCTCCGTCCGCTTTCGGTACTTCTCATACAGCTTCCGGTTCTCTTCATTTAAAATTGCATAATAAGGAATTTCTCCATCTTTCCCTGTATATGCAAACGGATATTCTTTCACGATCGTGGTTCCATCCGTGTCTTTTTGTTTCGTCAGATATTTGAACTCGGTAATCCTTGTAAAATCTTCACTGACCGTATAATTGACCACACTTCTGCCCTGATAGGAGTCCCTATCATAATGTTCAAATGCAAAATCCAGGGAACGATACGGAAGTCTTCCATCACAGCAGTCAAATAATTCGTCCACTGCTCCCGTATAGATCACCTCACCCTGAAATGGCTCGCCATGCAATAAAATCTCATCTTCCTGAAATTTTAAAATCTCTTTTGCATCTGTATCTAACACGATCGTAATATTCGGATGGTCTAACAGGTTTCGGAACATCCGGTGGAATCCCTGCTTGGGAACTCCCTGATAGCGGTCCGTAAAATATCCGTTATCTCGCGAGATCAGTACCGGTACACGTCCGGTTACTTCCTCACTGATCTCTTCCGGCTTCTGTCCCCACTGCTTCATTGTATAATATAGGAAAATATTCTGATAGACATAATCTGCGATCTCGCGGATCCCTGCATCCTCACTTTTTCTAAGTTCCATGATCGGGACCTTACTTCCATAACCGTAAGTATCTGTCAGCTTCTTTTCCAGTTCCTCTGCTTTATCTTTTTCAAAGACCATATGTAGTGTATTCAGATTAAATGGAACCGGGATCAACTGCTCGCCCACCTGTGCTACCACTTCATGCCGGAAAGATGTCCACATGGTAAACCTTGAGAAAAATTCATAAACCTCTTTCATTTCCGTGTGAAAAATATGAGGTCCATACTGATGGATCCAGATACCATGTTCATCCATGCAGTCATAACAGTTCCCGCCGATATGGCTGCGTTTCTCTATTACTAAAACGTTACGTTTTCCTTCTTCTGCCAGTCTCCTTGCCGCCGTACTTCCTGCAATTCCACTGCCAACGATAATGCTGTCATACATATTACTTTCCTCCGGGCGATGTGCCCCTCTCTCTTTCGTCTATTATACACACTCATGCTTCTAATTCCAACTTCTTTCTGGAAACTTAAGAATATTTTAGGATTTCGGTTTACATAATTTGTTCATTTTTTGTTCATTTTTTTTTTACTTATTTATCATAATGTAATCACAATCTTTTCACATTTGCCATATATACTAGACAGCGTAATGAGGTTAAATCCATTATAATACATTCTTTTTCATATGTATGCCGATGTCGAAAGACATCGGCTCCCTCTTTTTATAAGACTTTTACAGGACATTCTATTCTATGAGAATGCCTGTATTTTTTATTACATTAGGTTGTCAAAAGGCGGCTCACATCTTAGTAATTGGCAACTTGCACAAACCTGGGACTGCTTTTGTGACTTTGGGAGAAAATTAGTAAATCTTAGTCTGGCTGTTGATGTATAGTGTTTTGCTGCCATGGACGGCAGCAAAAGTCTTAGCATCCCATGGACGGGGTGTTTAAGACGTACACGTCACTCTAGCGTAATCTAACTCAGGCAGACTTAGATTTTCTTATTTTCGTACAACGGAACAAAATAGACTCGGCTTTGTGCACGTTGCCAATCAAAAAACTGGAAACCGCCTTTTGACACCCGAATCGTATTACGAAATAATCCCTAAAACAGTTTTCGTATATATTTCTTATATCGTTCAAATGCAGATGGGACCGGATAATTCTGAATGCAGTCCTCTGCCTCTAAAAACAGCAATCCCGAATCGTCCTCCTCTAGCTGTGCAACCTTGATCACATAACCGGCCATCTGCCATTCAATATGTGAAAAAATATGTTTTGCCTCCTCTAACTCCTGTATCCGCATCGGAAGCAGTCCCATTTCTTTTACATATTCTAATGCCTCTTCTTCACTCAGATGCCCCTCTACATTTGGAAATTCATAGAGTCCGGCTAAAAGTCCCTTCTCCGGACGTTTATTCAGGATTACACGGCTGCCGTCCCGGATTACAAAAACCGTTTTTTTCTCAATCCGTCTTTGTTTTGCTTTGGACTTCACCGGATATGCCATCTGGCTCCCTTCTTTTTTAGCCATACAGATATTTTGTACAGGGCAGTTGTCACAGTCCGGCTCCCCATTCGGGACACAGACCGTTGCTCCTAATTCCATCAATGCCTGATTGTAAGCACTTGCCGCTTCTTTTGGCATGGATTCTTTCAACTGCTGCTCCATTTGTGTACGGAACGCCTGCTTCATAATATCTGTATCATCGGCAGTGATCCTTGTGATGACCCGCAGTACATTGCCATCCACCGCCGGAACAGGTATCCCATAAGCAATCGAAGCAATTGCACCTGCCGTATAATGACCGATTCCCTTTAACGTCAGCAATTTTTCATAATCTGCCGGAAGTTTTCCCTGATACTCTTCCATCACTGTTTTTGCTGCGATCTGCATATTCCGCACGCGGTTGTAGTACCCCAGCCCTTCCCACAGCTTTAAAAGACGTTCCTCGTCACATTCTGCAAGATGGCGGACATTCGGCAGCTCTTTCGTAAAACGTTCAAAATATGGCTTGACGGCCTCTACTCGGGTCTGCTGTAACATAATTTCCGACACCCATACGCGATAAGGTGTCGGATTTTCTCTCCATGGAAGAACTCTTTTATGAGTCTCAAACCATGACAGTAACGGTTCATTTATTTTTTCTAACTGGATTTCTGATAACATTCGCTTCCTCATTCCATTTTTTCTACGATTTTTATGTATACAGTATAACATATTTAGAAAGGGCAGAAAAGTACAGGAAAGGATTGACAATTTTTTGTCAAAGTTATAGAATGAACTTACATAGTAATGTACACAAAGACATTTTATTTAGGAGGTTTTTCATGAACAATTTAAAACTTGAAGTTGCAGACGAAATTGCCGTTCTTACTATCTCTAGACCGGCTGCATTAAATGCTTTAAACAGCGAAACACTGGATGAATTAAACGAAGCATTAACAGAAATCGAAGCAAGAGATGATGTTAAGGTTGTTATCTTAACAGGTGGTCCTGACAAGAAGGGCAACGAGTTCAAATCTTTTGTTGCAGGAGCTGACATCTCTGAAATGGTTAACTTCTCTGCTGCAGAGGCAAGAGCATTTGGTATGAAAGCATCTGTTCCTTTCTTCAAATTAATGAACATGCGTCAGGTTACTATCGCTGCTGTAAACGGATTCGCTCTTGGCGGTGGATGTGAGATTTCTATGGCATGTGATATCCGCATCGCTTCTGACAATGCATCTTTCGCACAGCCTGAGACAGGTCTTGGAATCATCCCTGGATTCGGTGGAACACAGAGACTTGCTCGTTTAGTTGGAATGGGAAGAGCAAAAGAATTAATCTTCACATGTGACAACATCAACGCTGAAGAAGCTTACAGAATCGGTCTTGTAAACAAAGTAGTAGCTAAGGAAGAATTAATGAGCACTGCAAAAGACATGGCTAAGAAGATCATCTCTAAAGGAAGCTATGCTGTATCTATCGCAAAAGCTGCAATTAACAATGGTTATGACATGGATATCCAGAACGCAGTTGAGATGGAAGCAAACTTATTCGGTATTACCTGCTCTACACATGACAAGAAAGAAGGAATGACTGCTTTCTTAGAGAGAAGAGCTGCTGATTTAACAGACTTCTAAGAATTTGATTCTTACATAGACATAGAAAATGGAGCTGTCACACTTTATGTGGACAGCCCCATTTTTTATATATCACACCTTATTCCCGAAACCGATATTTTCCTTTCCCCTGTCCCTTTACATTTTCGACAAGTCCTCTTTCTACCAACAGTTTTAACAGTTCTGATGCTCTCGTTGACCTCAAACCGGTCGTGCTCTCTACACCGGTTCTGCCAAAGACCTCTTCTGTTCCATATTTCTCAAATAAGATCTCGATATGCCCTACGGTCTTATCAGATATATCCGGTAACATATCTACCCGCCATTTATCAATCTCTGCTTTTTCGGTCCCAATGTCCGCTTTTCCAAATCCAATATTCGTTTCTTCCGCTACGAAGAACTTACCATTGATATGCATCGTTCGATTCCGAAGCTCATTTTTTTCACCCAGTAACAGATTCCACAAAAACAACTCTAAGCATTCCATCATCTCATGGACACCTTTAGTTAGATTATTATAATTTGCCCGCACAAGTGCATTTCTAAAGTACCATGCATTTTCAGCAAAAATCTCGTTCGTTGCATCGAATCCCAGTGTCCTGAGATATTTTATTAAAAAAACGGCTGTTGTCCTTGTATTCCCCTCTATGTTTCAATTGCCGTATCCAGCAAATATTGGGATGGCTGTAACCCATCTACTGCCTGAAGTCCGATTGCAGTATACCACGCATAGCCCTTATCACGCTTCCCCGGTTCTGACTGTTTCACATATTCTTTAAATGGGTCCTTATTCACTACGCAAACCTCCGTCCATAGGCATAAGTAGAAAAGTAAATCACCGATGCGATCAACACGATCATCGGACCTGTCGCAACATTTGTATAGTACGACACCAGAAGTCCCAGCACTCCGGAAAAAATGGAAAATACCACAGAAAAAAAATGATATTCTCGCATATTCTGCGAAATATTCCGGCCGGATGCTGCCGGCAGGATCAACAGTGCATTGATCAAAAGAATCCCGATCCATTTGATGGAAAGCATAACGATAAGAGCGATCAATATGGAAAACAGATTCTCTATGACTTTTACCGGAATCCCCTTGCTCTTTGCCAGTGTCACATTGACACTCTCGGCGCACAGTTTGTTAAATGCCAGCACCCAGAAGACTAATGTTACTGCAAAAATAGCTACTAAATAGAGAATTTCCCGTCTGGTAATGCTCAAAATATCTCCCACCAGCAATGATGAATATTTGCTGAAATTGCCTCCCTTTGACAAAATAGCAAGTCCAAGTGCCATACTTGCGGAAGAAAAAACAGAGATCAGCGTATCGGTAGATGCGGTACTCTTTTCCGCGATCTTATTTAAAAGCAGCGCAAATACGATTGCAAAAAGGATCATGGAAAGTGTCGTATCCTTCATTCCAAGCACGGCTCCGATCGCAATTCCGGTCAATGCGGAATGTCCTAATGAATCTGAGAAAAATGCCATTTTTTTATTTACGATCATCGTTCCAAGAATTCCAAATAACGGAGTAATGATCAGAACTGCCAGCAGTGCATTTTTCATAAAATCGTATTCTAACCATTCGGTAAAAACAGCCTGCATCACGCTCTTCCCTCCATTCCAAAGATACGTCCGAACTCCTCGCTCGCATAGACTTCTTTCGGTGTTCCCTGCTTTAGGATCTTTTTATCTAACAACAGGACTTTGTCTGCATATTTTGCCACATAGTCCAGATCATGGGAGATCAGGATAATTGCCAGATCAAAATTTTTCTTTAAATAATCCATGGTCCGATAGAATAATTCCATACCGTTCTGGTCAATACCGGACACCGGTTCGTCTAATAATAAAAGATTCGGCTCATCCATAATTGCCATTGACAACAGCACCCTTTGAAGCTGACCGCCGGAAAGATTGCACACCTGTCTGTCGATCAGATCTTCTACCTCAAAAATACGCAGGGCTTCCTGAATTTCTTCATAGAGCCGCTTTTTCTTATATAAAAATACCGGTGCCTTTCCCTGATAGGACGCCATCAGATCATAGACACTGAGTGGTGTCCTTTTTTCAATATTTAAAGACTGCGGCACATAACCGATCTTCATGCGCCGCATATGACCGTTTTCCGTATCACGAAAATCAATGCTTCCCTCATGCGGGATATCATTTAAAATGGCCCGGATCAGAGTAGTCTTGCCTGCACCGTTGCGTCCGATGACTGCATTTAGTGTCCCACAGTGAATGTGCATATTGACATCTTCTAAAATAGTCTGATTTCCAATCGTTACACCTAAGTGGTTCATCTTGATACAGTGCAGCCCACAGGGTTCGATAATTTTTTTCATCACTGCAATGCCTCCTTTAACGCCTCTAAATTGCTGCGCATCGCTTTTAAATAGGCATCCTTTTCATATTTTCCCCGTACACAGGTGTCTAAATAGACTACCGGAACATTTGTCTCTTTTTTTACACTTTCAGCTAATTCTTCGCCGTAAGTCCGTTCCGCTAAAATCATCTTTGCACCGTCTTTTTGAATCGCTGACAACACATCGGCAACTTCGCCAGCACTGACCTGACGTTCCTCGTCAAGATTCAGTGTATAGACATCATTCAGATTCCACTCATTTGCCGCATATTCTAATCCCTCATGGAAAAGAACTACTTTCTGACCGTTGCCATTACAGGTATCACGATATTCTTCTGTCAGATCAGCTATCTGTTCACAATAGGCATCTGCATTTTTCTGATAGATTTTTTTATTTGTCTCATCCACTTCTGACAGACCTTTGGCAATGTTTTGCACCTGCTTTTGATATTTCTCTGTATCCATCCACAGATGTGCATTTTCACCGGACATTTCGATACCTTCTCCTGCCTCGATGATCGTCAGGTTTGGATAACGCGAAGCAACCTCCGATAAAAAGTTTTCAATACCTCCACCATTGATGATAAATACATCTGCTTTTGAAAGCAGCACCATATCTTCCGGTGTCAGCTGATAATCGTGTAAACATCCGGTCTGTGGTTCACTCAGATTTTCCAAAGTGACTGATTCACAGCTGTCTGTGACATTCATCGCAGCAACATACATCGGGTAAAAAGAGGTGACTACCCGAAGCTGTTCTGTCGCCTCTTTTTTCTCCTCATGGTTAACATAAATCGAAACCGTACCAAGGGAGATCATTGCGATCACGACCAACAGGCAGAATACAAATCCATACTTTTTTCTATTCATCTTCATTCTCCGAAACTTCACTCTCTAAAATGGAATCCATCAGATTCCAGATTTCTTCTCTTCCCTGCTTGCTGGTTGCAGAAAACGGAATGACGATACTCTCTTTTTTCAATCCAAGTCCTTCTCTGACTAACTTCACATGTTTCGAGATCTGGCTTCTTTTGAGCTTATCCATCTTCGTTGCAATGATGATCGGCTCGTATCCCTGATAGACGATCCAGTCATACATCATCTTATCATTCGCAGAAGGCGCATGACGGATATCAATCAATAAAAATACTGCCCGAAGCTGCTTTGAGTTATGCAGATAATTCTCGATCATCTGTCCCCACTTTTTTTTCTCTGATTCTGCCACCTTCGCATAACCATATCCCGGAAGGTCTACTAAATACATCACATCATTGATATTATAAAAATTAATAGTCTGTGTCTTTCCCGGTTGTGCAGATGTCCTTGCTAACGACTTTCTGTTCATCAACGCATTGATCAGAGATGATTTTCCGACATTTGATTTTCCTGCAAACGCAATTTCCGGTTTTTGGTTGTCCGGCAGTTTACTTGTATAACCGCAGACAGTCTCTAAATTTACCTCTTTGATAATCATGATTTCTCCTGCTTTCCATATCCTGATGTTTCTATGCTGTAAAAGCCTGCTCTAAAACCTCATCCATGCTTTCCACATAGACGATTTCAAGTCCTTTGGTAATCTCTGCTGAAACCTCTTCTACATCTTTTTCGTTTTTCTTCGGAACACATACGGTTTTAATTCCCGCATTTTTCGCTGCTAATAGTTTTTCTTTTAAACCTCCGATCGGAAGCACTCTTCCACGCAGTGTGATCTCTCCTGTCATCGCAATGTCAGCCCGTACTTTCTTACCAGTCGCCGCTGAAAGCATTGCTGTTGCCATCGTGATTCCGGCAGAAGGTCCGTCTTTTGGCACAGCCCCTTCCGGAACATGGATGTGTATATCGTTTTCTTTAAAAAATTCTTTGTCAATGCCCCATTTTTTACTGATGGCACGGATATAACTAAGTCCGATCTGAGCGGACTCCTTCATCACATCGCCAAGCTGCCCGGTCAATTTAATATCGCCCTTGCCCGGCATAACATTGACCTCTATCTGCAGGGTATCTCCACCGACGCTTGTCCATGCCAGTCCACGCACAATACCAATCTCATCCTGTTCATTCGCCTTGTCAAAGCTGTATTTTTCTTTTCCAAGATATTTTTCTAAATTACTCTCGGTGATCTTGATCTTTGTCTTATCTCCCTGATAGATCTCTCTGGCTGCCTTCCGGCAGATTTCTCCGATCTTACGCTCTAAATTACGCACTCCGGCTTCTCTGGTATATCCGGAGATCATGCGGCGCAGTGCGGAACTGCTGATCGTAAGCTCCCCGTCTTTGAGACCGTTTTTCTTCATCTGTTTCTGGATCAGATGCTCTTTGGCAATATGCTCTTTTTCATTTTCCGTATAACTGCTGACTTCGATCAGCTCCATACGGTCTAGCAGCGGTCTTGGGATATCCTGTACGGAATTTGCCGTTGCTATGAAAAGCACCTCCGATAGATCAATAGGAATCTCTACATAGTGGTCACGGAACTTGTTATTCTGTTCGGAGTCCAGCACCTCTAACAGTGCGGAAGCCGTATCTCCTTTGTAGTCACTGCTGATCTTGTCGATCTCATCTAATAAGATCAGCGGATTCTTCACGCCTGCACTGCGCAATCCGTTCACTAAACGTCCCGGCATTGCTCCGACATAAGTCTTTCTATGTCCACGGATCTCTGCTTCATCACGGACACCGCCTAAGCAGATACGGACATATTTTTTATCCAAAGCCTTGGCTACTGAACGTGCAATACTGGTTTTTCCTGTTCCCGGAGGTCCTACTAAACAGATGATCGGGCTGTCTCCCTTGCTCGTCAGGTTACGGACTGCTAAAAATTCTAACATTCGCTCCTTGACCTTCTCTAAGCCATAGTGGTCCTCATCAAGAATACGCTCTGCATTCTTTAAATCCTTATTGTCTTTTGATGCCTTATTCCACGGCAGTTCTAACAATGTCTCGATATAGCCGCGTGTTACCGCACTCTCCGAAGAACTCGAAGAAATATTCTTAAAACGGTCAATCTCTTTTTGGATCCGTTCCTTTACTTCTTTCGGTGCCTTTAACTTCTTTAAGGACTCTTCGTATTGTTCTGCATCGCTCTGGGTATTGTCTTCCCCTAATTCCTCACGGATGACTTTTAACTGTTCCCTTAAAATATATTCTCTCTGATTCTTCTCTACCTTACTCTTAATCTTCATCGCAAGGTCATTACGGATCGTTGCAATGTCAATTTCCCGTAAGAGAATTGCCATCAGAACTTCATAACGCTCGGTAATGGTAACTGCTTCTAATATCCTCTGTTTCTCCTCATAGCCGATTGGAATGCTGTTTGCGATCGCATCCATCAGACGGTCTAATTCATGGATCTCCTGGATCGGTTTTGCCGCCTCTTTGCCATTCTTGGAATTGTAAGTGCAAAACTGTTCATATTTTTCTTCTAAGCAGCGGATCATCGCCTCTCTGGCATTTTCCGGGATATCCTCTAAGCCATCCTCTGTAAAACGGATCACTTCCGCTAAAAGATATTCTTCCGTCTCCGTAAAACAATTCAGCTCTGCACGCTCGATCCCCTCGACTAATACACGCACAAGATCATTCGGCATTTTAATGACCTGTTTGATCTCTGCCACTAATCCGATGCTGTACAGATTTTCTGCTGTTGGCTCTTCCTCTTCCGGATTTTTCTGAGTCAGAAGAAAAATCTCCTGCTCATCCATCATTGCCTCTTCTACTGCCTTTATTGATTTTTCCCTGCTAACGTCAAAATGGGCTACCATGCCTGGCAGTATGGTTAGCCCTCTTAACGCAACAGTTGGTAATTGTTTTATAATACTACTCATCAAATATCAACCCCTGTTTATGCGATATTTTTTTCAATCATTGGTTCCTTTTCTTCTTCTACAGAATCTTTTGTGATCGTACATGCGATTACCGATTCATCGGACGGCACACGATACATCAGATCGAGCAGAATGCCTTCGACGATCGCACGAAGTCCTCTGGCTCCGGTTTTTCTCTCGATTGCTTTTTTCGCAATTGCCTCTAATGCTTCTTCTTCAAAGTTCAGACGCACTCCGTCTAATTCAAAGAGTTTCTGATACTGTTTTACCAGTGCATTCTTTGGCTCTTTCAAAATGCGGATCATTGCCTCTTCATCTAATTCATTCAAGGATACGGTAACCGGCACACGTCCGATAAACTCCGGTATCAAGCCAAACTTAATGAAATCTTCCGGTATTGCTTTCTGGAATGCTTCGCTGATCTTCTGGTGGTTCTTATCTGCAATTTCTGCATTGAATCCCATCGAACCCTGCTCTGTTCTGGCATCCACAATTTTTTCTAATCCGTCAAACGCACCTCCGCAGATGAACAGGATATTTGTGGTGTCGATCTGGATCAGCTCCTGATGCGGATGCTTTCTTCCACCCTGTGGTGGTACACTTGCCATTGTTCCTTCTAAAATCTTTAAAAGCGCCTGCTGTACACCCTCACCGGAAACATCTCTTGTAATCGACACATTTTCGGATTTTTTCGTAATCTTATCAATTTCGTCAATATAGATGATACCGTACTGTGCACGTTCCACATCATAGTCTGCTGCCTGAATGATCTTAAGCAGGATATTTTCCACATCCTCACCTACATATCCGGCTTCTGTCAGTGTGGTTGCATCTGCAATTGCAAACGGTACATTTAAAATACGTGCTAACGTCTGTGCTAACAGTGTCTTACCGGAACCGGTCGGTCCTAACATCAGAATATTACTTTTCTGAAGCTCCACATCTAAATCCAATGGAGCAGTAATTCTCTTATAATGATTGTAAACTGCCACAGACAGCACTTTTTTTGCTTCGTCCTGTCCGATAACATATTCATCTAAAAATGCTTTCAGCTCTTCCGGCTTATAGAGATGAATCTCCTCTGCCATGCCTTCCGGCTGCACATTTTCCTCTTCTTCAAATTCTTCCTCGATAATTTCTGTGCATACCTCTACACATTCATCGCAGATAAATGCACCATTTGGTCCCGCAATCATCTTACGGACCTGTTCCTGTGACTTTCCGCAAAAAGAACATCTGATCTTGTCTTCTATATTACGTCCTGCCATATACTCTCCCTTCAATCTACAACGAGGACATCCCAAAATTGTCAAATCTTCATTTTGAGCTGCCCTCACTTTTTACTCACAATTATCTGTTTGTAATGATACTGTCAATGATACCGTATTCTTTTGCTTCTTCGGCACTCATGTAATAATCACGCTCGGTATCCTGTGCCACCTGCTCGATCGGTTTTCCTGTGTTCGCAGCGATAATCTCATTTAATTTTTTCTTTGTCTTTAAAATGTTCTCTGCTGCGATCTGGATCTCCGTTGCCTGTCCTTTTGCTCCGCCGGACGGCTGATGGATCATGATCTCAGCATTCGGCAATGCCATTCTCTTGCCCTTTGTACCACCGGCTAACAGGAATGCTCCCATACTCGCAGCCATACCGATACAAATGGTAGAAATATCACACTTAATATACTGCATTGTATCATAAATTGCAAATCCACAGGGTACAATGCCTCCCGGTGAATTAATATAGAAATTAATATCCTTCCCCGGATCTTCTGACTCTAAGAATAACATCTGTGCCACAATACTGCTTGCAGTCACTTCGTTTACTTCTTCTCCGAGAAATATAATTCTGTCTTTTAATAATCTTGAATAGATGTCGTAAGAACGTTCTCCACGGCTGTTCTGTTCAATGACATAAGGAATATAACTCATGATATAACCTCCAATTTATAAAAACTTTATAAAATAGTGCTTAAAATCTACTACAGACCGGTCCTGTGATAGAACCAGTCTGCAATTCAACGCTTACTATTTTTCTTCTTTATCTGTATCCTTGTCTTCTTCTTTTGCTTTCTTCTTTGGTTTTGCTCTCTCTTTTACGTTTTCCATAATGAGATCTGCTGCTTTCTGAAGTGCAAGGTCATCTTTAATTGCCTGAATCTCACTCTCAGCGGCATATTCTTTTAAGCTCTCTACATCTGTTCTGTAAGCTGTTGCCAGTCTCTCGAACTCTTTATCTAATTCTTCATCAGATACTTCGATGTTTTCTGCTTTTGCAATCTCCTCTAATACAAGAGAACTCTGGATACGCTCAATTGCATCCGGACGTACCTGCTCTTTTAAGCTGTCAATCGTTGCTCCTGAGAACTGCATGTACTGCTCCATGCTAAGTCCCTGCTGGGAAATTCTGGTTGCAAAATCGTTGATGATGTTCTGAACCTGCATCTCGATCATTGGTTCAGGCAGCTCCATTTTAGATTTATCAATGATCTTACGGATTGCCTCATCCTCTTTATCACGTTTTGCAGCAGCTTCTTTCTGCTCCTGAAGTTTTTTCTTAACATCCTCTTTGTATTCTGCAAGAGTATCAAACTCTGAAATATCCTGCGCAAAGTCATCATCTAATTCAGGAAGTTCTTTTCCTTTGATCTCGTTGATCTTTACTTTAAATACTGCAGGTTTTCCGGCTAAATCTTCTGCCTGATACTCTTCCGGGAAAGTAACGTTTACTTCTACTTCCTCACCTGAGTTCTTGCCGATCAGCTGATCTTCAAATGTATCAATGAAAGAATGGGAACCGATCACTAACGGATAATTCTCTCCCTTACCGCCTTCAAATGCCTCTCCATCTACGAATCCTTCAAAGTCGATGACTGTTGTATCTCCATCAGCAACCGGTCTGTCTTCGATGGTAATGCTGCGGGCATTGTTTTCTCTCTGTCTTTCTACTTCTGCATCTACTTCTTCGTCTGTAACAGTCGTATCAATCTTAGTAACTGTTACGCCCATGTACTTGCCAAGTGTTACTTCCGGTTTTACGGCAACTTCTGCTGTAAAAATGAATGGTTTTCCTTTTTCTAACTGAACGATGTCAATCTCCGGCTGGGAAACAACATCTTCACCGCTCTCTTTTACTGCTGCTCCGTATTCTTTCTGGATTAAAAGATTTGCTGCATCTTCATAAAAGATTTCCGGTCCATACATTTTCTCTACCATGTTTCTTGGCACTTTACCTTTACGGAATCCAGGAAGACTGATTCTGTTTTTCTGTCTGTTGTATGCTTCCTGTAAAGCTTCCTCTAATTTCTCGGCAGAAACTTCGATGGTAAGTTTTGCCATGCTCTTTTCGAGATTCTCTACCTGTACACTCATGATTACAATTTCCTCCTTATATATAAATACGATGTACTTCCATGCTTAAGACTGCGAAAAAGGACAGAAAGCTGTCCTTTTAGCAGTCATTTAGAAATTATAGCACAGTGTCAGGAAAAATACCAGTTTTTTTTCAAACTTTATTTACTTTTCTGCACATCACGAATCAAATCATAGTTAGAATCCTTACCTTCTACGAATCCGGTTACCGGAGTGGTCAGACCGTTGAAGTCGTGGAAGTTCACAAATGCATCTTTGATCGTCTTCATCAGTTCAGGATCTATCTTGTTCGAGAATGCAATTGCATCCTTCTGAATGTTACCGGTCTTAGAAATAATTCTGATCTTAGACATATCGGCACCATTTTTCTCTGCTTTCTCATAAGCCTCGTTGTAAGTTGCACCTGCATCGTACTCTCCGCTCAATACACCTGCGATAACCTGATCATGGCTTCCTGCAAATGTAACTTCGCCGAGGAAGTTCTCCGGATCATGACCATCCTGCTGGATGCTGTATCTTGCATAAAGATATCCTGATGCACTTCCTTTATCTACATATCCGAAATGCTTTCCTTCCAGATCACTGATGGAATTAATTCCGGAATCTGCTCTTGTAATAATATATCCGTTGTAATAATCTTTACCGTTTACTTTTGGTGTTGCTACCGGTGTAATGTCTGCAATCTCACATGCAGTTGTATATGCCATTGGTGAGAACCATCCACCATCTAAAATACCGTCTTTGATATGAACACCGAGGGAATCGTAGTCCTTAACAATCATAACTTTTGCTTTCTTGCCAATGGATTTAAAAATTCTCTCTAAGATCGGAGCATACATCTGTTTAATGTCTTCCGGAGAAGTAAACGGATTGATTCCGATCGTGATCTCATCTTTATCCTTGATCTCACACATCAGATACTGCAGTTTCTCGCACATGTTGTTCAAGTTATCACAGCCTTCTAATAAGGAATCATTCTTTGCCTGATGGCTCTCGATCATCGCAATGGATTCTCTTGTCTCATTATCACTGGATGAGATGTGATCCACTAAATCATTCAGTGCATTTTCCATATCTGCGGACACACTTACGTTTCTGTTAGAAACATTGGTAAGCTGTGCCATGCTCTCTTTCATATTATCAACAGAGCCCTGTGTCTGGTTTAAAACCTCTACGGTCTTGCTCATCATATCATTCAGACGATTGATGGAATCTCCTGAATGTTCGATGGACTGATGTGCACTGCTGACATTTTCTTCTAATTTCTTGACGATCTGCTCGATCTCTCCGATAAAGCTGTCTGTCTCATTTGCAAGTTTTCCTACCTCACCTGCTACAATGGCAAATCCTTTTCCATGCTCACCTGCGCGGGCTGCTTCAATGCTTGCATTTAAGGATAACAGGTTGGTCTGCTCTGAAATATTTTTTATGTACTCTACAATCTTCTGGATGCTCTTAGAGGATTCTAACAGATTTTCATTGGTCTCCTGTGTTACCTTAAAAGTATTATCTAATTCTTTTAAGATCTCATAAGTCTCCATGACGGTATTACGTCCGCCATTTACCTGATCCAGTGTCTTGTCAGCCTCTGCCTCAACCTTGGTAATACTGCTGTTGATCTCTTCACTGCTACTGCTAACCTGACGGATGCCGTTCTCTACTTCTTCTACTTTCGTCAGATTCTCATTTGAAAATTCTGCAATCTTATGGTTTTTCGTTACGAGTGTTGCAAAGGCTTCTTTGTTCTTCTTTGCAAGCCAGGAGAGCTGCTGGGTATCAAAACCAATTGTCTCCATCATATGTCCCATTTCACCATAGATCTTTTGGTACTTTTCTAACGCTTCCCCTGTATTTCCAGAACCCGTATGCGCTTTTGAACCGGCATTTTTATTTCCAAACATACTAATTCCTCCTTTATGCGTACACTTTCTCTTATATATATTGCCTTTATTATAATACATATTTGTGATTTTTCCAAGATAATTTAGCTTTTTTTTGTATATTCTTGTCAATAAAATATCTATTTTTGATAAATCCACGCTTCTTCATGCGTTTTTCTTTTATAAACACAGAACAAAATTATTTTCTTTCAAACAAAGAAGTCCGAAATATGGGTTTCCACATTTCGGACTTCTCATCACTCCTCTATCTTCCGGACATCTGCTCTTCCTGCTTCATGATCATTTTCTTGACCATCTCGCCTCCGATAGAACCAGCCTGTCTGCTGGTTAACTCTCCGTTGTAACCCTCTTTTAACGGTACTCCGATTTCGGATGCAACTTCCTCTTTAAAACGTTTCATTGCTTCTTTTGCTTCTGGCACTGCCATGCTGCTTGTGTTAGAACCTGAACTTGTATTTGAGCTCATAGGTTTCACCTCCATAATTTTTACTGTAATCTATTCTAAGACTGCGTTGCCGCTTGTCTTGATACTAGTATGGTTGTTTACAATAAAAATATGTTGGTAAGTTTTTACAAATTCAATTAATAGATCATATGTGTTCTGACATCTGCAACAACTTCGTCATCCATGAAGTAGCTGACAATGGCAAGTCCGAAGTCAAATGCCGTTCCCATGCCGCGGCTGGTAATGATATTTTCATCCACTGCCACATTTTCATAAATGACGTTGGCACCTTTCAATTCGCCTTCAAATCCCGGATGGCAGACAGCAGTCTTTCCCTCTAAGATCCCTGCTGCTCCTAAGACACTCGGTGCGGCACAGATTGCAGCCACCAGTTTTTTCTGCTCTGCAAATTCCCGGATGATCCCGTTCACTCTTTCGTGATCCCCTAACTGCAATGTTCCCGGCATTCCGCCCGGCAGGATCACTCCATCTAATGTATCAAAATCCACATCTTCAAATACCGCATCTGTCTGGAATTTGATCCGATGGGAACCAGCCACAATATCTCTTCCCATAATGGAAATGGTCTCTATTTCTAATCCTGCTCTCCGGCAAATATCCACAACAGCAAGTCCTTCAATTTCTTCACAACCGTCCGCAAAAAAGATTCCTACTTTTGCCATGCTCTTTCCTCCTGTACTGACTTTTTTATTTTCTTCATTATAGACTGTCCCCTTTTGTTTGTCCAGTTATGCTTCTTTGATTTTACAGTTGTTTCTTTGATGCAAATTCATTATAATAGAGTCGTAGCATCAGACAGATCATTCAGAGAAATGGAAAGGTGATTTATGGGTACGTTTATCATATGGCTGGTTATCGTAGCTTTGATTCTTTTAAGATCAGCTCGCCAGAATAAACAGGAAAAAGCAAAAAATGCCAAAAATACGAAAGGCTATACTTATCCAAAAACACATCCAACCGAAAGTTACCCGAAATCTTCCCCTGTATCCAGAAAACATTCTAAACCGCAGGAACCAAAGGAAAATGTCTTTACGAGAGCAAAACGAAATGTCTCTGAAGATTTTTCAAAAGACAAACTTTCAAATCCGACAGAATTTTCAAAAGATGTCCCGCAGAATATGGATACTAAGGTTACGAAGACCGTTACAGTTCCGGTCGCTGACTCTTCCGGGAATCCGGCCATGAACTCCGTACTTGCTGACTCCACAACTTCTGATGAAACCTCTGAAGACCTGATGCGTACTTTAGATGATCTGATGGTCAAAGGCTATGAACCGCATCTTACGTTTGAGCGGGATTTTGTAGCAGAGGGCATGGAACTTCTAAACAGATATTAATTATTAGAAAAGCAGGCATGATTTATGGAAAAACAATTACCACAGCCCGGTTGGAGATACCGGCATTTTAAAGGCGGACTTTACCAGATTGTCACACTCGCGCTGAACACGGAAACAGGCGAGGATATGGTAGTCTATCAGGCACTTTATGATGATTTTAAGGTCTACGTCAGACCACTTTCGATGTTTCTGAGCGAGACAGATTTTGTAAAATATCCGGACAGCACACAGCCGATGCGTTTTGAGCGGGTAGATGCGGAGGATGACCGGAACGTTCCAAAGCCTTTGGAAACCACCTCTTGTGAACCTTCCTTTGAAGAAACTACAGAAGAGCTTCCGGATGGCATTTCTCCAAAACTGATAGCTTTCTTAGATGCAGATTCTGACGAAGAACGTTATACTATTTTAAATGAAATGGAAGACATTGTAGATGACCACATGATTGATACGATGGCGGTTGTATCGGACCTTGTCATTGAAGACGGTCCGATCAGTCAGCGTTTTCAGGAACTAAAACGCTGCATCCGCACCAGAATCCAATATGAATCAAAAAGATTCCCACGTCACATTTCCTGACATGGGAATCTTTTTTTATTCTTTTGCGATATGTCTCCGGCTCAAAGAACTGTTCTGGTATTGACCGGAAAATGTCACATCCTCACCGAACCACTCCGGTGCCTCAAATGCTTCCGCCTCTTCTTTTGTCGGGAACTCCACTTCTGCAAGCTGCAAAGATGCTAATTCTCCTTCAAAAATATCCAGTTCGATCATATAGCTCTGATAGGGTATCTTATAGCGTTTTTTTGTGATAAGAATACCGTCTGCCTTTGGCTTTAGATGTTCATATGCCTCTTTGGTCAGTGGCAGATTGTACTCCTCTCGTACTAACAGACCTTTTCCTTTATAGGTCAGTGTATAGGTGTCATCAGAACGTCGGATACGCACCACCGGCTCTATACACAGATAACCCTGTTCTAACTGCCGACATTCATATTGTTTTAAATCTTCCGGCAGTTTTTTTACTAAAAACTTTCGCTCAATTTCTAATGCTTCCATTTTTATTTCCTACAGATATCAATATAAGATTTTACTACTTCCACCAGCTTTTCGTAACTCATGGAGGTTGTGTTCAGGCAGAAATCATAGTTTCTGGCATCGTTCCACTCTTTGCCCGTATAGTATCTGTAATACTCTGCACGATATTTGTCGGTCTTTTCGATTTTTTTGATAATCTCTTTTTCCGGCTCACTGGAAATCTCCTGTACACGTCTGATACAGTCTTCGCGCGGTGCATAGAAAAACAGACTGATGACATGGTCAAATTCTTTCAGTACATAATCCGCACATCTTCCTATAATAACGCAGGACTCTTCTTCTGCAAGCTGTCTGATGACCTTTGCCTGATAGTTAAAGAGGTTGTCATCGGATACAAACTCACCGCTTTCCGGTGGAATGATTTCCCCCCGGTATGTTTTTTTGACGATTCTGAAAAGCGGAGATTTTTTTAATTTTTCATCCACCTCGCCAAATAAAGCTTCATTGATTCCGCTCTCATCAGATGCCATACGGATCAGCTCTCTGTCATAGTAGTTGATCCCCAACTCTTTTGCGAGAAGTTTTCCTAACGTTCTTCCGCCACTTCCGTAACTTCTTGCAATTGTAATTACCGTATTGCCCATACAAACACCTACTCTCCTAAATATGCTTTTTTAATGGATTCATCATTCAAAAGATCTTTTGCATCTCCCTCAAGTACGATCTTTCCTGTCTCAAGTACATATGCACGGTCTGCAATGGAAAGTGCTTTTTTCGCATTCTGCTCTACCAGTAAGACAGTCGTACCTTCTGCTGAAATCTCTTTGATGATGTTAAAAATCTCTTCTACAAAAATCGGTGACAATCCCATGGACGGTTCATCCATCAACACAATTCTCGGTTTACTCATTAACGCACGTCCCATGGCAAGCATCTGCTGCTCACCACCGGAAAGAGTTCCTGCTAACTGGTTCTTTCTTTCCTCCAAACGTGGGAAGCTCTTGTATACCCGCTTTAAACTCTCTTCGATCTCGGTCTTATCTTTTCTGGTATAAGCTCCGAGCTTTAAGTTCTCTAACACGGACAACTGTGCAAATACACGTCTTCCTTCCGGAACGTGTGCCATTCCCATGGATACGATCTTATGTCCCGGAATCTTTGTAAGCTCCGTTCCTTCAAACTGAATGCTTCCTGCTTTTGCATTCAGCATTCCTGTAATGGTCTGCAATGTCGTCGTCTTTCCGGCTCCGTTTGCTCCGATCAGTGCAATGACTTCCCCCTCTTCTACATGGAAGGAAATTCCCTTGATTGCCTGAATCACTCCATAATATACTTCTAAATTTTTTACTTCAAGCATTGACATTTCAAATTTCCTCCTATTCTCCCAGATATGCCTTGATAACTTCCGGGTTATTCAGTACATCACTGGTTTTTCCCTGTGCAAGCACCTGTCCGAAGTTGAGTACCGTCAGTTCCTCACAGATACCGGAAACCAGCTTCATGTCATGTTCAATCAAAAGTACGGTCATATCGAACTTATCTCTCACAAAACGAATCGTTTCCATCAATTCTTTTGTCTCATTCGGATTCATTCCGGCTGCCGGTTCATCTAACAATAATAGTTTCGGGTCTGTGGCTAATGCTCTTGCAATCTCTAATTTTCGCTGTTTTCCATAAGGCAGGTTGGAAGCAAGGATATCTGCTTCATCCTGAAGGTCAAAAACCTCTAGCAGCTCCATTGCCTTCTCATTCATTATTTTTTCCGTCTTACGATAGGACGGCAGACGCAGGATTCCGCTGAGTGTGGAATAAGTATGCTCATTGTGAAGTCCGATTTTTACATTATCAATGACGCTCTGCTGATGGAACAGACGGATATTCTGGAACGTTCTTGCGATTCCATGTTTGTTGATATCGATCGTCTTTTTACCTGTGATATTTTCTCCATCTAGGAAAATACTTCCATCGGTTGGTTTGTATACACCGGTCAGCATATTGAATACCGTGGTCTTGCCGGCACCGTTTGGTCCGATCAAACCGTACAACTGACCTTTTTCTATTTTCAGATTAAAATCATCTACTGCCCGAAGTCCTCCAAAGGAGATTCCAAGACTTTTTACTTCTAATAATGCCATCTTATGCTTCCTCCTTTGTCTTTTTTAATTTGCTCTTCATGCGTTCTCTGAACACTCTTGCTCCCGGTGCCCAGTTAAAAAGCATCATTGCGATCAACAGAACAGAGTAAATCAACATACGGTAATCGCTCAGTCCTCTCAATAACTCCGGTAATAAGGTTAAGATCACTGCTGCAATGATAGAACCTCTGATGTTTCCGATTCCTCCAAGTACCACGAATACCAGGATCATAATGGACATATTGTATCCGAAGTTTGCCGGAAGCGCTGTCAGTGTTGACAGGTTATGTGCATAGAGCACACCGCCGGCTCCTGCAATGGCTGCTGAAATTGTAAAACTCATCAGTTTAAATTTGGTTACATTGATTCCAACCGATTCTGCTGCAATACGGTTATCACGGATTGCCATGATCGCACGTCCGCTTCTGGAATTTACCAGATTGTATACAACGATCAAAGAGAGAATGATCAAGATCACACCGATGGTAAATGTGGACTGGTGTGGTGTTCCGGTAATTCCTTTTGCACCATTAACGATCAGTTCACCGTCTGTATCCATGTTTAATGCTGTTGCATCCTTAATGGAAAAATGAAATCCTTTTGAATCACGTCCTACATAAAGTACGTTCATAACGTTTTTAATAATTTCACCAAACGCCAGTGTTACGATTGCTAAATAGTCACCACGCAGACGCAATACCGGAATTCCGATCAGGAATCCGAAAAATGCTGCAAACACGATTCCGATCAATAATGCAATGATAAAACGAACGGTCGGGTTCATGGATGAATCCTCCATACATTTTGTGAAAAATGCACTGGAAAATGCTCCGACACACATAAATCCTGCATGACCCAGACTCAATTCTCCTAAGTAGCCGACACAGAGATTCAATCCGATCGCTACAATAGAATAGGTACACAGCGGTACTAACATTCCCTGCATCAGACTGGACATGGAACCACTCATGACCATTGCCTGAATGATCAGATAGACAATTACCACCATTGCATATGTAATAAATGCATCCTTTGAAGATTTCTTCATTGTCTTAAAATTCATTTTACTTTTCATCCTGCCCACCTACACTTTCTCATTTACTGCCTTACCTAAAATACCGGTAGGTTTTACAAGCAGAACAATAATCAATACGGCAAACACGATCGCATCGGAAAGCTGGGAAGATACATAGGCTCTTCCAAGGATTTCAATGACACCTAACAGGATTCCTCCGATAAATGCTCCCGGAATAGAACCGATTCCTCCGAATACTGCTGCGGTAAATGCTTTAATACCAGGCATTGCTCCTGTATATGGAGTCAGTGTCGGATATGCAGAGCAGAGCAGTACACCTGCAATGGCTGCCAAACCGGAACCGATCGCAAATGTTAAAGAAATCGTTCCGTTGACATTTACTCCCATTAACTGTGCTGCATCTTTATCCTCCGATACAGCTAACATTGCCTGACCTGCTTTGGATTTTTTGATAAAAAGCATCAATGCGATCATAATAATGATGCAGGCTGCAACTGCTACAACTGTTACTCCTGAAATTACCAGACTTCCACCGGCTAATTTCAGTGCCGGAAGTGATACTACAGAAGTAAAGGATTTTGTATCTGCACCGAATATCAGCAATGCGATATTCTGAAGCAGATAGCTGACACCGATTGCTGTGATCAGAACCGCTAACGGTGTTGCTTTTCGCAACGGTTTATATGCGATCTTCTCAATCACGACACCTAATACCGTACAGATTGCTGTCGCTGCGATCACGCTCGGCAATGCCGGCATTCCCATACCACTCATCATGGTAAATACTACATAACATCCAATCATGATGACATCACCATGGGCAAAGTTCAACATTTTTGCAATTCCATACACCATCGTATAACCAAGTGCGATAATTGCATAAATACTGCCCAAACTGATGCCGTTAATCAAATACGATATAAAACTCATATGGACACCTCTTGCTTTCTTATTTTTTTCTTGCGTTTTCCATAACAAACTCTTTGATAAAAGTAATGATACAAAGCAGACGGTTCTATCTTGTATCATTACTTTTATGTGGTAACGTCTTATTATAACACAGTCTTTTCAGAAAAAGCAACAAAGGGGGTGCCTTACGGCATCCCCCACCATTGGTCTTTTTGAAATCCGGAATTTACATTCCTACATATTCACCATTCTCAATTACGACTGCTTTTGGATCTTTGTTTACTTCACCGCTGTCAGACCATGACATCTTATCACCTGTTAAACCATCGATGGTAACTTTTGTCATTGCACTCTTTAATGCATCTCCCATATCGGTTACGCTCATATCAGGTGTTACTTTTGCTTCTTCCATAGCTGCTTTGATCGCATAGATTGCATCGTAAGCGTCTGCTGCGAACTGGTTTGGTACTTCGTCATATTTGTCTTTGTACTCTTTTACGAATTTCTTTGTTAAATCATCTGTTGCATCTGCTGCGAATGGTGTTAAGAGCATTACGCCTTCTGCAAGTTTTGTATCAAAGTTCTTAACTGCTAACAGTCCGTCTAAACCATCACATCCGAAGAATTTTGGCTGATAACCCATCTGATCTGCCTGCGTTAAAATGATAGATGCTTCTGTGTAGTAGATTGGAAGGAATACTAATTCTGCTCCTCCGTCCTGAGCTTTCTTTAACTGTGTGGAGAAGTCTGTCTTAGAATCTGCTGTAAATGCTTCTTCTGCTACTACTTCAAGTCCCTGGTTCTTTGCTTCTTCAATGAATTTTGCTTCAATACCTGATGAATATACATCAGAGCTGTTGTAGATGACTGCAACTTTCTTTGCTAACTTGTTCTCACCGATATACTGTGCAGATTTTGTTCCCTGGTTCGGGTCTGTAAAACATACCTGGAATACATTCTCACCGGCAATAACATCTGTAGAAGATGCGGATGGTGTAACCTCAAACATGTTATCCTGTGCTGTCTTATCTGCTACTGCAACACATGGTGTTGTTGTAACGGTTCCCATAAGTACCTGCATACCCCAGTCTTTTAAGGTATTGTATGCATTAACGGATTTCTCTGCATCACTCTGGTCATCCTGGAAGTTGAACTCAATCTTCTTTCCATTGATGCCGCCTGCTTCATTGATCTCATCAACAGCGATCTGTGCTCCGTTCATAACTGCTGTTCCGTAAATTGCTGCATCACCGGTAGTAGGTCCGATACCTCCGATATAGAATTTGTCTGCATCTTTCTTTGCTTCTTTAGAACCGCATCCGGCAAAACATCCAACTGCCATAGCGAGTACCAAAAAGATACTTACTGCCTTTTTCATAATAAATTCCTCCTTGTTCTCTTGACATTTCTTAACAAAAATCTTATGCCATCTAAACGATTCTGTCAATACACTTTTTCACGAAAATTCAAGGAAATTCGTGCAATTTTCCGCATTTTTTCACAGTCCATAACTCCCTGGTATGGTACCCATAACCAATGTTTATATCCGTTTTATATTTGACTAATTTTAATCCCCATTCACACTGTAAATGAATTGCCCAAATGAATATGGAAGATTTCCTTTTGTGCAATGGAGATGAAACTCAAGAAATCGTGAAGCCCACTGGCGAACACGATTTCTGCATTCAGAGGTTCATCGGAATGTCCTGCACAAGGAAACCTGAAATATTCATTTGGGCAATTCCCCACAATGATTCAGCTATTCTTCCAACACCCTATCCCATACAAAAAGGACTTCGGGAATTCTCCCAAAGTCCTTTTCCTTATCGTCACACGACTACTATTATTTCTTTGTTGTGTACAGGAAGTACTTCATACCAAAGAGGTTTGCATAATCGCCGGATACGTTAGATTTTTCCATGTACATATCGTTGTATTCATAAAGTGGTACAACTGCCCATGTATCCATTAACATATCCTCTGCCTGATGCATCAGATCAATACGTTTATCAGAATCTGTCTCTACACGGATCTGTTTGATCAGCTCATCATATTTATCCCAGTTCTGTGGAGCCCAGGATTTTACATCTTTACCAAACTGTGGGTCATTGTTTCCGGAATCTGTTGTAAAGATCTCAAGCATGTTGATCGGATCATCATAGTCTAATAACCAACCTTCACGGGCAACGTCATATTTACCCTGTTTACGATCCTCTAAGAATACGTTCCAGTCCTCAGAAGAAATCTTCATGTCGATACCGATTACTGCTAAATCCTGCTGGATTGCCTCAGCGATCTTCTGATGGCTGTCCATTGTATTCAGGATGTAGTTTACTGTAAGTGCAGGAGAAATCTTGTAAGATCCGTCTCCATTGTCTTTAAATGTATATCCGCAGTCCTCTAAAAGCTTGATTGCTTCTTTTGCGTTGTCTGCGCCTGTCTTCTCTGCATCGAAATATCCGTCTTTCTTGAATTTTCCGCCGTTTCCGTCAGCTACAAGTGCCGGGATGAAAGAGTTAGCCAGTTTCTGATCTGTCTGAGCTACAGTCTCAACGATGTATTTACGATCGATCATAAGGCTCATTGCTTCACGCATCTTAGCTGCCTGCTCCGGAGTCTTGTCTTTGAACATTTCACTGTTTACGTTGAATGCTACATAGTATGTTCCAAGAGTATCGATTACATGGAACTCATCGCTCTCTTTTGCTTTTGCGATCTCATCAGTAGGAACTTCATCGATGAAATCTAAGTCACCGCTGTTGTATGCAGCATATACTGCTGTCATATCATTACTTAACATGAAGTGAAGCTCTTTCATGGTTACATTCTCAGCATCGTAGTAGTTATCATTTTTAACATATACCATGCTCTCGTTGTGGCTCCATTTGTCTAAGGTGTATGCACCGTTGCAGACAAATCCTGCTTCCTGAGCCCATGCTCCAGGGTTAGAACCATCTTTATCAGCTGCCTCTACTGATGCCTGTGGTACCGGCATGAATGTAGGGAATGCACATAAATCTAAGAAGTATGCACATGGGCTTGCAAGCTGTACGGTTAATGTATAATCGTCATCAGCTGTTACCTTTAATGTACCATCATCATTTTTGTCAATTACATCGAACAGATAAGAATAATCTGATGCTGTTGCTTCTGCTGCTGCACGATTCCAGCTGTATGCGAAATCTTTTGCTGTCAGCTCGCTTCCGTCACTCCATTTAGACTTGATCAGCTTAAATGTATAAGTTGTCTTGTCTTCGGAAATCTCCGGCTCACCGTCAGATAATGCCGGTACTAATTTTCCGTCTTTGTTGTAGGTGTAAAGACCTACGAAAGAGTTCACTGCTAAACATCCGCCATCTACAGAACTGTTTAATGCCGGGTCAAGGTACGCTGGTTCAGAAGCTAAGTTGATGTTTAACACATCTGTGTTTGTGCTCTTTTTAGACTCTGAATCAGATTTCTTGGCTGCATCCTTTTTGTCGCCGCCGCCACATGCTACGAGGCTGACTGCCATGGCTGCCACCAATAAGGTAGAAATAAGTCTTTTCTTCATTTCTAATTTTTCCCTCCTGTTTTCTTTTTATGTTTCACTCCACTGTGGAGATAGAAACCCTGCTCAGATTATTTATTCCAGCATGCTACAAAATGCGCTCCGCCTCGGTCTGTTAACGGTGGCATCTCCTTTGCACACTGCTCTGTTGCATACGCACATCTGGTACGGAACGGACATCCGCTTGGCATATTCAACGGACTTGGAACGTCACCCTCTAATACGATACGATGGCTTTTTCTTGCAGTTTCCGGATCTGGAATCGGAACTGCGGAAAGCAGGCTCAGTGTATACGGATGAATTGGATGGTTATTCAGCTCATCGGAAGGAGCGATCTCCATCATTTTTCCAAGATACATTACTGCAATTCTATCAGAAATATGCTGAACAATCAACAAGTCATGTGCAATAAACAGGTATGCCATGCCAAATTTTTTCTGTAAATCTTCAAACATGTTGACAACCTGTGCCTGAATGGATACATCCAATGCAGATACCGGCTCATCACAGACGATAAATTTCGGTCTTACTGCTAATGCTCTTGCGATTCCGATACGCTGCCTCTGTCCACCGGAAAACTCATGTGCATAACGTGTTGCATGTTCTGCATTCAATCCTACATATCCCATCAATTCCAAAATTCTGTCTCTTCGCTCTGCACGGCTGCTATACAGTTTATGTACATCCAGCGGTTCTCCGATAATGTCCTCTACGGTCATTCGCGGATTCAGGGAAGAATATGGGTCCTGAAATACCATCTGCATTTTCTTTCGGTATGGAAGCATATCTACATCAATGCTCTTATTTTTTACCGGATTTCCATTTGCATCAACAATGATCTTTCCTTCTTCATCGTACTGCTCTCCGCTGTCGAACAGAACATCTCCATCAAAAACGATACGTCCTGCTGTCGGCTGATACAGACGGAGCAGTGTACGTCCTACTGTGGTTTTTCCACATCCTGACTCACCGACTAATCCAAGAGTCTCTCCCGGCTTGATGGCAAATGAAATATCATCCACTGCCTTTAACGGAATGGTGTGAAATCCTTTACGCACCGGAAAATACTGTTTTAAGTGGCTGACTTCCAGCAGATTCTTTTCCTCACTCATTCTTATTTTCCTCCTGTGCTTCATACATTTTCTTTACATTCATCCAGCAGCTCGCCAAATGTGTGTCACTCATGCGAATCTCCTGTGGTACTTCATCTAAACAGATCTTCATTGCTGCCTCACAACGCGGGCAGAATGCACAGCCTTTCGGCATATTTAAAAGGTTGATCGGCGTACCGCCAATCGGAACCAATCGTTCATTCATGTTGTCTTTTCTCGGAATGGAACGTAACAGTCCCTTGGTGTACTCATGACATGGACGATAGAAAATATCATCTGCCGTTCCACGTTCACAGACACGACCACCATACATAACGATGATCTCATCACACATACTTGCGATGACACCGAGGTCATGTGTTACCATGATGATCGCCATTCCAAGTTTTTTCTGTAAATCCTGCATCAGTTCTAATATCTGTGCCTGAATGGTTACGTCAAGTGCTGTGGTCGGTTCATCTGCGATCAGAATATCCGGCTCACAGGCTAATGCCATTGCGATCATCACACGCTGACGCATACCACCGGATAACTCATGCGGATATTGTTTCATACGGCTTTCCGGCTCATTCACTCCTACGAGTGTGAGCATTTCGATCGCTCTTTCTTTTGCTTCTTTTTTATTTTTATCCGTATGAAGCAGAATTGCCTCACACAACTGATTTCCTACAGTAAATACAGGGTTCAGACTGGTCATCGGGTCCTGGAAAATAATAGAACACTTAGAACCGCGGAAATTATGCAGTTCTCTTTCACTCCACTTTGTAATATCCTCACCCTTATATTTCACGGAACCTTCCGTAATCTCTCCTGTCTCTGCTAAAATCTGCATGATAGAATATGCGGTTACGGATTTTCCTGAACCGGACTCTCCAACGATTCCTAACGTCTTTCCTGCTTCTAAGGTCATGGACAATCCGTTTACGGCATTGACATCTCCTGACTCTGTATGGAAACATGTATGGAGATTTTCGACTTCCAGCACATAATCTGTATTCTTTACTTCTTCGCTCATCTCTGCATCTCCTTACTTTAATTTTGAATCAAACGCATCTCTTAATCCATCACCTAAAAGGTTAAATGCCAGTACGATCAGACAGATCGTGACTGCCGGGATAACCAGTTTGGACGGATAGGACTGCATTCCTGCTCTGGCTGTATTTGCAAGACTTCCTAACGATGTCAGCGGAGCTGCAACACCCAGTCCTAAGAAACTCAGATAACTCTCTGTAAAGATTGCAGATGGGATCTGAAGTGCCGTTGTAATAATGATAACAGACAGACAGTTCGGAATGATATGTCTGCTTAAGATTTTACTTCCTTTTGTTCCGATACATCTTGCTGCTAATACATACTCACTGCTTTTTATGGAAAGCACCTGTCCTCTGACAAGACGTGCCATACCTACCCAGTAGAGCAGTCCGAATACGATAAATATGGAGATCATATTCGTTCCCAGTTTTGAAAGTGCCGTACCTTCAATTGCCGGTGCCAGCGTTACGTTCAATACAACGGAAAGTAAGATGATCATCAACATATCCGGCAGGGAATAGATGACATCGACGATACGCATCATTACCATATCGACTTTTCCACCACAGTATCCTGCGATCGCACCATATAGCAGTCCGATGATCAATACCATGATCGATGCTACCAGACCTACTGCAAGGCTGACTCTTGTTCCGTAAATAACACGGATAAAGTAATCACGGCACAGACTGTCTGTACCAAAGATATGCGGGAATAATTTTTCACCGGTTTCTTCCATATACTGGAGTTCTCTTGGGGAGTATTCCATCATACCAAGGTTCTTCGCACTCTTATCACGGACACCGTTTACCGTTATAATCTGATCATAGCTGTAAGGCACAATGTGTGGTGCTATGATAATAATTAACAATATTAAGATCAGCACTACCAGACTTCCCATTGCCAACGGGTTCTTTTTTAAACGTCTGATACCATCTTTAAAGAATGTTGTGGATTCACTCATAACATCCTGTTGCTTTTTTTCCTCTTCCGTAGCCGCTCTGAAATAGGAACTGTCAAATTTTGATAAATCGACCTGAGCGGACAACAGACTCTTTTTCGGACTTCCATTTTCGTTCTGCATAAATCTCTATCCTCTCTTATTCAAATGTGATACGCGGGTCGATAATCTTATAAGCAATATCCGTAAGCAGGTTTGCAATTACCATGAGAACCGCTAAGAAAATTGTCGTTGCCATGATCATCGTATAGTCACGGTTTGTAATACTTGTTACAAACGCTGTTCCAAGACCACCGATGGTAAAGATATTCTCTACTACCATGGAACCTACCAGAATATAGGCTACCATTGGTCCTACATATGTAACGACCGGGATCAATGCATTACGAAGTGCATGTTTAAAAATAACTCTTCTGGTACTTACACCCTTCGCTCTTGCTGTACGCACATAATCCTGATTCAATGCGTCTAACATACTTGTTTTTGTCAGTCTTGTGATATATGCCATTGGATAAAGGCTCAAAGCAATGACAGGCAGTACATAATTCGGATCACTCGATGACCAGACCGGAACCCATTCTAATTGTAAACAGAATACTAACAGCAGCAGGGTTGCCAATACGAAAGACGGCATTGCCGTTGCCAGTGTCGTAAAGAAAATAATGACACGGTCGGGCCACTTATTTCGGTTCAGCGCTGCGATACTTCCTAGAACAATTCCCACGATAATCGCAACAATCGCTGCCATTCCTCCTAATTTTGCTGATATCTGGAATTTGGACCACATATCTGTCCAGATGTCACGTCCGCTCTTTAAGCTCACGCCCCAGTCACCATGCATCAGATTTTTCAGATACATACCGAACTGAACATATACCGGTTTGTCCAGATTGTAACGTTCTTCTAAAGTTTTTTGAACTGCCGGGCTTAATGCTTTTTCCGTATTGAACGGTCCACCCGGTATCAGGTTCATCGCAAAAAACGTAATCGCACTGATTACGAATATCGTCACGACGGCAAGAAACACTCGTTTGACAATATATTCTTTCATTGGTTTCACTCCTTGTTTCCAGATTATATTTTATATGAGCATTTCCTCTCACTTTTGTACGACAGGATTTTTATTTCCTGACAGGTATGTACTTTTCCATTTTACTATGGCAAAGTGTTATCCTGAAATAAAAAAAGGGCGAGATTTTTCCCGCTTCATCGCACCCCAAAATATAATCTATTTTTTAACTCATAGCTTTGTTGTATTTTATCATTTTGACCGCCAGTTTGTCAATAAATTTGGGCATATTCCATAAAATTCATATTCATGCATGATTTTTGGTTTTTTATACACAAAGAGGGCTTCCTGAAATACTTCAGGAAACCCTCTTTTGTCATCATTGAATACGGGCAACAGGACTTGAACCTGCACGGTCTCCCACTAGAACCTAAATCTAGCGCGTCTGCCAATTCCGCCATGCCCGCTTAACATATCCGTTTTCCTATTCTAATGGATTCTGAACTCCTTGTCAATTCTTTTCGTAATTCTAAACCAACTCTAAACTTCCTTAAAAGTTTCTTATAACTGCTGCAAGGCAGTTGAAAAATGTCAGAAAATGCCATACACTAGGAACGTCAATATGTATTTTATGGGGGAACAATCAATGAACGTATTAATGTTATTAAAAAATAAATCCGAAGTCGCTTTTGTCTATGACACCAACACACTCCGTCAGGGTATTGAAAAAATGCATGCCCACGGTTATTCTGCCATTCCGGTGCTTTCTAAGGATGGCACCTATGTCGGAAGTGTCAGCGAAGGCGATTTTCTCTGGCATATCTTAGAATACCGCAACAATGACTTACGGGTGCAGGAAAATTATCAGGTCAGCGACATTCTGCGCAAAGACTTTAACCCTGCCGTTAAAATCGATGTTTCCATGGATGAGTTATTAGAGCGCTCCATGAACCAGAACTTTATCCCCGTCGTGGATGACCGTAACTTTTTCATCGGCATTGTAACCAGACAGGATATCATCCGAAGCATTTTAAAGGAACTTTAATCCTCCTTTTTTAACTCCATTCTTTTATACCGGAAAGTTCCCCATGGTTTGATGCTGTCATGTTCACAGACCACCTGATAGCCTGCTTTTTCATAACACTTCACGGCTCTTTGATTAAATAGGCGAACTTCCAGATAGACAAGGCTTTCCGGATACTGTTTTTTTACATAATCCGTAATGGTTTTTACAAAGTCTGCCCCTTTGCCCTGACCGCACTCTTCCGGCCGCATTCCAAGTCCTATCTCAACCTCGCCGTTTTCATCCTGATGCATCTTAAAATAGCCGATCAGCTCTCCTGCTTTATTTAGCACTCCGCGGTACTCCTGCCCGCGTACTTTCGCATCTGCAATCTCCCAGTGATTTCTGACCGCCATTTCCCAGGAAGAATAACTGTACAGGGAATATTCTCCTTCATATTTCCAACCGCAGATGTCTTTTGCATATACTTCTTTTAATGGTACGATCCGATACAGACCGCTGTTTTCCAGACTCCGGATGACACGCGCCGGATTTCCCACTGCGACCACATTCGATGGAATATCTTTCGTCACGATACTTCCCGCACCGATTACTACATTATCTCCGATCGTAACGCCCGGCAAGACCGTAACACCTGCACCAAACCACACACTGTTGCCCACCTGTATCGGTCTGGCTGTCTCCAGTCCACGGTTACGCTCTGTTTCATCCAACGGATGCTCTGCCGTTGCAAAGCAGCAATTTGGTCCTACAAATACATTGTCACCGAATGTTACTTTTGCACAGTCTAAAATGACACAGTTGTGATTGCTGTAGAAATTTTTTCCAATTTCAATATTATATCCATAATCGCACCAGAACGGTGTGGTAATATAAAAGTCTTTTCCCGCTTTTGCAAAAAGTGATGCAAATATCTCACTCTGCTCTTTGATCTTAGATGGTGGAAGCTGGTTTGCTGCAAAGCACAGATCCTTGCACTTTAACCGGTTCTCTTTTAAATCTTCATCCAAAACGGCTTCATAGACCATGCCTGCTAACATTTTTTCTTTTTCTGTCATAGCTGCTCTCCTGTCTTTGTTTTGGATGCATTTTACCATATTATCGATTCAAATTCTATAGAGGTTTTCTTCCTAACATCGGAAAAGCTGAAGTTTTCCCTCTCCCGTAAAAACTGCCACTCCGCTGAAGCTGAAAGGTAATGAATCCAAGCACAAACATCAGTGCGATCAGAAAATAGGCACCGATGCAGACAGAGATCAGTTTTTCCGATTCATATTTCCGTGCTAATTTTCCAAACAGGCTAGAACACGGAAATGCAACCACCTGTGTCAAGAGCAGCGCGAGCAGCATACTGCTGTCGCTGATGCCCACATCTTTTCCATATGCGGTTGCATTTGCTGCGGAGATTCCACTTGCCGTTGCCATATTTTTAAAATAAATCGGTATGATCGTGGATACCAGCATCACAAATGCTGAATTACCCACATCATATAATACCCATTGTTTTTCTAATTTTGTCATTTTCTCTTTTTCCATCGTATACTCCTAATCCACGCCAAAAGTATACTGATATACCTCATCACACGGTCCCTTATCCCGATATTCACAGATCAACTGTACTGCTAACGGAATTGCATCCTGATACAGCCTGCTGCACCTCCTGCTTTGTTACTTCCGGAAAAAATTCCGCAATGACACCGGCACAGGTTGCATCTGTCGGGATATGGTTTGTCAGGTGCGAAGTGATGGGATTGTGTCCGTGTTTTTCCAATAACATCCGGTCGAATTCTACTTCGATCTCCGCATGCGTCACCCCGCTCTTTTGGATCTTTTCCTCAATATATCCATGACAGCTGTGGTCTAACGCAAAATGACAGATGAACCCATACAGATAGGCAAATCTGCCACGGTTCGCCGGCAGCTCCTTTCCCTTCTTCCATGCCTGTTCAAAAAATTCTGCCGCCGGTCTGGCATGTAAAGCGGACCATATGCTTTGATCTCTTTTTGTATCTCTTTTGGTAACTGTTTGTAAACTGCTTTTCCAAAGCAATCATGTGCATAAGTAGATGGCACGTTTTTCCCTCTCTTTCCTCATTTTCTTTTCACATCTCAGTATAGTATGCCCGAAAAAACGTTACTATCATGCTTTGGAAAAAACTCGATAAAATAAATGTAAAAAGACTTACCACAAAACTGTAGTAAGTCCATGTTACTGAGGCATCGGGGATTCGAACCCCGGACAACTTGATTAAAAGTCAAGTGCTCTGCCAACTGAGCTAATACCCCATATTTATTTTAATTTGCTTAGTGCCCAGTTCCGGAATCGAACCAGAGACACGAGGATTTTCAGTCCTCTGCTCTACCAACTGAGCTAACTGGGCATTTCGCTTTCTTACGTCAACAAATAGAATTTTACATGAAAGATGCATAATTGTCAAGACATTTTCTACAATTTTTTATGATAATTTTGCCTGATATTTTGCTTATGATGTTATCCCTCTGTTTTACGGTGCTTTATTCAGGGATTCTCATTTGTTCAAATCCACATTCTTCACCTTACAACTCTGTATTTGCTTTACATCTTTTGCATTCGCTTCCACAAAATACTGATAATAATGCATATCGGTTGTCATGCTCACATTCTTTCCAGGAGATTTTACCTGTACTTCTAATTGCAAATAAATCTTTCCCTTTGCGTTCTGCTTTAATTTTACTTTCCCGGGTTTGACTTTTTTAGAACTGCTGCTCTGTGAATCCTCGATAATACAAAGTGTCTTGGATTTAAAATAAGACTTTTTGTACCGGTTCAGTTTTTTATTAAATGCAGATTTCTCGAACTTTGCTTTTGCCTGCTTGCCATTTGCTTTTACATATGCTTTCTGTGTTTTCTTTTGGAATTGTTTTAATTCATCATAACTTTTGATAATTCGGTATGTTTTCTTTTCGTTCAGATATTTTTCTGTTGAAGATGTGTATGATTTTTTAACTGTAATGGTTTTCGGTGTAAAATCCTGCTTTTTCCCCGCTGCGTCCACCCCCATGACCGCTATTCCAAAAAATAGGAGCATACTCATAAAAACACAACCAACTCTTTTCTTCATGTTCCTTCTCCTCTGTTCTTATGTTGATTTCATAATTAACCTGATATGCATGACCGTTAGCATAAATATTTACATGAATCTCAGACTCTGCACCAATTATCCAGTAGTTTACACATAATACTATGTTTACAAGAGACTCAACCCATTTACACGATCAACGAACATCAAATGTTAATTCTGTGCTACTTTAGCACATGATATCATATTAACAGTTAACCGCACAACCATTCAGGCACCAGGTGTCGTTTTCTGGCACGAATTATCGTTAAAGCCGCAAAAATCTATTCAGGTACAAATATCCTTCAGGACATACCATACATAAGCATTTTCATCGCTTATACAAAGCAACAGACGTGTGAACTCGTAGGGATTCGGTGATATATATCAGATGTAGATGCCCTTATACAAAAGCAACAGGCGTGAAAACCCGGAGAGGGCATACGCCTGTTACCACTAACTACACTATGAATATTTTATTTTCGCAGCGATCCTAGAGCATGCCCTCTTTGATCACATCGTGGTCCCTTAAGATTTTTTCTACGACCGTTCCTTTTACGACGCGAAGCAATGGTTTCTTTAACACATTGAGTGGTCCCGGCAGGGAAATCTCTAATGGGGATTTTCCATCCATCAGTTTTACACTGCTGTCTAAAAGTTCGCGGATGTCATAGACACTGCCCCATACCTCCGGCACACCACGGTCTACACCGAGAAGTCCATAGACTGCTTCCATTGCGGTTCTGACCGAATACTCTGTTGTAAATACCGTATCTCTCGGTGTCTCGGTAAACTGTCCTAAAAATGCGAAGTTGACACATCCATCCGGGATGACATCCGGGCGGTCGCCCTTGGTCCTTGGCATAAAGAATGCTGTAATGTATGGCATCATGGTCGGTACGGAAACGGCACTGTTTTCTGCAAGATCATCGATCTGGTCTGTCGGAACTCCGATATGATACAGCCACTCCTGTGTAATCTCTTTACCGGTACAGTCTTTCATCGGTTTCTTAATATAATCTCCCGGAACATCCGTAAAGAGTCCGTATACCCAGACGCATACTTTGTCTTTGTCCTGATCTTTGAACTGTCCCTGACGATTGATCGTCCAGCTTAACAGCCAGCTGGAATCCTGACAGCTTACAATACCACCGGTGACTACTTTTCCGCTTCTCGGATCACGTTTGCAGATGTTCGTAATATAAGGAATGATTTTATCATCCAATGTGGTGATCGTTGCAGACTCCCAGTTTGTCTTTGCTACATCTGAGCAGAATTTTTCCGGATGACCGAATGCCGGGTCCTGTTTTGCGATATTCTTCCAGAGGTTCCAGCAGCCGCTTGTTCTGACTTCTGCATCTCCGTTCGGTGCATGGTTCTGATCACCGTAGATCGTACCCTCTGTACAGCTTCCGTTGGTTACAAAGACTAAATCGTTTTCTGTCAGCATAATGCCGTTTTCTACGCCTTTGACTTTACACTCAATAGTTTTTGCAATTTTCTTATTGCCTTCAAATTCAAAAATAACATTGGTTACTTCCGTATTGAACTGGAAGTCTACGCCCGCATCCTCAAGATATTTCTGCATCGGAAGGATCAGGGAATCATATTGGTTGTACTTTGTAAATTTTAATGCACTGAAATCCGGAAGTCCTGCAATATGATGGATAAATCTCTGGAAGTAGAGCTTCATCTCTAAGGCACTGTGCCAGTTTTCAAACGCAAACATGGTTCTCCAATAGAGCCAGAACGTGGAGTTAAATACTTCTTCGTCAAATACATCTTCGATCGTTTTATCATACAGATCTTCATCCTTGGTCATGAACAGCTTCATGATCTCCATGCAGCCCTTCTGGCTTAAGTTAAATTTACCGTCTGTGTGCGCATCTTCGCCGCGGTTTACGGTTGCACGGCACAGCGAGTAATTCGGGTCTTCTTTATTCAACCAGTAATATTCATCTAACACGGATATGCCCGGTGTCTCAATGGAAGGAATACTGCGGAACAAATCCCACAGACATTCAAAATGATTTTCCATCTCACGTCCGCCACGCATCACATAACCTCTGGTCGGGTCAAAAATACCATCACAGGCACCGCCTGCAATATCCATTGCTTCTAAAATATGGATATGGGAACCCGGCATCTGTCCGTCTCTTACCAAGAAACATGCCGTTGCCAATGCTGCTAATCCGCTTCCTACGATGTAGGCATTCTTCTCATCTACACCCTCCGGCTTTTTCGGACGGGCAAATGCCTCGTAGTTACCATTGGTATAATAAATTCCCTTGCTGTTCTTTTCATGTTTTCCAAGTTCTGTATTACGATACTCTTCTTTTCCGGAATTACTTTTATTTTTCTTTGTCGTTTTAGTCTCCGGCTTCTTATGATTTTTTGCTGCTACGGCTGCAACACCTGCACCTGCTGCAAGTGCTGCCACACCAATTCTAATACCTGTTTTTTTACTCATAAAAAATTCCACCTTTCTTCTGTCGGCTTCTGATTTTTCTTTTCAACTTCATCCTATTCCTCTCCGCCTTTTTTTCCAACTTACAAAAAAGGCAGAATGATAAATTTTTTATCATTCTACCCTTTTTGATAAGATTCATCCTTTTTTATTCTGCTCAAAATTCTGAATTGAATTCGTGATATTGCCATGTAACATCACACTCATTCTTTCCACAATCTCATGATAGTCTTCTTTCATCCCCTGCTTGATCCAGTCCAGCATCAGACCGACAAAGCCGTATTTGTGAAAATCTGCAATAAAACTTTTATTTTCCTCCGATAAACCTGTTCCCTTGCTCTTTTCCTCTACTACGCCGATGATCAGTTCATAAGTCAGCTTGTACAGATAATTCTCTATTTTTTCTTTGCTGACAGAATGGTATACATTGGTAATAAACGGTTTATTTTTCAATACCACTTCAAAAATCTGCTCTAAGCCTTCCTGCCAGGTATCATAGGTGCGCTTGTCCTGTAAAGCACGTTTTCCATCCTCTACACACGCCCACTCCGCCAGATCGTAGATGTCCTGAAAATGATAATAAAAAGTCATCCGGCTGATCCCGCAATCCGTTGTCAGGTCATTGATCGTAATTTTGTCCAAAGGTTTGCTTAACAGCAATTTTTTCAGTGATTCCTCTAATGCCCGCTTGGTTGTATTTGACATAGCTCCTGTCCCTTCCCATGGCGTAACTTACCGCTTAGTACTATTCCTCTTCTTCCTCTTCCGGCAAATCCCAACCCGGATTCTCTTTGTCTGCGATCTGGGCGATCACGTCTGCTAACTCCACATCACTTCTCAACGTCTGTACTGCGGACAGATTGACCGGTATAACACCACTCATGTCATAATGCATCTGCTGGGAATCGGCACTTCCAAGATAGGTTGCTAATGCGATCGTCATTTCAAAATTCTCACAGTCCGGATTGACTCCGATACATTTTGCTTCTGTCACACACTTCATCTGCTTTGTCATTCCATCTATAGTAAAAACAGGAAGTGCTGCCACTCCGAGATTTTCTCCTAAGGCTTCTTTCATCTTGTCATAAGCTGACGCATCCTGTACTGCTGCCTGTACGGTTCCGTCTTTCAGTCCTGTGATCCCCGCATTTCCATCGGTATCGTTTAATACCTGCGGATTGGAACGGAATGTTGCAAGCCATGCATCTACTGTTTCCTTTGCTAATGGCTCGGATTCCTTCTGCTCGCCATTTTCTGACTGTGTGTTATCCTGTGTGGATTCTTCCGGCTGCGCTGCATCCGTTTGTGTGTTGTCCTGTGCTGCGTCATCTGTCTGAGTATTATCTTTTGTGCCGTCTTCTGTACCGTCTGTTCCGTTTTCATCCTGCTCCGGCACCTCTACGACATCCTGTGCCTGATAAAACGCGTTTCGATAGTTCTCATCGTCTAATGGATATGCCAGCACTCCTTTTGCAAGAATCGTATCTAAATTCTGCACATCCTCTTGGGATAATGTTCTCTTATCATAATATAAAACATATGGGTTTGCCTCTACCGGGATTCCATATACTTTCTGCGCATATTTCGACAGATCACCAATGCTCGTTGCATTCGAGGAAAGTACATAATCTTCGGTCTCTCCCCAAAGTCTTGTCAAAAGACGGCTCTCGACAAGTTCTGCGGTCTGTGCACTGTTAAAAATAAAAATATCCGGTGCTTTCTCGCGGTTTTCTTCCATCTTCTTTGCCGCTTTTTCTTCTGTATAGGCTGCATACTTAAATTCTAATTCTGCATCCTGATGTTTTGCCGCAAACATATCACATCTAGTCTTTAACCAGCTTCCCTTTTCATCTGACAGATCTGCTTTGCTTCCCCAAATCGTAAACTGATATACCGGTTTTGCTTCTTCGGTCTCTGTCTCTTCTCCGTTTTTATTTTTGGATGATTCTTTATTCCCTGATTTCCCACAGGCAGCCACTGCTACCGTCATCATAACGAGGACAAGGAACATTGCGAATAATCTTTTTTTCATGATCGATACCTCATTCTATGATTTCTTTTTTACCGAACTATCATACACCTTTTTCGCCTTTTTTGCTACTCCTATTTCCCTATCTTAAGAAAAAGACAAAAATTTCGCGCTTTTCTTTCCATTTGCATCATTTTAGTGCTATAATGAAATAAAGTATACTGTTACAGCACATTTGTTTTATTTTTTTCAAAGGAGGAGGACAATGACTACCATCAAAGACATTGCAGACCGCCTTGGCATCTCACTCAGCACGGTCTCCAAGGGTTTAAATGGTGCGAACGATATCAGCGAGGAGCTTCGCCAGCTTGTCTTAGATACAGCGGTTGAAATGGGTTATCAGACAAAGAAAATGAAAAAGGAGGAGTTCAAAAAACTCTGCCTTTTTATTAAAAATATGGATTACGAATCTCCGGAGGATTTCGGCTATGACATTATTCTGGGTTTTAAACAATCCGCTTTCCGGGACAATTGGAACGTCGATGTGATTCCGGTTACCCCTGATTTTCAGCTTTCTGAGAAATATGACACCTATATGCTTAAAAACGGATACAGCGGTGCATTTTTTGTCGGCTTTTCACTCCACGACACCTGGCTAGACCAGTTGCGGGATACGAAGATTCCTGCCGTCTTATTCGATAATTATATTCCGAACAATCCTCATGTTTCCTATATCGGAACGGATAATGATGAGGGTATTGATGCTGCGATCGAGCATCTCTATCAGCTTGGTCACAGAAAGATCGCCTTTTTGAACGGTCCGTCTTATTCAATGATCTCTAAGAGCCGTCATCAGGCGTTTATCGACAGTATGGAAAAACATGATCTGATCGTACATCCTGAACTGGCTGTCTATGGTGATTTCTCTTCGGAAACTGCCAGCGAGCATGTTCCGAATTTCTTAGCCAGTGGTGTCAGTGCGATCCTTTGCAGCAGCGATGTCATTGCAAGCGGAGTCTTCTCGGAATGTCAGTGCCGCGGATGCCGCATCCCAACCGATGTCAGCGTTATCGGTTTTGACGATCTGCCGATCTCTTCTACCTTACATCCGCTTCTGACTACGATCCGTCAGGACAGACTGGAGTTAGGAAGAACCGGTTATTTTTCTTTAAATTCCATGCTGCACGGTGTAGCACTCAGCAGGACACTTCTGCATCCTGAATTAGTAGTGCGTGCTTCTACGGCAAAACGGACAAAATAAAACACTTCACAAAGCACAATAAAGGCGGCCTGAGCAAATTCTCAAGCCGCCTTTTTTCTCTTATTTTTTCATATCAGCTTCCTGCTGCAATTCCTATTTCTTTGTTGTTACTTTCACACTCTTGCTCCAGTCGGAATAATATTTCTGTTTTCCAACTGTTTTATAGGTACGGATTCTTACATAGTATTTCTTCTTTGCTTTTAACTTGGAAATCGTCTTCTTTGTCGTACTGTTCTTGTTCACAGTCACGGTCTTATTTCCACTCTTGAACTTGCTGTCTGTGGAATACTGGATCTGATAACCTTTTGTCTGTGTGGACTGTTTTTTCCATTTTGCTTCAAATCCTTTTTTCTTAGCACTCACTTTAGAAAGTTTTGTGCTCTTCGGATTGATCGTATAGCTTAAGGTCTTACTTCCTGAATACTTGCTTCCCTTGAAAGTAATCTTCACTTCATAGGTTCCGACATTTTTTCTGCCACTTGGCAATTTTACCTTATAATCCGTGTTTACCTTCAGCTCTTTTCCTTTGCTGTCCTTAACGGTCACGGACGGTGTCTGCTTCTTGCCATTATAGGTATATTTTGTCTTTGATAATTTTATCTTTGATACCTTGGCAATCTTCACCGTTTTGGTCGTTGTCCCACACCGTGTACATGTGCTTGTAATCTTTCCATCCTTGCTTGCAGTTGCTTTCTGTGTCTTTGTTGTGGTGCTGTGACCTTTTGCTGCAATACTCTTTCCTGTGGAAAGTTTTTTATTACAGATCTTACAGTAAGTATCTCCCGTATAGCCTGCTGTTGTACAGGTTGCCGCTTTTTGATCGCGTACTTCTGCGCTGTGGCCTTTTGCTGCAATGCTCTTTCCTGTGGAAAGTTTCGTATTACAGATCTTACAGTAAGTATCTCCCGTATAGCCTGCTGTTTCACAGGTTGCCGCTTTCTGGTTTCGCACTTCTGTACTGGTATGTTTGCATGTCTGTCCCGGATCTGACGGATCCGTACTTCCACCGGAAGTAGATTTGGATGCCTCTGCCGTATTACCATAAGCTCCCATATTTGCCCTGTTTCCATTTGGAGACGGCTCATTCGCATAAGCCGCTGATGCTTCTCCTGCATCAATGCATGGACTTGTCACGGTATCTTTTACCCATGTCGTACCATTCCATCTTCCTGCTGCGGATTTCAGATGGAAATCTCCACTTGCTGCATCTGCAAAACATGGATCTTTTGTGATACAGCCTGTGCCATAATCACTTAAGCTGTCATCTTTTGCTGTTCCATACAGGCAGGAGTATGTGATATTTTTTCCTTTATCTTCCTGCGCATTCGTTCCCTGCAACTCCAGAGTGTTTGTATTCCCCGCGATAATACTGTTTTTAATAACCGGTAATACATGACATCCGTATAAGATACCTGTATTACATCCTACAATCGTCAGATGATCCAACTGCATCTGCTTTCCTGCATTTTCTATAGCACTCTCACTCTCATCAAGACTTGAGACATATGCCGTAATACCCACTCCCTTTGTAAAGTTATAAATCCGGCAGTTTGACACTTCTACTAATGTCGCTACATCCGGATAATAATTTGTCCAGAGATAAATACCACAATCGCTGCTTTCTCCGTCTCTCACTCTTCCTGCAATAGACACATTCTGAAGCTCTATCCGGCTCGCTATGGATCCATCCGATGATCCACCCCTGATATTGATATTAAGTCCCTTTTCAACGTCTTTCATCTGGCAATCTTTCATATACAGAGTTGCCGGTAGTTCCTTTATCGGCTTAGTATTTATTTCAACTAATTTCGGACTGATGGTAATCTTTTTTTCAAATGTACAATTTTCAAAGATAGTTTCCGCACTTGCATCTTCATAGTTTCCATCTGTCCATGCTCCATTCAGATAGATATAATTTGCATAATAGCCATTCTCTCCAATAAAATGGATCGGCCGTGCTTTCGTTCCCTTTGCAATGAGTTTTCCTGTAGACTCTACCGTCAGATCTTTCATATAACAGGTTACGCCCGGTGCAATGGTCACTGTTCGTGCATTATCAACAGTCGGACCCTGCAAACGGTATGCCAGTCCTTCAATTTTTCCAAGATAACCGGTCTGTCCGGTAATCGTTTCCGGCTGCTCCGGTGTCGATCTTACTACTTCCGCATATTTTCCTATGTCTGCACCGTAGTTACAAGTATTTGCCGCATAGGCCTTTGTTTGATCCGCATTAACATTTGCACCAATTCTGATCTTCAATGGTGCATACTGGTTTGCATTTTCTCCGGTTGCATCCGTATTCCCAATAAAGTGATTACCTTCCACTTCATAAGTTGCACATCCGCCTCTTAACCAACATGCCGGTCCTTTTAACTCATTGCCAGTTGTATTATGAAATGTATTATTTCTGACAACCGCGTTCGCAGACCATTCAATATAACTCATTCCCTCAGAAATCGTATTATTGTAATATCCGTCTGACTCAAAATTGTTGCCTTCAACCAGGCAGGATAAATTCTCCGGATAGACATACTCCGTTCCTGTAGATTCTAAAGCTCGCCCCATTCCACGAAATGTTGAATTGGTTACCTTAACCTCCACTTTCCTGTCCATGGCATGGAAATAGATTGCCGAACTTCCATCCACTAATGAAGTCCCTGCTGCCGTTTTTGCCGCAACCACCTCACTGCTGTCAAAGGTACACTGATTTACTGTAAGATTAAAATTCCTATCCGTCTCATCAGATGTACTGTCTACGGATAACATTCCTTCCACATCACTTGCTAAATATTCTCCACCGTTGATAAACTGACAATATTCAAAGGTTGCACCTTCACAGGTCCGCTCTGTATCTTCCTCTATCTGTGTATCAAATATAATCCCTGCCCAATTCTCATCATTTGTATCATTTTTAAAAATGATCGGTTCTTCTGCCGTTCCCTTTGCAGTAAGAGAACCATACAGAATCCTAAGACCTGATGCAGATTTTACATCTGTTTGGTCAATCTTACCATGAGAAGTATTCCCCTGTCCGAAACAGATCGTCGTTCCCGGATCGATCGTTAGATCTCCGATAATTACAGGGTTAATCAGGGTAGAATCCGTTATAATATAATAGATATTATCCTTTGTCCAGTGCTGTGAACCCTCAATCCTTCCATAAACCAGTACTGTATTTTTTTCATCCGCAGACTCTGCTTTAACCTCCGTAGTCTCTACTTCCGGTGCTTCTGCTCCCGTTGCTTTAACCTCCGTAGTCTCTGCTTTCGGTTCATCTGTCTCTGCTGTCTTTTCCTGTGCTTCCTGCGGTGTGTCCGCATATGCCAGAACCGGGCACATGGTGAATACCAGTGCAAACGCCAGACCTGCTGAAAGTATCTTTTTCATAAAGCCTTTCATATGCTCCCTCCTTTTCTTTGTTTCATATGATTATTCATAATATAGCTTTTGCCCTTCTATTTGTGCGTATTATAATATGAAGCTGTTAGATTTGCGAGAGAATTTCCGTTTTAGTCATTGACTGTTTTGGTAATTCAGGGAATTGCTATACAAGAAAAAGAATGCACAAAAAAAAGCACGCATAAAATGCATACTTTCTTATTGCTTTCAATTATCATGCCGGCGATCGGAATCGAACCGATACTGTGTTTCCACAACAGGATTTTAAGTCCTGCGCGTCTGCCAGTTCCGCCACGCCGGCATATGACTTTCGTCATAAATGGGACCTACAGGGCTCGAACCTGTGACCCTCTGCTTGTAAGGCAGATGCTCTCCCAGCTGAGCTAAGATCCCATTTGTCAATCCCAAAAAAGCACTGCTCTCTCGCAACCGACTTCGTTAGTATACTATGTTCGTTGCAATGTGTCAATACTTTTTTTAAATTTTATTTTTTTTATAAATTTCCGACAATTCTATCTTTCAGGATTGCCAGAATCTCTCTTGGAATATAAATCAGAAGTCTCCAGGAACAATATCTGGATGGTATTGGATAAATATTACGACATCCACATTTTCTGCCAATGGCAACACCCCTGAAAACATGAAAATTATTGGTCACCACCCCTACTGAATGTTCCAGATTACCGATAAGAGCCAGACTGAAATCCAGATTTTCTTTTGTGTTGGTGGATCTTTCTTCCAAAAAAAGTCGTTTGCCCTCTATTCCATGGTCTGTAAGGTACCGATACATGGCTTCTGCCTCGCTGATCCTTTCTCCTTCTCCCTGTCCACCGGAAAGGACAGCTTTGGTATCCGGGTTCTCTTTCAGATACTGAAAAGCCCTCCTGGTACGTTCCAGAAGGGCTAATGATAACCGCGTTCCGTCCACATGGGCACCCAACACGATAATATAATCCAGATTGTCGGGAATATTGATTATCTTCCGCAGCAATGTTTGTATTTCTTTCCGCTTCCGCAAGGACAGGGATCGTTACGTCCGATCTTGTGCGGTTTTATGATGGTTCCGGATTTTTTCTGTTCCATGTAAAGTTCTTTACGTTTCTCTTCTGTGAAGATAGCATCCCACTGTGGCAGTTCATACAGCCAGTCAGCCTTTGCATCTACCATGTTTTTGTAAAGAAGTTCTTTATCGAATGCAAGAGTCACCTTAGTGTTCTCATCCATTGTCTCGATCGGGTTCGGGATCTTAAGGCTGTCGTTGATTCCATCCAGGAAACCAACCATAGTCATAACATCCTGTCCATATTTTTCAGCAAGTTCCTTAACTGTACCGCTGACTATTTCGTCCGGATTAGCAAGAAGCTGCTCATAGATACCTTTCTCAATGTTGAAATAATTTGCCCAGAATCTCTGGAGCTGATTGCGGTCTGCCTGCTGATTGTAAGCAATTTCGCGCCACTGCTCTAAGATTGTTTTATCACTCATCTGTTTCATCCTCTTTTCAAAATATTTGTCCGTGTATCACTACACTTTTTGTCAAGTGGCTTCATTATATCATCTTTCCTTCAAAAACACAAACGATATTTTAGCCGAGGCAACTACTTAACCCCAAGCTTTTCAAGCTCTTCTGTGACCTGTTTAAAGTTTTTGAACTCAATGGCACGGATTCCCACTTCTCTTGCTCCCTGGCAGTTTTCCGGACGGTCATCAATAAAAACTGACTCTTCAGCTTTCAGGCTGAACTGCTCAAGAACTTTCTCATAAATCTGATGTTCCGGTTTCAGCATTTTGACATCACAGGAAAATACTGTTCCATCCATGTATTTCAGGAAAGTCATTTCTTTTTTGTTCCTGTCCCTCATATATGCGCTGTAGTTTGAAAGAATGTACAGGTGATATCCCCGGCTTTTGAGGTATTTCGCCCAGGTTTCAGAATAAGGAAGTCTGTGGATAGTCTCAGGAGTTCTTCTCATAACTTCCCGGATATCCGCTTCATATTCCGGTGCAAGTGCCACACACTGGCGTACATACTCCTCTTCTTCCAGACAGCCTCTGTCTCTTTCATCCCATACAGGACCTTTGAAGGTAGCATTGATAATACGTTCTTTCTTTTCTTCCGGAAAGTGAAACCCATCAATATAGCCTTTCCAGTCAAAATCCACCAGCACACATCCCACATCAAAAATCACATTTTTTATCATACCTTCTGCTTCCTTGTTACTTTTTTTATTCAGGTAACGATACAGCATCCAGATCACATATGCCATTACAGACACAAACAGCACTGTAAACAGAGATGCCATAAACGTCTTCTGAGAAAAGTCCCCTTTCAGTGCAAAATACATGGGCATTGCAAATACCAGTAATAAAAGTACCACACCCAGAAGTGCACCATAACGTTTCCAGTTTTTCATAAAAGCCTCATTTCTTATTCTGTTTTTTATAAAAAGCACGCCGGAGAAAGTTCCCCGGCGCATTTCTATTTTATTATTTATTTCTGTAAATGATATCGTTTCTTCCTGGTCCGTTGGAAACCATAGTAATCGGGAATCCGATCTGTTCCTCTATGAACTCTACATATTTACGGCAGTTTTCCGGAAGATCTTCGTAATTTTTGATTCCACGAATGTCGGTTTTCCATCCCGGAAGTACTTTCAGAACTGGTTTTGCCTTTTCCAGAAGACCTGTAGTCGGGAACTCTGTAGTAACTTTACCATCAATCTCATATCCTGTGCATACCGGAATCTCATCCAGATAGCCAAGTACATCAAGTACAGTAAAGGCAACATCTGTAGTTCCCTGCATACGGCAGCCATATTTGGAAGCAACACAGTCAAACCAGCCCATACGTCTCGGACGTCCTGTTGTTGCGCCATATTCTCCACCGTCTCCGCCTCTTCTTCTAAGTTCATCAGCTTCTTCACCGAAGATTTCAGAAACAAAAGCACCTGCTCCTACTGCACTGGAGTAAGCTTTGCAAACTGTGATGACTTTTTTGATTTCATACGGAGGTACACCAGCACCAATTGCTCCATAAGCAGCAAGTGTAGAAGATGATGTAACCATCGGATAAATTCCATGATCCGGATCTTTGAGGGATCCCAGCTGACCCTCAAGCAAAATTTCTTTGCCTTCTTTTAATGCATTCCACAGGAACAGAGAAACATCTCCTACATACGGAGCAACCATTTCTTTGTATTTCATCAGCTCTGCAAAAATCTCATCTGCATTCAGAAGCGGTTTGTGATACAGATGCTCAAGAAGAATATTCTTTGTCTCAACAACACGTTCTACTTTTTCTCTCAGAGAATCATCATGGAACAATTCATTTACCTGGAAACCAATCTTTGCATATTTGTCAGAATAGAACGGAGCGATACCGGATTTGGTGGATCCGAAGGATTTTCCGCCCAGACGCTCTTCTTCATACTGGTCAAACAGAATATGATATGGCATAACGATCTGTGCTCTGTCAGAGATCATGATCTTCGGAGCCGGAACACCTCTGGAAACAACTTCATTGTATTCTTTAAAGAATACCGGAATATTCAGTGCAACACCATTTCCGATCACACTTGTTGTATGGTTATAAAATACACCTGACGGAAGTGTATGCAGAGCAAATTTACCATAATCATTTACGATCGTATGTCCTGCATTGGCACCTCCCTGGAATCTTACGATAATATCTGCTTCCTGAGCAAGCATATCGGTAATTTTTCCTTTACCTTCATCTCCCCAGTTCGCTCCAACTACTGCTTTGATCATAACACTTTTTCCTCCTCGTGTTTTATTTGATCTTTTTTCTTATTCTATAGATGTAAATAAATGATCGATCAGACATTGATCTCTGCTGTCATACCCAGCATTTCTTTGTGTGCATCCAGCACCGGCTGTACAGTCTTCTCAATAAATGTAACCGTCTGTTCTTTGGCTCTTCCGACATATCTGGATGGTTCCATGGATTTACGAAGCTCGTCAATTGTCAGATTAAATGCAGGATCTGCTGCGATTCTCTCCAGAAGGTCGTTATCCTTTCCTTCTACCTTGACAGTACGTCCAGCTTCCATAGAAAGTTCACGGATACGCTCATGAAGTTCCTGACGGTCTCCACCTGCTTTTACAGCATCCATCATGATGTTTTCTGTCGCCATAAACGGAAGCTCTGCCATCATATGTTTCTCGATTACTTTCGGATAAACAACCAGTCCGTCAACAACATTCAGGCACAGATCCAGGATACCATCGATTGCCAGGAATCCCTCCGGAATACTGAGTCGTTTGTTTGCGGAGTCATCCAGGGTTCTCTCAAACCACTGTGTCGCAGAGGTGATTGCCGGATTCAGTGCATCAACCATCACATATCTGGAAAGAGATGCAATACGTTCGCTTCTCATTGGGTTTCTCTTATAAGCCATTGCAGAGGAACCAATCTGTGATTTTTCAAATGGTTCTTCTACTTCTTTCAGATGCTGCAGAAGGCGGATATCATTGGACATCTTATGTGCGCTTGCCGCAATACCTGCAAGAATATTCAGGACTCTTGTATCTACTTTACGGGAATAGGTCTGTCCGGATACCGGATAGCAGTTCTTGAATCCCATCTTCTCTGCGATCATCGGATCGATCTTGTCGATGGTCTCCTGATCTCCTTCAAACAGTTCAAGGAAGCTTGCCTGTGTACCGGTCGTTCCCTTGGAACCGAGAAGTTTCAGAGTGCTCATCACATATTCCAGATCCTCGAGATCCATCAGGAATTCCTGTGTCCAGAGTGTCGCACGCTTACCAACGGTCGTCGGCTGTGCAGGCTGGAAATGTGTAAATGCCAGCGTCGGCTGTTCTTTGTATTTATCTGCAAATTTTGACAGTTCTGCAATGACGTTTACCAGTTTTTTCTGAACCAGTTTTAAAGCTTCGGACATCACAATAATGTCGGTATTGTCGCCTACATAGCAGGAAGTTGCACCCAGATGGATGATTCCTTTTGCTTTCGGGCACTGTACACCGTACGCGTACACATGGGACATAACGTCATGGCGTACCTGACGTTCTCTTTCTTTTGCCACATCATAGTTGATATCATCTTTGTGAGCTTTCAGTTCATCGATCTGCTCCTGAGTGATGTTCAGGCCCAGCTCTTTTTCTGTCTCAGCCAGAGCGATCCACAATCTTCTCCATGTGCGAAACTTCATATCCGGAGAAAAAATGTACTGCATTTCCTTACTGGCATAACGCTCCGAAAGGGGACTTACGTATCTGTCTGTACTCATGTAATTTACTCCTATCATCTCACTCGATTAACCGCAGGAGAAGTATCGCTGCGGTTAATCAGATTTCCTATCATTACGCAGAAATTATATAACATCACATCATTAAAAGCAATCCCTTTATTCCTCTCCCTGATGAAATTTGCCAAGGAATTCTTTGATTCGTGTATTGTTTGAAGAAAATACCTCCTGCGGAGTACCTTCCACAGCGATCACACCTTTATCCATAAAGATAACGCGGTCAGAAATATCACGGGCAAAATTCATTTCATGAGTGACGATCACCATTGTAATATGAAGATCTGCAAGAGAACGGATCACACGCAGAACCTCGCCGGTCAGCTCCGGGTCAAGCGCAGATGTCGGCTCATCAAAAAACAGGATCTTCGGATTCAGCGCAAGCGCTCTTGCGATTGCCACTCGCTGGCACTGACCGCCGGAAAGCTGATACGGATAAGCGTTTTCTTTATCCGACAATCCCATCTTTGCAAGAAGTTCTCTTGCTTCTTCGTAAACCTCATCTTTATTTCTTTTCTGCACATGGATCGGTGCATCGGTAATATTTTTCATTACCGTATAATGTGGGAACAGGTTAAAATTTTGAAATACCAGACCAAAACAGGACTGAATTTCTTTTAACTGTGCTTTATTCGGCAGACAGACTTTTCCATTTTCTGTCCAGACTGTTTTCTTTCCCATGTAGCTAATCTCACCATCATCGATCAGAGTCAGCAGTGTAGCACAACGAAGAAGTGTGGATTTACCGGAACCGGACGAACCGATGATAGAAACGACCTCGCCTTCGTTTACATGAATTGACACATCTTTCAGCACCTGAAGACCGTCAAATTCCTTTTTGATATGATTCATTTCCAGAAGACTTGTACTCAAAACATTTCCTCCTAACGATAGTAATTCAGTTTCTTTTCAAACCATTCCATAACCCACGCAACTACAAAATTGAAAATGTAGTAGAATACACCGGCGATCACAAACGGAATAACGGTTGTCTGTGCTGCCGCGATCTGTTTGGCAAGGGCAAACATCTCAATATAGGATACGGAATAAACAAGGGATGTATCTTTTACAAGGGTAATAACCTCGTTTGTCACTGACGGCAGTACGATCTTGACCACCTGCGGAAGCACGATCTTAAAAAATGTCTGGCTCTTGTTATAACCGAGAAGCTGTGCTGCCTCATACTGACCAACCGGAATAGACTCGATTCCGGAACGGTAGATTTCCGCAAAATATGCTGCGTAGTTCAGGGAACATCCCAGAATGATCGCAGTAAACTTGTAATTACCGATATTCATTCCCCAGAGGTAAAACGGTCCGAAATACCACAGCAGCAGCTGCAGCATCAGAGGTGTACCACGCATAATAGAAATATAAGCTTTAATGATCCAGCTCAATGGTTTGAACCTGCTTACACGTCCAAAATAGACCACCATACCAAGCGGCAGGGAAAATAACAGTGTCAGACAAAAAATCAGCAGTGTCTGCCCGAACCCTACGGTAAGCTGTTGTAACATTACCTGAAAACTCATGTACTCTCCTCCATAAACCTACAAGAGGGATGCTACCCGGAAACCGGGAAGCATCCCATTTTGTATTCTTATTTTATTTCTTATTTCTCTTCTGCTGTATCTGCTTCAGTATCATCTGCCGCTTCTGTATCGTCTTTTGCATCATCTTTTGATGCATCATCAGAAGCTTTCAGTGTTACCATATCAGAAATTTCATATTTTTCTGCAAGCTCTGCAACTGTACCATCGTCTGCAAGTTTCTGAAGATCTGCATTTACGATGTCACAAAGTTCATCGTTGCCTTTCTTGAAACCGATTGCATACTGTTCGGTATTCAGCGTCTCATCCAGGATCTTGAATCCTTCCCCACGGGAATTCAGCTGATATTTTGCAACTCCGATATCGATTGCAAGTGCATCCAGAGCTCCGGCCTGCAGTTCTGTAAATGCTGTATTGTAATCAGCAAATTCATTCAGAGAACCGAATGTATCAGCCAGTTCTTTCTGTCCTCCCTCTTCTTCACTCTGAAGGAGATCCAGTGCCGCGGAAGCTGCCTGTACACCAACAGTCTTACCTGCAAGATCTGTCAGTTTGTCGATTCCGGAATTCTCTGCAACAACGATTACCTGGCTGTTGTCTACATATGGATCTGAGAATGTGTAATCATCCTCTCTTCCGTTCATGGTAAATCCGTTCCAGATACAGTCAATAGATCCGGAATTCAGTTCCATATCCTTGGAATCCCAGTTGATTGGTTTTTTCTCAAGTTCCCATCCCTCAAGATCACATACTGCCTGTGCCAGTTCAAGGTCAAATCCTGTATACTCGCCATCATCGTCCATATAGCCATATGGCGGATATTCTGCATCAAATCCGACGATCAGTGTCTTGTCCTCGATTCCTGCCTGTACGCTGACTGCGGAGACCATTCCCATTGCCATTACTGCTGTCATCAATACTGCAACTGCTTTTTTCTTCATATCTCTATCTCCTCTTAACATATTTTCGTCTTTTAGTACGTAGTCACTCTACCTCGTGAAAGTATTGATATCGTACCATACCGACTGTGCCATGTCAAGAGAATTTCTTCTAATACTCATCGGGTATCGAAAATGGATGAAGCCTTTATTTGATTTTTACCCGTTTATAAGCGGATGCCTTTGCTTTCACTACTTTTGAGCCAGATTTTCTGATAGATACAACTTTGTAGTAATAATTCTTTTTCCTCTTTAAGGATTTTTTGTCTGTGTAAGAAGTTTTTCCTGTTACTGTTGCTACTTTTTTATATTTGCCGCGTGGGCTGGTTGCACGATATACATAATATCCGGTTGCCTTACTTGCCTTTTTCCAGCGAATCGTTGCTTTGCGCTTGCCGGCTTTGATCGATGTAATCTTCGTTGCAGACGGTTTCTTGATGGTGGATGTCTTGGTGGTGCTTGTTGACGGTTTCACTGTGGCGTATGAAGCGCTGGTAAGCGGGGTCGCGGAGAGCTGTAAGTGGTATATCTTATCAACTGCCCCATAGTCATTAGAAACCTTTACAACAAAATCACCTGAGCATTTATCCACTGTTAACGTTTCATTTGCATTCACAGAATAGGTTTCAAATATTTTTCTACTGTTATATTCCTGCAGTTGTATTCTCCAGTGACCTGGATTTGCTACGCTGTCATCTATTATAAATTTTAAAGAAAGTTTATTATTTCCAGTCAGTTTAAATCGATACCAGTCTACATCGTAATTGCAATACAATTTTCCTGTATATTGTTTATTCACATATGCAATGTTCGCATTTGTAAGTGTTTTCTCTCCATAATACCGCTCTTGTTCCCATGAATCTGATTTAGAATAATTTACTTTTAACTTGTATGTAACGGTTGCCCCATACCCTGCTGATTGTTGAACTTTCAAATAATATTTGCCTGGTGCAAGTCCAATTTTATACTTCAAAGAATTTGT
>OLRJ01000227.1_pt1 | contig 57788 bp, 48 predicted proteins | sample 1672741 | NCBI WGS metagenome assembly OLRJ01 (sample SAMEA3136719, study PRJEB25190) | human gut metagenome | biome: human gut; feature: human-associated habitat; material: faeces | place: Austria | collected 2013 | reverse complement strand
CAAGGTGATAACGTGACAAAAACGGAAAAAGCAATACAGCAGATGGAAACCTGGGACAGGAAAAACCTCCCGTCAGCAACGAGTGCGCAAGTACCCGCTATCCCAGTGGAACAGGTTCCTGCCGTCCTATCGCCAAGGCTTCCACAAATTTCTTTATTTATGCTGCTTTCGGTATTCTCTGGGGCTGCAGCCTTTGATTCGATTAAAAACTTTCGAGTAATAATTGGAATCTCCAAATCCTGCTTTCTCTGCCACAAGGCTTATGGCTTCGCCGGTGTTCAGGTACTCCAGGCTTCGCTCGATACGATATTCCTGAAGAAAGGAAAAAAGGGTCGTATTCATATGTCGTTTGAACAGTCTGGTACATTCACTTTCACAGAGATGTATAAGGCTGGAAATGTCTTTCAAAGTAATCTTGTTCATGTAATTCTGTTCGATGTAGGAAATAATTTTCTTGATCCGGTCATATTCCACCAGATCTGCTGCAGCAGGTACTGACTGAAGAGGAAGGTGACCTGCCAGCAGTCGCCACATGATCTGCATTCGGATAGAAATATCCAGTTCATAAAAATCCGGGCGTTTTTTGTCCAGATCTATGACTTCCAGCATCCGATCCCGGAAAGTTTCATGCCAGGGCTGAGACTGATCGATATGTATGGCACTGACAGAGGGATTCTGGATAATGGGATCTACATATCTGGTACAGATAGTACTTTGAAAAAAACCATAGATCAGCCTGGGGTCAAAGGTGATGGGAATATAGGCACAGTCCATATGATTTTCCATGGCTCCTGAGTGCAGAGCATTGGAGTTGTTAAAAATAATATCACCTTCCCGGAGATGATAAGTCTGATTATTGACCTTGTAACACATAGATCCACTCTGTACATAAGTGATCTCAATCTCCGGATGCCAGTGAAGCATAAAAGATCCATAGTCATATTCGGACAGTCTCTGATAACTGACCAGAAAAGGAAAATGGTCATTTCCATGTTTCTTCTGTTCTTTCTGGAACTGATTTGTAATAATCTGCATGGTAAACCTCCATATTATGCAGGAAATTACCTTTATTATAAACGAAATGGTTGACAAAACGCAAGATTTTACTTTTTTTACGCAGATTAATTAAGGTAATACAGAAGATGGATGTTATAATAAAGATATGATAACATTTCGTGAACAAATTTTAAGACAGGAGAGGGAAAATGAATTTACCAGAAAAAGAGAATCTTCAGAAAATCTATGGAGAAACAGAAAAAAGCAGTGCACGTTTTGCACACCTTGGGGAAAAATTTGCAGAGATTTATAAACATGATCATGCAGAATACTTTACATCACCGGGAAGAACCGAGATCATTGGTAACCATGTAGACCACAATGGAGGCAAAGTTATTGCCGGAAGTATCAACCTGGATACTGTAGGAGCAGCAGCACCCAATGGAACAGATGTGATCCGTATTACAAGTGAAGGATACAGAGATGAGATTGTAGTAGACCTGAGTAAACTCAGCAAAGAGAACTACAAAAAAGGTACTCCGGCACTGGTAGCAGGTATGATGGAAGGAGCACAGAAAAACGGATTCAAAGCAGCAGGATTTGATGCTTATGTAAGCACGAACGTTATTGCAGCAGCAGGCGTAAGTTCTTCCGCTTCTTTTGAAATGCTGATCTGTACAATGATTGATTATTTCTTTAATGAAGGAAAGATGACATACAATGATTATGCAAAAATAGGTCAGTATGCAGAGAATGTTTACTGGGATAAAGCCTCCGGAATGATGGATCAGATGGCCTGTGCAGTAGGTGGTCCGGTACTTTTTAATTTTGCAGACCGCAATAACCTGGAATACAGCAAACTGGATTTCTCATTTGGAAAATTTGGTCACAGACTGGTGATCGTCAATACAGGAAAAGGTCACGCTGATCTTAGCCAGGAGTATTCTGAGATTCCGGCAGAGATGAAGGCAGCAGCCAAAGCACTTGGTGTTGAACTTCTTCATGAATCTACGTTGGAAGAACTTCTTGCACATGTGAATGAGATTGAAGATGACAGAGCTGTTCTTCGTGCCATTCATTTCTTTGAAGAAACAAGACGTGTGGAAGATGCCTCAGAAGCTATCGGAAAAGAAGATTATGAGAAATTTATGAAACTGATGGATGAATCCGGTAATTCTTCCTGGGAACTTCTTCAGAACTGTTATTCTCTTCAGAACTGCCATGAGCAGAAGATTTCTCTTATGCTGGCACTGACACAGCTTTTCCTGAACAAGATCCAGGGAGGTATCTGCAGAGTTCATGGTGGTGGATTTGCAGGTGTGATCGCAACAATTTTGCCGGAAGCAGAAATGGATAATTATGTAGAGTATATTTCCAGATATGTAGGCAGAGATAATGTATATCCTATGGATATTCGTGCAGTAGGGGCAGCGCATATCGGATAAAGAAAATAAAAGAATTTTCAGCGTTGGGAGTCGCTGACATATTCTGGGGTTAATATCATAAGGTATCATAAGAACAGAGAAAGGAAAATCTGTTTTATGGTACCTTTTTTTGTATGGATAAAGAAAATTTTCGGATTTATAAGCAGGGGAGGTGCAGATGGCCACAATAAGCCTTTGCATGATCGTAAAAAATGAAGAAAAAGTACTTGGCAGGTGTCTGGATTCTGCGAAAGACATTACAGATGAGATTATCATAGTGGATACTGGTTCTACAGATGGGACAAAAGAAATTGCCAGAAGATATGGTGCAAAAATATTTGACCAGAAATGGCAGGATGACTTTTCTCTGGCACGAAATTTTTCTTTTTCAAAAGCAACCATGGATTATTGTATGTGGATTGATGCAGATGACATTATCAGAGAAGAGGAAGCAGCGAAGCTGATACATTGGAAAGCAGAAGCAGATGGTTCAGAGGATGTACTAATGCTCAGATATGTGGTAGCTTTTGATGAGAAAAGCAATCCAATTCTTGTCTATTATCGAGAGAGGATTGTGAAAAACAGGAAAGGATTTCTGTGGAAGGGCAGGGTGCATGAAGCAATAGAAGCAAAGGGCAAGGTTGAATATCTGGACTGTGAAATAGAGCATCACAGTATAAAGACAGTATATTCCAGGAGGAATCTCTCAATATACAAATTAATGGAAAAAGACGGCGAGACATTTTCTGCCAGAGACAGATTTTATTATGGGCGAGAGTTGTTCTATCACAAAGAATATGGGGAAGCTGTGGATAACTTTCTGAAATTCTTAAGTTTACCGGAGGGCTTTGTGGAAAATCAGGTGGAAGCCTGCAGATTGGCAGCGAAATGTTGCTATGAAATGAAGAAGGATGGAACAGCTCTGGAATTTCTTTATCGCGGTCTTACTTACAGACAGCCTTCCAGTGAACTCTGCTGTGATATAGGGCAGCATTTTTTTGCCAGAAGAAGATGGGAACAGGCGGAGTTCTGGTACAGAAATGCTCTGCAGGTACCGGAGAGAATGAAGGAAGGTGCGTTTACAGAAAAAGATTGTTATGGATATATTCCCTGTGTTCAGTTAAGTGTCTGCTGGTACTGGATGGGAGATTTGAAAAAAGCCCTGAAATATCACAGACTGGCAGGAAAATATAAGCCTTATGGTGCAGCATTTTTAAGAAATCAGCAGTATTTTGAAAACTGACGGTAAATGAAGGGAACGGTAAGATATGATCTTGCATATTTTAAATAGTGAAAAAACTTAACTGGGAGTATAGATATGGATTTTTTCAGGAAAAACAGAGAATCTGACTGTCAGAGCCAGAGCTGTTGTAACTGTGGTTGTCCCGGACCTGCAGGACCTATGGGGCCAAGAGGCTGCCCGGGATCTACAGGTCCTCAGGGGCCACAGGGGTTACAGGGAATTCAGGGGCCAGCCGGACCTCAGGGAATCCAAGGAGTGACAGGAGCCACCGGACCTCAGGGAATCCAGGGAGTGACAGGAGCTACCGGACCTCAGGGAATCCAGGGAGTGACAGGAGCTACTGGGCCTCAGGGAATTCAGGGAGTGACAGGAGCCACCGGCCCTACAGGACCAACCGGAGCTACAGGTTTAGTGGGGGCAGATGGTTCGGTAGGTGCCACAGGTCCAACGGGTCCAACTGGACCAACCGGTCCCACAGGTACAGTGACACCTGCTGCTGCTGTGGCGAATGCAACAAATCTGGAAGATGTAGTGAATCAGTTTAATTTACTGCTGGCTAATATGAGAGCTGCCGGATTACTGGCATAAAGAAATCCCGGTGTAAGCTGGGAGATTAAAATATGAGAATATGAAAACAGAAGGCTGCGGCAAGAAATATAGAATTTGTCGTGCATCAGGCATCCCCACACAACACTGTATTCCTTCACAGCCTTCTGTCTTAAACAAACCTTATTTCTCCTATGCGGGGATCCTGGATTTGTTTTTTTCAATGGTTTCTTTAATAATCTTACTGGTATACTCTCCCAGATGTTTCTGATCTTCTCTGGAAAGATCTTTCACATAAATCGGTTTCCCATACTCCAGAACAACATGGGTGGATTTGATCTTCGGGAAATGCGCCTCAAAAATCTCAGCAGTATTATTCATGGACATTGGAATAATAGCACAGCCGGATTTGCTGGCGATTTTGAAACTTCCCTCATGGAATGGAAGAAGCTCTGTTTCATCCTCATTTTTATTTCGTGTGCCTTCTGGGAAGATACAGATAGAAATACCGGATTTGACTTTATCAATAGCTGCCAGGATGGTTTTCAGCCCCTGTTTGATGTCCTTACGGTCCAGGAACAGACAGTGGAGATAACGCATCCAGTTAGAAAGAAGTGGATAACGTTCCATTTCTTTTTTTGCTATATAGCCGGTACGGATAGGGCAGCGGCTGTAGCTGAGTACAATGTCAAAATAACTGCGGTGATTTCCAATATAGAGGACAGGCGTATCTTTGGGGACATTTTCTTCCCCGATGACGGTCACTTTGGTTCCGGCTTCCCACAGGATAAATTTAAAAACTGCCTGGATGATCCTGAGGGAACTGATCTCTTTTGCCCGGGGAGAAAATTTACCGATGATCCATTCGATGATCAGGAGAGGAATGGACAGGATCAGGAAACCAATGACAGTGACAGCAACAAGTATGAAGCGGATCATAATATTTTCCTTTCTATAATTTATTCCATTTTTATAATTGTACCAATTTATAAAAACAGTTGCAATAAATCTTTTCTTCTCTGCATAAAATAAATACTGAATAATGAGACACTGAAGGATGAGAAAACAGAATGAAAAAAATCGGAACGATCCTTTGCCTTCTGCTCCTGACCTTTCTGCTGGAAGGGTGCAGAATGGTAAAAATAAAAGAGGCTGACAGAGAACCCCTGAAATATACAGTAGTGGAAAAACAACAGCTTCCGGAAGAGGCAGCAGCACTGATCGAAGAGAAAAAAGAAAAAGAATTTCAGATGGCATATCAGCGTGGAGATGAAATGTATCTTATCAAAGGATATGGGCGGCAGATGAGTGGAGGATACAGCATCCAGGTGACAGACCTTTCCGTATCATCCAATGCCACCTTTTTTGCAACAAAACTCATAGGACCTTCAGAAAGCGAAAAGGGAGGAGAACCTTCTTATCCATGGATCGCAGTGAAGATTCCCTACAGAGAAGGACCGGTAGAATTTGATTAAAGAATGGGAGGATGCAGCAGTGGAATTGATAAAAGAGGACATTCAGATTTTACGGACCAAAAGCAAAGCAACTAGCCAGGTAACTTTTGACCTGGATTATAATGTGCCCGATGCCAAACCGGACATTGGAAGGATGATCCAGAACAAAGGAGAAGTCACTGTAGAAGAACTTCGCCTCAGCGATGGTCATGCTTATGTCAGAGGAAGTCTGAAAGCAGATCTTCTTTATGTAGAAGATGCAGATGGCAGGATTTGTAGTCTTACAGCGGTTCTTCCCATGGAAGAAACCCTGAATCTTGATGGAATTGTTAATGGAGATAAAATACAGCTGAAATGGGAAATTGAAGATCTGAGCATTCATCTGATCCATTCCAGAAAAATGAATATTAAGGCAGTGGTTACTCTTTATGCAGTGGTAGATGAACTCAGCGGAATAAGACTTCCGGAAAATCTGAAAGATTCTTCTGTATCTGTGAAGAAAAAGAAAATGAACCTGATGAGTCTCTGTGTACATAAAAAAGACACTCTGCGTCTGAGGGAAGAAATCCCACTGGTGTCCAATAAGCCGAATGTGGCAGAACTGCTCTGGTATACGGCAGAAATCCGGGGACTGGATCTGAGACCGGAAGAAAATGTGGTTAAAGCAAGAGGGGAACTGTTTCTTTTTGTTATGTATACAGGCGATGATGAAAACAATTCTCTTCAGTGGACAGAACACTCTGTACCTTTCTCCGGCGAGGTGGAATGTAACGGCTGTACTGCAGATATGATCCCCGATATAGAGGCAGGAGTGATCAATCAGAATCTGGAAGTAAAACCCGATGCAGATGGGGAAGAACGGATTTTTCAGGCAGATGTAGTACTGGAACTGGAAATGAAACTTTACAGAGAAGAAGAGCATGAAATGATTCTGGATGTATACACACCTTTCCGGGAATGCATTCTGAAAAGGAAAAAGGAAAAGCTGGAAAGTCTTCTGATCCGCAATTTTTCAAAATGCCGTCTGTCAGACCGGATTGAAGTGAAAGAGACTCAGGGCAGGATTCTTCAGATCTGTCACAGCCAGGGAAGAGTCAAAGTTGACAAAACCCAGATTGTAAAAGATGGTATTCAGGTAACCGGTATTGTGATTCTGAAGATCCTTTATATTGTAGGAAACGATGATATGCCATTTTATTCCATGGAGGCTATGCTGCCTTTTAACTATGTAGTGGAAGTCCGGGGAATAAAAGAGGACAGTATGTATTATCTCCATGCAGATCTGGAACAGCTTTCTACCAGTATGCCTGATGGAAATGAGATCGAGGTACGGGCAACAGTAAGTCTGAATACCCTGGCATTCTCTGTGCAGGAAGAGATGATCATTGAGCAGGCGGAAGATCAGCCACTGGATCAGGAAAAAATAAGAAACATGCCGGGTATTATTGTCTATATGGTAAAACCAGATGACACACTCTGGGATATTGCGAAAAAATTTTATACCACAACAGAAGAAATATGTCAGATGAACCAGCTGGAAAATCAGGAGATCCAGTCTGGCCAGCCACTTTTACTGGTAAAAAAGGTAGAAGAATAGTAACTATTCAGTAGGTAGTATTCGTAACTGTGAGGATACTGAACAGTTACGAAGAATAATACTTGAAAGTTTCGTTAGAATCAGCTAAAATATTTGTAAAGTTATATTGTATACAAAGTACAAATACATTATTTAACAGGTAGTATTGCGTAACTGTGAGGATACTGAACAGTTATGTACAAATTCAAAAGATAGAGGGGATGTTTATGCGTCTGCGTGCAATGGCAAAAATTAATCTGGGGCTGGATGTCCTTCGCAAAAGAGAGGACGGCTATCATGAGGTACGGATGATCATGCAGACTATTCAGATGTATGATCTTCTGGATATCCGCAGGAAAAAAGAACCGGGAATCTCACTTTCTACCAATCTTCCTTATATTCCTACAGACGAACGGAATCTGGTATATAAGGCTGCAAAGATCCTTATGGATGAATTTCAGATCACAGATGGGATTAGCATGAAGTTGTCCAAGTTTATTCCTGTGGCTGCCGGAATGGCAGGAGGAAGCTCTGATGCGGCAGCAGCTTTTGTTGGTGTGAACCGTATGTTCCGTCTGGGATTAAGCGAGCAGGATCTGATGGAACGTGCTGTACAGGTAGGTGCTGATGTGCCTTACTGTATTATGAGAGGAACTGCACTGGCAGAGGGAATCGGAGAGAAGCTTACCCGACTTCCCAGGATGCCTCTATGTTATATCCTGGTTGGCAAACCGGGGGTTAACGTATCTACGAAGCTGGCTTATGAGAATTTGGGACTGGATACGATTACCAGTCATCCGGACATTGATGGTCAGATCCGCTGTATTGAAGAGGGAGATCTTTATGGTCTGACATCCAGAATGGAGAATGTCTTTGAACCAGGGATCATCCGTAATTATCCGGTGATCCAGGAGATTAAGGATCTTATGGAAAGTGTAGGTGCACTGAAGGCCATGATGAGTGGCAGCGGACCTACTGTTTTTGGTATTTTTGACAACAGGCAGAAGACAGAGGTGGCAGCCGAACTGCTTCGCAAAAGCCACCTGGCAAGGACTGTATTTGCAACAACAGTGTATAATAAGAAGTAAATACTGGTTGCTTTATATAGCATAGGGAACATATGTAAAGAGGAGGAAATAACCAATGATAAATGATTTTTCAGTTGATATGGATGAGTATCTGCCTTTACGTGATGTTGTTTTTAATACCCTCCGTAAAGCGATCTTGAAGGGAGAGCTGAAACCGGGAGAAAGACTGATGGAGATTGCTCTTGCAGAACGTCTGGGAGTCAGCCGGACACCGGTTCGTGAAGCTATGCGTAAACTGGAACTGGAAGGGCTTGTGGTGATGATCCCCAGAAGAGGAGCCCAGGTAGCCAATATTACAGAGAAAGATCTGAATGATGTACTGGAAGTGCGTATGGCACTGGAAAACCTTTCCATTGAAAATGCATGCAAAAAAATGACAGAAGAACAGTTGGCAGAGCTGAAAAAAGCAGCGAAAGTTTTTGAAGCTACCATGGAAGATGGCAACCTTGTCAAGCTTGCCGAGGCAGACGTAGCTTTTCATGAAGTGATCTATCAGTCTTCTGATAACCGCAGACTGAATCAGGTACTGAATAATCTTCGTGAGCAGATTTACCGTTACAGAGTGGAATATCTGAAAGAAGAGGAGACTCGTAAACTTCTGGTCAAAGAACACGATGAGATCTATGAGGCTATCAGGAACCGGGATGTAAAGACTGCCCAGGAGATTTCCTATCAGCATATAGAGAACCAGAGAGAGGCTATCATCCGCAGCATCAGAGAAGAGAATGACAGCCGCCAGAAATAACACACATAAAATTTTATAATCCGGTTATGCTAAAAGAGATACATATTGTATGTGTCTCTTTTCTTTTACAAAAAATCCCAGGAGGTGGATCACATGACCGGAAAAACAGAAATATCCCGGAACGTCCACAAGAATGAAGCATATATCAGAAAAAGATGTGAAAACTGTGCAGATATCATGATACGTCCCATGCGGCTGGGGGATGAACGTAAGACAGACTGTCTCATGGTTTATATAGAGGTAGCAGTTTCCAATATGATGCTGGATGATTCTGCCATTGGAAAAATGATCAATCATTTCTGGGAAGTTCCACCGGAACAGATTTCTCAGTTTATGAAAAACAACAGTCTTGGTGTGGCAGATGTGAAAAAACTGGCAGATATGGAAGCGGTTTTTGATGCCCTTCTTGCTGGAAATGCGGTGTTTTTTGCAGACGGATACGAAAAAGCAATGAAGATTTCCAGCAAAGGCTATCCGAATATGGGGGTATCAGAAGCGGAGTCAGAAAAAGTCCTTCGGGGTTCCAGAGAAGGTTTTTGTGATTCTGTAAAGATTAACTCCGCACTGATCAGAAAGAGAATTCGTGATACACGGCTGAAAGTAGAAGAAAAGACAGTAGGTATCCGTTCTAATACCGTAGTGCAAATCCTCTATGTGGATGATCTGATCCATGAAGAACTGGCAGAGAAGGTCAGTGCCAGACTGGATGAATATACCATAGACGGAGTTCTGGACAGCGGAATGCTGGAACAGCTGATGGATGACAACTGGCTTTCGCCTTTTCCACAGTTTCAGACTACAGAGCGACCTGACCGGGCTGCATTGGAACTTCTCAATGGCAAAATGGTTATTCTCTGCGACAATTCACCGGATGCACTGATCCTGCCGGGATCTTTCAGTGGATTTATGGAAAGCAGTGAGGACTGGTATCATCATTTTGAAATGGCATCTTTTCTGCGGATTCTGCGGTATCTGGCTCTTTTGGCATCGGTACTTCTGCCGGGGCTTTATCTGGCTGTGATACGTTTTCATACACAGGTACTACCAGCCAATCTGATCCTGTCTTTTGCAGAGGCAAGAGAAGGGGTTCCTTTTTCCAGTGTAGCAGAACTGATTTTTCTGGAACTGGCTTTTGAACTGATCCGGGAAGCAGGGGTGCGGGTACCGGGAACCATGGGAAATGCCATCGGGATTGTAGGTGGTCTGATCATTGGTCAGGCAGCAGTCAGTGCTAATCTGGTGAGCCCCATTGTGGTGATGATCGTGGCGATCACAGCTCTTGGCTCCATGGCACTGCCAAATGAAGAATTTGCTTCTGCATTCCGGCTTCTGAAGTACATGTTTCTGTTGCTGGGAGGATATCTGGGTATTTTTGGACTGGTGGCAGGAATTTATCTGACCCTGTCACACCTTTCCGGACTTCTCAGTTTTGGCATGCCTTATCTGATTCCCTTTGTAAAAAAAGAGCCTGTACGGGAATCTGGTGACGGGATCTTACGGATTCCTTTCCATAAGCGATGGCAGCGACCTGTTTATACCAGAAAAGAACAGAAATGCAGACTGAGAAAAACAGGGGAGGAGAGACACTGATGAAATATGCGGAGAACAACAGAATTTCTCACAGACAGCTTTACAGACAGATGATCCTTGCGCTTATGTCACCGCTGCTTTTGACACTGACAGGCAGAATCAGCGGAAGGAACGGAGTTCTTGCAGCAGGGATTGCAGCAGCATTGCTGTGTGTTTATGTTTTTCTTCTTATGAGAGTTTCTCCATGTTATACAGATACTGTACGGATTATGGGACAGGTTCCGGGAAGAATTGTGGGAATCTTTTTTCTTGGCTATATTTTACTGACAGGAGGATTTTTGCTGCATATTCTGGGAGAAATACTTCCTGTGTGGCTGCTTTCCGGAATTTCAGTCCGGTGGCTGCTTTTGCTGGCAGTGCTGGTCTGCGGTCCGGGAACGTATAAGGGAATGCAGAGAAGAGGACGTATGGCAGAAGTTTCCGGAGGAATTCTTCTCTGGGGGATACTGTTTATGATGGGATTGTCTCTGGGGCAGAGTAAAATGGAATATTTCAGAGAAATGTTTCAGGAGGGAGAGGCTTCCGTTTCTGTCCGGGAGATCCTGAGACAGACGTATGTTATCTTATGCGGATTTTGCGGAATCAGTATGCTGCCTTTTGTGGGAAAACAGGTGGAAAAAAGAGGAAGCGCCGGCAGAACGGTAGTTTGGGGGATTTTGACAGTAACAGGTATTCTTATGGGGATGACACTGCTTCTTCCATCAGTTCTGGGATGGGAGAGAGTAAAGGAGGAAGCCTGGCCCATTCTGCCTTTGATGGCAGGTGCGGATCTGCCGGGAAATGTACTGGCAAGATTCGATATTCTATGGTTGGGATTTCTGCTGTATGGGATTCTATTTGCAGTAGGAAGTCTTTTGCATTATGGTCATGAGATCATAGCCAGGACCCATCTGGGAACAGGCAGATACTGGATGACTGTGGTTATTTATATATTTGCCCTCACAGATATCAGTGAGATTTATCTACAGTATCTGGAGTATGTTTTTGTGCCGGGAGTGCTTCTGATCCAGTTGGGAATGCTGGCAGGAAAAGGAAAAAAATTCCGCAGGAAGCAGGCGGCGGCAGGGATACTTTTTCTTTGCCTTTTGTTCAGCGGCTGCGCAGCTATTGAACCTGAAAAAAGAATGTATCCGCTGGCAATGGGAATACAGGAAAGTAACGGAGAATTTCGATTAAGTTATGGAATGCCGGATCTTCCACAGGCAACAGGACAGGGGAAAGCAGAAGAAGAAAAATCAGCTTCCGTACTGACTATAGCAGGAAAAGATTTTCATGAGATTGAGACAAACTATAACCGGTCTCAGGAAAAATATCTGGATATCGGACATCTGCAGGTGATTCTGCTCAGTGACGAGATTCTTCAGGGAGAAAAATGGAAAGAATTTCTTTCTTATATAAAAAAAGAGCCTCTGGCAGGAGAGAATAGTTATCTTTTCCGAACGGAAGATCCGGAAAAAATTCTGAACTGGAACAATGGAGGCACTACAGCAGGAGAATACCTGAAAGGACTTCTGGAAAATCGTTTGCCAGAGGACAAAAAAGAAGGCGTTACCCTTCGGCAGGCCTATTATCAGTGGTACAAAGACGGAACCCTGCCGGAATTTCCCCGGATTTTGCTGGAAGGAGAGGAGCTTCAGGTTTTATAGTTTAACGTGAATGATAATATTTTTATAAAATGAATAAACAGAACACAGAAGGGTATACTCCAGATGGGACTGTGGTCCCTGACATTATATAAAGGAGTACAGCACTATATGTTAAATAAAATACAGAACAAAATAAGAAACACTGAAACCCGCCTGAAACTTTCGATATTTGCAGGGGTACTGGCAGTTTTTTTGTCAGGCAGCCCTGTAAATATGCAGAAAACCATGGTGTATGGATGGTGGGGAACCCTTTATCCTGAATTTTGTTTTGAGGGAAACAGATCCGAGGAAAAACAGCCGGAAAAATATGAAAGACCAAAGATTTCCTTCTGGCTTGCGAAAGTGCTGGATAGGTGATAAGATGTAGGAACAAAAGTTGCTGTGAAGATCGCAGACAGTAACTGAAAATGCTGTCTTATATATAAAGCAGACAGTAATCAGAAAGAACTGGAGAAATAATATGAAAATAGATAAAAATGCACCGATTGGTGTGTTCGATTCCGGTGTAGGTGGTCTGACTGTAGCCAGAGAGATCATGCGTAATCTTCCATCAGAGAAGATTGTGTATTTTGGGGATACAGCCAGAGTCCCTTACGGAAACAAATCAAAGGAAACCATTATCCGGTTTTCCAGACAGATCACTCGTTTTCTTCGGGAGCAGCAGGTGAAGGCGGTGGTGATCGCATGTAATACGGCCAGTGCATTTGCTCTTGATGCAGTTGCAGCAGAGCAGGATATTCCTGTACTTGGAGTGATCGAGGCAGGAGCCAGAGTGGCTGCACAGAAAACAGTGAACAAAAGGGTGGGAGTTATTGGTACCCGGGGAACTATAGGAAGTGGTATCCATGCCTCCTATTTGAAGCAGCTGGACCCGGAGATTACAGTGATCGGCAAGGCATGCCCCCTGTTTGTACCTCTGGTAGAAGAAGGCTGGCTTCACGATCCAGTCACTGTAGATGTGGCGACCAGATATCTGGAAGAACTGAAAGAGAAAAATATTGACACACTGATCCTTGGATGTACTCATTATCCATTGATCCGGTCTACCATCAGAGAAGTGATAGGTGAGGGTGTATGCCTGGTAAATCCGGCTTATGAGACAGCTCTGCAGCTTCGGGAAGTTCTGGGAGAAATGAATCTTCTCAGCGATGGAACCGGTCAGGAAGAGTTTCCCTATCGCTTTTATGTCAGCGATCTGGCAGAGGAGTTTAAAGATTTTGCCAATTCCATTTTGCCTTATGATGTGTCAATGACTCAGAAAATAGATATTGAGAAATATTAGGAGAGATAAAACCATGGATAAAAATGTTCTGATACATATAAGAGGTCTTCAGATGATGGAGCCCACAGATGAACAGGAACCGATAGAGCTGGTTGTTCCCGGACAGTATTATTTCAAAAACGGCAGTCACTATCTTCGCTATGAAGAACTGATGGATGAAACTTCCGCAGAGCCTACTGTGAATTACATCAAAATTTCTTCAAAAGCAGTAGAAGTACGAAAAAAAGGGCTTGTGAATGTACACATGGTTTTTGAAAGGGGAAAGAAAAACATGACTTATTATTCTACCCCTTATGGAACTGTAGAAATGGGAATCGCTGCAACTGGTGTAATGATCGAGGAAAGCGAAAACGGAATCGACATGAAGGTGGATTATGCACTGGAAATGAATGAAGAATATGTGGCAGACTGTTATCTTACAGTCAGTGCCCAGTCTAAAGCTTCTGGTGAATTCAGAATATAATAACAAGATCAGGAAGTCTGAATCTGCATGAACTTCTGATAAGAGCACAAAAAATCCGGGAAAGCATTAAGATATGCTCTCCCGGTGTTTTTATTTGTTGCGTAATCTTTTGAAAAATCCTTTTTTCTTTGGTGCAGGTGCTTCCAGAGAACCACGGATTCCCTTTACACCAACGATGTAGAGACCGCTGACTTCGGCTTTGACTTCTTTTTTTACAGGGATCAGATCAAAGATCTTTTCGTCTGCGATCAGGATAGAAATCTTAGGACCGATCTTGGCTTTAACGATAGGAAGTTTGGAACGACGCATAAGCTTAGGCGCCTGATCAATAACCATCTGCGGAAGACCGGATTTTTTCAGGGGAAGTCGTTTCTTATCGATAATCAGCATGGAAACCGTTTGTTTTGCAGCATCAATCTGGGCCTGCTGTTCTTCCTGTTTCTTCTGAGCCTTTTTTCCGAAGAAATAAAGAGCAATCAGAGCTGCGATCAAAATCACCAGAATAACAAGAAGGACGATGGTAAGTGTACTCATAGATACCCTCCTCAATATGTGTTTATTATGCGAAATATATTCTATCATTAATTTGAGGAAAAGGCAAATAAATTTATAAAACGCAGAGGCAAGAAAATTTAAGAATTTACCTGAGCAAAATAGTGGAATTAAATCAGGCAAACAGTTATAATAAGTGTGATGTGGGTATACTTAGGATTACAGAATAAAAGAAACAGGGAGTTAGTATGGAGAGGAACATCAGAGACAGTAAAAATAAAAAAAATACAGAAAATACCAACAAGAGATATACGTCACCACGTCCGGCAGCATCTGCTGCAGAAACAGATGAAGAGTGGGAACGTCGCAGAGAAGCAAGACGGAGACGACGCCTTCTTCAGAGAAAGCGTGAACGAAGAAAGAAGCTTATGATCCTGGCTGGAGCAGCAGTGGTTTCAGTGGTAGTGATTGCAGGTGGGATCAGAGGAATCACAGGTTTTATCAGCAGTAGAAACAATGATTCTGCCCAAAAGACTACAGCAGATAATAAGAATCCAGAGGGAACCGGTACCGGTGAGACCGAAGAAACAAAAGAGACCCAGTCCAAGGGGGCGGATGTACTGGCTGAGGCAGCGCTTAAGGCAGCACAGTACGATTATGACGGTGCCATTGAGCTTCTGAAAGGGGACAGTTCTTATTCATCCAGCGATAAGATGCAGAAAGCAGTAAAGGATTACGAGGCTACCAAGGCTACATGTACTTCCTGGCCATTGGAAGAAGTGACGCATGTATTTTATCATATTCTCATTAAGGATACGTCCAAGGCTTTTGACGGTGATTACAAAGAAGCCGATTATAATCAGGTAATGACTACTATTGATGAGTTTAACAAGATCACACAGACAATGTATGACGAAGGTTATGTAATGGTCAGCATTAAAGATATGGCGAAAGCAGATGACCAGGGTAATATCACGCCGGGAGAGATCCTTCTTCCTCCGGGTAAGATCCCCTTTGTACTGTCTCAGGATGATGTTTGTTATTACCACTATATGGATGGGGACGGATTTGCGTCCAAATTGGTGGTAGATGATGAGGGTAAAGTTCGTAATGAATATATTGAGGATGACGGAACAGTATCCGTAGGAGATTATGATATGGTTCCGCTGATTGACCGGTTTGTAGAGGCACATCCGGATTTTTCCTACAGAGGAGCCAAGGGGATTGTGGCGCTGACCGGTTATAATGGCATCCTGGGGTACAGGACAGACAGCAGTTATGAGACAAGACCAGCAGATCTGGACGAGAATAAAGTAGAATGGCTGAACAACCACCCGGATTTCAATATTGAAACAGAACGTGCAGAAGCGAAGAAAGTAGCAGATGCCATGAAAGCAGAAGGATGGCTTTTTGCCAGTCATACCTGGGGACATCAGAATGTAGGACAAATCTCGCTGGAACAGCTTCAGGCAGACACACAGAAGTTCCAGGAAAACGTAGATCCCCTGATCGGAGGTACAGATATTATTATCTTTGCTTTCGGAACGGATCTTACAGAACAGGAAGATTACTCAGGAGACAAGTTTGAATATCTCAAGAGCGTAGGATATGATTATTACTGTAATGTAGATTCAACAAAATATTTTGTACAGATACGTGACCGGTATTTCCGCCAGGGGAGAAGAAATCTGGACGGATACCGCATGTACTATAATCCGGAACTTCTGGAGGACCTTTTTGACGCCAAGAGCGTATTTGATCCGGCAAGACCAACGCCGGTACCTCCAATGGGCTGATCATATCAGAAAGAGGGGAACATAAATAATGAAAAAAAGAGCTGTAATACTTACCGGTATTCTTGCATGTGCTGCAGTTGCAGCTGTAGCAGGAATACCGCAGCAAGCCATAATTACAGAAATCAGACATGTAGTATCAGCTTCTCAGGATGAAGGGGAGACAGAGGATGCTGATACAGATAATAATACAGATGGAACAGACAGCGAAGATGCAGACGATGTGCTGGCACAGGCACAGACTATGTATGCACAGTATGATTATGACAATGCGATTATTCTTCTGAAGGGACAGAAGGATTTTGATTCCAATCAGGATTATATGGATCTGGCAGCCAAATGTCAGGTTGCCAGGTCTGCTCTGGTAGAATATCCTCTGGAGCAGATCACACATGTATTTTTCCATACACTGATCTGGGATACGTCCAAGGCTTTTGACGGAGACGCCAAGTCCGGCAATTACAACCAGGTAATGACCACTGTAGAGGAATTCAACAAGATCATCCAGATTCTTTATGATAAGGGTTATGTACTGGTAAGTCCTCATGATATGGCCACTGTTAATGAGGACGGAACCATGAGCAGAGGCAAGATCATGGTTCCGAAAGGCAAGATTCCGTTCGTACTGTCTCAGGATGATGTAAGTTATTATCACTATATGGACGGAGATGGATGTGCATCCAGACTGGTGCTGGACGAGAACGGACAGGTAAAGAACGAGTATATTGAAGATGATGGAAGTGTGTCAGTAGGAGATTATGATCTGGTGCCGATCCTGGATGATTTTATCAGAGAGCATCCGGACTTTTCCTATCATGGACGGAAGGGTGTTCTGGCAATGACCGGTTATGACGGAGTTTTGGGTTATCGTACAGATATTGCCTATAAGACAGGAGAGAATCTTCAGGATGATCAGAAGAAGTTTCTGGATGACAATCCCGACTTTGATTATGACCAGGACGTAAAGGATGCCACAGCAGTGGCAGATGCCATGAAGGCAGAGGGCTGGGAATTTGCCAGCCATACCTGGGGACACAAGAATGCAACAGAGTCATCTGCCAAAGAACTGAAGACCGATGACAAGAAATGGAAGTCTTATGTGGCACCGATCCTTGGTGATACAGATATGATCATCTTTGCATTTGGTGCAGATATTGGTGACTGGGAAGGATATTCTTCTGACAATGCCAAGTTCAAATATTACAAGAAAGCAGGATATGATTATTTCTGCAACGTAGATTCCAGTCAGTATTTTGTACAGATCACAGATCAGTATTTCCGTCAGGGAAGACGTAATCTGGATGGGTACAGAATGTACTACAATCCGGATATGTTAAGTGATCTTTTTGACGTATCAGAGGTATGGGACTCTTCACGTCCTACCCCGGTACCGGAAATGTAAATAATCAACAGGATAATTGTTACTGAGAATGAAACAGACAGTAAAACAGACAGCAATGGATAATTCCTCATTGAAAGGAGCAAAAATGAAGAAAAAATCAGTAGTAGCAATGTTGGTAATGTGTATGGCATTTACAGCCGCAGCATGTGGAAGTGAAAAAGAAACCAAGGCAACTACACAGGAAACAACAGATAAAAAAGAAGAAACAAAAGCAGATAAAAAAGAAGCCAAAGAGGATACAGCAGAAGATACTTCCAAAGAGGATGCTTCAGAAAAAGATTCCTCCGATTCTGAAAAGAAAGAAGCAGAACCTGCAAAACTGGTTTCTGTAGATGATCTTTCAGATTATGTGACAGTAGGAGAATATAAAGGTCTGAAACTTGACAGGATCACTCAGTCAGTTACAGATGATGATGTACAGGCGGAGATTGATTATGATCTTCAGGCCAAAGGTGATGAGGTAAAAGACGGTGCTGCAGAGGGAGATGTAGCAACCATCAACTTTACCGGTACTATTGATGGAAAGGAATTTGAAGATGGTTCCGCAGATGATTATGAACTGACAATTGGTGAAGGTTCTATGATTGATGGTTTTGAAGATGGGATTGTTGGAATGAAACCCGGAGAAACCAAAGAACTGGATCTGACTTTCCCGGATGACTATTATGAAGAGGATCTGGCTGGCAAGGCAGTGGTATTTAAAGTAACTCTTCAGAAAGCAGTACGCAAGGCAGAACTTACAGAAGACTGGGTAACCGCCAATACGGATTACAAGAGTGTTGATGAATACAAAGCAAGCGTAAAGAAAAACCTGGAAGAACAGGCAGCGGAAGCAGCAGATTCCACACTTCGTGATAATGCATGGAGTGAAGTCCTTTCTGCATCTGAAGTAAAGAAATATCCGGAGGAAGATGTAAACACAGCTATTGATGAATATAAAGCATCCTATGAGACTTACATCGAAGAGATCGGAATTGAAATGTCTGATTTCCTGGATGCACAGGGAATGACACAGGATGATTTTGATGAGCAGTGCAAAGAGACAGCACAGGCCAGAGTAGAACAGAATATGATCGTTCAGGAGATTATGAATAAAGAAGGTCTTTCCATAGATGATGATGCAGATAAAATAAATTCTGTTCTCTACTCAGAATATGGCCTTAACAGTGAAGATGAGATCAAAGACGCATATTATCTCAGCGATCAGGAAATAGCAGAAGAAAAAGCACTTATCTGCGTAAAAGAATTCATCGTTGCCAATGCAACAGTAGAAGAAAAAACAGGCAGCGAAGGCGACTTGATTGCCAATGAAGATGCCTACGATCTGGATGGCGGAGACGAAGATCTTGAATATGAGATTCTGGATGAAGATGGCGAAGAATACACAGACGAAGATGGTGAAACCTATGTAGATGAAGACGGCGACACATCAGATACCGAGGAAGAACAATGATCATCAAAAACGGGCTGGTTTTTCAGGAAGATGGAAGTTTCTGTAAAAAAGATGTATATATCAGAGATCACCAGATCGTAGAAGCCGAAGATATGACAGAGGACAGGACAGTTCTGGATGCAGAAGGTCTGATGGTGCTGCCGGGGCTTGTAGACATTCACAGTCATGGTGCAGCCGGGGAGGATTTTTCTGACGGAGATCCTGACGGATTAAAAAAAATCCTGAGATATGAAAAGCAGTCAGGAATTACTTCATACTGTCCCACATCCATGACCCTTCCCAAAGAAAAGCTTCACAGGATCTTTGAAGCAGTGAGACAGGCAGAGCACAGGGAGGATGAAGCAGTTATCCGGGGAATTAACATGGAAGGTCCTTTTCTTGATCCTGCCAGAAAGGGTGCTCATGTAGAAGAGTGGATATGCAGACCGGATGCAGATCTGGTAAGGCAGCTGAATCAGGCTTCCGGCGGGCTGATCCGCCTGGTGACACTTGCACCCAATGTAGAAGGTGCCGGTGATTTTATCAGGGAAATGCATAAAGAAGTATGTATTTCCCTGGGACATACAGCTGCTGATTATGATTGTGCTGTGGAAGCGATGAAGATGGGAGCTCATCATGTAACACATCTTTATAATGCCATGAATCCTTTTGTGCACAGAGCACCAGGTCTGATAGGAGCAGCTATGGATGATCCGGAGTGTATGGTAGAGCTGATCAGTGATGGATATCATATTCATCCTTCAGCCATAAGAGCAACTTTTCGCATGTTCGGGCCGGACAGAGTGATACTGATCAGTGATTCCATGAGAGCTGCAGGTATGCCGGATGGTACATATGAACTGGGTGGACAGGAGGTGACTGTAGGAGACCGCAAAGCTGTGCTGGGAGACGGCACACTTGCCGGTTCTGCCACAAACCTTTACGGATGTATGTGTAAGGCAGTGGAGTTCGGGATACCGCTGGGGCAGGCCGTAAAAGCAGCTACTGTTAACCCTGCCAGAAGCATTGGCATTTATGACAGGGTTGGTTCTATCGCTCCCGGTAAAGAAGCAGATATCCTTCTTGTAACAGATCACCTGGAATTAAAAAAAGTAATATAACTGTTCAGTACCCTCACAGTAACAATAGTTACAAAGCAATATAATTATAAAGGGAATCAGCATTGTATTTATTGCCTAAATAGAGTATGATAGAAACGATAACAAATTACCGAAAGAAAACAGTAATAATAAATACAGCAGGTGGAAGTAATGGATAAGAAGGTATTGCGCCAGAGGATGCGCAGGAAACAACAGCAGATAAGACGTCGTAAAATGATGCGTCTGGGTGCATGTGCACTGGCAGTTCTGCTGGTTCTGATTTTTGTCATAAGGGGAGTGATCATACCCATTGCCAACCGGATTGGTGGCGGTTCTTCAGACAAACCGGTAGAAGTTCAGGCAGAGACAGATGAGACAGAGACAACAGATGAGGATGGAGCAGTAAGGAGACCCTTAAAGAGCAAGAGCGATCTTGCCAAGGCTTCACAGCTTACTGTTGGATGGCATGAAGATGATAACGGCAGGTGGTATCAGAACGCAGATGGTACATATTTTGCATCAGGCATGCAGGAAATAGACGGTAATACATACTCTTTTGATGACAACGGATATGTTCAGACAGGATGGGTTACCAGGGGATTTGACGATTATTATTTTAATGATGACGGAACTTATGATCCTACGCAGCACAAGCCAAGGATCGCCCTTACTTTTGATGACGGACCTGGAGAATACACAGATGAACTTCTGGATTGTCTGGAAGAGAATAATGCCCATGCAACATTCTTTATGCTGGGTCAGAATGTAGTAAGTTGGGAGTCTACGGTACAGAGGATGGTAGATCTGGGATGTGAGATCGGTAATCATACCTGGGATCATCCAAGCCAGACACTTCCCAATATGTCTATTGATGATGTCAAAGCTGAATTCCAGAAGACAGACGATGCACTGCAGCAGGCATGTGGTCAGATTTCCACAGTGGCCAGAGCACCTTATGGTGCTGCCAACCAGGATATTTATGATGCAGTACAGAAACCATTCTTTATGTGGTCGCTGGATACAGAAGACTGGAAACTTATGGATGCAACAGCGGATTATGACGCAGTTATGAATGGGGATCTGACAGACGGTTCTATCATTCTGATGCATGATATCCATGAGCCTTCTGTACAGGCAGCTCTGAAACTGATTCCGGATCTGACTGCACAGGGATATAAGCTGGTAACTGTCAGCGAATTGGCAGAAGCCAAAAATGTAACTTTACAGAATACTACCTATTCTCAGTTCTGGGACAGCCAGCTGGAAGCAGGTAATGTTCCTGGATATAACGGAAGTACATCTTCTGATGAGAGTACAGACGGAACTTCTGACAGTTCAGATGTATCTGACGGAAGTGAGGATGCACAGGATGTCAGTGACGGCAGCGATTCTTCTGACAGCTCAGATGAAAGTGGAGACAGTTCTGATGGAGGAGATTCCGGAGATGGAAGTTCAGATGATGGTTCTTCAGATGACGGAAGCTATGACGATGGATCTTCCGACGATGGAAGTTACGATGACAGCTCCTATGATGATGGCTCTTCAGATGATGGAAGCTATGATGACTCCGGATACAGTGACGAGGATTCCAGCGGAGATGATTCCTACGACACAGGGTATGAATAAATACTGAACAGTTACTAAATAAGACTTTTACAAAAGAGGACAGCTGACAGAACGTCGGAACTGCCCTCTTTTTTGATGATATAAAGAAGTTGCTGTGAAGGTCGTGAACAGTAATAAAAAGAATATCGGCAACTGCTATAAAAGGGATTTTACATTGACGAAAACCACAGAGATTGGTATAATGTGACTATAAATTGCAGAAATAAATGCAAATAAATGTGCATTTTAGCACAAAAGGGAGGACTCTGGGATGGGAGAAAAGTTGCAGTTTTCTGAACTTGATCAGTACCTGTTTGGTCAGGGAACACATTACGATATCTACAAAAAACTGGGAGCACATCCTACCACACAGAAACGTAAGAAAGGTGTTTATTTTGCTGTATGGGCACCTAATGCCAGATATGTTTCGGTTGTGGGCGATTTTAATGACTGGAATACACAGACCAATCCAATGGAAAAAACAGGTTCTATAGGTGTCTATGAAATTTTTGTACCGGAAGCAAGAATCGGTGATCTGTATAAGTTTTTTATCATAGGATATCATGGTGAGGAGATTTATAAGGCAGACCCTTATGGTAATGAAGCAGAACTTCGTCCGGGAACTGCATCCAGGATCACAGATATTGCCAGCTACAAATGGAAAGATACCACATGGATGAAAAAACGTCCGGAGTTTGATGAAAACAGAAATCCTATGGCAATCTACGAAGTACATCCGGGTTCCTGGAAGAAACATGAAGCAAAGGATGAAGACGATCCGGGATTCTATAATTACAGAGAGCTGGCTCATGAGCTGGCTGCCTATGTAAAAAAGATGGGATATACCCACGTTGAACTTATGGGAATTGCAGAACATCCTTTTGATGGTTCCTGGGGCTATCAGGTAACAGGATATTATGCACCTACTTCACGTTATGGTACACCAGAAGACTTCAAGTACATGGTGGATTATCTTCACAGGAATAAGATCGGCGTGATCCTGGACTGGGTTCCGGCACACTTCCCCAAAGATGCCCATGGTCTGGTGAATTTTGACGGTACAGCAGTTTATGAACATGAAGATCCCAGACAGGGCGAGCATCCAGACTGGGGTACCAAGATCTACAATTATGGCAGACCGGAGGTAAAGAACTTCCTGATCGCCAACGCACTGTTCTGGATAGAAGAATGTCATGTAGACGGACTTCGGGTAGATGCAGTAGCTTCCATGCTTTATCTGGATTATGGCAAGAAAGACGGACAGTGGGTAGCCAATAAGTATGGTGACAACAAGAACCTGGAAGCAATCGAATTCTTCAAACATCTGAATACAGTAGTCCTTGGTAGGAATCATGGCACAGTAATGATCGCTGAAGAATCTACGGCCTGGCCTATGGTAACCGGTAAGGCAGAGGATGGTGGACTGGGATTTTCACTGAAATGGAATATGGGCTGGATGAACGACTTCCTGGAATACATGAAGCTGGACCCATATTTCCGTAAAGGTGCTCACAATAAGATGACTTTCTCCATGACTTACGCCTACAGTGAGAAATATGTTCTTGTAATCTCTCATGATGAAGTAGTACATCTGAAATGCTCCATGCTCAACAAGATGCCGGGATACCCCGATGACAAGTTCAAGAATCTGAAAGCTGCCTATGCATTTATGTTCTTCCATCCGGGCAAGAAGCTTCTCTTTATGGGACAGGAGTTTGGACAGCTTCGTGAATGGAGCGAAGCGAGAGAACTTGACTGGTATCTCCTGGGTGAAGAGAATCATCAGGATCTCCAGGATTTTGTAAAGACACTTCTTCATATGTACACCAAATATCCGGCTTTGTATGCAGGAGACAATACACCGGAAGGTTTTGAGTGGATCAATGCAGATGATGCTGACAGAAGTATTTTCAGTTTTGTACGGAAGTCACCTACCAAGAGAAACAACCTTCTTTTTGTAGTAAATTATACACCTGTAGAGAGAAGCGATTATCGGGTAGGCGTTCCCAAAAAGAAACAGTACAAGCTGATCATGAATGAGCATGGCCGTCTGGAGAAACCGGAGATTTACAAGGCTGAAGAGCAGGAATGCGACCACAGAGAGTATTCCATCGGATATTCCCTTCCGCCTTACGGGGTGGCTGTTTTTACCTATTAAGATATGTGAAAATATGCATAATTATTTTGTATAGTTTTAAATATTATTTTACATTAAAACCATTGCATTTTCCAAAAAGATGGGTTATACTGAACGCGTTCAGAGAAAAAGGTAGTTAAGAGTGAAAAGGATAGAAGATCCTGAAAGGAGAATAAACATGAAAGTATCTCATATTAAAGACATTGACAAATTTTTTGAAGTAGTTGACAGCTGCAAAGGAAGAGTAGAGCTTGTTACAGGCGAAGGCGACAGACTGAATCTGAAATCCAAACTGTCCCAGTATGTATCTCTTGCAAACATCTTCTCAGGCGGAGAAATCCCGGAACTTGAGATCGTTGCATATGAGAAAGAAGACATTGACAAACTGCTCAGCTTCATGATCAACGGCTAATGGATATAAATTATAACTAAAACAGATGGGGACGTGACTGGTTCATGTCCCCATTGTGCTATGTCAAAGTATGCAAGAGAAGCTGCCAGTGGCAGGTCATATAGGTGGCAGGTTCTCTGTATGTTTAAATTTTGAGTTGAATTGCGACATAAAGTTAGTATAATTAAACATAATGATACCAGGGTACAAAGGTCTACATCCGACCCTGTACAATAATGAAAGAGAGGAAGTATAAACCATGAGTGCAACAAAAATTGATATTATTTCAGGTTTTCTTGGTGCAGGAAAAACAACTCTGATCAAAAAACTTCTCAAAGACGCTTTCCAGGGGGAGCAGGTAGTTCTGATCGAGAACGAATTCGGTGAAATCGGTATTGACGGTGGATTTCTGAAAGAAGCAGGAATCGAAATCCGTGAAATGAACTCCGGTTGTATCTGCTGTTCACTGGTAGGAGATTTTGGTGCTTCCCTGAAAGAAGTAGTCAGCAAATATCATCCGGATAGAATTCTTATCGAGCCATCAGGTGTCGGCAAACTTTCTGACGTAATCAAAGCTGTACAGGGAGTACAGGAAGAAACAGGGCTTGTTCTCAACAGCTATACTACTGTTGTAGATGCAAAGAAATGCAAAATATACATGAGAAACTTTGGCGAATTCTTCAATAACCAGGTAGAATATGCCGGAGCTATCATCATGAGCCGTACAGATATTGTTGACGAAGCCAAAGCGCAGGCTGCAATGGAACTTCTTCGTGGTATTAACAGTAAGGCTGCTATCATTACCACTCCAATTGAGAAACTGGAAGGCAAAAAGATCCTGGAAGTAATGGAACATCCGGTATCTCTGGAAGAAGAACTGATGAAAGAAGAGGAAGTATGCCCGGAATGTGGACATGTTCATGAAGACGGACATCATCATCATGATCACGAAGAACATGAACATCACCACGATCATGACCATGAGTGCGGATGCGGACATGACCATGAAGAACATGAACATCATCACGATCATGACCATGAGTGCGGATGCGGACATGACCACGAACATGAACATCATCATGACCATGATCATGAATGCGGATGTGGACATGACCACCACGATCATCACCATCATCATGCAGATGAAGTCTTTACCAGCTGGGGTAAAGAGACTATTAAAAAATTCACAAGAGAAAATCTTGAAAAAATCCTTGAGACACTTTCTGCCACAGAAGAATATGGAATCATCCTTCGTGCCAAAGGAATGCTTCCGGCAGAAGACGGAACATGGATCTACTTTGATATGGTTCCGGAAGAAACAGAGATTCGTGAAGGAGCACCGGAATATACAGGTCGTCTCTGCGTAATCGGATCCAAATTGAACGAAGACAAGCTTGCAGAGCTGTTCGGATTATAATGGAGGACAAAAACTGATGGATGAAATTAGAGTGCCTATTTATTTGATGACAGGCTTTCTGGAAAGTGGCAAAACGTCTTTTCTGAACTTCACCCTGCAGCAGGATTACTTTTATACAGAAGGCAAGACCCTTTTGATCATCTGTGAAGAAGGCGAAGTAGAATATGACCCTGCTGTACTGGAAATGAGCAATACAGTGGTAGAGGTCATCGAAAACGAAGAAGACTTTACTACAGACCGTCTGGCAGCTATGGACATTCTGCATCAGCCGGAACGTGTCATCATAGAGTATAATGGAATGTGGCTGGTAAGCAATTTTGAGAAAATGCAGCTTCCGGAAGGATGGGGCGTTGAGCAGCAGATCACCTGTGTAGACGGAAGTACTTTCCAGGTATATATGTCCAACATGAAATCTATTTTTATGGACATGGTAAGAAATACAGATATGGTTATTTTTAACCGCTGCAAAAAAGGCGATCCACTTCCTTCCTACAGAAGAAGTATCAAAGTAACCAACCAGAAAGCCGAAGTTATTTTTGAAGATGAAGAAGGTGAGCTGGGAGATATCTTTGAAGATGAGATGCCTTTTGATATGGATGCACCGGTGATTGAGATTCTGCCTGAGGATTATGGAATCTGGTTTGTAGATGCCATGGATCATCCGGAGAATTACGACGGTAAGACCGTTCGCTTTAAAGCAAAAGTCATGAAACCTCGTGGAATGGGAAGTAAGTTCTTTGTACCTGGAAGAACTGCCATGACCTGCTGCGCAGATGATACTACTTTCCTTGGTTATGTATGCAAGAGTGCTTTTGCACCAAAGCTTACTGCCGGACAGTGGGTAGATGTAACTGCTAAAGTAGCTATCGAAAAACGTCAGGAATACCATGGGGAAGAAGGCATTGTTCTTTATGCAGACAATGTAGAAGTCTGCGAACCTCTGGAAACAGAGATGGTATATTTTAATTAGTGAGGAACAGACATGTATTTGATCGTAGGCTTGGGAAATCCCGGAAGAGAATATGAAGCAACAAGACACAATATGGGATTTGATGTCATAGACAAACTTGTGGAGGAGCACAGGATTCCTCAGGGCGGCGTTAAATTTAATGCCATGTATGGCAAAGGGCTCATCGGAGGGCAGCAGGCTCTCCTGATGAAACCTCTTTCCTATATGAATCTCAGTGGTGGACCCATTCGGGATATGCTTCATTATTTTAAAATTGATCCGGAAACAGAAATGATCGTGATCTATGATGACATTGATACAGAACCAGGCAATCTTCGTATCCGCAAACAGGGAAGCGCCGGTGGCCACAATGGTATCAAAGATATTATCAAACAGCTTGGAACCCAGAAATTTACCCGTATCCGTATTGGTGTAGGTGCCAAACCACAGGGATGGGATCTGGCAGACTATGTGCTGGGGCGTTTTGACACTCAGAACCGTAAGCTTGTAGATGAGGCTCAGGAACGTGCCTGTAAGGCAGTAGAGATGATCCTCAGTGAGGGTGTGGATGCAGCCATGAACGAATTTAACAGAAAATCGGGGGTTGTATGAAAGCATTTTTGCAGCCTCTGCAAAATCTTGCAGAGATGGAAAAAATTCAGACACTGGCGAAGAAGAATCGCGGTGTCCTTCAGATAAGCGGATGTATGGAGTCCCAGAAGGCACATATGATATATGGGCTTTCCGGGCTTTTTCCATATCACCTGATCCTTGGCGCAGATGAAAAAGAAGCGAAAGAATTATTTGAAGATTATCGCTTCTATGACAAAAATACCTGTTATTATCCTGCCAGGGATCTTCTTTTTTTTCAGGCAGATATTCATGGAAATCTCCTGATCCGTCAGAGAATGAAAGTAATCCAGACACTTCTGGAGGGAAAAGGAGCAACTGTAGTCACCAGCATTGATGGCTGCATGGATTTTCTGGCACCGCTGGAAAGCATCCGAAAGCAGCTTCTCCACTTCCGCAATGACAGCAGTCTGGATGTGGATAAACTGAAAGACAGACTGGTAGCCATGGGCTATGAACGTGTAGGTCAGGTAGAGATGCCGGGGCAGTTTTCTGTAAGAGGCGGTATCATAGATATTTACTGTCTTACAGAGGAAAATCCCTGGAGAATCGAACTGTGGGGAGATGAGATCGATTCTATTCGGAGTTTTGACTCTCAAAGTCAGCGTTCTCTGGAGAATCTGGATGAGATCACTGTTTATCCTGCCGCAGAACAGATGACGGAAAAGGGTGGTGTTACTTTTCTGGAATATTTTCCGGAAGATAAGACCATGGTGTTCCTGGATGAACCTAACCGCCTTACAGAAAATGCAGAAGGGGTAGAAAAAGAGTTCCGGGAGAGCGTAAAGAACAGAGAAGCAAAAGGCAACAGCAATCTTTCAGAAAAATGGATGTGTAGCTGGGAGGCTGTGTGCAAAGATCTTAATACCAGAAACTGTGTGTCTCTTTCCTCGCTGGAACCCAAGAAGGGCTGTTGGAAAGTAACAGAGCATTTTTATCTCAGCGTAAAATCTATGAGCTCTTACCAGAGCAGCTTTGAACTGCTGGTAAAAGATTTGAAAAATTATAAAAAACAGGGTTACCAGACAGTGGTGTTATCCGGCTCCAGAACCAGGGCAGAACGACTGGCAAAGGATCTTCAGGAGGAAGGGTTAAGTGCCTTTTACAGTGTGGATTCAGACCGCATATTGTCACCAGGTGAGATTATGGTGGCATACGGACATGTACGTAAAGGTTTTGAGTATCCCCTGGTAAAATTTGCAGTTATCACAGAAACAGATATTTTTGGAAAAGAACAGAAAAAACGGAAAAAGAAAAAAGAATACAACGGAAAGCGCATCCAGGATTTTTCGGAGCTTTCTATTGGAGATTATGTAGTTCATGAGAAACATGGACTGGGTATCTACAAAGGTATCGAAAAAGTAGAAGTAGACAAGATCGTCAAGGATTATATCAAGATCGAGTACAGGAACGGAAGTAACCTGTATATTCTTGCCACACAGCTGGATGCTCTGCAAAAATACGCAGGAGCAGAAGCTGCCAGACCACCGAAGCTGAATCGGCTGGGAGGTCAGGAATGGAAAAAGACCAAGACAAGAGTCAGAGGAGCAGTCCGCAATATTGCCAAAGAACTGGTAGAGCTTTATGCAGTCCGTCAGGAAAAAGAAGGCTATGTCTGTGGCCCAGATACAGTCTGGCAGAGAGAATTTGAAGAAATGTTTCCTTACGAAGAAACCGAAGATCAGCTCTCAGCCATTGAAGACACCAAGCGTGACATGGAAAGTACCAAGATCATGGACCGACTGGTATGTGGAGATGTAGGATACGGTAAGACAGAAGTGGCACTCCGGGCAGCTTTCAAAGCAGTTCAGGAAAGCCGTCAGGTAGTTTATCTGGTACCTACTACTATTCTTGCACAGCAGGTTTATAACACTTTTGTACAGCGAATGAAGGAATTTCCTGTGCGGGTAGACCTCCTGTGCAGATTCCGGACACCTTCTCAGCAGCAAAAAACCATCGACGATCTGAAAAAAGGTCAGGTGGACATTGTGGTAGGTACTCACAGAGTTCTTTCCAAAGATGTGGTTTATAAAAATCTGGGACTTCTTATTATTGATGAGGAACAGCGTTTTGGAGTGGTCCACAAAGAAAAGATCAAACAGTTAAAGAAAGATATTGATGTGCTTACTCTTACTGCCACGCCGATACCTAGAACCCTTCATATGAGTCTGATCGGGATCCGGGATATGAGCGTACTGGAAGAGCCTCCTATGGACAGAGTGCCTATTCAGACTTATGTTATGGAGTATGATGAAGAAACTGTCCGGGAAGCCATCAATAGAGAACTGAGAAGAGGCGGCCAGGTTTACTATGTATACAACAGAGTAAATGATATTGCAGATGTTGCCCTGAGACTATCCAGACTTCTGCCGGAAGCCAGGATTGATTTTGCTCATGGTCAGATGAGCGAACGGGAACTGGAATCTGTGATGTATGCGTTTATTAATGGAGAAATTGATGTTCTGGTGTCCACCACGATCATAGAGACAGGTCTGGATATTTCCAATGTAAATACCATGATCATTCATGACTCAGACCGTTATGGACTTTCACAGCTTTATCAGCTCCGGGGGCGTATCGGACGTTCCAATCGTACTGCTTATGCATTCCTTATGTACAGGCGAAATGTGATGCTGAAAGAAACAGCAGAAAAACGTCTGGCTGCAATCCGGGAGTACACAGATCTGGGAAGCGGATTCAAGATCGCCATGCGGGATCTTGAACTTCGTGGTGCAGGAAACCTTCTGGGTGCAGAACAGCATGGTCATATGAATGCAGTAGGTTATGATCTTTACTGCAAGATGCTCAGTGAAGCAGTCAAAGAAGCCAAAGGAATCCACACCATGGAGGACTTTGAGACCACTATTGACCTGAACATGGATGCATTTATCCCGGACAGCTATATCAGCAACGAATATCAGAAACTGGATATTTACAAAAGGATTGCAGGAATCGAAAACCAGCAGGATTATGATGATATGCTGGAAGAGCTTCTGGACCGCTTTGGAGAACTGCCAAAAGCAGTTATGAATCTTCTGACTATCGCAAAGATCAAGGCACTGGCACACAGGGTTTATATAACAGAGATCAAACAGCTGGGTCGTGACCTGAAGATCACCCTTTATGAAAAAGCACAGCTGAATCCTGCAGGAATGCCGGCGCTTCTTCAGAAATACAGAAGAGGGCTTCAGTTTAAAAATGAGCAGGAAGTGAAGTTTATCCTTACACCGGAAGGCAAAGTCCTGGACAGTCTGACGGAATTTCTTCTTGCACTGGAAAAGATGGTAGAAGAGTAAAAAATAACAGGATTTTGTCTCGGCAAATTGTGATAATTTTATGATTTTTCTTGCCCTTTAGAAGAAAAAATATTATACTTTTACTTATGTATGATGTTGGGGCTCAAACCGCCAACTATGATATCAGGCAACAATGGAGGAAAAAATGAAAAAAGTGATAAAAAGAACAGCCGTTACTGCACTGACAGGAATTATGGCTGCAGGAATGCTGACAGGCTGTGGTGATAAGGCCGTAGACGGTACCCAGACTGTTGCAACTGTAGATGGAACAGAGGTTCCAATGGGAATCTTAAGCCTTATGGCTCGTGAGAATCAGGCACAGACAGAGGCTATGTATGCCAGCTTTATGGGCGGCTCCACAGGAAGTTTTTCTATCTGGGAGCAGGATGCTGAGAAAGGCAAGACTTATGGAGAACAGGCTGTAGAGCAGACTTTGAAAGATCTGGAACTGATGTATATCATGAAGGAAAAGGCTGCCGACTATAATGTTGAGGTAACAGAGGATGACCAGACTGCCATTGCAGAAGCAGCATCTCAGTTTATGTCAGCCAATACAGAAGATACCCTGAAAGATCTGGCTGTAACAGAAGACCAGGTAAAGACTTACCTGGAACTGGAAACATACAAACAGCGTATTCATGATCCGCTTGTAGCAGATGTAGACACCAATGTTTCTGATGAAGAAGCACAGCAGTCTTCTTTCACATATGTAAGTATCAGTACAGCTGATCTCAGTGGTGATGAGATCAAGACAAAGAAAGAAGATGCTCAGAAAATCCTGGATGCAATGACCAAAGATCCTACAGCAGATATGAGCGAAACAGCACAGTCTGTAGATAAATCCTACAGTGCTCTTACCGGTTCCTTTGATGCAAACGTGCAGGATTCTGATGACAAAGAAGATGAAGATGCATCTGCCTCTTCTTATCCGGATGAAGTACTGGATGTTTTGAGAAACCTGAATGACGGAGAAGTAGGACCGGATGTGATCGAGACAGACTCTGCTTACTATGTAGTAAGACTGGATAAGAAAAATGATGAAACAGCAACCGAAAACAAAAAAGAATCCATCATCAACACAAGAAAAGATGATCTATATACAAAAACCACAGACAAATGGCTGGAAGATGCAGATGTTACTGTAGACAAGAAAGTCCTCAAGACTCTTAAGATCAAGGATAACCACAAATATACCATAGCAACAGCAACACCGGAGGCCACAGAAGAAGCTACTGAGACACCAGAGACAACCGAAGCAGCAGATGCAACCGAGACACCAGAGGCAACCGAAGCAGCAGACGCAACTGAGACACCGGAAGCTACAGAAGAAGCAACTGCATACAGCACAGATACTTCCCTTACTGTCAAAGATGGGGATACTGTAAATATCGATTATGTCGGTAAGATCGACGGAACAGCATTTGATGGTGGAAGCACAAATGGCAAGGGTACAGATCTTGAGATTGGATCTGGAAGTTATATTGATGATTTTGAAGACCAGCTGGTAGGCGCACATCCTGGAGATAAAGTAGAAGTAACCGTTACCTTCCCGGATGAATACCCGGCTTCACCGGACCTTGCAGGCAAAGAAGCTGTCTTTGATGTAACTGTAAACGGAATCTACGAATAATAAAAAGCAATAAAATAATAATAAAAACAGCCAGATCATATCAAGTGGTCTGGCTGTTTTGCATTACAAACTCTGTTAAAATTCGTCGGTGGTATCGGAAGCATAGGGGTCATTATCGGAAGCAGCGTCAGAATTTCCGGTGGAAACATGGATCCCATTGATCTCCACATCCCCTTCCATAGGGATAACAAGACATTTGCGTCCTTCAATATTCTGGATCTCAATAAGTTCCGCACGATCCGGATCTACATGAACCACTACATCAGGAGTTTTGATCTCTGTTCTGCGGGTGTTGGTAATATTGGTAGCCATAAGAGTGGCATCTGCACCTGCAGTTTCTTCGTAACATTTGTCAAAAGTCTCCAGCTTTTCCTCTTCTACGCCACATTCTTCAAAAAGACGCTTTACCTCCGGCTTCGTTAGAACAGGCGGGTCCGGAGAATCCTTCTGAGATTCCACCCATTCGTTCAGTTTTTCATGGATATTCATAACTGTATCATAGGCACAGTCCTCTCCAAGAGTCTCTTCTACCAGGGCGTTAAAGGAATCCCTCTGTCCTCCCGCAGAAAGAGGTGCTGTACAGCCAAAAAGTTCATCCACAAAAGTGCTGCGGAGCTTCTCGGCATTTTTAGAATAATAAAGGACTCCATGAATATCAGTGCTCCGGTCATTAAATACCGGAAACAGGAAGCCCAGATCCGGCATTTCCACGATCCAGTCCCGGATACGGTCTTCGATATTGTTAGTCTCGGCATTATAACAGAGACCTGCTTTGGACAGATTCACAGGACAGATACTGCAGAGGATATGATCGTAGATCTCGTCTGAGGAATCAAACATCTCCTGTCCGTCTGTGGACTTGCCTGGAATATCATAGACAGCGTGTATCAGAATAATATAATAATTCTCGCCGTAATCATAGTACTGGATCACTTTGTCATAGAATTCATCCAGAATCGCATCATCCTGAAGTTTACTTCCACGAAGGCGGAGCAGAAATTCCTGTGTACCACCTTCTTTTTCCTGCTCCAGAGGAAATTCCATATTGATCAGGTTTTTGCCTATGGTGCCGGAAAGAGTTTTCTTGAAGATATCAAAATATTTAAACATTTCTTCTTCTGAAAGAGAGAGAAATGCTTCTTTCAACTTGGTTTTCTTGTTTTTTTCACCGTCAACATAGCATCCGCAGATTCTGGTGATGGCACAGTTGTCGGGAGTGAATTGTTTCTTGATTTCTGAGATTTCTTTTTTGTTCATTGTATAGTCCTTTTTCAGATTTTGGAATATCCAAAACCATTAACCAGAGCATCCAGTCTCTGTCTGTTGCGGCACAGAGGACAGTTGGTTGCCGGATATGTGGCATAGTTGGGGATATCCTGATGATTAAAGATAGCATGTACAGGAAGTCCTGCTACGCTGGTAGCTGCACTGAAGATTGCAGCCACACCCCGGATAACACCGCCATAATAGAGAACACTTTCGATAGTACGTGATAAAGTCTCTCCTGTTGTAACAGAGCTGTTGAGGACAAGGATGTTCTTGCCCTTGATCATTGGCTGGATATTATCACGGAAGATCATCTGGCCTGCATTGTTATACTCCGGAGAAACAATGTAGATAGTCTGGTGAGCGTTCATGGAATGGATACCTGCTTTGGTAAGTTCTTCTGCAAGGTAAGCACCTATTACTTCCAGTCCGTCCATACAAACGATAGTGTCAACTGGTGTGGAAACCTGATAATTGTCTGCAAGAGCTTCTGCAATACGTCGGGCTTCTGCACTACGGGTACGCATGGTTGTAAGATCCATGTAATGGGTGATGTGAGACTGAGGTGTCGCAAAATGTCCCGGGTACACTTTCAGTTCAATACGATTGTCATAACGTGCTTTGATTTTGACCATTTTTGATTCCATAAGTCATTCTCCCCTTCCGGTTTGGTTATTTTTGATAAACTATTATAACATTAAAGGGTAAAATTGTGCAATGTTTTGAAAAAAATACTTTGTATATTATGAAGTACTTACCAATTTAAAATTTTGGGCACTGATGTTACAGGATTTCTGTACGGAAAGCTTCTGCAATGCCACTAAGGTTGTACCTCTCTGCAAGATCCTGGATTCCGGTCATGATCTCTTCCCTGCTGAAATTATGAGCTTCCAGAAACTCGTCAGATTTTCCGTTAAGGGTATAGTAAAAGAGAAGTCCGATTTCCAGATTCTGGCGGTCTCCGTCACAGGTAATATCATAGAGCTGGTTTTCTGCCTGGTCTATATTTCCTTCTTCCAGAAGTGAAAGCATACCATTGAGGGTATCTCTGACATCCTGGTCTTCCAGTACATCGGGAGTGAGTTCTGTTGCACTGACATTAAATAGCATTTTCATGACAGCGTGAACCATTTCACGTATCTGCCGAAGTATATAATCGTCCTGAAGCATAGTAAAATCTTCCTTTCTGCAATAAAATTCTTTCCTTAGAGTACCACAGAATACAGATTTGTTCTACAGAAATCAGGAAAGTTTACAGAGAAAACATAAACGGATATTACAGCTCGGATGTCGGATTTTACTATAATACATTTCTTAATAATTAAATATATTAAAAAAACATTTCATAAATATTAAGAAAATATGATATAATGGAAAAGGTTTAAAAATGACAGATTATGGATAAGCTAATAGAACCTGAAGCTATTTGCAGGTGGATATGTAATAAGTAAGACAAAAGACAGGACGTGAGACATGAAAAGAAGATATAAAACTGCAGCAGGACTTCTGGCAGGGTTATTGCTGTGTCAAAATGTATATGGGGCAAGTCTGAAAGAACCTGAGATACAGGCTCAGGCAGCTGTTGTGATGGACATGAACAGCGGTGAATTTCTTTATGAAAAGAATGCGGATGAAAAATTTTATCCTGCCAGTATCGTAAAACTTCTTACAGCACTGATCACAGCAGAAAACACAGAGCCAGAAGCTACCGTGGTTTTTTCCCACGATGCAGTATATGGCGTGGAGGAAGGCAGCGGCAATCCATTGCAGCTGGAATCGGGAGACAAGTTGACGGTGGAGGGATGCATGTATGCCATGCTTCTGGAATCTTCCAATCAGGCAGCCAATGCACTGGCAGAATATGTGGCAGGCAGCAATGAGAAGTTTGCGGAATACATGAATGAAAAAGCAACGGAACTGGGCTGTATGGACAGTAATTTTGTGAACCCTTCTGGATTAAATGATAAAGAGCAGCAGGTGACTGCCCATGACATGGCATTGATCGCAGGAGCTGCCCTTCAAAACCCGGAAGTACGAAAGATCGCTTCCTCAAAGACATACCGGCTTTCTTCCACACTGAATAATGTAGATGGGATCACTTTACAGATGGAGCACCAGCTTATTAATGGCGAAGAGTATTCCTATCCTTATGCCTTTGCCGGCAAAACAGGATACACAGCTCTGGCAGGGAACACCCTGGTAACAGCAGCAAAAAAAGAAGATAAAGAACTTCTGACAGTAGTTCTGAAAAGTGAGATGACCCATTACAAAGATACCATAAGCCTTCTGAATTATGGATTTCAGAAAGCACAGCAGCAGGAAAAAGAAACTGAGACAATCGTAGAACAGGAGTCGGAGATCACATCTGCTCCGGAAACACAGAGTGTTTCTTCTGGAAGGATTTTGGAGGTTTTGTTCCACATAGCGCTATTTGCACTGGTAATAGTTGTTGTGGGATATACCGGTCTTATCCTGATACAGAGATACCGCAGGAGACTGAAAAAAGCCAGGAGAAGAAAAAGACAATAATATAACGTTACTATGAACAGTTACAATATAACAGAATAAGCATTCGATTTTCTGTTCATACTACTTTACGTTAAAATACTGAAATGCTATAATAAAAGATGCGTTATATAATGATTTTCGTAACTGTGAGGTTACTGAACAGTTACTGATTTTTTATATGAAAGTAACGTATGAACTGACTAGTATGGAAGGAAAAATAATACATGAAACCAGATGCTGCAATGACAAAGCAGGAAGCGGAGGAAATGCAGAAAGAGCTGAGCAAAGTTTTTTCAGTCGTGCGTCTTCTAGGAACAGATATGCTGAAAACAGGAGATACAGATGAGCCGGCTGAATGCCAGTGCTTCACCTTCTGGAAGAGATCACATCGCTGTGAGAACTGTATTTCAAGAAGAGCTTTTCTGGATAAATCACAGAAGTCCAAGCTGGAGATCCTTGATAGCAAAATATATCAGGTGATTTCCAAATACATAGAAATTGACGGAACGCCTTACATTATGGAAATGATCAATGTACTGGATGATGATGTGCTGATAGACAGTGACGGGCGCGAAGAACTGATCAAGAAACTTACCGGATACAATAAGGAACTGTATACAGATGCACTGACAGGTGCATATAACAGAAGATATTATGAAGATAAGCTCCGAAACAAAATGCTGCCGGCAGGTGTAGCTATGATTGACCTGGATGATTTTAAGGTATATAACGATACTTTTGGTCATAATGCAGGAGACCAGGCACTGGATACGGTTGTGCGGGTGATCAGACGGCATATTCGTGAAACTGATATGCTGGTACGTTACGGTGGAGATGAATTTCTCCTTGTGATACCCGGTATTATAGAGAATGTTTTTGATAATAAACTCCGGCAGATACAGGAATGTATTCATGCAGAAAAGGTTCCCGGATATGACAGGCTGAAACTTTCGGTCAGTATCGGTGGTGTGCTTACCGGCAGTGAGACAATAGAATCTGCAATCCATCGTGCTGACCAGTATATGTATCAGGCAAAAACCCGCAAGAACTCTGTAGTAACAGAAGCAGAGGGACGAGAAGTTCTGGAAGACACAGCTGCCAGAGACAATGCACATGCCAGAAAATCCCGAATTCTTATTGTTGATGATTCCGAAATGAACCGGGCCATCCTTACAGATATTCTTGGGGAGAAATTTGATATTCTGGATGCGGTCAACGGACAGGAATGTGTTGATACACTTAAAGAGTATGGCACCAGTATTTCACTGATCCTTCTGGATATTGTCATGCCGGTGATGGATGGATTTGAAGTTCTGGATTATATGAACCAGAATGAATGGATCACAGATGTTCCGGTAATTATGATCTCTAGTGAAGATTCTGCTGCTACAGTAAGGCAGGCTTATGAATTAGGCGTAACTGACTACATAAACAGACCATTTGATGCAAAAGTTGTACGGCAAAGAGTAGTGAATACCATCAAGCTTTATGCCAAGCAGCGACGACTGATCGCACTGATCACCAGTCAGATTTACGAAAAAGAAAAAAATAACCGAATGATGATCGGGATTCTTAATCAGATCCTGGAGTTCCGCAATGGGGAAAGTGAAGCACATGTGCTGAATGTAAGTGCTATAACCGGTCTGCTTCTGGAGAGACTTGTGCAAAAAACAGACAGATACAATCTCAACTGGTCCGACAGGCTTCTGATCATTACAGCATCAGCCCTTCATGATATTGGTAAGACAGGAGTTGACGATAAAATCCTTCATAAGAAGGAACTTACCAGAGCAGAAAGAAATGAAACAAAGAAGCATACGCTGATCGGTGCATCCATGATGAACAATATGGGTGTATACAAAGATGAGGATCTTGTAAAAGTTGCCTATCAGATCTGCAGATGGCATCATGAACGTTATGACGGCAGCGGATATCCGGACGGTCTTATAGGAGAACAGATTCCCATTGCAGCTCAGGTGGTAGGTCTGGCAGATGTATACGAAAGACTGATCAGTGGAGAAAAATATGGCAGAACTTTTACTACAGAGGAAGCTATAGATTTAATTTTAAGTGAAAAGCAGGGAGCATTTAACCCACTCCTTCTGGAATGCCTTTTTGAAATCGAAACCAAACTGAAAGTGAATATCCGGCCGGATATGGAATTAAGTGAAGATTATGATCTGAAAAACAAGATTATGGAAGATATGCAGGAATATGAAAATACCAATAGCCGTCTGATGGAGAATATGTCAACAGATGTGAAGAAAGAAATTACTTCCGTAGCATCCGGAGAACTGAATTTTCCTGGGGGGGGGGCAAAACCGCAAAATATATGAGAATCTATGATGCATAAGAGGGGAAAATACAATGACAATAAAAGAATGTTATGAACAAATGGGTGCAGACTATGAGGGACTGCTATCAAGACTTGGAAGCGAAGCACTGATAAAAAAATTCGCAGTTAAATTTCTTGCCGATGGAAGCTTTCAGGATCTGAAAACTTCACTGGAAGCAGGAGAAGCTGAGCAGGCTTTTCGTGCAGCTCATACGCTGAAAGGAATCTGCCTGAATCTGGGATTTGATAATCTCTACAAACCCAGTGAAGAGCTTACAGAATTGCTGAGAGGCAGAGAAATCGTACCTGGAAGCCAGGAAAAGTTTGCAGAAGTAGAAGCAGAATATAATAAGACAGTAGCAGCGATCCAGGGACTTGCATGACAAGAAGAGGAATTATTTATTATGAGAAAAAAGGCATTACGGGCGGCGTTTCCTTATACGCTTCCCATATGCGTGGGATTTTTATTTCTGGGCATGTCCTATGGCTTTATGATGAAGAGTAAAGGATTTTCCTTTGTATATCCTTTGTTTATGAGTATGTTTATCTTTGCAGGTTCCATGGAATTTGTTACAGCCAACCTGCTTTTGTCAGCTTATAATCCTGTTTATGGATTTTTTCTGGCACTTATGGTCAATGCCAGACATCTTTTCTATGGAATCTCCATGCTGGACAAATACAAGAATACAGGCTGGAAGAAACCTTATCTTATCTATGGAAAAAAGCACTCTTCTGAGTATCGGCAGTGGTACGACCCTGTACATGGTACTGGTGCAGACTATCTTTCATTAAGATTATTCCATTTCGTGAGTAACAATAACTATAGTCATGCCGTCAGCCTGTCCTGCCTGGCATGCAGCGATGGAAGATTGCTCATTACTTCACTAAGACAAGATATAATTTACCACAAAGGATGGTGATATACATGATAGCTTTAAACGATTACCTGTATTCCGGGGATACTTTATTTCGGATTCTGCGAAAATATACCAGCGACCTCCGCAAAGATGCCAAAGCCAACCGCAATGAAATTGATCTGATGCACTGTAATTTTCTTCTGCAGATCAGAGAACTGCTGGAGCATAACGATTTCCTGACAGCACAGTCCCAGCAGATCAGAGAATTTTATAAATACATGGCACATGAATATCCTTTTCTTGCCTTTACATTCAAGGGAAGAATCAAGTCCCTGATCCGCGCAGAAGAGAAGTTTAACGGATATATTGTAGAATATATTTATAATTATTATATGGAACATGGAACCTATCCGCCGGTATCAGAACTTAAGGCAAAACTCAGCTGTTTCAGGGATTTTATCGCATATCGTATTGTGATTTCCCTGCCCAGATGTCGTGTAAAAGAAGGAGCTGACCGGGAAACAGAGGAGCTGAAATACCTTTATCAGATTGCCAACAAACTGCCGGGATTTCTGGAAGAAAGAGGCTTTACGCCGGAGCCGGCCTACGGTGTAAAAGAAAGCACTTCACCTCTTATGGATGATGCGGTGCGCCCTTATTACCGGGATTATATCAGTAACCGTGGGGCTCTGGGATATCAGTCCCTTCATATTACATTGTATGATAACAGCTCCAGAAGCTATATGGAGATGCAGATCCGCACCAAGACCATGGACGATGTGGCTGAGATCGGTTCTGCCAACCATACAGGCTACGAGAAACGTCAGGAAGAAGAACGGGCAAGAAGAGATGCCATCCCGGAGGGAGAGTGTATTTACTTTGATGAAGCATACGAACGTGGAATGAAGCTTCTGAACCTGGATCTGTCCAAAATAGATGTAAACATGTTTGCGGCAGTGGACAACAGCCTGATCAATGATGGCTGTGGACTGTACAGAGGTCGGCTGATCCTGCCTTATGAACACCTGTCCCGGTTCCAGAACGATCTGATTGACTGAAAAATGTAGAAATGTTTATGTGAATTTATATGATATGATATTGACAAAAACACATCATCACGTATAATTAATGATAGGAAAAAACAAAAACTATATCATATATAAAACGGAGGAGATGTATGTATTGAACATATCACGATGTGAAATTGAAAAATATTTACTTGAAGTGAAAAACGCTATTCAGGGTAACAGATATCGAATAGAACGGAATTCTCATAGACAGGATAACATAAATTTATTTTTGGACTATGTTATTGATGAAACAAAAGCTAAAGATATATTACTTGGACTGACTGTAACTGATTTTTCTGAAGTACGGCATAATGAACATAAAGGGTATGAGCACGAGTTATTATATGTTTTTGGTAAAGATGTAGAACTTTTGGAAAGAACGGGAAATAAAAGTAAAACAGTATCTTTATACATAAAATTTAACAAGATGGATAACTGCTATGTAATTGTTGTTTCATTACATGAACAGAAGTATCCAATTAGATACTATTTCAAACAGTAACCAGGTAGGGAGGAATTATGATGACAGATAAGGAGAGAACTGATTTTTGCACATCATGCAGAAAAGACACAGAGTATACCCTGCAGAAACGAAATATTACAAAAACCATTAAAAATAAGGAATATATTTTCAGTATTACGGTAGCAATATGCGATGTGTGTGGTGAGGAAATGAGTATTCCTGGATTAATTGACAGAAATATTCAGGAAGTAGATGATCAGTACAGAGCATATGAGGGGATTGTTTCTATTGATGATATTGAGAAACTTATGAAAATATACAAAATTGGAAAGGGACCGTTGTCACTTGCGCTTGGCTTTGGAGAAGTGACGGTTGCCAGATATCTTTCTGGTCAAATTCCCTCTAAGGAATATTCAGATATTTTGCGAACTGCATTGACATCGCCCTCCTTCATGAAGGGGAAACTTCAGGAAAATAAAGATAAAATTGCCCCTGCTGCCTACAACAAAGCAATAGAAGCAGCAACACAGATTGAGAATCTTTTTTCAGTTTCAGACAAAATGTTAAGAGTTATCTCATATGTTTTTGAGAAACTTGAAGAGGTTACACCGCTTATGCTTCAAAAGCTGCTCTATTTTATTCAGGGAGTTTTTTGTGCATTATATAAAAGACCGATGTTTTACGAAAACTGCCAGGCATGGGTGCATGGACCGGTGTATCCAGAAGTATATGATATGTTCAGAGACTTCAAATATAATCCTATTGAAGATGCACGATTTGCAATTTTTGAAGGAACAGAAGATGAACTGACAGAAGACGAACGCAGAGTGATAGATCTGGTAGTTAATACTTTTGGTGAGTATAGCGGGAAAATGCTGGAAAGAATTACTCATAAAGAATTACCCTGGAGATCAGCCAGAAAAGGGTATGGAAATAATATTCCATCCAGGGAGCCTATTTTAATGGAAGATATAGCAGTATATTTTATTGAAAAACATAAAGAGTATAATTTCTCATCTGAACTTGGATTAAGAAATTATATTAGGAGTATTCTTCAATAATTTGTTTATAGTTTGAGGGAATTACCTGCCTCAGGTAGCTCCCTCTTTGCTTTTTTACTGAATCACTTTTTTAATGGCGTCCAGAAGTTCATCATATGTTTCATAAGCCGGAATTTCCGGATGTTCTGCCTTGATCTCATCGGTGCTCTTGAAAAGGAATCCTGCCTTACTTGCCTGGATCATGCCAAGGTCGTTGTGGCTGTCTCCGCTGGCGATGGTATCATAGCCGATAGACTGAAGTGCCTTTACAGTTGTGTATTTGGATTTTTCACAGCGCATCTTGAAATCTGTGATCTCACCGTTGTCTGCGACAACAAGGGAGTTGCAGAAAATAGTAGGATAACCCAGTTTCTTCATAAGAGGCCCTGCAAACTGGGAGAAAGTATCACTGATGATGATAACCTGAGTCATTTCACGCAGTTTATCCAGAAATTCCCTGGCACCCGGGATCGGATCGATCTTTGCGATAGTTTCCTGGATCTCTTTCAGACCAAGGTTATGCTCTTTCAGAATATTAAGACGATATTTCATTAGCTTATCATAATCAGGCTCATCTCTGGTAGTTCTCTTAAGTTCCGGAATGCCTGTTTCTTCTGCAAAAGCAATCCATATTTCCGGTACCAGTACACCTTCCAGGTCTAAACAAACAATTTCCATTTTTTCCTCCATTCTGACACAGCAGATCGCTGGTTCACAACTAAGATGTTTTTTTATTAACAATCATTATAGCTGATAAAACAGAAAATCGCCATATAAAATAAAAAAATTATTTTTGGTGAAAGGAATCCTGAAAAAAGGACTTTTAGTATGTAATTATAAAAAATGATAACAAAATTGCAGATTATGCTTATGGTATTCTCAAAAAAAATAATATATGATAAAATTAGGGTTAGACATAGGATACGTGACTATAAGAGTAAAAATTTGCAGGATATACTGAAAGAGAGGCTTAATGATGATTCAGGATGCACTGAAAGTAAGAATGCTTGGCGGATTTACGCTGGAATATAAAGGTAGAGAAATTATACTTGACCGTAATATCGCGTCCAAAACCATGCAGCTTTTGCAGATCATGCTGCTGCATACAGGGGACGGTGGTATTTCCAAGACAGCACTGATCGAGGCGCTTTACGGAAGGAAAGAAGTAGAAAACAAAAACGGCAGTTTGAATAACACTCTGTTCAGATTGCGAAAACAGCTGAAAAATGCCGGATTACCAGAGAGTAATTACATAATTATCAATTCCGGAATCTGTACCTGGGATTCTCAGATAAAAGTATCTGTGGATGTACTGGAGTTTGAACAGCTGATCATTCAGGGCAAAGCTGAAAAAAGAAAAGAAGAAAAAGCACAGATCTGGACCAGCGCAGGCAGACTTTATACAGGAGAGTTTTTGCCGGACATGATCGGGGAAGACTGGGTGGCAGTAGAGAATGTACGTTTCCGGGATATGTATGTTACCTGTATGGAAGAACTGTGTCATTATCTCAAAACAGAAGAGCGATACGAAGAACTTCACCAGGCAGCACATGCAGCAGCGGGTATTTATCCCTTTGATGACTGGCAGATATGGGAGATCGACAGTCTTATCGGAATGTCCAGATACAAAGAAGGTATGGAAGTCTACAAAAAAACAGTCAGGCTGATGTTTGACGAAATGGGGATTTCCCCTTCTCCCAGAATGCTGGAAAGATTTCGTCTTATGGGAGAAAGGACTTCACAGGCAGCAGGTGCCATTGAAGATATCAAATATCGCCTTAAAGAAAAAGAAGCAGAACCTGGCGCATATTATTGTGCCTTCCCCAGCTTTGTAGATGTCTATCATGTATTCAGCTGGATGATGGAAAGGACAGGAATTTCAGCTTTTATTATGCTTTGTACGTTGGATTTTGGTGGGAGGGAAGTAACAGAGGAAGAAGAAAAAGATATGTCGGAATTTCTTCGCCAGTCTATTCAGCATTCTGCACGAAAAGGAGAGTTTTATACCAGATATAACCGTTGTCAGTACCTGGTAATGCTTACCGGTATCAGCCAGGAGAACTGTTCTATTGTATCCAACCGGATTGACAAAGATTTTCAGAATCGAACCGGTAATAAGAAAAATGTCCAGATAGATTATTATGTTGCTTCTGTTAGAGAAGTTTGTGATGATGTTTCTCTCCAAAAAGAGAAAAGTTTTTCAAAAAACAGAAACCTCTGGTCATAAAATAATAAAAAAATATCCCTGAAAGCTGGAATTTTTGTTCAAATTCATCCATAAGAAAGAGGTAAGGAAAGAGCAGAATTGCTATAATAGGTATAGATTTACAGTAAAGTGAAATAAACGACAGATTATGGGAGCGTAATACACGAAACGATTTACGGATATTATATAGACAGAATTCTTACTGAGGGAACAGAATTGGGAGAAAAAACTAACAAAAGAAAACAGACAGGAACTTTTGTAGTGCATGTCAAACATTGCGAAAACGCCACCTGGCAGGGAGAAGTAACCTGGGCAGAAGCAAACCGCAAGAAACAGTTTCGCAGTGCCCTTGAATTGATGAGACTTATGAATGATGCATTACATACGGAGGAATAAGGATGCAGGAGGCTATCAATATTGCTACACCAAATCTTGTAAATATTTGTATTGACAGCACAGATGGCATAGAAAAAAATGGCAGAATGTATTGCTTTTATCAGGAAGAACCGGTATATTTCAGAAATTCCCATGAACTGATGAAAATGATGGGAGCTTTGATGGATGCCCTGAATTATCCCCAGTCATCAGTAGAACTCCGAACTTACAGTGAAAGGAAGCAATATTCCGGAAATTCCCAAAAATATCTTCATACTCCGGATATGGAGATCTGCCAGAAGATACTGGGACAGAGAGGACAGCTGGATACCATTGCGGTTTATGTCCAGTACCGACAGAGTGCTACCTGGCAGGGCGTGGTGTATCACCTGACAGATGCTTCCCGGGAAGAGTTTTACAGTGAACTGGAGTTTCTGAAGATCATTGATCAGGCAGGTATGAATAACAGCTTATAACTTATTATTGTAATTTCATTCTACTCAACTTCATAGACACATGTATACAGAAGCGATCCTCTTACCGGAGGGTCGTTTTTGTATGACTTAGATGGGGGAAGTGCGAAATTTCGATTTTTTTACAAAAATTGTCAAAAAAATGAGTTGCGAAAGAGGTTACGAAACAGTTGAACTGATATAATGACATCAATGAAAACAAAGCGTTTACAAAATTGAAGCTTAAAAGATTAATAAAGGGCAAAGCTACGGTAACGTAGTGACGCAAAGCTATAGGGGTCTTTTTTAAATAAAAGGTCAGCCAGCTGCAGGGATAAAAAAGAATTTCTTTGACCCTGCATTTTTTATTTACAAGTACATCTGTTTTATGAAAAGTGGGAGATGTTAAGCATGAAAAAAAGGAAACATGAAAAGAATTTCATAAGAAACCGATCAGGAGGCATGAAACAGAAATTACCCGGCAGACTCTTAAGTCTCATGTGTGCACTGGTTCTGGTATTTTCCACAGTGTTCCTTGATCTGGGACATATATCTGCATACGCCTTTGGTGATGAGCTTTACCTGGAGACTGAAGCAGAAGAGACAGCAGAGGCCGGTGCAGAGGCTCAGGCAGCAGATTTGGGAGACGATGAGTCGCAGATAAATACGGAACTGTCGGAGGATATTTCGGAAGATCCGGCTGAGGTATCTGCTGAAGAGGCAGAGGATGCCAGCGGGGCAGACTTCTCTTCCGGAGATAACCTGGATGAGCAGGAGCTCACTACAGAAGAACCGGAGATTTCAGATGACTCTGCAGCAGAGACAATCACATACACTCAGCTGATCAATAATGACACCGTAGAAGTCAGAGCAGAAGCTCCGGCAGGTGCATTACCGGAAGGTGCACAGCTGGTTGTGAAGCAGGTCAGAAACAATACAGAGGATGTTGAAGAAACAGAAAAATACAACACTCTGAACACAAGACTGACAGAACTGCTACAGACAAAAGCACAGAATCTTGAAGGATTCCTTCCATATAATATATCCTTCACAGATTCAGAAGGTAACCCGGCAGAACCGGCTGCAAAAGTTTCTTACAGCTTCCAGTACAAAGAAGCAGCAGCTCCGGAACTGACAGACCCGACCAAAGTCACAGTTTCAGCAACAGAACTTAAGAAAAACAAAGAAACTTCTGAGTATGAGCTGACAGAACTCAAAGCTGAAGAAGATAAAGCGACACTGGAAACAAACGAAAACAAACAGCTTCAGAGAGCAGGTTTTCAGTCAGCAGATACCGCTGTTTTTGCCTTTGTATGGAGCAGCACAACAGAGACAACGGATAATACCGGTAATGAAGGAACTCAGGCAGTTACACCAGTCGGAACTATAGAGATTACAGCAGACGAAGTTAATCTTCGGCAAGCTCCTTCAACAGAAGCCGAAATCCTGGCAATTACAACAGCAGGTACACAGTTCCTGCTTCTGGAAACAGTAACAGCAGAAGATGAGAGCACATGGTACAAAGTATCTTACACAGCAGATACAGCCGCTTACGTCCGAAGCGACATGGCAATAGTTCTTGATGAAAATCAGGAAGAAGAAGTTCCTGCCGAAGAAGCACCGGCAGAGATCACCAGATATGACTACCAGAGTGATGAAGTAAACGTAAAAGTTACTCTTACCGATCCGGCAGACCTTCCGGATAATGCAGAACTTTCTGTGACACCAGTAGAACTCAGCCAGGAAGCAGAAGAGCAGATTGCAGAAGAAGCAATCAAAGAGAAAAAAGCAATCGAAAACATTCGCTCTTACGATATCAAATTCCTGGTAGATGGCGAAGAAGTTCAGCCGGGAGCTACCGTTAAAGTAGAAGTTTCCTTCCCTGATGAAGAGACAGCACAGGATGCAGCTGTATACCATGTAGATCAGGACGAAAAAGTAGAAAACATGGATGGCAGCATCAACAAAGAAGGGAATGTAGAGTTTGAAACCACTCATTTTTCTACTTATGTAATTGTAAACAAAGGATCATCTAAAGTAAAAGTAACTTTACAGCATTATTATGGAGAAACCAAGATTTATGCTGACACAGTCAGAAATGTTACAGTAGGAAATTCCATTCAGGATTACAGAGCAACAGAGAACTATAGCGTGGAAAAGGTTGCAATTGTAAAAGATGGAGAAGAAACACCAGTAAAAGATAAAGATATTCATGAAATTAAAGTATACAGCGACACCACAGTAAAAATTTACTATAAACCAAAGACATCCACAGAAAAAGGCGATGTTGTATTTTATGATTATCAGATATCTCCAACTGATGGAACTAAGGGGATTAATGCTGACAGTCATTATTCCAAAAAAGATACCAATAATCGGATGATAATGGGAACAAGACAGGTAACAGGATTAGATTACAATGCCTATGGTACTAATACCGATAATTCGGGATATACATTAAATGCCAACAATTGTAATTACAAAAATAATGTAATTGGTGGCAAGGGTACCTTAGGGTTGGTGTCTGGTCTGTCAACTGATTATTCAACGGTTTTGTGGAATGTTGATCAGCCAGGATTCTTTACAGATGATAATCCTGGTGAAGGAAAAGAGAAACTTACAGATTATAAACTTCTGTTAGAAAAAACAGGCAATAATTACAAATTAACAGGAGTACAGCAGCCGGGAGGCACAACCTTTACTGTAAATAGTGATGGTTCCGATTTCTTTCCTATATCCAATCCGAAGGCAGACCAAAAGAATGGTGGACAATTTTATTTTGGTATGCGTTATGACATCGAATTCAAACTTGGCGATTATGTAGGTCCATTAGATTATAGCTTTACAGGTGATGATGACCTGTGGGTTCTCCTTGATGGAAAAGTAGTAATCGACGTAGGTGGAATTCATGATGCAATCAGTGAAAGTACTGATCTTTGGGAAGATTTGGGATTCCACGATGGTGCCCGTCCTGCAGCTGATGATGAGGACACGAAGAATAAGACACACAGAATTACGGTTCTTTACATGGAACGAGGTGCAGGTAAATCAAACTGTCAGATGAATTTCACAATTCCAGATGCGAAGTTTGTAAACGTAACCAATATTCCTTTTGCCAATATTACTATTAACAAAACAAACTCAAAAGGAGCACCGTTAGCAGGAGCAAAGTTCAGACTTGTAAATGATACCGACAGCAGTGATACATATTCTGTACTGACCACAGACAGCAAGGGACAGGTTACATTTGAAAACCTGAAAGAAGGTAACTACACATTAACAGAAGCAATGGCACCTGATAACTATGTTTCTATTAAAGAAAATTACAAAATTAAAGTAACCGCAGAGGGTGAGACAGCTACTGCCAAACTTTATAAAGCAGATGGTACAACAGAGGTAGAAGGAAATAAGATAGTCAACTATACAGAGACAGAAGAGGCGGAAAAGAATCTGACCAGCAGCAAGACAGCGAAGGTAGTTGATTATCAGAACAGAATTTACCAGATTGATCTGAATGCAGCAACAACCGGACGTGAAGCCGGTGTGGAAGCAAAAGGTGCAAGTGTAGTACTGGTGCTGGATGCAAGTAATTCTATGAATGAAAAAAGTAATGGAGTTACCAAAATAAGTGCATTAAAAACTGCTGCGCGGAGTTTTATAGACAGTTTGAGTAGTAGATCAAAGGAAAGTGAAATATCAGTTATATGGTACCATGGATCAGAAGAAGGAGAGTATAGTGTAGACAGTTTGACATCAGTAACAGATTTTACACAATTATCGGATAAAGGAGCTGACAGTCTAAAGAAAGGAATAAGTGAGTATAGTGGCATAAATGGTGGAACTCCTATGGGAGCTGCATTACAGAAGGCAAGAACCCAGCTTGGTGAAGCTCATCGTGATAATAAAAAATATATTGTATTTATGACAGATGGTCTGCCCGGATATTGGTCAGGTGATTATAGTGAATATTATGGATATGATAGCAAAAACTGCCAGGTTGCCAATAATGCAGTGAATAACGCATCTGCAATAAAAGATGAAAAGGATGGAAACGCAGTAATTTACACAGTGGGTGTTGGCTTAAATGGTTCATTTAATTGGACAAAAGGTCATTCAGCAACCAGTAGCAGCAATCATGGTAAGCATTCGTCAATGACCGGAGAAAAATTCCTCAGTGATTATATTGCAACATCTGCAAGTGATGGTAAGAAATATGCGTACACAACCAATAATCTTTCTGAACTTACAGGTATCTTCGAGGATATCGCAGGCAGAATCGGTGATCTCTTCACAGTACAGCCAGAACAAATCGTAGATGTGATTGATGCCAGATTTAAACTTACAAAAGAGTCCGAAGACAAATTAAAGGCATTAAACAACAGCGATAAAACAGGTCATGTTGATATCAGAGAAAATGCAGATGGAACTACAACAATCACCTGGACAGGCAATGCTGCCAAGATTGGTAATGCAGAAGCTGAGAAAGAAGAAGACAGAGGCTGGAGCTCCAGTTTCCAGATTCAGGCAAGGGATGATTTCATCGGTGGCAACATGATTCCAACAAATGGGGCATCATCCGGTATTTATTTGGAAGGTGGTGGTGCTAAGAAGTTTGAACAGCCTTCCGTTAATGTAAGACTTCTGAATCTGAAAATTGATAACAAAGAAATCACTGTTTTCAAGGGTGATCCCATCAAGGCTCAGGACTTCAGAAATGAATTGGCGAAAACCATAAAGGTTGTAGAACTTGATGGAAAAACAACAACTTTGGAAGCTGTTACTCCACAGGAAAATGGTGTTGTAAAATTACCAGAGTTAACGGATTTAACTGAGGAACAGAAAAATAAGCTGAAAACAGAGAAGAAGTTAACGATTGGTGAAGATCAGGCTTATAAGTACGATTATAAAGAAACAGAAGCAGTTGGATATTTCACTTATACTTATGAACTGGTAAAAGGTGAAGAAGCAGGTGAACATACAGCCAACGAGGTTGGTACACCAGCAGAACAGTATCAGTTAACTGTAGAATATCATCCATATTCAACAGAAACCAGAAACACACTTTTAACAGAAACAGGAGTGACAAAGCCGAACACAGATTTATATACATCAAAAGATGCTCCGAAAGGTGATCTGGTTAATAAGCCAAAAGGCGGAGAAGAAGTAACAGAGGGATTAACTGCTACAGGTACTTATACAGTAAATGTAATCGCCGGAGAAATGCAGATTGTCAAAAAACTGGATGTAGCATCAGAAAGAGATGAAACATTCACTTTTGAAATCAAAGACAGCAAGGACAATGTGATTGCAACAGCAACAGCAAATGTAAAAAAAGGTGAAACAGAAGTAATCGCAAAATTTGAACTTAAGGAAGGTGTAAATGCCAAACTTGATTCAAATAAAGAGAAGCTGACAGAGCTGGCAAGAGGTGGTTATACAGTTACAGAAGTTCGTTCTGATGATGCCCATTATGAACTGGATGATATTGTAGCAAGGAACACAACAAACTGTCTCTCGGTAATTACCAAAGACCAGCAGCAAAAAGCAACACAGATTACTTTCACCATGGGAACCGACAAAGATAATATACAAGTTCTTAAGGGTGAAAACAAAGACACAACGAACGGAAGAATCGGAGTTGCCGAATTTACCAATAAGAAGTCAGTTGTAAATATTGATTTTGAAAAGGTAGACAAGGTAGATGCAGGCAGTAAATTATCTGGTGCTGAGTTTGCTTTATATGAAGCAGATGAAAACAATGAAAAAACAGGCGATCCGATCAAAAATGTAACTTCCGGAAACAACGGTGCATTTACATTAGATAATTTACCGGTAGGAAAATATGTACTGGTAGAAACAAAAGCACCAACCGGTTATCAGCTTTCAGAAAAAACCTGGCTGATTACAGTAAACAGTGACAGAACAACAACAGTAACTTATAACGGAAACGATATTACTCCAGCCGGAAGCGAAGAAGCAGTAATCTATCAGATTACAAATACCAAGCTCTACTCCCTTCCAAGCTCCGGTGGACCTGGAATTTACGGGTTTACAATCAGTGGCGTGGCATTTATTACAGCTGCACTCCTGTTGTTTATAAACAATAAACGAAAGGAGGACGAAGCAAAATTCAGAAGCACCCATTGATTGAAAGGCAGCTCTTATCTAAGAGCTGCCGGAGGGAGAAAAACCGGAAAGAAAATGTTAGGAGGATGACAGAATGAAAAAATATTTTAAAAAGATTAGCGCATTATTAATGGCAGCGATCATGGTGCTGACTATGTGCGCAACCGTATTCGCAGCAGATGAAGGGACGACTACAACCGAATCTGGTCATGCGACTGTTAAAAATGTAGAAAATGGATCTAATGTTAAAGTAAAAGCATATAAAATTGTTAATTACAATGGAAATGGTTCATACGAATCAATAGTAAGCGGAAAACCGGCAGATCCATCTAACCCGACACCTACTGAAATTCAGGATCTGTCTGTAAATGAAACTATTCTTGGTGGTACTCAAGTTGAATTCCAGAGACCGTCTGGTGAGGGAGATTTTACTTATGAATTCACAGAAGCTGGTATGTGGCTGGTTATTGTAGAAGGTTCTACACAGTATTTATATAACCCGGCAGTTATCAGTGTTGAGCAGACTCCAAATGGATTTAAATACGGAACACTTGATCAGTCAGGAGTAATGGTAGAAAATGGCGTTACTTACATGAAGAAGTCTGAAGCTACTATTACAAAAACAGCTTTAACTCCTAATGTTAAAGGTGTTCAGTATGGTGATATCATTCGGTTTGAAATTAAAGCAGATATTCCAAACTATAAAACAACCGAAAAGAATATTAAGTATACAATCAATGATACACTGAATGGTTTAACACTTGTTGTAGACGAAGATCATGAAGCAAAGGCAACCGTAGCGGGAAACGGTGATGAGACTTTAACAGCAGCTGTTAATGCAGCAGTACAGAATGGTGCAACAGAATTTACTGTAAATAGTGAAACTCCAGCACCGCTTGATGATGAATGGATCCTTGCACATAAAGGACAGAAGATTACAATCACATATTACGCAAGAGTTACAAATGCAAAATATTCTGTAGATTTGAATACTAACACAGCAAAACTTGAGTATTCTGCAAATAATAATATTCACAGCAAAACAGATGTAACTAAACATTATACATTTGGTATTGATACAAGTATTAAAGGAACAACAGGTGAAGGAACCCCAAGTAAAACTGGTGAATTTATCAAGATTAACACCGATGGTGATGTTAGCTATAATGAAAAAGGTGAAGTTACAAAGACTGAAAAGACAGAACTTCTTGACGGTGCTGAATTCCAGCTTCATATCGGAAGCGCTACTGGAGATTTATTTACAGATGCAAACGGAGAAGACACATTTGTAACAGATAAAAACGGTAGACTTGAAATCAATGGACTTGACAGTGATGTTGAATATTACTTAGTGGAAACAAAGGCTCCTACAGGTTACAAACTTCTTGCAACTGCAATTAGGGTTAAGATTACAGCTTCCTTTGCAGAAGATGTTCTTACCGGATACACAGTAGATATCAATGGCGCAGAAACACATTACGCTTATAACGAAAAGGATGGAATTACAACACTTGTAAATGATGCAGATCACCCAAGTAATCCATTCGGATTTGAAAATACCAAACTCGGTGAACTTCCATCCACAGGTGGTATGGGTACATATCTCTTCACAATCGTAGGTGTTGTACTTATGGCTTGCGCAGCTGGTGCATTCTTCATGAGCCGCAAAAAAACTCAGGAATAAGAAACATCTGATTTAAGTAACAGAAACAAAGCAGTAAAATAACCTGACATTTACATCCGGTCTCTTCGGAGACCGGATGATAAATAATAACAAAAACAACAGTATGGAGAAACCTATGAGAAAGAATCGCAAAAAATATATCGGATTTATTTTATTGTTTCTGGTAGGTCTGTCCATACTGCTGTATCCTACAGTCAGTAATTTATGGAACAAGTACAGAGACAGTCGGCTGATCAGCAAATACAGCAGCAGTGTTTCCTCTGATAATAACTCAGAGAAACTGCAGGAAATGTGGAAAGCAGCAGAGGAATATAACAAACAGATCAAGCAGGAAAGTGTTCCTGATGCATTTTCTGTAAGAGATGGTCAGACAGATCCTGTTTATGAATCCCTTCTGAACCTTAACGGAGATAGCATGATGGGATATGTGGAGATTCCGGTGATCGGAGAATCTATCCCCATCTATCATTACACTACAGAAGAATCTCTGGAGAAAGGTGCAGGTCATCTGTTTGGAAGCAGTCTTCCGGTAGGAGGATCGGACACTCACTGTATTATTTCCGCACACAGAGGACTTCCCAGTGCAAAACTTTTTACAGATCTGAATCTTGTAAAAGAAGGTGATGTGTTTTATCTTCATGTACTGGATCGGGTTCTTGCCTATGAAGTAGATCAGATCCAGACAGTTCTTCCGGAGGAGACATCCTCTCTGGCAATCACAGAAGGCGAAGATTATGTGACACTGGTAACCTGTACACCATATGCAGTAAATACTCACCGAATTCTTGTACGTGGGCATCGTACCACTTACGAAGAAGCCAAAGAAATCGAAAAGACAGAACAGAAAGTATCCGGATTTGGTAATCCAAGCCTGCTAATGCTGGCACTCTGTGTTATAATTGGAATTGTAATTGCGGTTGTGATCGTCACAGCGATGAACCGCATGGGAAACAGAAAACACAGGAAATAGCTTATGAAAAAAAGAACTAAGAAAAAAGGTTCAATATTTGTCAATATGTTTATCATACTGATCTTTCTGGTGGGTGCAGGTATTTTTGCATATCCTACCATCAGTGATATGTGGAACCAGTACCGCAATGCACAGCTGGTCAGTAAGTATGATACGTCAGTCAGCAATCTGTCAGAAGACCAATACGAGAAGCTCTGGCAGGAAGCTCAGGAATATAATGATCATCATGAAGTAAACACAGTCCTGGATGCTTTTGATGAAAATGATGAGTATGTACTCAGCCATCCTTATGACCAGGTTCTTGATCCTAACGGTGACGGTCTTATGGGAAGTATTGAGATACCGAAGATAAAGGTAATTCTTGCGATCTACCATGGACTTGGTACCGACGTACTGGAAAAGGGTGTTGGTCATGTAGAAGGCACCAGCCTTCCTATAGGCGGCGAAGGTACTCATGCAGTTCTGGCAGGACATCGTGGACTTCCCAGTGCCAAGATTTTTACAGACCTTGACCAGATGGAAAAGGGAGACATTTTTCTTATCCATGTGCTGGGCAAGACACTGGCTTACAAAGTAGATCAGATCAAGACAGTTTTGCCGGAGGAAACTAGTGAACTGGATATCATTCCGGGAGAGGATCATGTAACACTGGTAACCTGTACTCCTTATGGAGTTAATACACACAGACTTCTTATCCGGGGAATCCGTACAGATTATGTAGAAGAAGAAACAACAGACGAAACACCGGCACAGATGTTAGCCAAGGTAGATCCGAAGATGGTAGCTGCGGCTGGTCTGGTAGCACTTGTGATCCTTGTCGTGATCATTTATCTGGTGGTTCGCCGCAAAAATAAAAAGAACAGTAAAAAAGAAGCGTAATTGTAAATTGCAGAATCAACAAGGAGGCCGATAGTGGTGAGACAATGGAAAAAGAAATTAAAATATTGGAATAAACTGCTTGCCTGCCTGGGAGCTGTACTCATGCTGATCGGATGCCTTCCGGGAAAAGTTCAGGCAGACAATTATCTTCCTGATGAGAAGGGAAGTTTTGAACTGACTCTTCAGGAAGCAGATGCAGATGGAAATCAGACTCCACTGGCGAATGTAGGGCTGAGGCTTTATAAAGTAAGCAGTGTGGAATATGACGGAAATGTTCATTTTGTCATTGACAGTGCTCTGGCTTCTACAGGAATTGATTTTGATGCACTGGATGGTTCAGCTGCCAGTGTATGGCTGGAAACAGCAGAGACACTTTCCAAGGCTGTAGAGAAGGCTGGTATAACTTATCAGGAACAGACTTCTGATGCACAGGGTAAAGTAGTCTACAATAATCTGGAACAGGGTATGTACCTGATCGTTCAGAGCGATCCGAATGGTAAGGTTTCTGTTGCACCGATGCTTCTTTCCGTTCCTTTTGCACAGGAAGGCACAGGCTGGACTTATCAGGTGCAGGCTTATCCGAAATGTGCGTCCAATACTGCTGAGACAGGAATTAATGTAACAAAGAGACTTTATTTCGTTGACACACAGAATGATTATGCGATCGTTCCTGTAAGTGCAAAAGATGCTACATACAAAGTCGGCATTTTCCTTGATAAAGAAGGGACGATTCCTTTCCGCAGTGATTATATGAAAGATATTCACATCGAGAATGCAGAGACTGGAGATATCTCTTACGCAAATATTCCAGATGGCACTTATTATATTTTTGAGCTTGATGAGAATGGTAATCCAATGGCAATGAATGATGCCATAGAAATGAAAGATGGTAAGCTGTTCTACTACAATGTTACTGACAGTTCTGAAAATGAAAATAATACGGCTGTGGTAAACCAGACTTCCACACCCCGGACAGTTTCTTATGTAAACAACTATTACTATGATCTGCCGGATGGATTTTCCCTTCGTGCCCGTATCAAGATCACCAAGAAGGTGCTGGTCAACGGTCAGCAGAAGACAGTGGACGATACCTTCTATGCAGGTGTCTTTACTCAGGACAGTAATGGTGATCTGACACTGATCAAGAATGTGGAACTGATACAGAATGATACTGTGAAAACTGAGATCCCGCTTGCTGAAAACGAAGAACCGGATAAGGTAACTTTTGTGATCAAAGAAACGGATAAAGACGGTAATATCCTTGACCCAGACGAATTCCCATACGAGATCAGTGGTGAAGGTAATCTGGAAGTCACAAGAGAAGGACAGTATAAGGGTTCCATTACTCTGACCAACAGCAAAGATACTGCCACTCCGACAGTGACTAAGACTCCGTCTAAAACCAATACACCAACACCGGCACCTGGCAACAGTGATAACGGTGGAAATCAGCCAGGTTCACATGGCAGCAATAGTACTTCACAGCATCCTGTTAAGACAGGCGATAATACCAACATCGTAATCTGGGTAGTGCTTCTTGCAGCAGCAGTTGTGATCATCGGATTTATTGGTTACAGATCCAGAAAGAGAAAGAAATAACAAGTTAAAAAAGGACCCCTGATTCAGGTCAGGGGTTCTTTTGATGTCAATTTAATGGGGTCAGACCCCATTAAATTTTTATAAACTCATGCCGAATAAATGCAGATTTTGGCATTTTTGTCGACAGTCTGAAGGATTTTAATCATATTGGCTTCGCTTACAGCGATGCATCCACCGGTGTAAATTTTTTACGGCATATTATTGCGGAAAAAGAGACAACAGATAATAGTTTATTGTAATAAAATGATGTATAATAAAACCATGGAACATGCATGGCTTATTCATATAATGTAAGAGTAGAAAGGGGCTAATATTATGATGTATCCATTTATGACACTTAATGATAATACAGAAATTACGCATTCGGAAATGAAAGAAGATGGACGAGTTAAAGTGTATATTGAGACACCGGACGCAAAATATTGTTTTAAACATGCTACCTGTTGGCTTCCGGATTATACCTGGGAAGATGTTTTTCACTATACAGATGAAGAAATAAAAAAGTTTGATGAGATAGTGCACTCTATGGCACATTTGATTATTGAATTTTCTCAGGAGGGAGGATTTGATAATGCCTCAAATTTTTAGGTTTGGCGATTATTGGATCTATTTTTGGACTAATGAAAATAAGCCTCTCGAACCAGTTCATGTTCATATTGCAAAAGGTGCTCCAACTGCGAAAGCAACAAAAATCTGGATTACCAGTAGCGGGAACTGTTTGCTCTGTAATAACAATTCACGTATTCCCAGTCATGCGCTTCGTAATATGATGCGTATGATTGAAGCTCGACATGATGATGTGATCTATGCATGGATTAAATACTTTGGAGAAATACGTTATTATTGTTAATGAGAACAATTTAACATGATATATAACAAGAATTCTCCTACCTCTTCAGGTAGTGAGATGAATTGTAGATTTGAGCATAAATGCTCATAAATAACCCATAAATCCCATAAATACCCAAAAGATTTTTGTAGATAAAAAAGAAAACACTTGTTCTTGCAGTAGAATTGTATTATAATGAAGAAAGAACATATTGCTCGAAAAACGATAATTGAATTCATTTACTTATATGTAGGAATAAGGTGAGGAAAATAAACCGGGCAGTAAAAATACGAATCTATCCAAATGCAGAACAACGTGTGCAAATAGAAAAAACAATCGGCTGCAGCCGGTTTATCTATAACTGTATGCTTGCGGATAAAATAGAACATTATAAAAAAGAAAAAAAGATGTTAAGGAACACACCAGCCAGTTACAAGAAAGAATATCCGTGGCTGAAAGAGGTGGATTCATTGGCGTTAGCAAATGTACAGATGCATCTGGAAAGTGCATTCCATAAGTTTTTTCGTGAACCATCTGCAGGATTTCCGCGTTTCAAATCAAAGAAGTCATCAAGAAAATCCTATACAACAAACGTGGTGAATGGAAATATCTTTCTGGAAGGGAAATATCTGAAACTGCCTAAGATGACGGCTGTCAGAATAAAGCTTCACCGTCCGATATCAGAAAAATGGAAACTGAAATCTGTGACAGTCAGCAGGGAGCCATCCGGAAAATATTTTGCCAGTCTTTTATTTTGCTGTGAAAACCAAACAGCAGAAAAAAGACCGGCAGAAAAATTTAT